>Ga0247825_10003608_pt1 | contig 10199 bp, 8 predicted proteins | sample 13C_Vanillin_Day_FD_194413 | JGI IMG/M metagenome (GOLD analysis project Ga0247825, IMG submission 194413) | Soil microbial communities from agricultural site in Penn Yan, New York, United States - 13C_Vanillin_Day48 | ecosystem: Environmental > Terrestrial > Soil > Agricultural land | place... | reverse complement strand
CGGTCTGGACCGGATCTTCGACCAGGTAAGGTTCAAACTCTTCGATGAGTCTGCAACCGCGGAGTGCATCGGCAAAGGTGAAGCGTTGGTGGAAGTCCACCATGAAGTTGCCCGCCGGGCCCACCCCTTCGCGTGCGGCACGACAGTCGGCCTGCACCTGCCGGATGCGCTCGCGCGCGTCGTAGCTCGCGCTGCCGGGCGGAAGGCTGGCGGCATCGAAACGGAATAGCCGCCATCCGGCCTCCATGCATGCTGCGGCGCGCTCACGCAATGTGTTGCCGCCGCCGCGGAACGTTGTCGTGTAGCACTCGACGTGGTTGCGGTTCATGCCGCCGAGCAGCTCGTAGACCGGCACGCCCAGCGCCTTGCCTTTGAGATCCCACAGCGCGAGGTCCAGCGCGCCGACAGCGTGGAGCCGTTCGCGCCCGGGCGGGTAGTGAAATGCGCGATACATGTCCTGCCAGGCGCGTTCGATGTGGAACGGGTTCCGCCCGATCAGGCGGCCCGCGCAAGGTTCCAGCGTGTCGCGAGTGCCGCCTTCACCGATGCCGGTGATATTGGCGTCGGTCTCGATGGTCACGATCATGTTGCTCTGCAGGAGCGGTATCTGCAGAGGCATGATCGGGGGCGCTTCGTAGAAGCGTATCCGCGTGATCTTTGCTTGGGGTAATGCGGCTTCCGACCACGAGGGCCGGAGCAGTGCGGCTGCCGAGGCTGCAGCTGTCGTTGTGATAAAGGTGCGACGATTCATGCGTTCGCTCCACCTCCCGAACCGAGTCTATGGCGCAATGGGGGCGCATAGTTCGGGTTTGGAAGATCTTGCGTGTTTTTTGAGCGGTCCGTGTGGCGTTAAGTGCGTCAGAGCGGCGCCCGCTGCGACTTTCCGGCAATTTCAGCGTTTTCCTCAGGACGGTGCGGGACGCCGTAGATTATGAGGTGGATCCATCGACCGGTCCTGCGGGATATCGGATCCCGGTCCCGGGATCGCCCAGGAGTGAACCATGCGCCGAATGATTCGAGCCGTGCTTGGCCCGCTTGCCCTGGTCGTCGTGACGACCGTTGCGTTTCTCGAAGCAAATCCTGCGGCCGATCAGGCGAGTGCCGTATTAGCCAGGGGTTCGAGTGCCGCGACGGATAAGGCCATGACCGCGGCGGAATGCACGGCCGAGCGATTGGGCGCGACTATTGCCTCGTCCGCGATCGGCGAGCCAGTCCGCAATGTGACGTTGTCCGCTCCGTCGTGGGTGGAACCCGCAAACGGCATTGCCGCGCATTGTCGCGTCAACGGATCAATCGCGGCGGTGGACACCCGCGGCACGGCGAGGCCGATCAACTTCAGCGTGGTGCTGCCCGCGATGTGGAGTGGCCGCGCCGCTCAACTGGGCGGCGGAGGCATGAACGGTTTCGTGCCCAATCTGACCGGCGGTGGTCCCGGCGCATCGGGACCGTCTCTCCTCGATCGCGGCTTCGTCACATACGGCAGCGACTCGGGACATCAGGCTGCGTTTGGCGGACCGCGCGGTGGCTCGCCTCGAGGAGGGGGACCGCCAGGAGTGAACCTCTCGGATGACTGGGCGCTCAACGACGAGGCGATCAGAAATCTCGGCTACATGCAGATGAAGAAGACGCACGACGCGGCGATGGTCATCATCGAGCGCGCGTACGGTGCGAGGCCGCGATTCAACTACTACATCGGAACATCACAAGGTGGCCGCGAGGCGCTGACCGTGGCGCAGCGCTATCCCGCTGACTACGACGGTGTCGCCGCGAATGTACCGATCGTGAGCTTCTCGACGCTGATGCTGGCGCCGGAGTTGATTCGCATCCACGAGAAGCTGTCAGGCAACTGGGTCACGCCGGCAAAGATCAACGCGATTCGAGGCGAGTTCATGCGGCAGTGCGACGCGCTCGACGGCCTTGCCGACGGCATCGTCAACAACTATATGGCCTGCCGCGCGATCTTCGACGTGTCGCAGGGAGCACGCAATCGACATCCATGGTCAGCGAAGCGATGCGCGAACAACGTCGATCCGAACCCCGGAGATACGAGCGCTGACGCCTGTCTCACCGATGGCCAGATCACAACGCTCGAGTTCACGTACTCGCGGTACCGGTTCGCCACGCCACTCGCGAACGGCACGCAGTCGTTCGGAATGTGGGTGCCGAATACCGATCCATCGGGGAGCGGGCTCATTCTCGACGCACGGTTCAAAGGGCAGGAAGGCGCCGCGGCAGACGCCGCGATGCATTCGCATCTCGGCATCCTTGGTGTGACCGGCTTTCTCATGAAGAACCTGTCGGCGAACCCGTTGGAATATATGGAAGGCGGCGCCTTCAATCAGCGGCGTCAGGAACTATCGGCGATTCTCGACGCGACGAACCCGGATCTGTCGGCGTTCCACAAACGCGGTGGCAAGATGCTCGTCACGATCGGCACCAACGATACGTTGGCGTCGCCCGGTGCGCAGCTGGACTACTTTCAGTCGGTACTGGACAAGATGGGACGGGCGACTGTCGATCGATTTGCCCGCTTGTGGGTGATGCCGCAAACGGGTCATGGGCTGAGCGGCAGCAGCTACAGCGTGGCTGGCGACGGTAAGGCTGTTGCGACTGCGCCGATCCCGAATCGTTATGACCAGACCGGCTTGTTGTTCGATTGGGTCGAGAACAACGTCGCGCCTGGAATGTCTGTCACGGTGACAGCAGGGGAGAAGAGTCTGCCGCTGTGTTCGTATCCGACGTATCCCCGATACAAGGGCGGTGCGCCTGCTACGGCGAGTTCGTATGAGTGCGCAGATGTGGCAGGCGGACTGAACAGATAATCACGTCGCTCTGCCCAAGACTCATTGAACTCAGACCAGCCTTCTTCGCGGCCTGGACGGCGGTCACGAACTCCTGAATGTAGTCCGCGTATTCGCGCAGCTCGGCGAGCGACACTGTGGCACCGTGGCCGGTGATCACGCGATCGATGTTCGGCACGGCGGCCGCCTTGCGGAGCGTCTCAGGGAACGCCACCGCGCTACCGCCGTTGTTGCTATCGATAACCGGGTTCGCCTTGTTCCAGAATATGTCGCCGGCCGCCATGACGCGCGCGATTGGGAAGACCACGAGCGCATCGCCGCCCTTGAGCAAAGGTTCGCCCGCAAGCTCAGCGGCGGTGCCGGGTGCGGACACCGCACTTCTTCGCACGCTCGAGCCCCAGGCGAAGAGCCTAAAGGGGTGGGCGACACCGGCTATACTCCTCACGATGTACCCGGGGTTCCCAGCAGGTACTCGGTAGAAGTATGAATCCGTTCGGCGGGCTTTCAGCGTTCATTAGTTACGCCTCCGAGGACGGCGAGAAGGCGCACGACATCTGCAGGAACCTCGAAAAGCGGGGCGCTACCTGCTGGATCGCGCCGCGCAATGTGCGCGCGGGCCGTGAATATGCCGACGAGATCGTCACCGGCATCGAGCGATCCGCGTGCATGATCGTGCTGCTTTCCCACGCCGCGAACAGATCCCCCTTCGTCTGTCGGGAGGTCGAGCGGGCCGTCGCGAACCACAAGCCGATCTTGCCGATCCGTATCGAGGCCGTCATGCCCGATGCCGGACTCGAACTGTTCCTCTCTGGAACCCATTGGCTCGATGTGTGGGACGGCGACTGGGACGATCACATGCGGCGCCTCGCCCAGGATGTCACGGAACTCACGGCTGGAGTTTCGGCGCAGCCCGGGCGTCCGACCGGGGATCGTCGCCCGCTCCGCGTTGCCTACGCGGCTGCAGCACTCGTCCTCGCGGCGGCAACAGGCGGGTTCGGCATGTGGACCTTCTTCCCGGGTCGCAGCCGAACGCCGCCGCCTGAGACGAACGTGCCGCCCGCGGTACGACCGGCGAGTGAGCTCGTGGTACAGCCATCCCCACAGGTCGAGGCGGGCACGCGATCGTCGGCAGCGGTGGAAGCGCGCTCCGGATTGCCCGTCGCAGTCGAAGCGGGCTCCGGATCTGCCGCGACCCGGGACGCCCGAGCGCGGCGCACACAGAATGGGCAGGGACCGGCGGCGTCAACGAATTCCAGCTCCAGTACTCGAGTCGTCGTGCCGCCGAGCGGCCAGCCTCCAGGGCAGCGGACAGCCGTGCCGGGTCCTGCCGCGGTCCAACGCGGCGCTGATCTAAACGTGTTGCGCGATGAGTACGACGACGTCTCCATCCGTGGTGAAGTGATCGACGACACTCTGAATCGCCTCTGGGAAGAAATGCGTCCACTCGCCCCGAGGTCGGATATCGCCACGCGCCAACGAAGCCTCAAAGTGTCGCTGGCGCGGGCTCGCGACGCGCTCGACGACAGGGACGCTGTCGCGGCGAGGAAGTACCTAGACACCGCGCGGGCGGACGCCGTGGCGCTCGACGAGTTTCTGGGACGCTGAGCCGACCGAGGTTCAGGGACCCGCGAACTCAGACGGGAACGATGGTCATCATGATTCGAATCCTTTCTCTAGCGGTCGCCGTGCTCCTTATGCCCGCGGCGGACGGCTCGGCGCAGCAGAAGAAGCGCGTTGCAATTCTCAGCTTCGAGGACGTGGCCATTAAGTCGTCGGCAGGCGCGGCGCTCCGTTCAACGCAGGATGTCGGCGCGAGCCTTGCCGATGTGCTACTGAAGGAGCTCCTCAAGGAAGGGAAATATTCCATTATCGAGCGGGAGGCGCTCGACGCCGTGCTGAAGGAGCAGACTTTCTCGAACAGCAGCCGTGCGGATGCGAAGACAGCCGCAAACATCGGCCGGGTGCTGGGCGTCGACGCCATCATCATCGGGTCCGTCACGCAGTTCGATATCGCCGAGTCGGCGGTCGGAGTCGGATCCGGATCGCTCAACCGGATCACACGTGGCGTCGTGGGCGGTGGCAAGCGCGTAAACACGAAGGCGTCGGTGGCTATGACGGCGCGGATGGTGGATACGAGCACGGGAGAGGTCCTCACAGCGGTGTCCGGGAGCGGCGATTCGGCCAGAACCTCAGTGGCGGCCTCGGGCGGCTACGCCACCGGTGTGGACATGACGTCGGCATCGTTTCAAGGATCGACGCTCGGGGAGGCCGTCAACCGTGCGGTGCAGGAGGTGGCGGGCGGTCTAAACGAGTTCGCCGCGCAGCTGTCAACTACCCGCGTTGTGTATACGGGACTCGTCGCCGACGTGGATGGCAATACGCTGATCCTGAACGTCGGGCGTCTCAAGGGCGTGCAAGTGGGGGATACAGTTGAAATTACCCGCGCTGGTCGGACGATCCTCGATCCGCAGACCAAGAATGTGGTCCGCACGATCGTCGACAAGATCGCGACGGCCCGCATCACTGAAGTTGACGACTCCTCGGCAACCGCGACGCTGAGCGGTGCTGAGCCGGTGCGGGTAGGTGACGCGGTACGGCGCCTGCCATAGGAAAGCAGAACGGCGTCACCGCCGGGCGCGCTACGGCCGTACGCTGTTCAATCCCTTGCGGGAATACAGCCCGTACTGTCCAGAAACTGCCGCACTCGGCCGCTACGCGGCGCGATAGTAGAAATTCAATGCCGCCCAGGCGCTGACGCCGCCGAATGCCGCCCTGCGCCATCGAGGAGCGGTCCGACTCAATGAGCTCGTTGCCGAGACCTTGATGGTTCCGTTCGGCGTGGTAGTGCGCCACGAACTCCGCCATCGTCTGCCGAAAGGGCTCGCCGAGCGGGATGCAGACCCTCCTCTTTGATGGACCGGACGAACCGCTCCGCGTAGGCGTTGCAGTTCGGCGCACGCGCGGGCGTCCGCACAACCCGGATGCGTTCGCGCTCAAGGAATGCCTCGACCGCCCTGCTCCATTTCGGATCGCGATCACAGATCAGTGCGCCGCGAGAAACGTACGCCACGTCGTCGACCGCTCACGGCACGGCGGAATGCCTTCTGACTTCAGAATGTTCGCGATGGTCGACCGGGCGACCCGATGCCCGACGTTCTTCAGCGCACCTTGGATGCGCGTGTAGCCCCACTGCGGATTGTCGGTGGCCATCCGCACCACCAGGCGCCGGATGTCCCGCAGTACACCCGGTCGGCCACACCGTCGCCGCGCATAGTCCATTTCCGCGCGACGAGATCGCGGTGCCAACGCAGGATCGTGTCCGGCGTGACGAGCGTTGCGAACTGCCGCAACAGCCCGCGTCCAAGGCGCTGGCCCAACACCGCGAGTCGTCGGCGCTGACCGTCTCGTCCAACCGTACGCGACGCCGGCCCAGTTGCGTTTTGAGCGCACGGTTCTCCTCGCGCACAAAAGCAATCACGTCGCGCTGCTCCCGATCCAGCCACCCGAGCAGCGCAGCCAGCAACATCTCCAACGGACTCACCGATAAACTCTACGCCATGCCGGAGGTCGGCGCAGTTTTCGGACAGTACGGCTACGCGTTGGCGACGAACATCGTGCTGTATGCGTTGACCCATTGAACACACGCGCGTGGCGACGCTGCCCCCGGAAAACGTGGTGCCCCCCTGACCGCCTGCGTACAAACTCCCAACCCCCGATGTCTCGTGAGTTGGGAGTTGATCGTGAGGAGTTGCCGCGTCTAACGCGTCGACGTGGCACTGCCCGCGCGTGTTGGCGCGCCGATGAGGCGGTTGCGGTCGGCGCCCGGCCGCGGCCGGAACTTCTGCGGCCGTCCGACGTGCACGTCCGCAGTGTACAGGCTCCCCTCGCTGTCCACGTGGAACTGATGCACGCCCCAGAAGCCGCCCGGCATCGCGCCGTACGTGCCCCACGCCGCCAGCAGCCTTCCGTTCAGGTCGTACTTCGTGAACTTCATCGTCTGTCCCGACGCCGACCATAGGAACTGGTCGTCGGTCATCATCAGCGAGTAGGGCAGCGGCACGTTCTGCCAGTGCTCGAGGAACTTGCCGTTCTCGTCGAAGATCTGGATGCGGTGGTTGGCGCGGTCGCTGACATACAGCCGGCGCTGCTTGTCGGCGACGATCGCGTGCACCGTGTTCATGTAGTACGGCCGCGTCTCCTTGCCCGCCTCGCCGCGCATGCCCCACGACGTGACGTATTTGCCGTTGCGGTCGAACTTGACGACGCGCGTGTTGGTGTAGCCGTCGCTGACGAAGAACGTGCCGTCGGGCAGGAACGCGATGTCAGTCGGCCGCGCGAAGTGCGTCTCGTCGTTGCCCGGGACTCGCGGCGTCCCGATCGTCTGCACCAGCTGCTTACCGTCGCGCGTGAACTTGTAGAGCGCGTGCACGCCGTCGTCGACCAGCCACACGTGGCGATCCGGGTCGTACGGACTGACGATGATGCGGTGCGGCCGCACAAACAGCTTGTTGTGCTGCTCCCACGACTCGATCAGCCGCCCGTTGCGGTCGACGATATTCACGATGTGATCCCAGCGCGGATGACGCGCCGGATCCTTCTGCGAGAGATCGAAGCCGGAGGCATTGCGCGTCGGGGTCAGATCGCCCGGGTTCTCCAGGCGCGGGAGGCACCCGCGGGCGAAGACGATGACGCGGTCCGGGGCTTCAGCCCAGATGCCCGCCGTCGAGCCGATGACATAGCCGTCACCGCACCAGTTCTGCGGCCACCCGGTGACGAGCTCATATTCACCCGTAAGGTCCCCGCCGCCCTTCTGCGCCTGCGACTGTACGACGCCGCCGGTTGCCAGGAGGACGATGACTGCCGCGAAAGCGGCACTGAATGGTTTCATCGCAAACCCCTTTCGGTTAGTCGTGGCGCGGGCATTGTAGTCCCGTCCGCCTGACGGCGGAAGCCACCACGAACCGGAAAAGCCGCGTCGCACTCTGCGAAGCTGCCGCGCGGACCCGCGATAAGATCTCGCCGGAATTCAACGCAGGAGCAGGACATGAACACGCAGCGTCTCTCGATGTTGTCGCTGATGCTAGTCGCCGCCGCGGGCTGGACGCCGAGCGTACTCGATGCGGCCGCCAATGCCGCGGCGCCGCAGACGCTGGCCGCCATCCCGCTCGTGTTCGACACCTGGGTCCCTGGACCGTGCTCGCCGAATGGCCAACCACAGGGCCAATGCCCGCCGGGAGACCTCTTTCGCGTGCGTCTCGTGTCTGTCGCCGACGGCCTGCGTAGCCCGCGCAACGTCGCATTTACGCCAGATGGCCGGATCTTGATCGCCGAGCTGGCGGGGCGCGTGCGTCTGGTGCGCGGCGGCGTGCTCCTGCCCGAGCCGCTTGTGGGCTGGCCGGTCACGGGTATCGAGGCCGGCGCGCTCCAAGCCGCGATCGTGCATCCTCAGTTCGCGACCAATGGCAGCGTCTATCTCTACTACGTGAAAAACCGCGCTGACAAGATGACGACGCTCGCGCTCGCGCGCGCCCGCCTCGATGGCACAGCACTCTCGGACGTGCGGGAGATCTTCGTCGCCGATGCGTGGGTGCAGGGCGGGCCGATCGCGGGTCGCGCGGCGTTCGGGCCCGACGGCTTGATCTATCTCACTGTCAACGATCACGACCCCAACAACGCGAACGAAAACGAGAGCGTGCGGATCTTCGCGCAGCACCTGGACAGCGACGTCGGCAAAGTCCTGCGCATTCGCGACGACGGCGCCATTCCGGCCGACAACCCGTTTGTCGGCCGCAGCAACGCCAATCCCCAGGTGTTCACGTACGGGCATCGCAACCTCACCGACTTCGCGTGGCATCCGACGACGGGCGAGCTCTGGGCCACTGAGATCGGCCCGATGGGTGGCGATGAGATCAACATTCTGCGCCCTGGGCACAACTACGGCTGGCCGTTCGTGTCGCTCGGCAAGCTGTACAACAAGAAGGACCTCTCTCAGCAGCACTGGTATCGCGAAGGGATGGAGATGCCCTTCATGCACTGGACGCCGTCGATCAGCCCATCGACGCTGACGTGGTACACGGGCGACAAGCTTGTGCCGTGGCGCGGCCACCTGTTCGTCGGCGCATTGAACGGCCAGACACTACAGCGCGTCGCGTTCGACCAGCCGGCGCCGCAGGCCGAGCGGCGGGATTCGCTGTTCATGTCGCTCGGCAGACGCTGGCGGCATGTCGTGCAAGGGCCTGACGGCTATTTATACGCACTGACGGAGAAGCGCACGCTCGGCACGACGGATCCAAACGACACGACGAGCGGCGTCGTTTATCGAATCGAGCCCGCCAACTGAGGTTGGAAGCATCAGTTCCGCTCGGGGTGACACGGAGCGGAGACGACCCGGCGTGCCTCGCGGGCGTTCTCACCCGAGGGTTACGCGTTGGCGACGAACATCGTGCTGTATGCGTTGACCCATCGAAGGCCTGTCCGCGCACGCTGAAGCGTGCGCTCTACGACGATTCGAAACCGCCCTCTCTATTCGCTCTTGAGCGCGACGGTCGGATCCACATGAAGCGCACGCCGTGCCGGCCTGTACGCGGCGAGCGTCGCCAAGACGACCACTCGGCGCTGCCGTTTCAGGTGTTTGAGGTGACGACGTTGGGTTGCTGGTTCGAGTCCAGCCCGAGGAGCCAGCCCTAAAGCGTCCGCTATCAACAGTTTACGAAACAGGCCATTTGCCCGTATCGAACTTCCGCAGGCTACGAAGGCGCCGACGATCCAGCGACACTCACTCGCCTCTGCATTTTGCTCTTGCATCCAATATGGATACTAATATAGTATCCATAAATGGCTTCCGTAAACACTCAATTTTCGATCGCCGTCCACGTACTGGCGGCCATCGCACATCACGAGGGAGTTTTCACGTCGGAAATTCTCGCAGGCAGCGTAAATGCGAACCCGGTTTTCGTTAAGAGAATCCTCGTTAAACTCTCGAAGGCGAAGCTGGCTAAGACGACTGTTGGTAAGTCGGGTGGTTATGGCCTGGCACGAAGCCCAAAGAGTATCTCCCTCTTAGACATCTACTCTGCGGTCAACCCTCCAGATGCTTTTGCCATCCATGCCTATCCCAAAACGAAGGAGTGTGTCGTGAGCCGTAACATCAAGGAAGTCATGAGCGACGTGCTGGTTGGCACTCAGGAGGCCGTCCGGAGGGATCTGAGGCAGACGACATTGGCGGACGTGGTGTCGAAAATCAGGGCCAGGTCCGGTTAGCTTTTTTTTGGCTCGAAATAGATACTTTTATAGTAACTAATATTCACCGAAAGGAACACGAGATGACTAGACTGAATGGAAAGACCCCTGTGATCACCGGCGGAGCCGCAGCAAAGCGGGGCATGGATGCGCCCACCG
>Ga0247825_10003603_pt1 | contig 10206 bp, 7 predicted proteins | sample 13C_Vanillin_Day_FD_194413 | JGI IMG/M metagenome (GOLD analysis project Ga0247825, IMG submission 194413) | Soil microbial communities from agricultural site in Penn Yan, New York, United States - 13C_Vanillin_Day48 | ecosystem: Environmental > Terrestrial > Soil > Agricultural land | place... | reverse complement strand
ATCACCTCCGCGACGACACGGCCGATGGGGGTGTTCATCAAGGTGACGCCACACATGTTGGAGAACTCGGTGGACGATCCGAATTGCATGCTCACTGGTCCAACTCCTTGGGGATGTCGAGCCCGAGGTCCTCGAGCAGGGAACGGAACTTGTCGGTGGCGGCGTCGAAACTGGTGGCGAAGGTGATCGCCTTGTCGGCCGGCTGTGACCAGATCGGCTGCAGCGCCCGGGCGGCGTCGAGGCACCGTGGCACCCAGATGGCGAGCCAGGTGCCGAACAGCTCCTTGTTCGCCTCCCCGTGCTCGGGGTCTCGGGTGAGCAATCGGAACAGGTTGCGGGTGTAGGCGAGGTCGCGGTCGTAGTCGTGTTCGCCGGTGCCCACGATGGTGGGCGTGATGTAGTCACCGTTCCCGGCGGCGATCTGCATGACCAGTTCGCTGCGGAACAGGGTGCCGACCAGCTGCTCGAAGACGATGTTCGAGCCGAACAGCAGCTCACACCAGTCGGGAACCGCGGTGAGCCGCTCGACGACCTCGCGGGTGGGCTGCCACTCGGGCGCGGACTGCCAGACCTCCTGGTGGGCGGTGCCGTCGAAGTTCTCGGTGGCCTCGGACAGATCCAGGTTGAACAGGGCCAGGTCTTGGGCGAAGCGCATCTTGTGGGCGGCGTTCACCGCGACGGCGGTGTTGATCATGTTCGTCGGGCAGGACCGCTGGATGGAGGTGAACACGTGCAGCGCCAACCCGTTCTCGGCGTGCATCCACGCCCCCAGGTTGCGGGAGACGAACGTCAGCCACGGCGTGTTCCAGCCGTCGTAGACCCGGGCACGCTTGGCGTTGGACAGGCACAACTCCACCTGGTGGACCACCTTGGAGTTGTTGCGGTAGATGGTCTGGTCCCATTCCTCGTTCGGATCGAGGAAGGCGTGCCAGTTCGACGACTTCGCGGCCGTCCACTCCTGCGGATAGCCGCCGGGACCGTCACCGAAGCCGTAGATCCAGCCCTGGGAGAGGTGGCGGTCGGGATCGGGCTGCACGTCGACGGTCACGTCCTCGTACATCGTCGACCGCTTCTTGGCCGGCGTGTAGTAGGTGAAGGTGCGGCTGCGGGAGCTGGGGAACTCCAGCGCACCGGCTTCGGAGTCGGTGAACTCGATCTTCGGGAAGCTACGTTGCTTGGACTCGGCGGTTGCGGTCATCTCGTTTCTCAGTTCTGTCGGTGAAGCAGGAAGGTGGTCTCCGAGGGACGTCTACTCGAAGGCGGGGCTGGTGAACTTGTCGTAGAAGATCTGGTCTTTCGGGGTGTCGTTCGCCTCGAGCAGTTCCAGGGCGGCATCGACCATCGGCGGCGGCCCGCAGAGGTACACCTCGGCCCGGCCGATGTCCGGTTCGCGGCGGCCGACGACGTCGGTGACATTGCCGTCCTCGACGGCGATCGCACCCACGGGCAGCGGGTCCATCGATTCCGAGAGGCAGGCCACGAACGTGAAATCCGTCAGTCCTCGTCCGAGTTCGAGGATCTCGTCGAGGTAGAACAGGTCCCGCGGGGTGCGGGCACCGTAGTAGAAGTGGACCTGCCGGGTGTTGCCCGTCTCGCTCATGTGCCGCAGCAGCGACAGAAGCGGCGCCATCCCCGCGCCGCCGCCGATGAAGACCATCGGCAGGACATGCCCTTCCTTGATGGTGAACGACCCGTACGGGCCGGTCAGGGCGATCTCGTCACCCACCGAGATCCCGTCCTCGAGCAAGCCTGCGAACTTGCCACCGGGGTATTTCTTGATGAGGAATTCGACATGCCCCGGCGTCGATCTGGTCGTCGCCATGGAGAAGGACCGATGCTCCTCGGTGCCCGGTATGTGCAGGTCGGAGTACTGACCGGGTTTGAACTCGTACCCCGCCGGTTCGACGGGCGCCAACCGTAGCGACACGATGTCCTTGGTCATCGGCTCGATCCCGGTCACCCGAGTGCGCACATCCTGGATGGGGACACCGCCGAGAAGTTCGTCCTCGTCGAAATTGAGCAGCTCGATGGTGCAGTCGCTGTATGCAGTCGAGCGGCAGAGCAGGACGTGTCCCTCGTCGACCTCGGCGTCGTTGCACGCAAACGTCGAGTAGTCCTCCATCTGGATATCGCCTTCGAGGACAAAGGATTTGCAGGCCGAGCAGCGTCCCTCGCGGCAGCCGTGCATCAGGTGGATGCCTTGCCGGAACGCGGCATCGAGGATGTACTCGTCTTCGCCGACTTCCATCTCGATGTCGACGGGGTCGAAGTTGATACGGTGCTTGTCGGCCACGGGTTCTCTCCTGGACTCGTGAAAATGAATGGTGAAGCGGTGGGTGGCGCCGGAGTGGCCGCGGCGCCACCCACCGGGCCTGGGATCAGGCCGGAACTGCGCCGCCGGCGCGGTACGCGGCGATGTGCGCGTTGCGGTCGGCGTCGGACATCTCGTTCAAGAGCACGTTCGGGCTCTGGAAGGTGTTGCCCCGCACGTCGTCGAGAGTCCACATCTTCTTCGGATCGTCCAGATCGAGGTGCGGCTGACCGACCAGGGTCTTGCCGTCGTCGCGGACGTAGCCGAGATCGGAGACGATGTCGGCGAGGTCCTTGCCGTGATGCAGGGTTTCCCACTCCCGGAATCCCGTGAGCCGGCCCATGTTCGGGGTCGGGCGGCCCTGGTACTCGCTGCGGAACGCGACGGCGTCGGTCCAGTAGCAGGTTTCCGAGCAGTAGGTCCGCCACTGCTCGTCGACCTTCTCCACGACCATGTCCTCACGGATGAGGGCGGGAACCATGCAGGTCCAGCACCGGTGCGGGTACTGGTATCCGACCTCCTCGAACGCGATCGGCTTGTTGCGACCGGGGTAGGCGAGCCGGTTGTACTCCTCCCACCACTTGCCGTACTTCGAGTACCAGCCCGGGTACTTGTGCTCGAACCACTCGAAGTCCTTGTCGGTCATCGCGTCGATCCGCCAGTAGTTCACCGGCCATCCGGTGGCGAAGAACCGGGCCACCTCGTGGACGTAGCCCTTGTCGGTGATCCGCTTCCACGCCTCCTCGACCAGGTCGTGCGGGATCGTCAGGCCGTACTTCTCGAGCGGGATGAGGTAGCTGCGGTAGTAATCGTCGTAGATCCACCGCCGCCACATCTCGGCGTAACTCTCCCGGTCCTTGCGGCGGTCCTTCGTGCCGTACTCGATGAAGGTGCCGATCGCGGCGTCGACGACGCAGTGGTTGTTCCACCACGCGTACCGCAGGTCACGTTCGAGCAGTGGACGGTTGCGCTCGTCGGCGAGTGCCATCAGCAGGATCGAGTAGCCGTTGGAGATGTGCCGCGACTCGTCCGACTGCACCGAGTGGAAGACCGTCGGCAACAGGTAGTCACCGTTGGCGGCCGCCTCGTCGGGCATGGCTACGAACAGGGTGTTGGTGAACGCCGTCTCGGCGACCACGGTCAGGTAGATGTTCGCCGCGGTGATCGCGTCGCCGGTGATGAACCCTTCACCGAACTGCCTGCCGATGGTGCCCGCGTAGTTGTTCGCGAACGCCTTCTCGGTCATGTCGAAACCGGCGGGATCGATGTAGTTGTTCATGTACAGCTTCTTGAGGTTCATCTGGATCGTCGAGTGACGAACCTCGTCGATCATCTGCACCGCCAGCCCGTTGTGGATTTCCGGGTTGGGGACGGCGTCGATGGCCATCGGCATCGCTCGGGCTGCCGAGATCTCCGGGAACGGAATGATCGACAGGAACAGCTTCTGCCACTCGAGCCACCGCTGCTGCACCTGCCGGAACATGTTGCCGCGGATGGCACCGTCCATGGCGCCGTACACGCGGTTGTCCTTCTCTTCCTCCATCGGGAAGTAGGACCGCATGATCTGTTTGAGAGGATCCTTCTTCGGAGCCTTCTCGAAGGTGTAGTCGGTGCCGAACCGGGTGGCCGGGGTTGCGAATGTCGGATCCCATGACAGTTCGGTGATCTTCGCGTGGGCCTTTGTCAGGCTTTGCCTACTCAATGTGCGCCTCCTGGATCGTGAGCCGGCCGGGTGCCGGCTGTGGGGGGACGTTGTGGAAATTGATTGAACCCCGTGATCCAGCTCTCATACGTCTCAGTGTGAGACGCAGGTCACTTCCAAGTGGGTGGTGGCTGCCTACACTTGCCCCGCGCCGCGGCAGACCCCCACGCCCTCGATCAGCCGACACGGGAGACCAGAGCGAGTGACCCCACAGCCCATCAGCACGTCACACCACCGCACGACGTGGAATTCGAACTCGGACTCCGAGTTGGCTCCGCCGAGTTCGCCTGCGGGATCGGAGAACCTTCGTCTGAGCAATTGGCTCCGGGTGTCCTGGTCGCGATCTCGGCAGGCGTTGGGTGACGACGACCGGCCGGCCGCCGCGTACGTCGAGCGCGTGAGCACCGACACGGTGCTCGAGCGCGCCGCCCGATCCGTACTGCCCGACGTGACCGCCTACATCGAAAATGAGCCGGTATCATTGATTCTCACCGATGCGAACGGCATCGTGCTCTCCCGCACCGGTGGCGACAGCGCCTTGTTCACCGCGCTCGACCGAGTCGACCTCGCCCCGGGTTTTCGCTACGCGGAAACCCAGGTCGGCACCAATGGAATCGGCACTGCGCTCGAGGTCGGCCGGCCACTCCTCGTGGACGGAGACCAGCATTTCAGTGGTCCGCTACGGTCCTTCTCCTGCGCGGGAGCGCCGGTGACGCACCCCATCACCGGGGCGATTCTCGGTGTCGTGGACCTGACCACCGCCGCGCAGAATTCCAACACCCTGCTGCTGTCCTTCGCCACACTCGCCGCAGCCCGCCTTCGCGAGCGCGTTCTCGACGACGCAACCGAACTGGACCGGGCGATCTTCAGTGCGTACCGGTCCGCCTGCCTGCGCTCCAGCCGGCCCGTCGTCGCTGTCGGTGACGGGGTCGTGATGATGAACTCGCTGACCCGGCAACAATTCGACTCACCAGACCAGATGGCGATTCTCGAACGCACCCGAGACATCGGCGGCGAAACGACACCGGTCACGATCCTCACCGACCTGCCCAGCGGAACGGTCGCACGCCTGAGTTACGAGCCGGCATTCACCGGTAGCCGGCTGGCCGGAGGCATCGTTCGGATCACGAAACAGGTTGCTTCGCGGCGTCTTTCCGCTCCGAAGGTGAACGCGCCCATCCCACCCGCAATAGCCGGAGCCGGCCCGCTCTGGCGACACACGGTCCAGGCGGTCGTCGACGCCTGCCGACGACAGGACTGGCTCGTCCTCGACGGAGAACCCGGCGTCGGCAAGACCGCCCTGATCCGAGCGGCACACCAACTCGTACCGGACCGCGGACTTGCCGTACTCGACGCCGGCGCACTCGGCGACGACCTCCTCACCGTGGCCTCCGACGAACTCGACAGCGGATCCGACCTGGCAATACTGCACGCGCACGCCCTGGACGAGGCACATCTCGCCGCACTCGCGGACCTACTGCAGGACCTCCAGGCGCAGGAACCGCCTCGCAGACCGTGGGTGGTGCTCACCCGGTATCCCCAGGACTCGACCGACACCAGTCCACTGCTGCGCATGTTCCCCAAATCGGTCACGGTGCCACCCCTGCGGCACCACCTGGACGACCTTCCCGATCTTGTGCGCAGCTTGCTCGACACCCTGGGGGCCACCGGCCTCACCCTGGCTCCGGCCGCCTCGAATCAGCTCGCGCGTCTGGCGTGGCGCGGAAACGTCACCCAACTGAAGAAGGTTCTCGAGGACACCTGCCGACGGCAACGGTCCGGTGTCGTCGAACTCGACACCCTTCCTCCCGCATGCCGTTCCACCACACGCCGAACGTTGACCAGGATGCAGGCGCTCGAACGCGACGCGATCGTGGACGCCCTCTCGCTTCATGCCGGCGACAAAGCCGCCGCCGCCACTGCCATCGGAATGTCCCGAGCGACGATCTACCGCAAGATTCGCGAATTCGGCATCATGCTCTGAACGACCCCGACCGCGGGAATGTCAAATTGAGACATCGCTGCGCTCTGCCCTGAGGGATGCTCTGGCCGAACCATATTCACCCGCCCAGCCTCGGGTGTCAGACAGGAGAAATCGATGACCAACCCGAACGGACTCACCACAGTCGCCGGTGCGCCGGTACCCGACAACCAGAACAGCGTCACCGCCGGCGCACGCGGTCCGTTGCTCCTGCAAGATGTCTGGCTTCTCGAGAAACTCGCGCACTTCGACCGCGAAGTCATCCCCGAACGTCGCATGCACGCCAAAGGCTCGGCCGCCTTCGGCACCTTCCGCGTCACCCACGACATCACCGCACACACCAACGCCGCCGTATTCTCGGAGATCGGCAAGCAGACCGAGACCTTTATGCGATTCTCCACGGTCGCCGGTGAGCGCGGCGCAGCCGACGCCGAACGCGACATCCGCGGATTCGCCGTCCGCTTCTACACCGAGCAAGGCAACTGGGACGTCGTCGGCAACAACACCCCCGTCTTCTTCTTCCGTGACCCCCTCAAATTCCCCGACCTCAACCACGCGGTCAAGCGCGATCCGAAGACCAACCTGCGCTCTGCGGAGAACAACTGGGACTTCTGGACCAATCTCCCGGAGGCGCTGCACCAGATCACCATCGTGATGTCCGACCGCGGCATCCCCGACGGCTACCGGCACATGCACGGATTCGGGTCACACACCTTCTCGTTCGTCAACGACGCCGGGGAACGATCCTGGGTGAAATTCCACTTCCGCACCCAGCAGGGCATCAAGAACCTCACCGACGAAGAAGCCGCCGTCGTGATCGCCGGCGATCGTGAGTCGGCGCAGCGCGACCTCTTCGATGCGATCGAGGAGGGCAACTACCCGAAATGGACCCTTTTCGTGCAGATCATGCCGGAAGCCGACGCCCAGACCTACCGCTACCATCCGTTCGACCTCACCAAGGTGTGGTCCAAGAAGGACTACCCCCTCATCGAGGTCGGGGAACTCGAACTCGACCGCAACCCGGAGAACTACCACGCCGACGTCGAGCAGGCCGCGTTCTCCCCGGCGAACATCATTCCCGGCATCGGCTTCTCCCCGGACCGCATGCTCCAAGGCCGGCTGTTCTCCTACGGCGACGCCGCCCGCTACCGGCTCGGCGTCAACCACCACCAGATTCCGGTCAACAGTCCCAGGGGTGCAACCCACGTCAATTCCTTCCACCGTGACGGCGTCATGCGCGTCGACGGCAACCAGGGCAGCGTCCCGAGCATCGAACCCAACTCGCACGGCCGATTCGCCGACCAGCGCAGCTACGCCGAACCGCCACTCGAAGTCGGCGTGGTCGCCGACCGGTTCGACTACCGAGCAGACGACGACAACTACTTCGAACAGCCCGGCAACCTCTTCCGCAGCATGAGCGCCGAACAGCAGACTGCGCTGTTCGAGAACACCGCCCGTGCCATCACCGGAGCGTCGTCCGCTGTCGTCGAACGCCACATTGCCAACTGCACTCGCGCAGACCACGCCTACGGCGAAGGCGTGCGAAAGGCCTGTGAAGCCCTCGGCGCCTTGTAGTTCGCAACATCCCAGCCCGTGATCTGCGCGCATCACCGCCAGATCACGGTTGGGGTCGCACCGGCCAACCAGTCGCTCGCGTCGTCGCGCCTATCGGACCGCGTTCGGCACCGCACCCTCACCGGAGATCGGGCCGCGGCCGTCAGCGGGGCCCCGCGGCACCGTGAAGGTGGCGGCGACGCACAGAATCGCAATCGCGAAGCAGGCGATGGTGTACCAAAGATTTCCGATGGGGTCGCCATTGCTCGTGACGCCGTCGACAGCGCCGAAGTAGCTGGGCAACGCGGTCACCCACAGAATGCCCATCACAGCGAGGTACACCACGCTGTAGACACGGACGAAATCGTTCGAGTAGGCGGGAACGTTCGACGTCCCCCGCCGCAGCCGCGACCACTGCCGGACCAGGATCGGGATCGCGACGAGCACGATGACGATCAGTTCGGTTGCGTAGAGGATTCCCCGAACCGTGGTGCTCTCCATTCCGAGGACCGTCGCCGGGATCGGGAGGATGAATGTGCCCGCCGACGCCAGGAGACCGATCACGATCGTGCGCCACACCAGCTCCAGCCCGGTGAAGTCCCGACCCCGGTCGGCGTAGCGCCCCACGAAGAACTGAACGCACAGGGCCAGCGACATCGGCCAGAGGGCCGCGAACACCACCACACTCGGCAGTGGGACCGAGTCGAACATGGGTTGGTTGACCGGGTTGGTGGTCGACCATTCCCACCACCTCAGCTGCGGTCCGAGCTGGTCGAAGATTTCGTAGAACGCGTGGTGCACGAAGCCCACGCAGACCGCGCCGACGAGGACCCCGTACTTCCGGAAGACGCCGAGCATCCGGACGAGCTCGAAGGCCAGCGTGGCCATCAGCGGATAGATCGCGATGATGTACAGCGGCAGCCGGCCCCACAGGAAGTCCACGGTGAACACGTTGTGCGCGAACATCGTGTCCACGTGCTCTTCGATTCCGAACGCCGCCGGAAAGTACAGCGGCGGCTCGATGACGAACAGGTACGCGGTGGCGCCGAACCAGAGCGCCAGATTGGTCGGATCGCCGTTGCGGCGCCAGCGCAGGATCGCGAAGATGAGCGCGAGCACCGAGCCGAGCACGATGGTGAGCTCGAGAACCGGCAGGGTCCAGTTCTCCAGCGCGAACGGGCTGCGGACCTCGACGAGTCCGCCGGCCTCGGCGCACGAGAATCCGAGCGCTGTCGAGAGTTGGTCGAAGGTGGGCGAGCAGAGATCGGCCATCAGTCGACCACCGCCGCGACGGGATCGGTCCGGCGTGCCCGCGACTCTGCGGTGTACCAGCGGGTGCAGTCGTAGCCTGCCTCGTATCGGGTGAACCACTCGTCGGCGAGCGCGGGCAGCTTTTCGTGCGTGGGGTCGTGCTTCGGCATCTGACTACGGACGATGCCGGCGAGGGCGGTCAGCTGTTCACCGCGCGGGAGGTCGTCGAACGCACGCGGCATGACGCCTTTGCTCAGGTACGGCGCGAACACCGTGAGCAGTTTCTGCTTCGTCCGGTGCGTGGCGAACATCGACATCGAATCGACCTTCCGCTCCTTGATCGGCACGTGCTGGTTGAAGCCGGCGCAGGCGATCCGCATCACCTTCATCACGTGTGCGAAGATCGAGGGAGCCATCCGCATCCGGTACAGCTCTTCCCCGACAAGGGAATTGAAGATGATCATCGCCGAACTCCGGTGTTCGACCTCCTCGACGAAATGCCAGATGAACAGGGACGCGACCCGGTCGTCTCCCGGCCGGAAGAGGGTCGCGTCGTTGTCGAGCATCAGTTTGAACACCGGCGTGAAGGTCGCCTCCAGATCCGCGGTGTAGGCGAGTCGGTAGTTCAGAGTGGTTGCCTCGGTGAGGAGGTCGTACTCGCCGATCACCGCGTCGAGGGTGTTCTGGAGCCCCGGGTATCGCTTGATCAGGGCTTTGACGTGCTGGCGATGCGCGGTCGAGTGGTGACCCTCCTGACGCATGAACGCCACGGCCTCTTCTGCGACCTCGGGATCGGTCATTCGTGGTTTGGCCTGCATGATCGCCTTGACGATCATCTTCTCGAAGCCGACGGCCAGGAACGAGATCGCATTCGACATGCTCGACCACGCCGGGTTGTCGGGGTTCCAGAGGAACGGGACGTCCTGTTCGTCGAACGCGAAATCCATCTTTCTGGGGTGCAGGTCGGTCATGTGGATACCTCGTCTCGTGCGGCATGAGTGGGCTGCAGCCTCTGGGTGGGTAGAGACCCGAGTGATTAATAACATACACAGATCGAACGGATTGTATGATTACGTTTCGACGGTTCCCTGGCGAGCGTCTGCGAAGCGGGCCTTCGGGTCGGAGGGCTATGCGTTCGCGGTAACCTCTGAGTCCAGGTCGGGCGGTGCGCCGACAGCCCTTGCGCGACGTTCGGGCCCTGCGGCGCGTTGTGAGAGGTAGGGAAAAGACAGGTGGCTGGCAGGCGTGGGTGGGGTGGCAGTCCGCCTGGAAGTGACGAGGAAGCGTCCCGGCGAATCGTCACCGCCGCTGTCGAGCTCATCAGCCGGAAAGATACGGCGATCAGCATCGCCGACGTTGCGGAATCCCTCGGCGTCATCCGTCAGACGGTGTACCGGTATTTTCCCA
>Ga0247825_10003602_pt1 | contig 10208 bp, 9 predicted proteins | sample 13C_Vanillin_Day_FD_194413 | JGI IMG/M metagenome (GOLD analysis project Ga0247825, IMG submission 194413) | Soil microbial communities from agricultural site in Penn Yan, New York, United States - 13C_Vanillin_Day48 | ecosystem: Environmental > Terrestrial > Soil > Agricultural land | place... | reverse complement strand
CGCCGATCCGCGCTGACTGAGACTGTCGTCCTGGTCTCGGGCTCGGCGGGCGCGTCCCAGGTCATTGTCGGTTCCTGCGGCTCTCTCAGGGCCCTGCTGTCAGCTTTTACCCGGAGGGCTACCTGGGAAGAGCCGTCTTCCCCAGCTTGAGGAGGAGCTTGAACTGCTCGGCGGAGACGGAGGCCACGCTGAGCCGGCTGTGGGTCAGGAGGCGGAAGTCCTTGAGAGCCGGGGTCTTCTTGATGGTGGCCAGCGGGACAGGTTCCTTGAAGGGGGCCACGGGCCCGACATCGACGGAAGCCCAGTTCTCGCCCGGAGCGGTGGGATCGGGCCCGGCCGCGGTGAGCACCTTGGCCACGGCCACCACGGCCTTGTCCTTGCCGGAGTGGTAGTAGAGGCAGAGGTCCCCAGGCTTCATGGCCCGGAGGTTGTTTCGCGCCTCGAAGTTGCGCACGCCGGTCCAGCCCGTCCTCCCATCCTCCTCAAGCTGGGAGTACGCGTAGACGGAGGGCTCACTCTTGATCAGCCAGTACTGGGTCTTCGCCATGGGGGCACACTCTACCCATACGGTAGGGAGACGCGAGCCCTCCGTGGCGCTTCATGCGGCGGGGGTGCGCGTGGCGACCTCGCCTTCCACCACTGTGTCCTCGATGCCCAGGCGGCGCTCCAGGGTCTGCTCCAGGTAGAGCACTTGATCCTTCTCTGGGAGGCTGCTGATCAGCTTGACCTTCCGGCCCTCGCGGTCCAGCGCAATCAGATTGTAGGTGTAGCTCGTGACGCCCTTGTTCTTGGTGGCGATCTCCTCTCCATAGAGCTGAGTGAAGTGGCGGCCTGGCACATCCAGGTTGCCAGGCCAGGGCAGGGGACCATGGCGGATGGTGAGCTGGTTGCGGCTCACCTCGATCGTCGTGCGGTTCACGAGCCTTGTCAGCGTGTAGTACGTGAGCCCCACCCCCATGGCCACATGGAAGAGGGGGAAGACGATCGCGATCAGCGGCGCGTCCGTCACGAATGCGATGCCGTACCAGATGACCAGGAAGCCATCCCAGACGATACAGAAGAAGACGAAGAAGATGTGGACGAGGCTGAACCATCGCCAGGTGATGCGCGTGGGCGCGCCGTCCTCCTCCTTGACCTTGAAGCGGGAGGGAAGGGGGGCCTTGGCGCGGACGAGCTTGGGCCGCTGCTGAGCGGAAACGGAGATCCCCCGCCCCTTACGGCCGGACAGATCGTAGACCGCGTTGCACGAGTGGCACTTGGCCACGGCGAGGTCCAAGCGGACATCCTCCGGGCGGAGCGGGGCTTGGCACACTTCACAGGACAGCTGCATGGACCGGTGACTCCAGCTGAGAGTCCCTGGAGTCTACAGGACACACTTCAGCAATCGCGAGAGGGGGCTCAGGTGACGTGGGTCTTCAGGAAGACGCGCAGCGCCTCCGCCACGCTCCAGGCCTGCGCGATGCAGCCGCGCGGCCGGTAGGGCTCGGTGGCATCGAAGATCTCGCTGATCTGCCCCACGCCCGCGTACTCCAGGTGGTGCTCCAGGCCCAGCAGCAGCGCTCGCGCCGCCTTGATGTCCGGGTTCACCTTCAGCGTCGCTTCGATGTAGTGCCCGATCAACCAGCCCCACACCGTGCCCTGGTGGTAGGCCGCGTCCCGCGCGCGCAGATCCCCGTCATAGTTCGCTTTGTAGTCAGGGTGGTTCGGCGCAAGGCTCCGCAGCCCCACCGGCGTCAGCAGATCCTTGTGGACCACCTCGAGGATCGCCTTCCACCGCTCCTGGCTCAACACCGGGTGGCGCAGCGAGATCGCGAAGATCTGATTCGGCCGGATGGTGGGATCGTCCCGCCCATCCTCTCCCTCCACCACGTCGAAGAGGCAGCCGGCCTCCGTGTTCCAGAAGCGCTTGTTGAAGCTGACATACACCCGCTCGGCTGCCCCCATGTACGGGGTCGGGTCCATGCCCAGCCGCTCGGCCCAGGTGGCCATCAGCCGCAGTGCGTTGAACCAGAGCGCGTTGATCTCCACCGCCTTGCCACGCCTTGGCGTCACCACCCAGCTGTCCACCTTGGCATCCATCCAGGTGAGCTGGTAGCCCTCCACGCCCTGCCGCAGCAGCCCATCCGCGGGATCCACGCCGATATGGAAGTGCGTGCCTCGCAGGTGATGTTCCACGATGCTGACCAGCGAGGGGAACACGTCCTTCAGCAGCTCGACGTCCCGCGTGCACTCCAGGTAGCGATCCACCGCGTGGAAGAACCACATCGTCGCGTCCGCCGTGTGGTACACGCCTTCGTTCTCGCCGTCCGGGAAGTAGTTGGGGATGAGCCCGTCCTTCACGTAGTGCTGGAAGGTGCGCAGGATGGCCGCGGCCTCCCGGTAGCGCCCCGTGCACAGCGTCAGCCCCTCGAGCGAGATCATCGTGTCCCGGCCCCAGTCCGTGAACCAGTGGTAGCCGGCGATGACGCTGCGCGCGTCCTGGCCGATGGAGCGCGCCCATGCATCATCCGCTGGGCGCATTGGATCGATGATGAACTGGTCCGCCGCCAGCACCAGCCGCGCGGGCACTCCCCCGCGGGCTTCGTCTGGAGCCCGCATCAGCAGTTTCCGCTCGCGCTCCTGCTCCAGCTCGAAGGTGTGCTGCGGATTCCGATCCAGCACCCACCAGTCTTCCGTCGTGACGCTCAGCGCCAGGACCTCGCCAGCTCCCAGACTGCACTCGAAGTAGCCCGGGCTGTGCTGGACCTCGGTGTGGTCGTAGCCGCGCGCCCGCTCCGTCCGGTAGAGCAGGGGCTGAGAGCTCTGGCCCAGGGCCACAAAGGGCATCGGGCAGCTGGAGTGGAGGCGCATCCGCATGGGCGGAGCGTCCGGCGTGGCCTGCATCTCCACGCGCGGGCCCTGGAGGCGGACGATGGGCTCATGGGCCTCTTTGGGGATGGGCCGATCATGCGGCCGCGTCACAGGGAAGGGCCGCAGCCTCAGGTGCACCTCCGGGCCCGAGACGTGCTCCCACATGACGAAGAGCGTGTTCTCCCCGTGCACCATCATCAGCTTGCGCCGGATCCGCGAGGGGCCCAGCGTGTACTCCCAGACCGGGATCAGCCCGTCCAGGTGGAAGCTCCGCATCCCGCGGATGCCATCCTGCAGGATCTGTTCGTCGCCGTGCTCCTCGGTGGTCAGCGGGTAGAGGTGGCCGCCCACCTGCGCCTGCTCCGCCAGACGGGCCAGCAACACGACGCGGCCCCACTTCGGCAGGCTCGGGACGAACAGGCCGTGATAGCGGCGGGTGTTGCAGGCCGCCAAGGTGCCGGAGGCGTACCCGCCTCGCCCATTGGTGACGAGCCACTCCCGGCTGACGACGTCCGAGAACTCGGGGCCGCTGGCCCAGTCAAAGCCCAGGCGCGGCAGGGCAGAGGCAGGTTCTACGACTGAGCTCACTCTTTCTTCTCCTCGGTGCTCGTGAGCACGAGCGCTGTCTGTCCAGGAACGCGCAGCCGTCCCTCCCCTGGGAGTGCGGGTGCGCCCATACCGCCGTAGCGGACGTGCTCAGAAGACAGAAGGAGCCGCCAGATTTTTCCCGGCTCCGGCGCGAGGAGTGGCTCCGGACATGGCGCCAGGTCCAGCCCCGTGCCCAGGTTGAGCAGGAGCAACCGGTCGCCCTCTTGTCCACTGCCGAAGTAGCGAAGCACCAGCGCGTTCCTGGAGAGCACTGCCCCTGCGAGCCGGCTGGGATCCTGCGCCGCGAACACGGGATCCTCCCGGCGCAGCCGAAGCAGGTCCTGGTGCAGCCTCAGCGCATCCTCGTTCCGGGTGCGCTCGGACCAGTCCAGCTTGGATGCCCGAAAGGCCTCCTCTCCGATAGGCACCACCATGCCCTCCACCTCCAGGGCCTGGCGGGCGCTCTCGAACTGGGAGAGGAACTCGTTGCGGCCCTTGTGGACAAGCCGCTGCAGCTCAGGCTTGTGGTCCACGAAGTAGAGGAAGGGCGAGGAGGCGAAGAACTCCTGCCCCATGAACAGCATGGGCGTCTGGGGCAGCAGCAGCAGGAGTGTCGTCAGCGCGCGGGCCCGCGGGTACCCGGCGGCGGCATGGAGCCGCTGGCCTCGCAGTGTGTTGGCCAGCTGATCGTGGTTCTGCAGGTAGAAGACGATGTGCTCGGGAGGGGTCCGCAGCAGCGGCGAGCCCCGGCGCTTCTTCTGCCAGCGGTAGTACTGCCCCTGGTACAGCGAGTTGCGCAGCGCGCAGGACAGTAACTCCTGAGCGGTGCCGCAGTAGTCTATCAGGTACGCCTCCGAGCGCCCCACCGAGGCCACCCGCACCGAGTGGTGGAAGTCATCCACCCAGAGCCCGTCCGCGCCGTAGCCACCTCGCTCCGTTGGGGTGACCACGCGCACGTCCTGCGGCTCGTTCTCTCCAATGAGCAGGATCTTCCGCGGGCCCGCAGCCGCGCGAGCCTTCTCCACCAGCTCCTTGACGATGTGCGTGGGCGAGGCGTCATAGAGGCTCTGCGTCGCGTCCAGCCGAAGCCCGTCGAAGTGGTACTCGGCGATCCAGAGGCATGCGTTCTGGATGAAGAAGTCCCGGGAGGGACCCGCCGCCTCGCCGTCATCGAAGTTGGTGGGTTCGCCCCACTCGTTGGGGTACTTCGGGTTGAAGTAGCCCTGGGAGAACTGGGCCAGGTAGTTCCCGTCCGGGCCCAGGTGGTTGTAGACGACGTCCAGGATGATGCTGAGCCCCAGCCGGTGAGCCTCGTCCACGAGCCTCCGCAGATCATCCGGCTCGCCATACACAGCGCAGGGCGCGAAGAGCGAGACACCGTCGTAGCCCCAGTTGTAGCGGCCAGGGAAAGTGTGCAGGGGCATCAGCTCCACCGCCGTGACGCCCAGTTCCTTCAGCAGGGGCAGCTTCGCCGCCGCCGCCGCATAAGTACCCTCTGGCGTGAAGGTGCCCACATGCAGCTCATAGAGGACCTGGCCCTTGATGGAGGCGATGCCGCGCCACTCACTGTCCTTCCAGGTGTAGCGGCTCGGATCCACGATTCGGGACGGTCCATGAGGGCCTTCGGGCTGGAAGCGCGAGCAGGGATCCGGGTACGTGTCCCCACCATCCAGCCGGTATTTGTAGTGCGCTCCTACGGGGACTGAGTGGGTGCCCTCGAAGTAGCCGCCCGAGCCCCTCGCGAGTGGCAGGTAGCGGAGCCCGCCCGGCTCGTGCAGGGCGGCATCCACGCCCTGCCGCCGAGGCGCCCACACGCGAAAGCGGGTGCGCCCGTCACCAAGGACCAGGGCACCCAGGTTGAGCTGAGGCTGTGTGGTGGATCGCAACGCGAGCTACCTCCGAAGCGCAGCTGCCCACCAGGAAGGTTGGGGCGCGCGGACGAAAGGAGAAGCTCAGCAGTGCTTTACACGAGACAGACGCTCGGCCGCGCGTCTGTCCTGCAGTCGAGTGGGATGGAGTTCTACGAGCCACCGTCGCCCGGTGAAAAAGCTCCAGCCCCGCGGTGTAAGAACTTCCCGGCTCGAGCTCCTGCTCACGCCTCGTTGGGGATCCCGTTCGCGGGCGTGTCCAGCTTCCCCTGGAGCATCGAGCTGCCGGCGTAGAGGCTCACGCCCACCAGCCCCAACACCGCCGCCTCCGAGAGCGGACCGAGCACCGTGCTCAGCATCGCCATCGCCGCTCCACCGGTCATGAACGCCGCCACCATCCCCGCTGCCACCTTCCTCATCACCTGATCGCTCCTCATATAAGACCTGTCACCAGGCCATCGTGCCCCTCACTCCTTTCAAGTCACGTGCCGCGCGGAGCCAATCGCCATGGGAATGCCCGCAGGTACGAGAGGGAAAAACTCTTCCCACTCTGGGCGCTTCAGGGTGGAAGGCACCGGGAGGATCGTGAGTGTCGTGGCAGAAAAATTTCCCGGCCTTTGAGGCAGTCTTGCCCAGGGCAACGCGCAACCCACGGCGATCCATTGGTTTTCCTCTCCCAGGGCACATGGCACGGCCAGTGCTACGTCAAGCACGCCGAAGGCAGATCGCCTTGGCACGCTTGTTTGGCGTGACGGCGAGTAGCCGACACACGGATGGAGGAGAGGCGAACGATGGGCAAGACGCGGGCGAGTTTCTGGACGGTGGTGGGCGTGCTGCTCCTGGCGGGGTGTGCCCACAAACCTGCGATGAAGGTGGACAATTCGGATCAGCCGTACCGCATCGGTCGCGAGGATGTGCTGGACGTGGCGGTGTGGAGGGATGCGGATCTGTCCCGGACGCTGCCGGTGCGTCCGGATGGCTACATCTCGATGCCGATGATGGGGGACGTGCTGGCTGCGGGCAAGACGCCCACCGAGCTGGCTGAGGAGATCAAGGCACGGCTCCAGCCGTACGTTCAGGAGCCGCGCGTGACGGTGATCGTGCGTGAGGTGAACAGCAGCCGCGTGTTCGTCACGGGCGAGGTGGCCCGGCCTGGCGCCTACCCGCTGCGCGGGCGCATCTCCGTGATCCAGGCCATTGCGCTGGCCGGAGGCTTTACGGACTTCGCTAACTCGAACGGCATCACCGTGCTGCGCAGCGATGGCAAGGGTGGGCAGATCCCTGTGCGGTACAGCGATCTGATCTCTCCGGACGGCGGCCAGGACGTCATCCTGCGCCCCGGTGACACCATCGTCGTGCCGTGAGGCGGCAGCTGTTGGGAACCGGGGAGCGAGCGATGTGGGGAAGGAGGGGGGCCATGATGGGTGGCGTGCGGAAGCTCCTGATGGCGTGCGTGCTGTTGACAGGGCCGGCCTCGATGGCGGCGCAGGCCCTGGATCCCTCGCTGAGGCTGTTCGTCGAGGAGCGGTATGACGACGACTTCCGGCTCTCCGAGGACGGCGGTGGTCAGCTCATGACCAAGCTGACGCCGCGCCTCGGGCTGGAGCTGAAGGATCCTCGCTCCAAGGGCGAGGTCTTCTATGCGACGGATCTGCTCGTGCGGCATGGCTCGGGGACTGCGTCGCTCGAGCACCGGGGCGGGTTGGATCTGGGCTACACGCTGTCTCGGCGGATCCAGCTGGACTTCACCAGCCGTGTCTACCGGGTGTCGGATCCCACGTCACTGCCGCGAGAGGGCGTGGCGCGCACGCTGGCTCCCACTCTCTATGGGCAGGGCCGGCTGTCCGTGACGGGGCAGGCCAGCCGGCGCTGGGATCTGCGCGCCAGCTATGGCTTCGAGGGGGCCAAGGTGTACGAGGACGGCAGCCAGCCGGGCTTCGTCCACACGCCCTCTCTGGAGAGCTGGTACCGGAGCACCCGGCGGCTGTCGCTGGGCCTGGAGTACCGCTTCCAGGGCTTCACCTATGGGGACGAGTTCTCGCAGGCCCACGGCGCCTTCGCGGGGCTGCGTTACCGGCTGACCCGGCCGACGACGCTGACGGTGCGCGGCGGGCCTGTCCACTACACCTCGCCCGAGGGCGAGGCCGGGTGGCTGCCCCGTGTCCTGGCGGTGCTGGATCGAGAGGGCGAGCTCTTCGACCTGGGCCTGGCGGTGGGTCATGACCTGGTGGGGGCCAGCGGCTTCGAGCACGCGCTGTGGGCGGACTTCGCCTCACTGATGCTTGCTCGACGCGTGAATGACCGGCTGTCGTTCAACGGGGCGGCCAGCTACTTCCGGAACGGGCGCGCACCCAATGAGGGCGCGTTCGCGTTGTACGAGTCGCCCTACGTATCGCAGGGCTATGCAGTGGAGGTCGGCGTCGAGTACCGGCTGACCCGGTACGTGTCGCTGAATGGGATCGCGAACCGCATCGCCCAGGTGGGCGCGGGGGACGAGGCGGCTGGAGTGAACCTGGCGCGCAACGTCCTGGCAATCCGGTTGATGATCTCGGCTTGGTAGTGCACCTGAGGAGGAGGAGTAGAACATGGAGCGTGGGATGACGGCGGACCAGGTGCTCGTGGCACTGTGGCGCCGCAAGGCCCTGGTGGGGGCTATCGCAGCAGCGGTGTTCGCAGTGGGGGCGGCCGTCGTGATGACGCGCCCGAGCGTGTACGAGGCATCCTCGGTGGTCCGCGTGGAGCCTCAGCGGCCCGGTGAGGAGATGGTGCAGCGCACCGTGAGCGAGCTGATTGAGCAGCGCCTGCTCACCGTGCGCCAGGAGCTGATGGCGCGGCCAGTGCTGCAGAAGGCCATCGAGGAGATGAACCTCTACCCCGACATTGTCTCGGACAAGGGGATGGAGTCCGCCGTCGCCCAGATGCGCAAGGATCTGAAGGTGGCGGTGGAGGGGGAGAACGCCTTCGAGCTGACGTACTCCAGCAAGGATCCGCAGGTGGCTTCCCAGGTGGCCAACCGCCTGCCGGCCATCTTCGCGGAGGAGACGCTCAAGCTGCGCCAGGCCCAGGCCTCGCGCGCCACCGAGCTCTTCACCGAGGAGATGCAGGAGCTGGCCAAGAGCGTGTCCGCCTGGGAGAAGCGCATCGCCCAGTTCAAGGTGGACCACATGGGCGAGCTGCCCGAGCAGATGGAGATGAACATGCGCGGGCTGGAGCGGGTGAGCCATGAGCTGCAGACGAAGTCCGAGGAGCTGCGCGTGGCGGAGACGCGGCGCTCGGAGCTGGCCCGGGCACGCAACGCCGCGGACAGCGAGGCGGGCCGCCTGGAGTCCGCGGAGCACGGGCTCGAGCAGGCCCTGGTCGCCGCCCGCACCTCGTGGACTCAGGATCACCCGGAGGTGAAGCGGCTGCAGAGCGAGCTCCAGTCCATGTCGGCCAAGCGCAAGGATGCCGAGGGCCGCATGGTGGCCGAGCGCATGGAGCGCGCCCGCGTGGCCGAGCTGGTCGCCTCCATCCAGAAGGAGATCGATGGGCTGCACAGGCAGGCGGAGACGTTCCAGAAGCGCCTGGACAACACTCCGCGCTGGGCCCACGAGCTGGGCGTGATGAACCGGGACTATGAGATCGCCCGGACCAAGTACCAGAGCGTGGTGTCCCGCAAGGTGGAGGCGGAGATCGCCGAGGAGCTAGAGGCCAAGACTTCCAAGAGCCTCTTCAACGTCATCTCCCCCGCGGGTGTGCCTGCCGTGCCGGCCAAGCCGGATCGCTTCGGCGGCCTGCTGATCGCCTTCCTCATCGCGCTGGGGGCGGGTGTGCTCACCGGTGTGGTGATTGAGATGAGGGACGACAGCATCCGCGACGGCCATGAGGTGCGAGAGCGGCTTACCCTGCCGGTGCTGGCGGTGGTCCCGAACATGCAGGGGAAGACGGAGAAGAGGGTGTTGATGCCCTCCTCGCAGTCGCGGAACGGGACTTCTTCCCCGACCACGCTGAACTGAGGCTGAAAAAAGGACAACTGGGGAGATGGGAATGGATAGGACGATAGAGCGGGCGGGCAACTTCCTTCCTCGGGTGGACGAGTCAGCGGGAAACCCGAATGCGGTGGATCGCCGGGTGGTGACGCTGACGGCGCCAGCCTCGATGGCAGCAGAGCAGTACCGCACCCTGTACTACCGGCTCGAGCGGATGCGCGAGGTGAAGCCGATGAAGGTGGTCGCCTTCACCTCGGCGATGCCGGGCGAGGGCAAGACGGTCACGGCGGTGAACCTGGCGCTCGCGGCGGCGCGCGCCAACAGCGAGCGGCGCATCCTGCTGATCGACGCGGACCTGCGTCGCAGCCAGGTGGCGCAGGTGCTGGGCCTGCGCAACAAGACGGGCCTGGCGGAGCTGCTGGCCGGTGAGTGCGAGGTCCGCGATGTGGTGCGCCGCTTCCACGCGACGCGCCTGGCGGTCATCCCCGCGGGGACCATGCCGGAGGAGCCCACGCAGGTGCTGGCCGGCAGCCGGATGAAGCAGCTCCTCAAGGCGGTGCGGGACAACTTCGACGAGGTGTACATCGATCTGCCGCCCACGCTGCCGTTCGCGGACGCGGCCATCCTGGGGCACCAGGCGGATGGGGTGCTCATGGTCATCCGCGCCAACGTCACGCCGACGAAGGCGGTCAACCAGGCGGTGGAGCAGCTCGGCGGCGCACCGATCCTGGGCTGCGTGCTGAACGGGGCGGAGGTCAACAGCACTCCGTACCTGAAGAACTACGTGAAGAAGTAGGGCTGGTGGCGCCCCACTGCTCCCCGCTCGCAAAGGGGGAGCAGTGGGAGTTGCTAGGAGTGGAGTGGGCTGGAGGGTGCACGTGCTTCGGGTCTTTCATCATTATTTCTCTGCCAAAAAGCTCACGTTCTTCCTCGC
>Ga0247825_10003601_pt1 | contig 10209 bp, 11 predicted proteins | sample 13C_Vanillin_Day_FD_194413 | JGI IMG/M metagenome (GOLD analysis project Ga0247825, IMG submission 194413) | Soil microbial communities from agricultural site in Penn Yan, New York, United States - 13C_Vanillin_Day48 | ecosystem: Environmental > Terrestrial > Soil > Agricultural land | place... | reverse complement strand
CCGACATCTCGGCGCCGCCGCGGTTCTCGATCACCACGGTCTGGCCCCAGATCTGCGACAGCTTCTCGCCGAGCAGGCGCGCCGAGATGTCGGTCGCGCCGCCGGGCGGGAACGGCACGATGAAGCGCACCGGCTTCTGCGGCCAGGATTGCGCCACGGCGCTAGCAGTGAGCAGGGCGCCGCACAGGAATGCGATGATTTTTTTCATGGAAGTTCTCCTCCGAGGATTCTACAGCGCCAGCGCGACCGCGAGCCCGACCGCCAGGGCGAACGCAGCCGCGGCCGCGGCCAGGCTCTTTTGCCAGTCGCGCCACGGCAGGAACTCGAGCGCGAGCACGCGCAGGCCGCCCCCGAGATGCGCCGCGAGCGCCACCACGATCAGCCACTCGCCGAGCTTGACCATCGGCTGCTGCGTCCACTGCAGGAACCCCTCGAGCAACAGGGCGTTGGCGAGCGCCCAGAAGTGGAACGGCAGGAACAGCGCGAGCGCGATGCCGGAGACGCGGTGCACCACGAACGCCCAGTACGAAGCGTGCTGCCTCATGCGAATACGCCGAGCACCGCGCGCATTCCGGCCCAGCCGAGGAACGCCGCGAACAGCAGCAGCGCGAAATCGCGCGAGCGCCCGCGCCAGCCGAGCCATTCGCCCAGCACGCTGCGCAGGCCGATCGGCGCGTGCACCGTCACCGCGAGCACGAACAGGGAATAGAAGGCGAACCAGGCGATGCTGCCGCGCGTGCGCCCCAGGATCTCGCCCGCGGTCAGGCCGTTGCGCACCGCGTAGACGATGGTGGCGAGGTGCACCGCCACGCACAGCGCGAGCACCGCGGCGCTCGCCCGTTGCGCGATCCAGAGCCGCGCTTCGCCGCGGAACGTCACAAGTCCCCGTGCAGCACGGCCTTGGTCACCTCGCGCTTCAGCCCGGCGATCGCCGCGGTGGGCGAAAGCTGCTTCGGGCAGCGCTCGGTGCAGCTCACGTGGCTGTGGCACGCGTGGCAGCCGGCGTCGCCCGCCACCGCGCGCAGCCGCTCGAGCCTGTCGCGGTCGCGCTCGTCCTTGATCAGCGTCCAGGCGCGGTTCAGCGCGGCCGGCCCGAGGTATTGCGGGTTCCACGCCACCACGTCGCACGCCGCGTAGCACACGGCGCAGCCGATGCATTCGATGCCGGCGTTCGCCTGCACGCGCGGCGCCGAATCCGGGCGCACTTTCGCGAACTCGTCCTGGCGCGTGGCATGGCCGCGGAACTCGCCCTTGGCGCGCGCCCACTTGTCGAAGAACTCGCGCATGTCCGTCACCAGGTCGCGAATCACGGGCAGGTTTCTCAAGGGAGCAATTTCCAGTGCATCGCCTTGCCCCACCTTGTCCACGTGGGTCCTGCAGGTCCAGCGCGGCACGCCGTTCACCATCATCGCGCACGAGCCGCACATGCCCACGCGGCAGGCAAACCGGTAGGCGAGCGTGGGGTCGAGCGCGCGCTGGATGTGCGTGACGACGTCGAGCACGGTCTGGCTCGCCTCGCGCGGCACTTCGAAGCTCTGGAACGCGCCGTCCTTGCCGCCGCGCCAGACCGAGACCTTCAGGTGAGTAGCCACGCCGTCAGGATACCCGCTGGTAGTACAGATTCTGCGGATGGTTCGCTTCGGCAAAGAAATACCAGCGCTCCATCAGCAGGCCGGCGTACTGGATGACGAACGCCGCGATGAAATAGCCCAGGCCGAGGAGCACGACGGGCACAACGAACGCGAGCAGGAGGAACCCCCAGCGCACCCAGCCCAGCGCCGAAGCGCCCGCCCCGTGGAAAAACTCGTGCGTGTTGAACGACCCCGCGGTGAAGCCCTGCGAGACCTGGCGGATGCGCGGCGCGGCGATGCCGATCGCGCTCTGCAGGCTCGAGCGCGGCCGCAGGCGCCGGTTGCGCGCGAGCGCCGCGATGCGCAAGGCGGCGCCGAGCAGCGTGAGCACGATCGCCCAGAGGGCGTAGCCGCGCGCAAGCCCCGGCGCGAGGCCGGCGGCGAGCGCCGCGGCAAGCGTGAAGCCCGACGCGCTGCCGAGCACGAAGAAGTTCGCCACCGTGAGCGGCGAGGCCCACTCCTGCAGGAACTTGAGGCAGGCGTAGATCATCGCGGTGCAGAGGAAAAGCGCCACGCACACCGCGAGCACCGCGATTTCCAGCAGCGTATACCCCGGGAAGAAAGCGCACAGCGCGGCGCCGGCGACGAAAGCGGGCAGCGCGATCACCTCGCGCGACAGCCACGACGTGCGCCACTGTGAAGCCGCGCGCCACGCCGGACGGATCCGACCGAGGTGAAAGAACGACGCGACCAGGCCGCCGGCGGCGAGCAGCGCGGCGAGCGCGAACGCCGCCTTGCGAAACGGGAGCTCGCCGTCCACAGCAAACGCGGCGATGAAAAGCCCCTGCCCAGCGCCGCACAGCGTGGTGAGCAGGATTACCGAGAAGGCGGGGCGCACCTGCGCGGCAGGTAGTGGTTGGCCGGCTTGGTCTCCCATTCCGGCATCAGTGCGTAGCCGCCGCGTTCGGCAATCGCGCGCGAGGCCTCCGATTGCGGGTCATGGATGTCGCCGAAGATGCGCGCGCTGGTCGGGCAGGCCATCACGCAGGCGGGCTTGCGGTCCGCCTCGGGCAGCTTCTGGTCATAAATGCGGTCGACGCACAGCGTGCATTTCTTCATCACCTTCTGCGCGCCGTCGAGCTCGCGCGCGCCGTAGGGGCAGGCCCATGCGCAGTACTTGCAGCCGATGCACTTGTCGGCGTCGACCAGCACGATGCCGTCCTCGGCGCGCTTGTAGCTCGCCCCGGTCGGGCACACCGGCACGCACGGCGGGTCCTCGCAGTGCAGGCAGGACTTCGGGAAATGCACGGTCTGCGTGTCCGGGTACGTCCCCACCTCGAAGGTCTGCACCCGGTTGAGGAAGGTGCCGATCGGGTCGGCGCCATAAGGCTCGAGATCGGACAGCGGCCCGGCCTCGCCCGCGGTGTTCCACTCCTTGCAGCTCGTCACGCAGGCGTGGCAGCCCACGCAGACGTCGAGGTCGATGACGAGAGCGAGCTGTTTTTTCATGGGGCCGGCGAGATGCGCACGCGCACGTCGTACCAGCCGGCCTGGCCGGTGACCGGGTCGGAGTTGGAGAGGCCTGCCTTTCCGTCCTCTCCAGGCAGCCGGTCGCTGATCAGGTCGTTGAGGATGAAGCCGAGCCGCGACTCCGCGGCGTCCGGCGCCAGGCCCCACGCGCCCGGCGCCTTGCCGATGGCGTTCCAGGTCCACACCGTGCCGGGCTCCACCGCCTCGCTGTAGCGCGCCCTGCAGCGCACCCTGCCCCATTGCGACTCGATCCACATCCATGCGCCATCGGCGATGCCCTGCGCCGCCGCGGTGGCGCCGTTCACGAACAGGAAGTTGTGGCCGTGGATTTGCCGCAGCCAGGCATTCTGCGAGTCCCAGGAGTGGTACATCGCCATCGGCCGCTGGGTGACCGCGCGCAGCGGATAGCGCGCCGGGTCGGTCACCGCGTCCTCGAGCGCCGGATGATAAAAAGGCAGCGGGTCGCAGTACTTCTCGACGCGCTCGCGCAAGCGCTCCGGCGGCCGGCCCGCGGAGCGGCGCTTGCCCTGCGCCGCCAGGCGGAAGCGCTGCATCACCTCGGAATAGAGCGCGATCATCACCGGGTCGCCGTGGCGGCGCATGCGCGCGCGCTGCGCCCAGTCGTTGTAGCCGCGGTTCCAGTTGCGCATGTAGCGCTGCGACGCTTCGAGCGGATAGTGGAAAACGCAATCGTTCTCGGCGTAGTGTTTCCACTGCTCGGGATTCGGCTTGCCGACCAGGTGGTCCTCGCCGTCGCCGCGCCAGCCGATCAGGAAGCCCTGCCCGGAGCCGGGCTCGGTCTCGAAGTTGACGATGAAGTCCGGATAGTCGCGGTACTTCGGCTTTCCTTCCGGTGTGGTAAACGCGGGAAGCTTCAGCCGCCCGGCCAGCTCGATCAGCACCTCCTGGAACGGCCGGCACTCGCCGCTCGGCGGCAGCACCGGCACGCGCACCGAGTCGGTCGGCCCGTCGAATTCCGAGATCGGCCGGTCGAGCAGCGACATCACGTCGTGGCGCTCGAGGTAGGTCGTGTCGGGCAGCACCAGGTCGGCAAACGCCGTGGTCTCGGATTCGAACGCGTCGCACACCACCAGGAAGGGGATCTTGTACTCGCCGCTTGCGTCGCGGTCGTTCAGCATGCGCCGCGCCTCGTCGGGCCGCATCGACGAGTTCCAGGCCATGTTCGCCATGAAGATCATCAGCGTGTCGATCGGATAGGGATCGCCGCGCCAGGCGTTCGCGATGACGTTGTGCATCATGCCGTGCACCGCCAGCGGGTATTCCCAGGAGAACGCCTTGTCGATGCGCACCGGCTCGCCCTGCGCGTCGACGAACAGGTCTTCCGGGCCGGCCGGGAAGCCGAGCGCTGCGCCGCCGAGCGGCATGCCGGGCGTCACGGCGTTGGGCCCGGTCGGCAGCCGCGCGTAAACCGGCGGCGTGCCGCGCGGGAACGGCGGCTTGTGGCGAAACCCGCCCGGGCGGTCGATGGTGCCGAGCAGCGACATCAGGATCGACAGCGTGCGAATGGTGTGGAAGCCGTTGGAATGCGCCGCCAGGCCGCGCATGGCGTGGAACGCCACCGGGTTGCCGCGCACGCTCTTGTGCTCGTTGCCCCAGCAGTCGGTCCAGGCGATCGGCAGCTCGAAGCTGTGATCGAGCGCGGTGGCGGCGAGCTCGCGCGCGAGGCGCCTGATCACGTCCGCCGGGATGCCGCACTCCTTCTCGGCCCATTCCGGCGTGTATGGCGCGAAGCGCTCGCGCAGCAGCTGAAAAGCGGGCTTGACGCGCGTGCCGTCGGGCATGCGGTACTCGCCCGACAGCGCCGGCTCGGCGCCGGGCGCATGGTTCGGCACCGGCGCCTGCGTCTTGCGGTCCCACCACAGCTGGTTATGGGTGCGGAACGGGTTGGTCTGCCACGGGCCCTCGCCGAGCACGAACAGGCCGTGCTCGTCGCTCGTCTCGTCCTGGTTCACCAGGTAGCCGGCGTTGGTGTACTGCGCGACGAACGCCTGGTCGAAACGCTCGTTCTCGATCAATTGATTGCATAACGCCAGAAGCAACGCGCCATCGGTCCCCGGCCGGATCGGGATCCATTCGTCCGCGATCGCGGAATACCCGGTGCGCACCGGATTGATCGAGATGAAGCGCCCGCCCTCGCGCTTGAACTTCGAGATCGCGATCTTGAGCGGGTTGGAGTGATGGTCCTCGGCGGTGCCGATCATCACGAACAGTTTGGCGCGCTCGAGGTCGGGGCCGCCGAACTCCCAGAACGAGCCGCCGATGGTGTAGATCATGCCCGCGGCCATGTTCACCGAGCAGAATCCGCCGTGCGCCGCGTAGTTCGGCGTGCCGAACTGGCGCGCGAACAATCCGGTCAGCGCCTGCATCTGGTCGCGGCCGGTGAAGAACGCGAATTTCTTCGGATCGGTCGCGCGGATCCTGGCCAGCCGCTGCTCGAGCATGGCGAGCGCCTCGTCCCAGGAGATGCGCTCGAACTCGCCGGCGCCGCGCTCGGCGCCGGCTTTCCTGCGCAGCGGATGCATCAGGCGCGCGGGCGAGTACTGCTTCATGATGCCCGAAGCGCCCTTGGCGCAGATCACGCCCTTGTTGAGCGGGTGGTTCGGGTTGCCGTCGATGTAGCGCACCTTCTCGCTGCCGGCCTCTCCTTCCAGGTGCACGCGGATGCCGCAGCGGCACGCGCACATGTAGCAGGTGGTGGTCTTGGTGCGCGCCACCTTGATCTGCTATGCGCTCTCGTACAGCCGTGTCAGTACGAACTCGCGGTGGCCGAGCGCCTCGGCCGCGGTCAGCCGGCCGTTGGCGGTGCGGAACATGCAATCGAGCAATTTGTCGCCGGCCTGGTCCGGCGTCAGCTCTTTCCTCAGCAGGCCCGAGACGTCCACGTCGATGTGCTCGGACATGGTGCGCACGGTTCTGGGATTGGCGCACAGCTTGATCACCGGCAGGATCGGGTTGCCGATCACGTTGCCCTGGCCGGTGGGGAAGAAATGCACCGCGAAGCCTGCCGCGGCGCACAGCGTGACCATCTCGGCCGCGGCGGAAGAAGAATCCATGAACCACAGGCCCGGGCTGGTAGGCATCTCCGCCTTGTCGAGCACGCCGTCCACCTTGCACTGGCGGCCGATCTTCTGGATGTTGCCGAGCGCCTTCTCCTCGATGGTGGTGAGGCCGCCGGCGATGTTGCCCTTGGTGGGCTGCGAGTCCATGAGATCGCTGGTCTTGTGCCGGTCGATCACCTGCTGGTAGCGGTCGAACACGAACTGGAATTTCTTGCGCACTTCGTCGTTGCGGCAGCGCGCGGCGACCAGGTGCTCGCCGCCGGTGAGCTCGGTGGTCTCGCCGAACACCAGCGTCACGCCGTGCGGATAGAGCTTGTCGAACGCATTGCCCACCGTCGGGTTCGCGCCGCAGCCGGAAGTGGTGTCGGACTCGCCGCACTTGGTGGACACCCACAGGTCCTTGAGCGGGCGCTCTTCGCGCCGCAGCTCGCTCGCCCATTGCAGGTATTCGCGCGCCGCCTTCGAGGCCCGCATGATGGTGTCGTGGTCGCCGTGCTGCTCGATGCCGAAGTGCGCCACCGGCTTGCCGCTCGCGCGGATGCCGTCGGCGACCTTCTTCGCCCATTCCTCCTCGATGCAGATCACCACCACCGCGGCGACATTCGGGTTCGAGCCGGTGCCGATCAGCGTGCGGAAATGCAGGTCGAGGTCGGCGCCGAACTGCAGCCGCCCGTACGGGTGCGGCAGCGCCATCGTGCCCTTGACGTTGTTCTCGACCGCCTGCGCGGCGGCGTTGGACAGGTCGTCGACCGGCAGGATGACGACGTGATTGCGCACGCCGACGCGGCCGTTCTCGCGCTTGTAGCCCCAGAAAGTGGATTTGCCGAGATTCATGTCTACCAACGCTTGGTTTTGACGTTATGTACGTGCAGATGCTCGCCCTTGCCGATCGGCTTCACCACCTTGCCGATGTCGACGCCGTACTTGATGACGGTGTCGCCCGGCTTGTAGTCCTTGAGCGCGACCTTGTGGCCGATGGGGATGTCGTTCTTCGCCGTGACCTGGATGTCCTTGTCGTCTTCCATGATCCAGCCGGTGAGCGGCTGTCCGGACTTGACGCCTTCGACCACGACGACACCTACACCATCGCCTTCTTCGTGCACCACGAAATGGATCATAGGGGCGTTATTCTATTCGCATGTATACCCGTCGCCGCTTCCTGAAAACGCTCGGCGCGCTGGGCGCGGCGTACGCGCTGCCCAGTTTCGCAGCGGACCCGTTTTCTCTCGGGGTGGCGTCGGGCTATCCGACGCCGGACGGTGTGGTGCTGTGGACGCGGCTTGCCGGAAATCCGGATCCGCTCGCGGTTCCCGTGCGCTGGGAAATCGCCGGCGACGAAGCGTTCAAGTCGATTCTTTCTTCCGGAACCGCCACTGCCGAGCCGGCGTGGGGTCATTCGGTTCACGTCGAGGTGAACGGCCTCGCGCCCGAGCGCTGGTACTGGTACCGCTTCATGACCGCCGGCGCCGAGAGCCCCGTGGGCCGCACGCGCACCGCGCCGGCCGCGGGCGCCGCCAACGCGCGCCTGCGCTTCGCTTTCGCTTCCTGCCAGCAGTACGAGCAGGGCTATTTCAGCGCCTATCGCCACATCGCCGCGGACGCGCCCGACCTGGTGGCGTTTCTCGGCGACTACATCTATGAATCGACCTGGGGCCGCGATCACGTGCGCAAGCACGACGTCCCCGAGCCCTACACGCTCGACGCCTACCGCGCGCGCTACACGCAATACCGCGCGGACCCCGATCTGCAGGCCGCGCACGCCGCCTGCCCGTGGATCGTCACCTGGGACGACCACGAAGTGGACAACGACTACGCCGACGACCGGCCCGAGGACGGCATGGAGCGCGCGCCGTTCCTCGAGCGCCGCGCCGCGGCGTACCGCGCCTACTACGAGCACATGCCGCTGCCGGCCCGCATGCGGCCGAAGGGCCCGGACATGCGCATCCACACGCATCTCGACTGGGGACAGCTCGCGCGCTTCCACATCCTCGACACGCGCCAGCATCGCTCGTGGCAGGCGTGCCCGCGCAAGGGCCGGCGCGGCGGCTCCAACACCCTCGACATCGAGCACTGCGAGCGCCTGTCGCGTCCCGGGCGCTCGATGCTCGGCCGCGCGCAGGAGCGCTGGCTCGAGCAGAGCCTGGGCGACTCGCGCGCCGCGTGGAACGTGCTGGCGCAGACCACGCCGATGGCGCAGTTCGACAGCAAGCCCGGCCCCGGACGGCGCGCCTGGACCGACGGCTGGGACGGCTATCCCGCCGCGCGCCAGCGGCTGTTCCAGACCTTCACCGAAAAGAAGATCGCGAACCCCGTCGTTCTCGGCGGCGACGTCCACTCCTTCAACGTCAACCAGCTCAAGCTCGATTTCGACGACCCGGCCTCGCCGGTGGTGGCGAGCGAGTTCGTCGCCACCTCGATCACCTCGCAGGCCTGGTCGCAGGAGCGGCTGAACCAGTACCTGCCCGACAACCCGCACATGCTGCAGACCGACAGCCGCTTCCGCGGCTATGCGCGCGCCGAGGTCACCGCGAAGCGGATGACGGTCGATCTGCGCGCGATGGAAAGCGTGGCGACGCGCGACGCGCCGTGCAGCACGCTCGCGTCATTCGTGGTGGAGGACGGCAAGCCCGGCCCGCAGCGCGCCGGCTAGTTACTTGCAGCGGATATTGCCCAGCGAGTAGTCGAGCGGCTTGCTGCAGTCCTGCTCGCTGATTTTCCGGTCAGGCGCCATTTCAGGCGTGGCGTTCGAGGAGAAAACAAGACCACTGCGCGCGACTTCGTAAGCCCCGGCCGCAAGAATGGCGAGTCCGAGCGCGGCCGCGAGGCCGCCGCCGCTGGTATGAATCTGTACCTGCGAATCGACGGGCGGGGGCTGGCCGGCGCTGAGCTGCCACGCGGTGTTCGAGCAACCCGCGAGCAGCGCGACGAGAGCGATGGCGGACTTCACGGCGCGATCTTACCCCTGCTCGCACGCGCGCTTCAGGCGGTCGCGCACGGCCGCCCACTCCGGCGCCTCCGGGGGCGCCTCAACGAGAATCTGTTCACATCCGGCGCTGTCGAGCTCGCGCAGCGCCGCATAGAGCTTCTGCGCGTAGGTCCGCGGCTCGCGCGGCATGCGCAGCCAGAAGTCCACGCGCTCGTCCGGGCGCGAGAACGCCAGCACCGCGACGCTTTTTCCTTTGGCGATTTCCCGGTCCAGCGCGTGCGCAGGGACCATGCGTGCCGGTGTGCGCGGCGCATAGTGCCGCTCCAGTCCGCCCGAGTGCCGCACCGCGGATTGTTCGCCGGTGACGCGGACAATCGCGTCGATCTCCCGGCGCGTGATCGCGCCCGGCCGCAGCAGCACGGCGCTGCCGCCCGAAAGATCGACGATGGTCGATTCGATGCCGACCTCGCTCGGCCCGCCCTCCAGCACCAGGTCCGCGTCCTTGCCCAGGTCCTCGCGCACATGCGCCGCGGTCGTGGGCGAGACCTGTCCGAAGCGGTTAGCCGATGGCGCCGCCACCGCGCCGCCGAACGCCTTCAACAGCTCCCGGGCGACGGGATGCGAGGGCACGCGCAGGCCTACGGACGGTTGCCCTCCCGTGACGAAGTCCTTGGCCTTGGAGGAGCGCTTGAGAATCAAAGTCAGCGGGCCGGGCCAGAACTGCTTCGCCAGCGTGCGCGCCGCGTCGGGGACCTCGCTTGCCCAAGCGAACGCGTCGTCCGCGGAAGCGAAGTGAACGATCACGGGATGGTCCGCCGGCCGGCGCTTCACGGCATAGAGCCGCGCCACGGCCTTCTCGCTCGACGCATCGGCGCCGAGGCCGTAGACCGTTTCAGTGGGGAAGGCGACGAGTCCGCCGGCGCGCAGGATCTGCGCCGCGCGGCGGACTTCGGAGCTCACAGCTTGAGCGGCGCGGCCTTGAGCACCGCTTCGGTCTGCTTCGCGCGGAACTCAGATAGTTTTTTCTGAAGGCTGCTATCTGAAAGGGCCAGCAGAGCCACGGCAAAGAGCGCCGCATTGGCCGCGCCGCTCAAGCTGTGAG
>Ga0247825_10003599_pt1 | contig 10212 bp, 5 predicted proteins | sample 13C_Vanillin_Day_FD_194413 | JGI IMG/M metagenome (GOLD analysis project Ga0247825, IMG submission 194413) | Soil microbial communities from agricultural site in Penn Yan, New York, United States - 13C_Vanillin_Day48 | ecosystem: Environmental > Terrestrial > Soil > Agricultural land | place... | reverse complement strand
CGCGGCGTTGTCGGGCTCGACAGCCATGATCCGGCCGTTTTGCGCGGTCGCGCGCGCGAACTCAGCGACGGCGGCGTTGGCGTCGACGATGTGCTGGAGGACCGCGACGCAGAAGAGGGAGTCGAAAGCTCCGTCGATGAACGGCAGCCTGCTCGCGTCTGCCGCCGCAAAGCCGACCCGCTGGTTGTGCGCTTTCGTTTCACGAAGCGCCGCAATCACCTTTCTGACCACCAGGTCGATTCCGACGAGCCGTACCTGGGAGATGTGCAGCCGGCCAAGACTGACTTCCGCCAACCCCTCGCCGCAACCCACCTCGAGGATGCGATTACCGGGTCGCGGCCGCAGCGTCTCGGCCAGAAACTCCGTGAAGTCGGCGGTCCACCAACGCTCGCGCAGATCCTTGAGCGTGGGGGACGTGAACCCGTCGATCGGCGCAGTCATTAGTCGGAAACGGCGAGCTCGCCGGGAACGATCGGCCGGGTGCGCGGCAGTACACCCAGGCGCGCCAGATTCCCGACGAAAACGAGAATGCCGACGAACACAATCAGCTTGGTGACATCAGCCACCGTCGTCCTCGGCAGAATCTTCCACAACAACCACAGGACCGGCTGGGCGACGGCGACGGCCCACACCGATCCGTAGAAGTACCGCCGCTCGTGTCCTTCTCCTTTCGTGGAGCGCTTCACTCGCGGAAGCTGACCCAGTGCGCCGAGCATCCAGAACGTTCCGGCGATCGGAAAATACGCGACCTCGTACATCTGCTTCAGACGCCACTCGCCGGTCAGCGAGGCATACGCCAGGCCGGCGATGTTCAGAACGGCAAATGCCACGACCTCGCCCCACGCCATCGTGTAGCACACACGCCGGTAGAGCGGATTGGGTCGATCCTCGGTAAACCTGATGATGTATGGCGCGGCCTCACAGCCCGGCAGCCGTCCCCGCAGGCCGGCTAGCCCGGTGGCCACGAGCACGATCCCCAGCCAGACGAGCATGCGGGTATCGAATCCGCGCTCGAACAGATCGAACGTCAGAGGACCCGGCGCGATGAAGAACACGAGAATCCAGATCGGCCAGTGATTGAACCGGTAATGGAGCTTGTTGCGATACCTGATCCTGCGCTCGCTATCGCGCTCGATGTATCGGGCGTGGGTGTTGAGCACGTGGTCGGGAGTCCCCATTATTACAGCACCTGCTGTGGCCGGCCGTCCTGGACGACGTGCCCGTCGTGCATCACCAGCACGCGGTCCACGCATGCGGACGCGAACGGCGCGTCGTGGGTGGAGATGAGAATCGTCGTGCCATCCGCAGACAGATCGCGGATGGTTGCCGCCAGGTCGTCGCGACGGGTCGGATCGAGTGAAGCGGTCGGCTCGTCCATGAGGAGCAGCAGCGGCTTCATCGCCAATGCTCGTGCGATGGCGACGCGCTGCGCTTCGCCGCCCGACAGTTCGTGCGGCCGTGCGTGCACGCGGTGGCCGACCCCGAGCTGCTCGAGCAGCGCGGTGCCCTGCCGTTCAGCGTCGTGACGCGGCACGCCCCCGACGTGAACCGGCGCCAGGCACACGTTGTCGAGGGCGGTGAGGTGTTCGAACAGGTTGTGGAACTGGAACACCATCCCGATTCGGGGCGTCCGATCGACCTGTTGGATATCGCGCCGATCGGCAACCGAGAAAACGTCAGGCCGGCACACGCTGACTGCTCCGCCGATCTGCGGCTCGAGTCCGGCGATCGCCCGCAACACTGTCGTCTTGCCCGCCCCCGATGCACCCATCAGCGCGACACGCTCGCCACGGAACGCGTGAAATGTCACGCCGTGCACGACCGGCTGCCCCTTCCTCATCACGTACAGATCCTCGACCTCCAGGACAGGCGTCATTGGTGCCAGCCCTTCTCGAGCCGGCGCGCAAAGCGGGCCAGCGGCAGCGACATCGCGAGGTACATCACGGCGCACATTGCACCAGGGACCACCCAGCTGCCGATGTTCGCCGCAAAGATGGACGTCTGTTTCGTCAGCTCGACGACTGTGATGACGGAGACCAGCGAACTGTCCTTCAAGAGCGCAACGAAATCGTTGGTCATCGGAGCCAGTGCCAGCCGCAACGCCTGAGGAGCGCGCACCAGCCGCAGCGTCTGCATCCTGCTGAAGCCGAGAACGCGCGCGGCCTCGAGCTGACCGCCTGGAACCGCCTGCAGCGCACCACGGTAGATCTCGCTTTCATAGGCGGCGTAGTTGATGCCCAGTCCAAGCAGCGCGGCCAGAAACGCGGGTAGTTGCACGACAGTTGCCAGGCCAAAGTAGATGACAAACAGCTGCAGCAGCAGCGGCGTTCCTCGTATCAGCTCGACCCACGCGGTCAGCGCGATTTCTATCGGTTTCGGTCCATACACGCGGCCGGTCGCGATGGCGGCGCCGAGGAGAACCGCCAGCGCCATTGAGAGGGCCGAGAGCAGCAGACTGATGCCCGCGGCCTTCACCAACGACGGTAGATAGCGTAACGCGGAGTCCCACGTCGAGGTGGGCGCTGCGGTGCTCGCGACAACGGGAGCCGCATCACCTCCGCTCGTGACCCGGGAATAGAGCGCTGGCTGATCGTCGTTCCACATTTCCCATCTGCGGAAGATCGCTTCCAGCCGGCCATTGGCCATCGCCCGGCGCAGAATGTCGTTCACCCGATCGCGCAGCGCGGCATTCTGCGGCGCGAGAATGCCGACGTAGTGCCCCACGCCCACGGGCGTTATCTGACTCGTCAACCCGGGATTCCGGCGGACTCCGCGCTTCGCCAGCACCTCGTCCAGCAGCACCGCGTCGACGCGGCCGAGCGCCAGGTCGCTGTACGGATGCACGTCGTCTTCGTAGGTGACGGGGACAACACCGTGATTCTTTTCGGCCAAGAGCAGGAGGTCGTAGGCGAGCGTCGCGCCGAGCGTGGCGACGCGGCGGCCGGCCAGGTCCGCCAGCGTCCGGAACCGGGCGCCGTCGGCGGCGCGGACCGTGAGAATCTCCCGGAACTCGTAATACGGAATCGTGACCGCCAGCCTGGAACGGCGCGCGGCACTGTCCTCGATACCGCTCAGCCCGATCTCGAAATCACCTCGTGCGGCTGCCGCATCGAGACTCGTGAAACCGACCTGGACGAACCGTGCCCGCCGGCCCAGACCGCCGGCGAGCAGTTGCGCCACGTCCACTTCGAATCCGACGATGCGAGCGGGATCGGTGGGATCGGCCTCGACAAACGGAGCTCCACCCTCGGCGTCGCCACCCCAGCGGAGTTCCCCTGAAGACTGCGACCAGGCCGATGACGACACCAGCAGGAACAGCACGAACGGGGCCGCCCATCGCCGCACGGGGCTCATGATACGAGCGTCAGCCCCGCCGCCGGCGTTCGAGTTCTTCGAGCGTGCGTGGCCAGTCTTCACGAAGCAGACGCGACAGCGCCCGATCGGCGAGCAGGCGGCCGCCGGTCTGGCAGTGCGGGCAGTAGTTGGCCTCGTTCGCTGCGTAGACGATCCGCTGAACCGGACCACCGCAATCCGGGCACGGCAGCCCGTAGCGCCCATGAACAGCCATCCCTTCACGGAAGGCGGTGACTTTTTCCGGAAACTCCTCGCCCGCCTCCTCCTGAAGCAGGGTGATCCAGCGCGTAAGCGTGTTGTTCGTTGCCTCGTAGAGCCGCCGCAGTTCTTCGTCGGTCAACGACGCCGTCTGCTTGAACGGAGAGAGGCGCGCCGCGTGGAGAATCTCGTCGGAGTACGCGTTGCCGATGCCGCTGAACAAATGCGGATCGGTCAGGGCGCGTTTGAGCGTGTGGTTGTCCTGCCGAAGCGCGGTGGCAAAGGCGAGGAACCCGGCTTCGAGGACGTTGATCCCGCCAGGATCGTGCTGCTGCAGCGCCTCGAGTCCGGCGACAACATGCAGCGACGCCTGCCGTTTGGTCCCTGCCTCTGTAAGCACAAGCGTGCCGTGGCTGAAGTCGAACGCGAGCAACCCGACCTTGCCGGGAATTTTCGCTTCTCGTTCCTTCCAACGGAGCCTGCCGGCAATCATTAAATGCAGGACGAGAAAGAGCTCACCCTCCAGCTCGAAGACAATCCTCTTGCCAAGACGATTCAACGCGACGACGGTTTTTCCCTCAACCGCGGACAACGGCGGATCAATCGAGCGCAGGAGAAATGGCGAAGCCAGCCGGATGCGTTCGATTCGATGATCGACCACACGCGGCGCGAGCGCATGCAGGTAGAGCAGGATGTCGGGAAGCTCTGGCACTTCCCATCAGATTACTTGACCAGAATCGACGCCTCGGCAACGCGTCCGCGGGCGTCGCGGGCGCGGAATACGTGCGTGCCCCGTTCGAGAGGCCACGACACGGACTGCCCGGGAGCCTGCCGCAGACGGCGGCCATTAATAGTCCATTCGAGCTGGCCTGTAGTGCCTCTGGCCCGCAGCGGCAGCGCCTGGAACTCGCTGCGGAGAGTCGGGTCGATCAGGTACGTCGCCCCATCGGGAGGGCTGACGACTTCAAGCGCGCGCATCGAAGCAGCGGCGGCATCCCGGCGAGCCGCGCGTGGAGAAGAATCCGCTGCCGCAGCCGTCCCATGGTCCGGCTCGAGCAATCCTCTGCCGGCGGCCCACGTTCGGTACTCGTCCGGCCACATCGTGAGCAAACCATCCTCCGATGCGTGATGCCACGAGCACGGAAGCGGCGAGAAGCCTGGCGGAAGCCATTCGGTCCGGCGAATCGGGCACGCATCGCCGGCGCGCATCCCCGACAGCGAACACACGGTCTGCTCCCGGAGATCCGCGGGTCGCGCAGCCAGATCCAGGTGTGACTCTTCCCGCCCGTGGACGTGACGCTGCGCCGCGAGCATCACGGCGTGGAAGATCGGCGCCGCACCGGTTACGCCTGTCGATCCGATCAGAGGCCGGCGATCGAAGTTTCCTACCCAGACACCGACCGTGACTTCGCGCGTGTAGCCGACGGTCCAGTTGTCGCGATAGGCCTGCGAAGTTCCGGTCTTGACGGCAACTGAAAACGGGAATTCCAGGCTTCCGCCTCTCCCGAATACATACGCTCTCGCCTCATCGTCCGAGAGGATGTCGGTTACCCAGAAGGACGCGCGTGGCGACATCACCCGCCGTGTCTCGGACGCCTCCTCGACGATTGCATGTGGTTGCCGCCAGATACCGCCGCGGGCAAAGACCGCATACGCGCCGACGAGGTCCGCCAGCGTCACCTCCGCATTGCCAAGCGCCACGCCAAGGCCGTAATGCGACGCCGTCTTGTCGAATCCGGTGAAGCCCGCCGACCTGAGAAGGCGAAGAAGGTCCGGAACGCCCGTGCGGGAAGCCAGCGCCACCGCCGGGACGTTCTGCGATCCGGCCAGTGCCTGGCGGGCCCGCAGCGGTCCATGAAACGTCCCGTCATAGTTCCTCGGCGTGTAGACGACTCCCGGCTCGGCGGTGGGATAGGTTGAGGGAACGTCCGGCAGCACGGTGGCGGGTGTTTCGCCCGTTTCGAAGCCCAGCGCGTACACAAACGGCTTCAACGCCGACCCTGGCTGACGGAGCGCGGCGCCTCCGTTGATCGCGCCTCCGTGGTCCTTATCGAAGTAGTCGCCCGAACCTTCCCAGGCGAGCCACTCGGATCTCTCGTTGTCGAGCACGACGACGGCAACGTTGTGCGCACCATGCCGCAGCAGCGCCTCTCGCTGCGCCCGAACGATGTCGACAACCGTCGACTGTAACTGCGCATCGAGTGTCGTCAGCAGGCGGGGCGAGCGGCCTCCGCCGTGTGCGGCCAGTACCATCTCGACGAAGTGCGGCGCGGCAAAGGCTCGCGCCGCCGGCTCGATCTGCAGCCGTTCGCTGCGCGCCGTGTGTGCTTCGTCTGGTGTGATGTGCTTCTGATGGACGAGCGCGTCGATGACGCGCCGCTGACGCCTGAGAGCCGGACGTGGATCGTTGTACGGATTGTACGCAGACGGCCGCTGCGGCAGCGCGGCAAGAAATGCCGCCTGCGCGATCGTCAGCAGCGATGGCTGCACTCCGAAATAGACCTCGCTTGCACGGCCGGCGCCAACGACCTGGTTTCCGTAGGGTGCGATGTTCAGATAGAGCGCGAGGATCTCTTTCTTCGTCAGACGATGCTCCAGGCGCATTGCCAGAACCGCCTCCTGGAACTTGGAAAGCAGCCCGCGGCTGCGACGCCGGGGCGAACGCCGATCGAGCAGAATCTTCGCTGACTGCTGGGTGATTGTTGAACCACCCTCGACAACCGAGCCGGCGCGCAGGTTGCGCACGAATGCCCGGGTAAAGGCCAGCGGATCGACGCCGGGATGGCGGAAGAACCGGCGATCCTCGGCCGCAATCGTCGCGTTGACGAGCACCGGCGGCAATGCGGAGGCTTCCAGCCGCGACGAGCGGGTGCCTGCGCTCGACCGTGCTTCGTAGAGCGCCGAGCCATGACGATCGAGCACCACGGTCGACCGATCGGCAGGGCCGGTGAGCAGGTCGGCAGGGATCGGTCCCAGGCGGATCCAGGCCGCGCCGGCAAGCATGCTGGCGGCAACGACGGCAATCACGAACCGGCGCGAGCGGATCATCACCGCACCTCGATCGTCGCCGTCGGTGTGCGGCCGAACACTTCCGGCTCGTACATCTCTTCGGCGTGGGCGGGAGCCGTGCGGTACGTGCCGGATGTCGTCGCCCGGACGATGTACGAGAATTCGTGGCTGCCCTCGCTCAACCGGGTCGCGAAGATCTGCACACGGTTATCGTGGCGCTCGACACGATCGAAGCCGCCGCGCTCCCACCACCAGCGCCACGATCCGTCGTCCGGCACGTTTTGATCGTCCTGCGCGCGCGCCAGATCGGACGCCGTGGTGGCAAACCACGATTCGACGGCTTCGAAACCGGCAGGGAGCGGGTCGGTCACCGCGACGTAGCGGCGCTCCTTTGTCAGAGTGAAGCGCAGCGTGACGCGAATCAGATCGCCGGCTGTAAAGCGCGTCGCCGCGGGAAGCTCGGCCCCTTCCTTGTACGGAGAGTAGGACCGTTCGATCAGGATTCCCTGATCGAGACTGTTGGTGAACAGCTGATTGACCGCGTAGCGCAGACGCGCCGCATAGAAGAGCGTTCCGGTTCCCTGCTTTTCGAACCGCAGCGGCTGCGGGGCCCCGGCGGAAACCGGTCTCGGCACGCTGCTGAGCGGCACGTCACGGCGGAACGCTTCCGTGCTGCGACCAACGAACTGCCGCCGCGCCAGCGTCGCACTACCCAGCGACGCGGTGGCCACGAAGTCCGGCGACATCGACTCGTACTTCCGGTAGTAGTCGACCAGCGCCTCGAGTGCCCACGCGTTCTCCTGCGTGTTACCCCAACGGCCCGTCTGCCGTGACTCGACGAGCCATCGCACGAGCGGCCGGATAGCGGACAGGTCGTCACCTGCGTTCCTGACGAGGGCACCAAGCGTGATGGCCGTACTGCGCACGTTCGAGTTCCAGAACCACATCAAGTAAGGATCCGCGAGCTCCTCGACATGGGCGCTTCCGCCTTCTTCGGTGATTGCATTGCGCAGGCGGCGAAGGAGGTCGGTCCGCTGGGCGGCCCGAGCCGGCTGACTGGCAATGGCGTCGTAGAGGTGCGCCAATGCGAAGACCGGCATTCGATTGACGTTTGCCAACAGGCGCGTGACCGTCGAGTCCTGGGCACGTCCACCCTCGACCAGCACCTTGACCGCGAAGGCCTGCCAGGCAAGGTAGGCCGGATGCGCGCCCTCCTCGGCCGGGAGCGCTTGAGCGAGCTCGCGCTGCAGGTAATCCTGCGCGCGGTTCACAACACCCTGATCCACTGTGTAGCCGCGTTGAGCTGCCACGTGCAGGACGTGCAGCAAATAACTCGTGAGATACGGCGACACCGTCCAGCAGCTGCCGGGCCAGTAGCCGAAACCGCCGGCAGGGCATTGGAATGTCTGCAGCTCACGAATCGTCGACTGCGCGAGCGGGCGAACCTGCGCGACATCGACTTCCTGAATCCGGAACGCTCCACTGAGATCCGCGGCGAGCACCAGCGCCAGCGCTCGCGACGCTTTCTGCTCCGCGCAGCCGTACGGATATTCGAGCAGGTACCGCGCGCCCTCGCCCAGTCCCGAGAGTGCCGTTGACGACATCTCGACCGTGAGGCCACCGAAACCGGGGACGGCCCCGGCCGGTAATGCGAGGGTTTCTGTGGCCGCAGCGTCGGTCTGCCCGTACGCGGCGACTGTCTCCGGCGAGACCAGGATCTCCACCGGAAGCACCTCTTCGTACGCGTCGCTCTCCCCGTTGAGGCGCGCCGTCATCTGGACACGCGCCCTGCCGATGCCGAGCGCCGACGCCGTGAACCGGACCTCCGCCGACTGGCCCGCAGCCACATCCGTGCGCTGCTGCGCGGCGCCGTCGATGCGAAGGATGGACGGATCGAGGCTCTTCATCGTGACGACGGCCTGACCCCGCGCGCTCAGCTGGTTCGTGACCACCGAACCGAAAGTCGCGCGATCGCCTACCGCCAGGAATCTGGGAAAGGCAGGCCGCAGCGCGACAGGCTTGTTGATTCGGATCTCGCTCTGCCCCCACCCGAACCGCGACGCTTTGTCGCCGCTGACCGCCATGATGCGGTACGTCGTCAGCGACTCGGGCAGCTTGAGGTTAACGGTGGCCTTCCCGCCACTGTCGGTCACCGTCGAGCCGACCCAGAACGCGAGCACGCGGAAATCGCGGCGCAGCGTGCCGGCGCCTGCGTCGGATCCGCCGCCTCCGCCGTCGTCCGCTCCCTTGGGGATGATTGCGCGACGCGCGACGATCCGCTGGCGATTGTCCTCGGTGGTTACCTGAAGCGCCTTGGGCACATATACCGAGCTGAGAACGTCCGGCGTCTGAAAACCGGTCAGCGACAGCACGCCGTAGTCGACGGCCCAGAGGGTCACCTCTCCGACGGCAGGCTTTCCTTGCGCATCCTTCAGCAGCACGTCCACCCGTGCGGTATTCGCGGGCCGATACTCCTGCCTGTTCGCGGTCACATTGACCGAGAGCCGCTTCGTGGCGTCCTCGACTTGCAGCTCGACATATCCCAGGCGGAACGACGGCTTACCCGGATCGCTCGCGTCGTCTGGCGTGTCGGCGGCAGAGCGGCCCTTGACGAGCAACACCGACACGTACACGTTCGGGATGTCGGCTTCGGTAATCGGAACAGTGACCGTCTGCTGCGTGGATGTAAGCGTGAAACGCCGCTCCGAGCGAATTCCCTCGCGCTCTGTCGTCAGCAGCGCGGTCGCGCGTTCCCAGGGAGACTGGATCATGATTCGCGCGGTGTCGCCAGGTTTGTAAGTCGCGCGCTCGGGAACCAGGTCGATGCGATTGTGGTCGTAGCGTGACCACGCCGTGTATCCGGGGCCCAGCGCATAGAACGACGTCGTCGTGACCGTCGAGCGGCCATCGGGATCCCGCGCGGTAGCGGTCAGCACGAATGAGCCGCCTGAAGGCAGCGGTACCGTCAACGGCACGGGCTCCACGCCGGTTGTCACGTTCCACGAACCGACGTCGATCACGCGCCGCTCGGTGTCCCACGTGTAGAAGCCTCCGCCTTCGGCGCGGCGGACGCTGTTCCATTGAATCTGCTGCAGCGTCACGGTAATCGGGACGCCAGCCGTGACCGCGCCATCAGGCGTTACAGCGATGAGCGCCGTCTGCACTCCAGCCTTCTGGTCACCGAAGTAAGGGACCCGCTTGACGCCGACGTACCACGGAGCAGGGTGCACGAGGCGCGAGGCACGTCCGGCGATCCGCTGCCGCGAGACGTCCTCTACTTCAGCTTCGAAGACATACGTGTACGGCCGGCCGGCAGTCCTCGTCGTCTGCACGGCCATCGTGAACTCGCCCGCCGCTGTCGTCGTTCCTGAATCCGCCGCCAGATCAGCGTTCTCATCCCGCTCGTCGTAGTCGTAGCCTACGAACGTCCATTGCTCCGGGATGAACTTGTCGAGAATGGCCGGCGGCGCGGAGTAAACCCGTTGACGGCTCGTGCTCCACCGAACTGGCCGCCGATCCATCGCTGCGCCGAACAGATACCGGGCGGACACGGCTGCCGTCAGCGAATCACCGGCAATCGGCGACGGGCCTGCTGTCAGCGTCGAGTCGACACGGAAATCAGGACGCCGATACGCGGCGACGAGGAACGAG
>Ga0247825_10003598_pt1 | contig 10213 bp, 9 predicted proteins | sample 13C_Vanillin_Day_FD_194413 | JGI IMG/M metagenome (GOLD analysis project Ga0247825, IMG submission 194413) | Soil microbial communities from agricultural site in Penn Yan, New York, United States - 13C_Vanillin_Day48 | ecosystem: Environmental > Terrestrial > Soil > Agricultural land | place... | reverse complement strand
AGGCCACGATGCGGCGGTCGGGGCCACTCGCCCGCTCCGCGGCCCGGGACAGGATGGCTTCCACGCGCTGCGCCACGGCGTCCATGTCGGGCAGCTCGCCGAGCCGTTCCCGTTCGCGCGCGAGCGCCGGCCAGACGTCGTCGAGCGCGGGCAGCGCGCCGGTGAGCTCGTGCTGCGGACGGCGCAGGAACGGGAAGGCCCCGCCGGGCCGGAAGCGCACGCCGACCACGCGCGCGTCCGACGAAGGGCGGACGCGGAGGGCGCTCGTCATCTGCCCGACCAGGAACGCGGCGGGCTGGGCGATCGCACGGCCCGAGTCGTCCAGGGCGCGGAACGGCTGCCCGAGGTGGAAGACAAGCTCCATGCAGCCGTCGGGGAGGATGCGGTCCGCCGCCGGAGCCTCGCCCCGGTGCTCGAGCGTCCACAGCGCGCGCACGAAGGGCGCCAGGGCCGGCCCGGGACGGTACTCGCGGTAGCGCATCGGCGATGCGCCGATTCTACGCGCCTACTCGCGCCAGGCTCCGAGCAGCTTCCGCGCCTGCACGATCTGGCCCACGTGGTACGCGTTGTGGTCCGCCACCAGCAGGACCTGGCGCAGGTACGTGCGGCCCTGGCCCTGCGGCAGGCGCGCGGTGAGATCGCGCGCGGGGTCGCGCACCAGCGCGCACACCTCCTCCAGGTCCGCCTGGAAGGCGCGGCGCGACACCTCCCAGGCCGCGTCGTCCGGCGCCGCATCCGACGGCCAGTAGCCCTGCGGCCAGTCGGGCGAGGACCAGCCCTGGTCGAGCGTGTAGCGCAGGATGTCCTCCTGCGCGAGGCGCATGTGCTCGAGCTCCTCCCAGACGGAGTGGATGCCCTCCGCCGGCCGCTTCCCGCGCAGCTCCGGCTTCAGCCCCTCCAGCGCCTTGGCCACCGTCACGTGCGCGCTGCCCTTGGTGAGCAGCTCGATCAGGGCCTCGCGCGTCACCTGGTCGTCCATCGTTCCCTCCCTTCCGATTGTCGGCGCGGGCGAGCGTGTTCCACAAGGCGCCGGCGCGACGATCGGAAGACGCCTCGCTGGTCTGCGGCGCGGCTCCCGATGCACAATCGGCCACGCATGGACACCTTCGCGGAGCACTGGACGCTCGACCCGTCGGTCGACTACCTGAACCACGGCTCGTTCGGCGCGTGCCCCCGCGCCATCCTGGAGAAGCAGTGGCAGCTGCGGCTCGAGCTGGAGCGCGAGCCGATGGACTTCCTCGCGCGCCGCTGGAACGGCCTGCTGGAAGGCGCCCGCGACGAGGTCGCACGCTTCCTGGGCGCGCGGCCCGAAGATCTGGCCTTCGTGACGAACGCGACCTCGGGAGTCAACGCCGTGCTGCGCGGCCTCGAGCTGCGGGCCGGGGACGAGATCCTGACCACCGACCACGCGTACGCGGCCTGCCGCAAGGCGGCGGCCTTCGTCGCGCGCCGCTGCGGGGCGCGCGTGGTGACGGCGGCGGTGCCCTTCCCGCTCGACGACGCGGACACGCTGATCACGCGGGTGCTGGAGGCGGTCACGCCCCGCACGAAGCTGGCCCTGCTCGACCACGTGACCAGCCCGACCGCGCTGGTGCTGCCCCTCGCGCGGCTGGTGGCCGAGCTCCGGGCCCGCGGAGTGGAGACGCTGGTGGACGGCGCCCACGCGCCGGGCTCGGTGCCGATCGACCTGGACGCGATCGGCGCCGGGTACTACACCGGCAACGCCCACAAGTGGCTCTGCGCGCCCAAGGGCGCGGCCTTCCTGCACGTGCGGCGCGACCTGCAGTCGGCCGTGCACCCGCTCGTGATCAGCCACGGGTACGAGGCCGAGCAGGAGGGTCGTCGGTTCCGCGAGGAGTTCGACTGGACGGGCACGTGCGATCCGACCGCGTGGCTGGTGATGCCCGACTGCATCCGCTTCCTGGGCGGCCTGCTGCCCGGAGGCTGGCCCGCGCTGATGGCCCGCAACCGCGCGCTGGCGCTGCGCGCGCGGGACGTGCTCTGCGACGCGCTCGGGGTCCCCCCCGCGTGCCCGGACGAAATGATCGCCTCGCTCGCGTCCCTCCCGCTGCCCGTCGGGGAGCCGGGCTCGCCCGTGGCCACGCTCGACCACGAGAAGCTGATGGACTGGACACGCGCCCGCGGCGTCGAGAGCTGGTTCTGCTCCTGGCCCGTGCCCAGCGGACGCCTGGTGCGCGTCTCGGCCCAGGCCTACAACCACGAGGGACAGTTCCGGCGGCTGGCCGGGCTCCTCCAGGAGGCGCTCCGTGGCTGAGCCGCAGGCGTCGGCGATCGAGCGCCGGCTGGGCGCGTTCGACACCGCGATGATCGTGGTCAGCCTCGTCATCGGCATCGGCATCTTCCGCACGCCGGCGCTGGTGGCGGGCCACGCGGGCACGACCGTCGCCTTCTACCTGGCCTGGGTGCTGGGCGGCGTCATCAGCCTGTGCGGCGCGCTCACGTACGCCGAGATCGGCTCGCGCCTGCCGCGCGCGGGCGGCCAGTACCGCGCGGTGGCCGAGGCGTACCACCCGGTGGCCGCGTTCATGCTGACCTGGTCGCAGGCGGTGCTGCAGGGCGCCGGCGCGGCGGGCGTCGCGTTCATCGGCGCCGAGTACCTGAACCTGGTCCTGCTGCCGGCCGGCGCGCGCACGCACGCCGCGGTGATGACAAGCGCGGCGGTCCTGATGGTCGTGCTGCTGGCGCTCAACTGGGCCGGCATCCGCACCGGCGCGCGGACGCAGAACGTGCTGTCCCTCTCGAAGATCGTGATGATCGCGGGCCTCGCCCTCTCCGCCCTGCTGCTCGTCGGACAGCCGGCCGTGCCGGCCTCGGGCGCGCCGGCGCCGTCGGTCGCGACGCTGGCCGGGTTCGCGTCGGCGGCCGTGGCCGTGTTCTACACCTACGGCGGCTACCAGGGCGCCATGAACCTGGCCGGCGACGTGCGCGAGCCGCAGCGGAACCTGCCGATCGCGGTGACCGGCGGCGTGCTCGTCATCATCGCGCTCTACTTCGGGATCAACGCCGCGTACGAGCGCGTGCTGGGCCTCTCCGGCGTGGCGGCGTCGCCGCTGGTGGCGGCCGCGCTGGCCCGCGCGACGCTCGGTCCCGTGGGCGAGGCCGTGGTGTCCGTCGCCATCTTCCTCTCCGCCGCCGGCTTCGTGAACGCGACAATCCTGCAGATGCCGCGCAGCTACTACGCGATGGCGGAGGACGGCGCGCTGCCGCCCGCGTTCCTGCGCGTCGACCCGCGGACGCAGGTCCAGCGCGTGGGCCTCGCGTTCTTCGCGTTCACCATGCTGGGGCCCGCGCTCATGCTGGGCTCGTTCGACAAGCTGCTCAACTACGTGATGTTCTCGGACTCGCTGGCGCTGGCGGTGCTGGCCTCGACCATCTTCGTCCTGCGCCGGCGCGACCCGGTCGGAGCCGGCTTCCGCATGCCCGGCTATCCCGTGCTGCCCGCGCTGTTCACGGCGTGCCTGCTCGGCGTGTCGATGCGCGTGCTGGTGACGGAGACGCGCATCTCGCTCATCGGCCTGGGCGTCCTCCTGGCCGGCATCCCGCTGTTCCTGATCGGCCGCCGGGCCACCCGGGGTCCGCGCGGCTAGCGGCGCGGGGAGCGGCGCAGCGCCTCGGCCTGCGCGGGGTTCAGCATCCGCACGTACGCCAGGTGTCCCTCGACGCGGGCGGCCTCGAGAGGATCGGCCCCAGCGCCGAGGCGATGGATCCGCGCGCGCAGCCGGCGCCGCTCGCGACGGGAGAGGCCCAGCACGGACGCGACGCTCACGCCCGTCACCACCTGGCGCCGGCCGCGCCGGCTGACGCGCGTCTTCGCCGTGTTCACCGCGAACCCTTCTGCCTGGATGATCTGCGTGGCCGCCGACACGAGGCCCGCGGGATCGCGACGCGTTTCGGTCGAGAAGGTGAGGTCGTCGGCATAACGCGTGTAGCGGAAGCCCTTGGCGGCCGCCAGCCCGCGGAGGCGATGGTCGAGCTTGACCGTGACCGCGTTGCACAGCCCCGGGCTGGTGGGCGCGCCCTGCACGCAGTGACGCGGCCCGACGGGCACGTGGTACACGACCCCGTCCACCTCCACGGGCTGACGCTGCGACTCGGTCATCAGGGCCGCCAGCGTGGCCGCGACCGGGTAGCCATAGCCGAGTGCCAAGAGCAGGCCGCGCACGCGGGGGTAGGTCACCGTGGGGAAGAAGTCCTGCAGGTCCATCTGGACGAGCATGGCCTGGCCGACGTGCGGCTCGGCCCCGGTGCGGATCGAGCGCGCCCTGCGGAAGCCGTGCGCCTGGTCGCTGGCGGGCAGGCGGTTCACCAGCAGCTCCAGGAGCCGGCGCTGGACGGCCTTGAGGCGCGGCTTGGGCGCGAGGATGATCCGCTCGCCGCCGGAGCGCTTCGGTATGGCGAAGCACACGTAGTGCGGCGCCTTCTCCTTCTCGCGGTGCATCGCGAAGAAGCGCAGCTCGCGCACGGAGATGCCGAGCGCCTGCGCGAGGTCGCCCTCGGTCCGCCAGACGGGCAGCTTGTAACGCTCCAGCTGCTCCACGTCGGGGGCCAGGTCGCGGATGTGCCGGTTCGTCGTGCGCAGCGTGCCCGCGAAGAGGCGGTCCGCCTCGTCGCGCGAGAGCACCTGACGGCGCTTGCCGCGGACCGTGTGGCGGATGGCCTTGGGCAGCAGGCGGGGATCGCGGAGCGCGCGGCGCAGGTGATGCGGCTTGAGCGGCCCGCCGCTGACGTCGATCGTCTCGCGCACCGCGTCGGCGCCGTCGATGCCGGGCAGGCGCGTGACGTCGCGCCGGGGCCGGCCGCCGAAGACCCGTCTCAGCCATTCGAAGACGCCCACGTCAGGCGGCTCCTGCGCGCGTGAACGGACGGGCCCGGCGGGCGACCACCTGCGAAGCGTTGGACTCGTGGGCTCCCGGCGTTACGTACGCTGGGAACCATGGCGACGCATGCGCGGTCAGGCACCGCCACGGCGAAGCACCGTGGCTACGGACGGCTGGTCGGCCCCGCCGGGCCCTTCGACTCGAGATCATTCCTCCTCGTCCTCGGCCGGCTCGCCCTCGCCGGCCTCGTCGTCTTCATCCGCTTCGCGCCGCCGTGACGGCGGCGCGTCCTCCGCGGCTCCCGGCACCGACGTCGGTTGGTCGCGGCGGAGCGCTTCGCCGGCCCACACGAGCGCCAGCAGGTGCGCGCAGGGCCCCAGGTTCAGCACGTTCTCGCGGAAGAAGGCGCAGCCGCAGCGGCCGAAGATGAGGCGGCCGCCGTCGTCCAGCACCGCCTCCACCTCCGGCTGGTCGGCCACCGCGCCGGTGAGGCTCCAGTCGCGGTGCACGATCTCGCGCGTCACGCGCCCCTCGGGCGTCTTCAGGCTCTTGACCTTGCGCGTCTCGCGCGGGGCCGAGGCGGTGACACGGACCTTCCCCTGCTCCTGGAACGCGCGCGCCTCCTCCGTGTGCGGCTCGACCGGGTAGAGCCGGGCCTCGTCGATGGGCTCGGCGAAGAGCTCGCGGTGGCGGAACTCGCGGCGCTGGACGTCGTAGACGGCGCGCCCGCGCCGCACAAGCCGCGACAGGACCGCGCTGGCCGTCTGGCGGGGCACGCCGAGCCGGGCCGCCAGCGCCGCCTCGTCCATCGGCGCCTCCCGCAGGGCGCGGATCGCGTGCTCGACGAACTCGGCCCCGCCGCGCGGCCCCAGCATCGCCAGTGCCCCCGCGCCCGTCCAGCGGTTCTCCGTCCAGCCCGAGAGGCCGAGCACGAACGTGACGCCGGGCAGCGGGACCGCATAGAAGGACGGCAGCGCCCGGCCCTTCAGGAAGATCTCGACCTCGTCCGCGTACGGCAGCAGCGGCTCGATCAGCTTCAGGCGCCGGCGGCCCCAGGTGCGGATGGTCCGCGTCTCGGCGTACGAGTGGTCCGCGCCGCGCAGGCGGATGACCTGCTCCCAGGGCTCCAGGACCACGCGCGCGTCCTGGCCCGGCTCCATCTCGTAGCGCAGCGCCCGCGGCGACATCTTCGCCTTCGTGAACCGCAGGAAGCGGATGGCCGCGAGCAGGTCCACCGCGCGCGCCCGCAGGCGCGTGCCGGGCAGGGCCATGCCGGACTGCAGTTGCAGGAACCCGCGCACCCAGTCCTCGGGGACGTCGACCTTGCGCTCGAAGCGCCCGCCCGCCTGCTCGGTGCGGACCTCGAATCCCTCCGCGCCGATGCGGAACCAGGTCTCGCGGCGCGAGCGCATCTCGGCCAGCGCGGCCCAGAGCCACGAGGTGAAGTCCACGTTGGTGGTCCCGCAGACGACCTCGCCCTCGGGCGCGAAGATCGCGCGGTCCAGGACCACCAGGCCGTACGCGCTCTGGTCCTGGCTGAAGGCCTCGAAGAAGACCCGGTCGGGATGTACGGTGACGATCGGGTCGAGCAGGAAGTCCCCGCCGTCGGGGATCCACGAGTCGTTCGACCAGATGAGCTCGCCCAGCGCCTGCAGCGCGAGCCGCACCGAGAGCGCCTCCCGCGCGATGCGTGCGTGCAGGCGGACCGGGCGCCGGGCGTCGGCGGTGAAACCGATGCGGGCGCGCTCGCGATCGGACTCGAAGGCGCTGGGCGTCGCGTAGTCGAAGAGGAAGGAGATCACGCGCTGACCCGCGCGCGGTCGACGAAGGGGGCCTCGCGAGGGCCGCGCAGCGACGGCCAGCGGTGCAGGATCTGGCCGATGAGCCCCACCAGCTTCTCCTTGGGGTACCGCAGGTCCGGCAGGTCGAGCGCCTCGCGCGCGCGATCCAGGACCCGGCGGGCCGGCGCCTCTGCCGTGGCGGCGTTGCGGAGCGCGCCGAAGGCCAGCAGGCGCGTGCGGCGATGGAGGGGCCGAAGCAGCGCCGCCTGCAGCAGGTCGACGTTGTCGCGCGCGACGGCCCACGCGCGCTCGTCGGGGAGCGCGCACACGCGGAACGCGAGCGCCTGCGCGTGGATCTCCGGAGCCTCCAGCAGGTCGCGCACCGCGGCGGGATCGGCCAGGTAGGACGCGGGGGCGCGCTCGAAGAGCAGCCGGGCCAGGCGGTTCTCGCGCAGCAGGTGGTCGTAGGCCGGGATGGAGAAGGCCGGCACCTGCGAGAGCACGTTCGCCGCGCGCCGCGCGAAGTCCTCGGCCGGGAGCCTCTCCAGGTCCGCGGAGAGCAGGTCCGCCAGCTGCCGCGGCTGGTTGCCGTAGACAAGGAGCACGCGGCTCGCCAGGTAGTCGAGGAGCACCTCGTCGCCCGCGGTGCGCGCGGCGTCCACCAGGTCCACGTAGGGCTTGCCCCAGCGCGCGCCCACATGCGGCTTGAACGCGGTCCGCACCAGGTCGGGAAAGCGCCCGTACATCTCGACCGCCGTGCGGTCGGAGAGCGCGTGCACCTGGGCGAAGCCCCAAGGCCCGAAGTTGTACTCGCGCGAGACGCCGGAGAGCAGCGCGAGCCGCCCGCGGACCTCGGCTTCGGGCCGTGCCCGGTCCTTGACCAGCGCTTCCACCGCCGAGTCGAAGCGGCCCTGCGAGCCGGCGGTGCGCAGCACCGCGCTCCAGAGCTCCCACCACTGCTCGCGCTCGGCCAGGGCGAGGAGCGACTTGACGCCGTCGTCGGTCAGCCACGACGTGGCCATCTCCCGGAGGTGGCGGAAAACGTACGGAAAGGCGTCCCGCCCGCGCAGCGTCAGCAGCTCCACGAAGCCGGGGCCGAGCTTCAGCCAGCCCTCGAGGTGACGCTTCTCCAGGGACTCCGTCAGGGCCACGGGATCCAGCACGTCGCGGCAGAGGCGGACGATCTCCTTCCTCCACTCCGCGACGGACGCCTGTCGCCGGAACAGGGCGAGCGCGAACGCGTCGTCGTTGCCCGAGCCGGCCAGGTCGTACAGGGAGCGCCACAGCGTCCGCTTGGCCCCGGCCGCGACCCACGCCATCGGCAGGTGGCTCAGGACGAAACGCCGGGCCGCGTCGGGATCGAGGCCGTAGATCTCGATCGCGGTCGGCTCGTCCAGCCAGGAGCCGATGTCGAACCGGGCCAGGACCTGCTGGCGCTCGTGCCGCGTGCCGGCGGCGCGCACGCGCGCGAGCAGGTCGCGCCGCCAGATCGTGTCGATTCCGCGCCAGCCCGCCTGGCTCGACACCTTCCACGTGTAGAGGCGCCGGAAGAGCTCGACGTCGCCCGCGGCGTCCACCTGCGTGAGCCAGGGCTCGAGCACGGCGGCGTGGCCGCCCTTCCACGGGATCGCCTTCCACTTGTGCCGGAACCACGTGAAGGTCCTGAAGTGGCTCAGGAGGAACGGGCGGAAGACGACCCGGTTGCGCTCGTAGAGCCGGTGCGCCCACACCGTCATGGGCACGCCGTGGAAGCCCGGCTCGCGCGCGACCTCCTCGAGGCGGTCGCGCAGCTCCGTGTCGGCGAGAGGCGCGTCGAGCAGGCGACGGATCTCCTGCTCGACCTCCTGGGGAGGCCGCGGCTCGGCTTTCGAGGCGCTCATGCCGCCATCCGCGTGGATGCCATGGGTCGACCCCTCGACCTCAAGTGCACCGAACGGGCCGGATGTTACAGCGGGAGACGCCCGTCAGGAGAGGGGGGTCGGGCTCACGTGACGAAGATAGAAGCGCATCTCATCCAGGCTCTCGCGGATGTCGTCGAGCGCGCGGTGCGCCTTCTTCTTCTCGAAGCGGATGGCGAAGCGCGCCTCCATCATCACCTTCCAGGCGGTCACGTCCAGCATGCGGTAGTGCAGCGTGCTCGCGAAGCGCGGGAAGCCGCGGTTGATGAACAGCCGGTCCTGCGCGATCGAGTTCCCGGCGATGACGGCGGGGGCGGTGAAGTGCTTCGCGACGAGCGCGATCAGGTCGTCCTCGACCAGGCTCGGCTCGCGGCCTGTCGGGACCCGGGCCGTGAGCCCGCTGGCGCCGTGGTGCTCCGTGTTCCAGGCGTCCATGGCGTCGAGATAGCCCTGGGGCTGCCGGACGACCGTCTCGTAGGTGTCGAGCTCGCTGAGCGCGACGTCTGTCACGATGGCGGCCGCCTCGATCACGACCTCCTTCTCGACGTCGAGGCCCGTCATCTCGAGGTCGATCCAGAAGAGTCTCTCCATCACGCCTCCACCAGGGCGGGATTCCACCAGACAGGGCCCTTGCCCTGGATGGCGGCCGCCGCCCGCTCCCGCACGCGCGCCATCTCGTCCCGCGTGAGCGGGCGGAACGCGCGCGCCGCCGCGAAGGCCGCGTCCTGCTCGTTGGCGAAGCTGAGGCCCAGCAGCGCCACGTCGGGGTCGAGCGTCAGCGTGTAGTGCAGGCACTCCGCGGCGCCCATCCGTGGCAGGAGCGCCTCCTGCTCGTCCGTTCCCCCCGAGCTGCGCTTGCCGCGCGGCCGTTCCTGCAGCGGCTGGTTGTACCCGCTCGTGTCGCCCAGCAGCTTGCCGGCGTCGGGACGGTGTGCTTCAAGACCTTCGGCGCCGGCGGCGCGCGCACGCGGAAGGATGTCGTCCGTGTAGCGGGCGTCGACGAAGGGCCCGACGGGGAACATGAGCAGGTCGCAGCGTCCGTCCCGAAGCGCCGCGTCGAGCACTTCGGGATGGTGCGAGGAGACGCCGCGGAAGCGGGTCTCACCGCGGCGGATCGCCTCCGCGAGCTGGTCCAAGCCGCCGCCCGCAGATGCGATCGCCTGCCAGTCCTCCAGGCGGCTCACGTTGTGGAACACGAACGCGTCCGTCCGCGGCAGGCCCAGTCGAGCGAGGCTGCCCGCGACCTGAGGCGTGACCGCCGCCCGCAGGTCGTCCACCTTGCTGATCACGAACAGCGCCTCACGCACGCCGCGCACCGCCTCGCCCACGATCTCCTCCGAGAAGCCGTCCTCGTAGTTGGGCGCGGTGTCGACCACGTTCAGGCCGGCGTCGATCGCGCGGCGCAGCGTGGCCACGCAGCGCTCCCTGGGCAGGTTACGATCCGCGACGTCGCCGATGCCCAGAGCGGTCGCGCGGAAGCCGGTGCGGCCGAGCTCGCGGCGGGGAGCGAAGGGTTCCATCGTGGTGGAGACGCGCATCATCGCAGGAGGAGCACAGCGTCCGCAACGTCGGGGACAGGCCCGCGACGTACTACGTGATCCAGTGGACGGTGAAGGACGCACGGCGATCAGACGCGCTACGTCGACTGCCGCGCCGTGCCGCTGCCGTTCGGGCCGGCGCTGGTGCGCGACGCACG
>Ga0247825_10003597_pt1 | contig 10214 bp, 9 predicted proteins | sample 13C_Vanillin_Day_FD_194413 | JGI IMG/M metagenome (GOLD analysis project Ga0247825, IMG submission 194413) | Soil microbial communities from agricultural site in Penn Yan, New York, United States - 13C_Vanillin_Day48 | ecosystem: Environmental > Terrestrial > Soil > Agricultural land | place... | reverse complement strand
CTCCACTCCAAGCGAGACCGGCTCTTCCACCGACGGAGAGGAGATCCGGGAGTTGCACTGGGTGTTGGGCGGCTCCCGGCTGATGGCCAATGGGAAGTGGCTCCTCGACCCCACTACGGGCCGCTTCACCGCGCTGCCCTACTCGACGGTGGAGTCCGTCGAAGGAGGAGGGACGCTCCTGCTGCAAACGGCGCTCTCTCCCGCAGGTGAGTCCATCGCGGTGAGTGATGGGAAGACGCTGCGCCGTGGCCCTGTGGAAGGCCCCCTGGAAGAACCGCAGGCCCTTCCCGCGCTGCTGCCCTCTGCCCCGGATAGCCCGGGACAATCAATCCGCAGCACGCTCTTCTGGCTCTCGGAGCGGCTGCTCGGGCTCTACCAGGTCGATTTGAGTGCTGGAGAAGGCCCCCGGTGCGCTGTCCTCTCGTCCGGTGCACAGCAATGGGGCGCGTTGGCGGACTGCCCGCCGGGTTCTTTCTTCCAGCTCTGGTCGGCGGAATCAGGCCTCCAAGGCTGGCTCATGCTGACCTCGGGAGCCGAGGGAGAAGCCGCCATGAACCTCGTGCGCCACGTGCCCGACCGCAAACCCGCCTTCGAAGAGGAGCTCTCCTTTCCTCTTGGACCTGATGGAGAGGTCCACGCGCAGTTCGCGCAGGACCTGGTGCGCTTGTACCTCACCACTCCGTGTGCCCTGGAGCGGGAACAGCCTCCCCCCTGCGAGAACATGGATCGCGACAGCAAGTGGAGGCTGTATGCCTGGGAAGGGCCTGGCAGCCGCCTGACGCTGAAGCGGCAGGACCTCCCCACCGGCGCCGTGCCTCACTCCTCGGGCAACCGCTGGGCCTGGCCGGAACAGCAGCGCGTCTGCGTCGGCGACACCTTCGGCGAGGTGGCCTGCTTCTCACCCCCTCAATAAGGCAGCCTGGGTGCGCCACTCCGCGGAGACGACCGCCGTATCACGGCACCTCCGTGATGACACCGGCTGGCCAGCTCACATCCGCTACACTCCACGCATCGCCCTGCTGCGAGAGCATCCGGCGAAACTCCCCCCTCACCACGCCGCGCTCATACACGCGTACTGTCACCGTGCTCCGAGGATCCACGGCGCCGTTCTCCCGAGAGAACACCACCGCCACCCGATAACTCCCCTCCCCCGGCTCTCCGTAGCCGAACACCTCCGGGCCATATCCCGTGAGCGCGTCCCGCAGCAGCTCAGGATCATCCCTACTCACACCAGGCGCTCCCCAGTCCGGACGGGGATTCGCATAGTGGCAGTCGTCCGGGATGCTCCCCAGCGCAGCTCCTGGAACACGCAGCACATGAAGGTCCATATCCGTCACAGCGTTATCCCAGAACATCTCCACCAGGAGTTGCTGTGCGGGCGCAGCGACCACCCGCGCGAGGGCTGGCATCACACTCCGAGCGCCTCCCGCATCCGTGACGTGGAGCTCCGCCTCGTACTCCCCAGGCACCGCCGGATCCAATCGAAGCACCGTGCGCGCGGCTCCCGGCTCCGCGATGGATGCCTGTGCTCCCACGGGCCGCGAGCGCAAGACCCATTGATACGTCAGCGGCGCATCCCCATCGGGATCCATCGAGCCTGTCCCATCGAGCACCACCTCCCGCCCAGGTGCGCTCGTTCCCAGAGGCGCCACCCGGGGCACAGGTGCCCGGTTCACTGTCCCTCGCAGTTCCACTGTGGCTTCCCGCCGGGCCGGATCCGTGGTCCGCACGAGCACGCCGCCGCTCATCGCCTCCGAGGCCCCCACAGGCACTGCATAGCGCACGGTGAGCTGCACCTCGCTCCCGACATCTACCACCGCTGGCGTGCGCACCGATCCCATAAGCCCGAACGCCGAGCTTGTGCCCGGTGCCAACCGGAGATCCTCCAGCACCAGGTCCGCCGTCCCTTGCGCGCGCACCGTGAACGAGCGGGTCACGGCCTGACCTTCGGGAACCCGGCCAAAGTCGAGCACCGCGGGTGCCAACTCCAGCGCTGCCGCCGTCCGCCCCTCGCCGGTCAGCGCGACCTCCACCACCTCGCGCTCCAGATCATCCGTCTCAACGACCAGCGTGGCCTGATACACCGCCTCGCCTGGAGGCACGAAGACGATCTGGATTGCCTCCTCCCCACCCGCCGCCACGCTCTCTGGCGCCGACAGCACCCGGAACGCCGAGTCCGCTTCCTGAATACGAGCCCCGAGCACGCGCAGTCCTGCTCGGCCCGCGTTGACGAGCGGCACCTCTCTCGTGGCTTCCCGCAGAACAGGCACGGCGCCGAACTCGAGCGTCGCCGGAGGCGCCACCAGCCGTGGGCGAACCTGGCGGCCCACGTCGCCGCCACACGCGGCGCACCACAGCGCCAATCCCAGCACCCACCCCCTCACCGCGCTCCCTCCTCGAAGTACCGCACCTCCACCCGTGCCCCCAGTCCTGGGACGGAGCGGCCCGCGAAGAAGAGCGCGCTCCGCTCGGGCTCGTAGCGCCAGCCGTCCGGACCGTCCCGCTGAGGCGTGCAGACAGTCTCCAGCGCATCGGCTGACTGCCCCTCGCACGCCTCGCGGTCCACTGCCTCGCAGTTCGCCACGGCCTCCGCCGCCACACCGCACGGATAGCGCACATGGACCTCGAGCGTCGCTGGATCTGGCACATGAGAGAGGACAAAGGTCCGCCGCAGGCCCACGGCGCTAGTGGCCAGCGCGCGCAGTGTGTCCGCGAACTCGGCATCACAGATGCTGCCCACCTCTCCGCCTGTCATCCTCGCCAGCTCCAGGTAGCGCGTGCCCGGGGTGGCCCCACAGCCATTGGCGGGCACATCCCCGATGATGGCGGAGGCCACCACCGTGCCGTCGTTGCCAATACCCTGCGCCTGCTCGAAGACCCGCCAGTAGGCACGCAGCTCGTAGGGCGAGCGGTCCTCCTCATCGGTGACGAAGACGAGGTACAGGAACGCCCCCGGGCGCAGGAATGCAACGGGATAGCGCACGGCGCAGCTCTCCCGGCACGTCTCGGTGTCACACCCCGCCTCGCACGCGGCGAGCGCCTCGCGCCAGGGCGCTCCCTTCTCGGCTTGCTGCTCCAACACGAGCCGCGCTGCCTCCAGGCCAGCCTCGTACGCGCTGCCTAGCGTGCCCACCTGCACGTTCCGGGCAAAAGCGCTCTCGAGGTCCGGTGTATCCGGTGCCAGCACTTGAGGTGTGCCCACCAGCTCACCCGGGCGGACGAAGATATCCGTGGTGGTGACGGCGAGGCGGAAGTCGATGCTCCCCTGGCGGAACAGGGCGATGAAAGCCTGAAAGTTGCGCGCGAGGTTCGCCTGCCGCGGCGCCATGGAGCCCGAGTCGTCCACCACCCACAGCACATCCACCTTTGAGGCGGACCGCTGCGCATACGTGTCCACCCGCAGCCCGGGTGGGAGCGCGGGCACGAGCCGATCATCCCGGCAGGCGGTGACGAGGAGCGCCAGCAGAGCGGCGGAGACGTAACGCATGGACGCGGGGAAGGTTAGCCAATCCACTGCCGTTGCGCCTGGGATGCTGTGCCCGACCGCTCCCTTGCTCTCAAGCCGTAAGGACTCTCCCCCCGATTGTCGAGTCTCGTGCTGGCCCGCAGGAGCAGGCTTCGTGCTCCTCGACGCATGGTGCGGCTCTGGGCTAAGCGCGCGCCCATGACCGAGAACGCACAGCCTTCAATCCTTGCTGACCGCCCGCCAGTCGGCCGCACGCTCACGTTCCGCATTGCGCCGGAGACGGACGTGCTCGGCGCGCTCCGCCGTCTCCGCGATGGCGTGTCGCTCGATTGCGGCGTCATTGGCATCGGCGAACCGGTGGTGCTCGCGCTCGGTAAGTCCATTCCCGGACTGCGAACATTTCCGGCCATGTCCGGTCCGGCCTGCAGCGTCCCGTCAACGCAGGACGCGCTCTGCTTTCTGCTGCGAGGCCCCGATCGCGGCCACGTGTTCGATCTGACCCAGCACATCCGCGAGCTCGTCGCTGACGCGTTCCTGCTCGCCGATTCGAATGACACGTTCACCTACCAGGAGGGCCGAGATCTGACGCGCTTCGAGGACGGAACGGAGAACCCCACAGGAGAGCTCGCGGTGAAGTCGGCGATCGTGTCCGAAGGCAAGCACATGCGCGGCTCGAGCTTCCTCGTCGTGCAACGGTGGGTCCATGACCTCGTGCGCTTCCGCCGCTTCAGCGTCGAGCGCCGCGAGCTGCTGATCGGCCGGCGTGCTGATTCGAATGAGGAGATCGAAGACGCGCCAGAGTCCGCTCACGTAAAGCGGTCCGAGCAGGAGAGCTTCGAGCCACCGGCCTTCATGATCCGCCGCTCGATGCCATGGGCGACAGCGACCCAGGAGGGTCTCGAGTTCATCGCCCAGGTCGAATCTCTCGATCGATTCGAGATCATGATGCGCAGAATGGCGGGGCTCGAGGATGGGATTGTGGACGGGCTCTTCATGTTCTCGCGGCCCGTGAGCGGCGGCTACTACTGGTGCCCTCCGAGTGAGAACGGCCGCCTCGATCTGACGCTCCTCGGTGTTTGATAGCCCGCGTTTTTAGAGGGTGTTGAGGTAAAGCAGGCATGCAGGCGGCCTACCCACTTCATCTTGGGCTTGGCCGCTCGCTGGGCAAGCGCTACATGCCGGTGTCGCTCGCCTCTGACCAACACCCTCTTACCGCGCGCGGCCCCCAAAGGAAGGCTGAGCCATGATCTCCCGCGCCAGCCGATCGGTGAAGGCGCTCCCCTCGCGGGCGTACGCCTCCGCCTCCTGCACGGTGAGGCGTACTCGAACGGTATGCATGGCGATGCCCCCCACCACCACCTCGATGCTCAACGCCCCATCCTCCTCGCGCAACACGCGATAGAGGAGCGGGCTCTGGTAGAGCACCTGCTCCTGGCTCACGGAATCTCCGTCACCGTCGTCTGGGCGACCGGCGCGTTGATGACCATCACCTCTGGCACTCCGCCCGAGGTGTAGCCCCCGAACTTGAAGCAGTCCTTGTCCTCTGGGGTCTGGCACTTCCAGACCCCCGGATCGCTGTCCACCGGCAGCCGCGCGCACGTGCCCGAGGCGTTCAGATCCAGCGTCATCATGCGCAGCGGGCCTTCGAAGTTCTTCGCGGGCAGGCCGAGCGCCTGCCCCAGCACGTCCGGAGCATGCGTGCCCCCCGTCATCGACTTGTTCACGGCTTCCTGAATGACTGCTGAGGGAGCGGCGAACAGGTAGCACGCGGTGTCGTCACAGCGCCCGAAGTTCTTCGCGGCCGTCTGCACGACGTACTTCTGATAGAGGCCTTCCGGCATCAGCCACGACACCTTCAAGTCGGGGAAGTTCTTCGCCAGGTGCTGCTCGATGCTCCACGGCTGGGCGAGCTGATCAGCCTCCTTGGAGATCTCGGCCTGCCGCGCGTCACAGGCGGCCAGGGCCGGCGTCGGCGTGGCGACGACGGGCTCCGCATGCTTGCAGCCAACCACCAGCAGGGCCCAGAGAAGAAGACTGCGGACCATCCACGTCATAGAGCGACACCTCGTTTGGGTGGGTTGATGTGGCACGCACGTTAACCCAAGAGGCGCTGGGAAGATTGGTTCAGCCACGGAGCAGCTGCGTTTGGTCCCCCAGCAACGCGATGTGTTCTACTGAAACCTTCCGTGATGACGGAGTGGTGAGGGAAACGCTCCCCACTAGACTCCGAGCAGCCTGGTAGTGGGGGGGCCATCTGGGACAGGTTGCATTGGCTTGAGACTCCGCCCACCACCTGGGACTGGCCGATACGAGGCCAGGTTCTGTGATTCTGGAGTAAGCCCATGAGCACTTCACCGACGACTCCCCAGGTGCTTGACCCCGAGCAGGTCGTCAAGGGGTTGCACCCCCTCATGATGAAGGGGAGCCTTCTCCTCACTGCCGCGATCACCCTCCAGTTCCTGGGCCAGTGGGAGCTGATGGCATGGGCCTTCGGGCTGAACGCTCTGCGCATCGGCGCGAACATCGTGCTCTCCTTGGTCGTCTCCCGCTGGCTTCCTCCTGCTGTGGTGGAGTGGATCCGACTGGCCTGCAACGTGTCAGGCCTGGTGGCGGTCGGCCTCATCACGGGATGGACCCTGCTGCTGTGGATCTATGTCCCCTTCGCCATGCTCTGGCTCTACGGCATGGATGGGCTGAGCCGAATCCGGGCGGGCATCCTTCTGACGGCCATGGACGGAGCGGCGCTGCTGAGCGGGTGTGATCCGATCCAGCCCTTGGCCTTCACCCTCCTTGCAGTGCTGGTCTTCCTGCTCACGGAGAAGCGGGCCCAGCTGCTGCAACAATCGCTGGAGCACATCATCCAGCAACGCGAGCAGCTCACCCAGGCCCAGGGGCGGTTGCGGCTGCTGCATGATCGCGCCTTCGAGCAGGAGAAGCTCTCCAGCCTGGGCATGATGGCCGCGGGCGTGGCGCACGAGATCAACAACCCGATGGCGTTCGTCACCAGCAACGTCCACTCGCTGTTCAAGGATCTCCAGCAGCACCCGCTCCCTCCCGACGTGCTGAAGGAGTACCTGGAGGAGGTACTGCCTGCGACGCTGGAGGGCATCAAGCGCGTGAACGCCATCGTGTCGGACCTGAGGCAGTTCGCGAGAGGAGACGCGGAGGTCGCCGCCGAGTACGACCTGAACACCGAGGTGACGGCGGCGCTGCGCATCGCGAAGGGGCAGCTCAACCACTGTCAGGTGGAGGTGAAGCTGGGCGAGGTGGGCTCGATGGTGGGGCGACCGCGGCAGTTCGTTCAGGTGCTGGTAAACCTGCTGGCCAACGCCGGGCATGCCACGGGATCGGCAGGCACGGTCCGGCTGTCTACGTATCAGGCCGGGGACGAGGTCCGGGTGGAGATTCGCGACACAGGCACCGGGATGACACCCGACACGCTGCGCAACCTGTTCCAGCCGTTCTTCACCACCAAGCCGCCGGGCATGGGACTGGGACTGGGGCTGGCGGTAGCCCACGGCATCGTCACCGGGCAGGGCGGCCATATCCAAGTGGAGAGCGAGCCCGGCAAGGGCTCGTGCTTCACCGTCCACCTGCCGCGCGTGGCCCGGGGCGCCCCCAGGCTGACCGCTGTGGCCGCGTAGCCGCGCTCAGCCCTTCAGAAGGCGCGCCCCTGTCCTCCATCCACCGGAAGCGTGGCACCCGTCACCCAGCGCGCCCGCTCCGAGCAGAGGAAGGTGACAACATCCGCCACCTCCTCGGGAGCGCCGAAGCGGCCCCAGGGCAGCTCCTCGCGCACCATCTTCTCCACCTTCTCGGGCTGGGACTTCTGGCGCCGATCCCAGCTCCCACCAGGGAAGAGGATGGAGCCGGGCGCCACGCCGTTGACTCGGATGCGATAGCGGGCCAGGTCGATCGCCATCTCCTTCGTGAGAGCGGTGAGGGCAGCCTTGGCCGCGGTATAGGGAGCGCTGCTGCCGTACTCTCGTCCGTAGATGGAGTTGATGTGCACGATGCACCCGCCGCGCTCACGCATGAGCTCCACTGCGCGCTGGCTGCACCATACGGCGGCCATGAGGTTGCGATCGAGCACCTGCGTCCACTGGGCGGCAGTGGCCTGAGCGAACGAGCCCACACCCCCGCTGCCCCCCACGTTGTTGACGAGGATGTCCAGGGTGCCGAAGGCCCGCACCGCCGCATCCACCGCGGTCATGGCACCCTCGGGTGTGGCCACATCGCCAGCCACCGTGGTCACCTGGGCGCCGCCAGCTCTGAGCTGCGCGGCGGTCTGCTCGAGGGCCTCGGCGCCTCGTGCACTCAGACACACCCGTGCGCCTTCGCGCGCCAGCGCTGTGGCAATCGCTCTGCCAATGCCACGACTGCTGCCCGTGACGAGCGCCGCCTTCCCCGTGAGCTCCAGATCCATGCCGCGCGTTCTACCCGCTTGCCCCAGGCCGCGGCGAGCCGGGAGGACTACTTCTTCGCCGGAGTCGGCGTGGCGGGCGTGGCCGGAGCCGCCGGAGTGGCGGCCTGCTGGCCCTGCGACAGCCCCTTGTAGAGCATCTCCAGGTACATCGGCTCCTTGATGAAGAAGTTGCCCCAGCTCTTGTACTTCTCCGGCACGCCCTCGGCCTTCACCTGATCGAGCGTCTTGCCCGCCGTGAGCTTGGTGCGCACCAAGGCCGTCGTCTCCTTCAGCATGGCCAGCGCACGCTCCAAGTCCTCCTTGCCAGCCAGCGGCCCATGGCCCGGGATGACCTTCGCCCCCGGCGGCAGCGTCTGGATGATCTTCTCCAGGTTGCGCATGTAGCCCTCCACCGAGCCCCCGTTCTCCATGTCGAAGAAGGGGAACACGTCCACGACGAACTGATCGCCGGTGTGCACCACGTTGGAGTTGGTGAAGTACACCACCGTGTCACCGTCCGTGTGCCCCGCCGGGTAGTGCGTCAGGCGGATCTCCTCCCCGTTGAAGAAGAGGGACATGTTGTTGTCATAGGTGATGACGGGCAGGCCCTCCTTCGGCAGCGGCGGAACCGGGTTGCCGAAGATCTTCTGCTCGGAGGCCAGGCGCGTGCGCACCGTATCGTGCGCCACGACACGGGCCTGCTTGCCGAAGGTAGGGTTGCCGCCCGTGTGGTCGAAGTGCCAGTGCGTGTTGAGGACGTACTGGAGCTTGCCCTTGCTCAGCTTGCCGACGGCGGCCTTGATCTTCGCCGCCAGCGGGTTGAACTGATCATCCACCATGAGCACGCCGTCCGGGCCCACGGACACGGCGATGTTGCCTCCCTCGCCCGTGAGCATGTGGACGTTGCCAGCGACGGGCACCGCCTTCACCTGGACCTTCGAGAAGTCCTGCTGTTGAGCGAGAGCGAGCGCGGGAACCAGGGCCAGAGCTGCGGCGAGAGCTTTCATGCGAGGCCAACTCCGAGGGTGGAACGATGCGGGGCAGCACCTTACCCACTCCCCTCTGGCATGCGAGGCGTTTTATGGCCGGCATATCCAGTCCTGTCGAGTTTTTCCCGTGAAACGGTTACGCTCCTCTCCCTTCCCTTTCACTCCCTGTCCCCTGCACGGAGTTCTCTATGCGTCGCACTGCTCTTGCTGTCGCTGCAGCCTTCATCCTTGGCGCCCTCAGCCACGCAGCCTATGCCGCCAACCCGCCGAAGATTGAGGACGGGCTCACCTACCTGCGCTACGCGCTCAATGCCCTGAAGCGCGCCGAGGTGAAGGACAAGGCGGCCGCCAGCCGCGATCAGGCCGTCCAGCTCACCGAGAAGGCCATCGAGGAAGTGAACAAGGCCATCAAGGCCAACGCCGAGAAATGATCCGCGGGGAGGGTGCCGCAGGACTCCCTTCTGGGGCTCTCCAGAGGCGCTCTCCTCTCGCTCCCCAGGAAAAACCTTTTCAGGCAACTGGATCCGCAGCGGGGCGATAACCCCAATAATGAGGGAGAATCTCCTACCTCCCGCCCCGGTGTAACCGGGAGCTCCGAATCGTTACGAGGTGCGTCATGGCCGTCAATAGCGTGGGTGGTGGTGGCTCGAACAACAACCGTACGCGCGACTCAGGGCGCGACGAGTCCAAGGTTCAGCAGAAGCCCGCAGATCCTCCGAAGGTCGAGAAGGAGAACCCGGCCCAGGCGCAGCAGACGGGCAGCACGACCAGGAACAAGGCGGCGCCCAACACGGCGAAGCCAGTGAAGGACGGCTTCGAGACGACGGGGAGCTCGTCCACGCAGCGCAGCCAGCAGCAGGCGAAGCTCGGGTCTACCACGGCGCCCGAGCAGGTCGAGGCCCCGGAGCACGCCCAGGCCGGCGCGCTGGAGAAGGTGGGACTGACCGCCGAGGACGTGGTCATGGCGGGCCAGAATGCCGCGCCGCATCTGGAGAAGGCCGCGCAGGCGGCAGTGGAGGGCAAGTACGAGGAGGCGCTCAAGCACCTGAAGGACGCTGCGACCTCGTCGCCGGAGATCGCGGAGAAGGCCATCGCCGGGCTGGCGCAGAACCTGCCGGAGGGTGTCGCGAAGACGTTGCTCACGGACAAGGCGCTCGTGCACGAGCTGCTGAGCAACAGCGAGATGCACGCCTCCGTGAGCAAGCTGATCCAGAACCCCACGGACCTGAGCGCCGTGAAGGAGCTGGTGGCCAACGACCGGTTCCGTGACGCCACGCTCACGGCGCTGGGCAAGGATCCGGGCGTCCAGGCGCAGCTGGAGCGGATCGGCCTGACGCCGCAGGATCTGGTCCAG
>Ga0247825_10003596_pt1 | contig 10215 bp, 8 predicted proteins | sample 13C_Vanillin_Day_FD_194413 | JGI IMG/M metagenome (GOLD analysis project Ga0247825, IMG submission 194413) | Soil microbial communities from agricultural site in Penn Yan, New York, United States - 13C_Vanillin_Day48 | ecosystem: Environmental > Terrestrial > Soil > Agricultural land | place... | reverse complement strand
CGGTTCTCGTCCCTCGCCCTCGCGCAGGGCGCACCCGTCAAGATCGGCGCCGATGCCGCTCATGGGCAGCATGGCGCCGATCTTGACGGGTGCGCCCTGCGCGAGGGCGAGGGACGAGAACCGGGTGCCGGCGGCGCCCAGCACGGCTACCGCACTCGCGGCCCGGATGAAGGTTCGGCGCTTCAGTGGTGTCATGGCTGTGTCTCCTCGTTCACGCTTACATCGAGATGGTCTTGCCGGGGGATGGCGGTTCGGCCACGTCTGCTTCGTTGTAGGCAATGGCATCGACGATGCCGTAGCCCGGATCTGCGTCTCGCGCGCCTACCTTGGCGATGTAGGCGGTGCCGAGGCCCTGGTGGTCCTCCTTGCGCACGTGGTAGGAACCCACTGCGGTGTCGAATGTGAGGCCTTCGAGCGCGGCGATGACGGCGTCCGTGTCGGTGCTGCCCGCCTTCTGGATCGCGTTGAAGAGCCCGAGCGCGCAGCGATGGCTGGACTGAACGATGCTCGGCGGGTTCTTGTCGCCGGTGAGCTTCACGTACCCCTCGTAGAGCGGTGTGCTCATCACGTTGCGCTTGCCGGCCTCGGTGCCCGGCACCCAGTAGCTGATGCTCCAGAGGTTGGCCGGCGTGGACTTCTGCATCGCCTTGGCGATCATCAGCTCGGTGCCGGCATCGCCGATGACCTTGAACTTCCTGTCCATGCCGACCGCGCGGCCCTGCTGCAGCAGGCTGATGCAGGGTGCGGCCGTGAGCCCGACGAACAGGCCCTGCGAGGGCGCGTTCATGAGACTGTTGATCTCGACCTTGTAGTCGGCCTTGTTGAGACTGGCGAACACGGGATCGAGCACCTTCACCTGCCGGCCGGCCTTGGCGGCGGCGCGCTGCACGCCGATGGTGAAGAACCGCGCCATGTCGCGGCCGTTCTCGCTGTCGGGCACGATGCACGACCAGGTCTCCACTTCCTTGAAGCGGTCGGTCAGCATGTTGCCGATGCCGGCGAAGGCGATGTAGGCGTTCCAGGACAGGCGGAAGAAGTTGCGCTGGAAGTTCTCGTGCGTGAGCGACATCACGGTCGGGCACGGCGCGACCATCATGGCCTTGAGTTCGGGAAGGATCGGCGCCGTCGCCAGCGCCATCGGCGACTGTGAGCCGCCGATCAGCAGGTTGACGCCGCTGCCGGCCAGCTCGCGTGCCGCGGCGACGGCACCGGCGCTGGTGAACTTGTCGTCGCGCACGACAAGTTCCACCGGCCGCTTGAGCACGCCGCCCTTCGCGTTCCATTGCTCGGTGGCGACTTTCGCGCCCGCCAGCCAGGCCGCGCCGGCCTCGGCGCCGATGCCGCTCATCGGGAGCATCACGCCGATGCGCACCGGCCCTGACTGGGCCCGGACGGTCTGCAGCGCAGGCAGCCCCAGCACGCCAACGGCAGCAGCGGTGGACTGGAGGAAGTGGCGCCTCTTCATGGACATCGATGTCTCCTTCGTTGACGCGCCGGGCACTCCGTCGCGTGACATTTGATATAACAGATGTCAATTTACGGGCAGGTACGAGAAACCGTACTGGCGAAAACCCTCATGCGAAACATTCAGGCGAGCGCGGACACGGCGCGGATCGGCCGCGCCGGAACATCGGGGAGGTTGAAGAAGGGGCTGCCGCGCTCAGCGCGCGCAGCAGCGCATCAGCACCGAGCGCAGCCAGCGGTTGGCGGCGTCGTTGTCGGTACTGGCGTGCCAGTACATGTAGGCATCCATCGACGACAGCGGCACCGGGAAGCCCATCACCTGATTGCCGAACTGCCGATTGGCCATGTGCGCGTAGCTTTCCGGCATCGTGAGGACCAGGTCCGTCTCCGACACCGTGCGGCAGGCCGCGAAATAGAACTGGCAGCGCAGCGCGACCTGGCGCTGCACGCCCATGCGGCGCAACTCGATGTCCTCGAAACCCAGCCCTTGGCGGCGCGAGGTCACGAGGATGTGGCGCTGCGCCAGGTAGGTGTCGAGGTCCACCGATCCGTGGATGGCGGGATGCCCTTTCCGGGCCACCACGGCCATGCCGTCGACGCTGATGCGCTTGACCTTCACCGCGTCCGACAGCGGCAGCAGCACATCGACCGCGACATCGAGCGTGCCGGCCGCCAGTTCGCTCTCGAGGCTGCGCCGGTTGGCGCGCACGCCGGAGACCTCGACCTCGGGCGCCTCGATCGCGAGGGCGCGCATCAGCGGCGGCATCACCGTCGACTCCATGTAGTCGCGCAGGCCGATCACGAAGCGCTTCTTCGCGACGGCCGGCTCGAAGCTCTGCGTGTCGTTGAGCAGCGAGCCGATCGACTGCAGCGAGCCGCGCAGAGGGTCGATCAGCCGCTTGGTGAGCGGCGTGGGCACCATCTTGTGGCCCTGCCGCTCGAACAAGGGGTCGTTGAAGAGATCACGCAGCCGGGCCAGCGCGTGGCTGATCGCCGGCTGCGTCAGGTGCAGTTTTTCCGCCGCCTTGGTGATGCCGCCTTCGGTGTAGATGGTGTCCAGCACCACGAGCAGGTTGAGATCGACTCTCGAGATATGCATTCGCTGTATCCAAGTCCATTCCAAGCGTTCATTGGCTTTCGGGGCATCGTCGCCCTTAGGCTGTCTCCCGACAACGCGCAACATCATGCCGCGAGATGGCCCGTGCGCGCATTCACCGAGGAGACAGCCCCATGATCCGTTTGACCGGCCAGCCGCCACGCGGCTGCCTTGCCTCATGAGCGACGAATTCAGCGGAACGACGGAAGTCCAGGAGCGGCAGCGTTTCGACGAGGCATCTCTGCGGCAGTGGTTCGCCGCGCACGTCGACGCCGACGCCAACGCGGGCAAGGGTTTTCGCGTCTCGCAGTTCAAGGGTGGGCAGTCGAACCCGACTTTTCTGGTCGAGTGCGGCCGGCGCCGCTACGTGGTGCGGCGCAAGCCATCGGGCGAACTGCTGCCTTCCGCCCACGCGGTGGACCGCGAGTTCCGGGTCATGAAGGCGCTGGCCGACACCGATGTGCCGGTTCCGCGCGTGCATGCGCTGTGCGAGGATGACGCGGTCATCGGCACCGCGTTCTACGTCATGGACTGCGTGGACGGCCGCATCCTCTGGGACCCGAAGCTGGCTGGTGCGAGCATTGACGAGCGCACCCGCATCTGCGACGACATGAACAGGGTGCTCGCCGCGCTGCACGAGGTCGACGTGCAGGCGGTGGGCCTCGGCGACTACGGACGCACCGGCAACTACATCGAGCGCCAGCTCGCGCGCTGGACGCGGCAATACCGAGCCAGCGAGACAGAACGCATCGAGGCTTTCGAAAACCTCATCGATTGGTTGCCGCAGCACATGCCAGCCGAGACGGCAACGCGCATCGTCCACGGTGACTTCCGCCTCGACAACCTCGTGTTCGCACACGACGCGCCGAGAGTCATCGCCGTGCTCGACTGGGAGCTGTCGACCCTGGGTGACCCGATGGCCGACTTCGCGTACCACTGCATGGCGTGGCAGTTGCCGCCGCCGTTTCGCGGGCTCGGCGATCTCTCGCGCGTGCAGATGGCGGCGCTGGGATTGCCGTCCGAGGAGCGCTACCTCGCACGCTACTGCGAGCGCCGGCGGCTTCCCGCCGTGACCTCGGCGGCGTGGCGCTTCTACACCGCCTTCAACCTGTTTCGCGCGGCCGCCATCGCGCAGGGGATCATGGGCCGCGCGCTGGCGGGCAATGCCTCGAACGCCCACGCGCTGGAGGCCGGCAAGCAGGCCCGGCAGCTGGCGGAACTGGGTTGGCAACGCGCCGCAGAGGACTGACCCCGGAATGCCGCCTGTCTGGCCAGCCCCCCGCTTCCGCGGACTGCGGGTCGCGGTCGCCGATGACGAGGCGGCGGTTCCGGTCTTCGAGCGGATCTTCGGCGTGGCGGCCGTGAAGCCGTTGTCCTCAGGGGGCTCACTGCGCGGGTCACGCTTCCTGTTCGATGACCAGTGGATCGAGGTCCGCGCCGCATCCGGCAACACGCTGGACCTGCGCTGCGACGACCTCGACACGCAGCGCACCCACCTGCGGCGGCTCGGCATCGAGGCGCTTGATGGCTCGGCGCTGGGTTGCACGCCCTGCCTGCGGGTGGATGCGATGGACACCGGCGCCTGCACGGTCAACCTGCGCGAATCGACTCCCCCGCACGACCGCCCTGCTGCGGACTGCATCGCCCGCCTGTGCGGCCTGGAACTGGCGGTGCGCGCCCCCGAGCGTGTGGCGCTTCACTGGACGCAGCTGTTCCATGCGCAGCCCTGCCGCGATGCCGACGGCGTGCCGTCGCTCCGGCTCGGCCGTTTCAGCCTTCGCTTCGCCTCGGCCGCGGATGGCCGCACGGGCGTGGCCGCGCTGGACTTCGCTACGACCGCATTCGACGCCCTGGTGCGCAACGCATCATCGCAAGGCTTCAGCGTCCGAAGCGAAGCCCATCACGCCGCGTTCACCGCGCTCGGCATGGCGTTCCGGCTTCGATCGGATCGATAGGAACCGGCCGCAGGGTCAAGTGAACGCCTTGCCTTCGGCCACCAGCTTCCGGATCAGCGGCGCGGGCTGCCAGAAGCTCGCGTCGCCGTGCGGGTTCCTGGCGAAGCGCTTCATCGATTCGGCCACGTTGTACAGGCCGACCTGGCTCGCGTAGTGCATCGGGCCGCCGCGCCAGAGCGGAAAGCCGCAGCCCGTCAGGCACACCATGTCGATGTCGCCGGACTTCGACGCAATGCCGTCGTCCAGGATGTGCGCGCCTTCGTTGACCAGCGCGTAGACCAGGCGCTGCACGATCTCTTCATCGTAGATATTGCGCGGTGTGATGCCCAGTTCCTTGCGGTGGTCCATGTCGGCCACATAGCCGCTGCGGAACGGACCCATCGCGAAGCCGAACTTCTCGATCGCCTTGTCGACCTGCTGCGGCGTGGCGCCTTCGTCCAGCAGGAAGCCGGCCTGGCGCGAGTACTGCTCGATCATGCGATTGCCGATGAAGCCGTCGCACACGCCGGAAACGACTGCGGTCTTCTGGATCTTCCTGGCGGTGGCCATGACCGTGGCGAGCACGTCCTTGGCAGTTTCCTTGCCGCGCACGACTTCGAGCAGCTTCATCACGTTGGCCGGCCTGAAGAAGTGCATGCCAACCACGTCCTGCGGACGCTTCGTGAAGGCAGCGATCTTGTCGACATTGGGCGTCGAGGTGCTGGAGGCCAGGATGGCGCCGGCCTTGGCGACGCGATCGAGTTCCTTGAAGACCTTTTCCTTGACGCCGAGTTCTTCGGACACGGCCTCGATGATCAGGTCGGCATTCTTAAGGTCGTCGTAGTTCAGCGTGGTACTCAGCAGCGCCATGCGTTGCTCGTACTTGTCCTGCTTGAGCTTGCCCTTATTGACCTGGGCTTCGTAGGTCTTCTTGATCGTGGCGATGCCGCGGTCCAGAGCCTCTTGCTTCATCTCGAGGATCTTGACGGGGACGCCCGCGTCCAGGAAGTTCGTCGAGATGTCGTCGCCCATGGTGCCCGCGCCGATCACGCCGACGGATTGGAGGGCGCGCCGGGACGTGCCCTCGGGCACATCGGGAATCTTGCTGGCGGCGCGCTCGGCAAAGAAGGCGTGGCGCAGCGCTGCGCTCTCCGGCGTCCACACGAGTTCGGTGACAGCGGCGCGCTCGTAGTCCACGGCCGCATCGAAGTCCAGGCGCACCGATTGCGCCACGCAATCGAGGCAGCGCAGCGGAGCGGGATAGTTGCGCGAGTTGGCCGTGACCGTGTTGCGCGCGAACTGCAGGTAGGCCTCGGCGTGCCGATGCTCGACCTTCAGGTCGCGGGAGCGCGGCAGCGGGCGCACGTCCGCCTTGGCATGTGCCAGATCGATCGCGGCGGACACGACCCCGTCCGGCTCGATCCGGTCGAACAGCTTCTGCGAGGGTATCGCGGCCAGCACCTCGCTCATCACGGTGTTGCCGGTCACGATCATGTTGAGCGCGGCTTCGAGGCCGATGAGACGCGGCAGGCGCTGCGTGCCGGTGGCGCCGGGCAGGATGCCGATGCGCACTTCGGGCAGCGCGACCTGCGTGCCGCCTTGCACGACCCGGTAGTGACACCCCATCGCGAGTTCGAGCCCGCCGCCCATCACGACGCCATGGATCGCCGCCACCACCGGCTTGCTGCAACCTTCGACGAGGCGGATCACATCGACCAGGTCCGGCGCCGCCGTCGCCTCGGGCGTATTGAACTCGCGGATGTCGGCGCCGCCGCAGAACGCACGACCCTGCCCCGTCAGCACGATCGCGCGGACCGCGGGGTCGTCTTGCGCGCGCGACACCGACCCCGCGATGAAGCGGCGGTTGCCCAGGCCCAGGCTGTTTACGGGAGGGTTGTCCATCGTCACGACGGCAATGCCGTCGCGCACGTCGTAGCTGGCTGTCACGCATGTTCCTTTCGGCGTTGATGCGAACCGATGTTCACGCACGCGCGGTACAGCCGCATCAACAAGCCGCATGCGGCGGATGAAAAGCCTTCATGCGCCAGGCGCCTCGACGCGCCCGAGTCGAGGCACCATCGATGCATTCCCATCCGAACCTGCACACCATGCCCCTTCTGAATCGCGAGAACCTGCAGCAATACGTCGGCCAGTCGATCGGCACCTCCTCCTGGGTCGAGGTGCCGCAGTCGCGCATCGACGCTTTCGCCGACTGCACGGAAGACCGTCAGTGGATCCACATCGACGTCGATCGCGCGAAGCGCGAAAGCCCGTTCGGCGCGCCGATCGCGCACGGCTTTCTCACGCTCTCGTTGCTGCCGATAACCTCCTACGAGCTGCTGGGCGCGCTGAAGCCCACCAAGTCGGTCAACTACGGCCTCGACAAGCTGCGCTTCATGTCGCCGGTGGCCGCGGGCTCGCGCGTGCGCAACCACATCAGGCTGCTGGCCGCCGAGCCGCGCGACGACGGCTGGACGTTGCTGCGCACCGAGAACACGGTCGAAATCGAAGGCCAGCCGAAGCCGGCACTGGTCGCCGTGTCGCTGGGCCTGTTCTCCTGGTCCTGACCGGTCTTCTTTCCCCAATCCTTCACTGACGTTCAACACCATGCAATTCGAATACACGCCCAAGGTCCAGGACCTCCAAACCCGCCTGCTCGCCTTCATGGACGAGTACATCTACCCGAACGAGAAGCGCCGCGAGGAAGAGGCCCACCAGTCCTACCTCAATGCACAGAAGGGCGGCAGCTACACCACGCTGCCGCTGATGGAGGAACTCAAGCCCAAGGCGCGCGCCGCGGGCCTCTGGAACCTGTTCCTGCCCGAAGCCGGCCACGGCGCTGGCCTCACGAACCTCGAGTACGCGCCGCTGTGCGAGATCATGGGTCGTCGCTACTGGAGCGCCGAGGCCTTCAACTGCAGCGCGCCCGACACCGGCAACACCGAGGTGATCGCCCGCTACGGCTCCCCGGAGCAGCAGGAGCGCTGGCTGCGTCCGCTGCTCGACGGCGAGATCCGCTCGTCCTTCGCGATGACGGAGCCGGCCGTCGCCTCGTCGGATGCCACCAACATCGAGTGCAGCATCCGCCGCGACGGCAGCGACTACGTGATCAACGGGCGCAAGTGGTACATCACGGGCGCGATGAACGAGCGCTGCAAGCTCTTCATCCTGATGGGCAAGACCGACCCCGACAACGCCGACCGGCACCGCCAGCAGTCGATGATCATCGTGCCGCGCGACACGCCCGGCGTGACCGTGCTGCGCGACATGGCGCTCATGGGCCACTACGACGCGCCCTTCGGCCACCCCGAGGTGCTGTTCGAGAACGTGCGCGTGCCGGCGTCGAACCTGCTGCTGGGCGAGGGCCGCGGCTTCGAGATCGCGCAGGGCCGCCTCGGGCCGGGGCGCATTCACCACTGCATGCGCATGATCGGCATGGCCGAGTCAGCGCTGGAGATGATGTGCGAGCGCGTGGTCTCGCGCGTGGCCTTCGGCAAGCCGCTGTCCGAACAGGGCGTGTGGCGCGAGCGGATCGCCAAGGCGCGCATGCTGATCGACCAGACGCGCTGGATGGTGCTGCATGCCGCGTGGCGCATGGACACGGTCGGCAACAAGGTGGCGGCGAAGGAGATCGCGATGATCAAGGTCATCGCGCCGAACAACTGCGTGCAGGTGATCGACGACGCCATGCAGGCCTTCGGCGCGGCCGGCCTGAGCCAGGACACGCTGCTGACTTCGTTCTACGCCTATGCACGCCACCTGCGCGTGGCCGACGGCCCGGACGAGGTGCACCGCAACGCCATCGCCAAGCACGAGTTGGCGGGCTATCGCGCGCCGGCCGCGGCGCGCTGAGCCGGTTCAGTTCACCGCCATCGAGGCAACAGGGTCGTGCAGCATTCGGCGCAGGAGCTTGCCGTTCTTCGATGACGGCAGGCCGTTGCGGAAGATCACGGTGCGCGGCACCTTGTAGTGCGACATGTGCTGCAGGCACCACTCGATGATCTTCTGGTCCGCACGATCCGCCTGCTGCCCGGCACGCACGCGGGCGGCGGCCTCCTCCTTAAGCACGACATAGGCCTGCACGGACTCGCCCCGGTCCGGATCGGGCAGGCCGACGACCGCCGCCTGGCGCACGTCGGGATGCATGGCTAGGATGGCCTCGACCTCTTCCGGGAAGACGCTGTAGCTCCAGACCTTGATCATTTCCTTGGTGCGGCCCAGGAAGGTCAGGTAGCCCTCGTCGTCGACCAGGCCAACGTCGCCGGTGCGCAGCCAGCCGTCGAGCTGCATGGCCTGGGTGGCCTCGGGCTGCAGCCAGTAGCCCTTGTACCTGATGGGACCGCGCAGCAGGATCTCGCCGCGCTGGCCGGCGGGCACGTCGCAGCCGGTCTCGGGGTCGACGATGCGCAGCTCCACGCCCGGCGCCGGCTTGCCGTTGGTGCCCCACTTGATCGCGTCGGGCGGCATCAGCGTGTCGCAGGTGTGGGTCTCGCTCAGGCCGTAGCCGGCCTCGTAGACGAGGCAGCCGTTCGCGAAGCGGCTCCAGCGCCCTGCGAGCGATTCGGTCAGCTGCAGGCCGAAGCTGGTGCCGACCGTGGTGCGCAGCGAGGACAGGTCGTAGGTCGCGGCGTCGTCGCAGGCCATGGCCGACGGCAGCGAGGGCGCCATGGTGTACCACCAGGTCACGTCGCAGGCCTCGATGGCCTGCAGCACGGCCGTCGCGTCAAAGCGGTGCAGCAGCACGACGGTCGCACCCGCATAGATCGGGATGGCCAGGCCGGTCATCATCCCGGAGATGTGGTGCAGTGCGACATCGGCCAGCATCACGTCGTCGGCGCCGATCCGGAAGCTGTCGGCGCTCACCGCGGTCTTGTAGAGCGCGCACTCGAAGCTGATCATCGCGCCCTTGGGCAGGCCGGTGCTGCCCGAGGTGTAGGCCATGAGGGAGACGTCGTTCATCGCGATGATATCGACCGGCACGAAGGCTTCCGCCTCGGCCAGCGCATCCGCGAAGTCGATGACGGAGGCCGGCAGCGGCGGCGCCGCCTCGTGCCGCAGCCGGATGTTGGACGGCACATCCATGGCGAGCGTCGCAGGCAGCATCTCGCCGTAGCGCACCGCGAAAACGTGCGCGACGGTGCGCAGCGCGCTGGAGCCGAGCACGACCTTGAGAAGCTCCTCTCCGGCCACGATGGCGCTGGCATCCAGCTCGGTCAGCTGGTGTTCGAGCTCGTAGGCGCGGGCGTCGGGGTTGCAGGGACTCACGATGGCGCCGAGCTTCTGCACGCCGAAATGCGCGATGAGGTATTGCGGGCAGTTGTGAAGAAACAGCGCCACCACGTCGCCCTGACCGATGCCCCGGTCGCGCAGGCTCTGGGCAAAGCGGTCGCTCAGGTCGTCGAGTTCGGCGTACGAGATCCGGCGTCCGTACCAGATCAGTGCGGGTTTGTCGGGCGTGCTGCGGGCGTGCAGGCGCAAATACTCATGCAGCGGCTGAGAGCCGTGGCGGTAGGCGATCATGCTGACGTGTCTCCGAGGCGGTCTGCTCGTCCGGGTTCGGCCCGCGCTGCGGGACGCCCGGTTTATGCACGATCATGCGGCCATGCGTGCAGGCGACAAGCACAGGTCAATGAATATTGAGCATGCAGATGCATTTTCCTGGTGCATGGACTGGGAGGCACGCCCGCTTGCGGGGGCCCACCGGTCGACGAGGCGCGCGAT
>Ga0247825_10003595_pt1 | contig 10215 bp, 11 predicted proteins | sample 13C_Vanillin_Day_FD_194413 | JGI IMG/M metagenome (GOLD analysis project Ga0247825, IMG submission 194413) | Soil microbial communities from agricultural site in Penn Yan, New York, United States - 13C_Vanillin_Day48 | ecosystem: Environmental > Terrestrial > Soil > Agricultural land | place... | reverse complement strand
ACGGGACACAGGACTCGACGCACCGCGTCCCCGCTGTGACTGCGGCCACATTCGGCGCCGAGTGGACGACCACGCCGACGCTCTCCTTCTGATGCGACCGCTTGAGCGCCGATGAGGTGTGGTTGACGTGACCGGGGCGGGGATCGAACCCGCGACCCGCGCATTAAAAGTGCGCTGCTCTACCACTGAGCTACCCGGCCGTGGTGTACCCCGGCGAGCCTGTGAGTGTACCACGGTCGTTTCGCGTCGTGCCCTCGACGGAACACCGTTGTAGGGTACACTCAAGGGCTGTGGCCACCGTCCTCATCGCAGCACCAGAACACCTGACGATTCTCAAGAGCCGACCCGAACTCGGGGACAGCATCACCTTCGCCGACGCCGATGTCCTGCAGGCGCTCGAGGCCATCACCAGCCTCCGCCCCGCCGTCGTCGCACTCGAAAAGGTGTTCGCCGACACGTCACGCGGCGCCGCGTTGATCACTCGGATCCAGGCAGACCCGTCCTTGGCACAGTGCGATATCCGCATCGTGATGCACCAGGGCGGCACCGAGGTGCTGTCGCGCGACCCTGAACCAGAGGCAGAGGCATCGACGGCCCCCGAGCCCGTGCCCCTTTCCCCGGTCGACTATCGAGGCACGCGACGAGCGGAGCGGTTCATCATCACGAGCGGTGTCGAGGTGCAGATCGAGGGCAACCCCGCGCAGCTCGTGAACCTGTCGACCGTTGGCCTGCAGGTGATCTCCCCGACGATTCTCAAGCCGAACCAGCGGACCAGGATCTCGCTCTCGACACAGCCGGGCGCGACACGCTACAAGTCGGTCGTGGCATGGGCGTCATTCGAGCTGGCGCAGGGGGTGCCCCGGTACCGGGCCGGGATCGAACTTCTCGAAGGCTCCGACCAGGGAGCCATCGCGAAGCTCATCAAGAAACACAAGGTCTAGCGGCGAGCGTGGGCCGCCCGCGCTACTGGCCCAACCAGGTCGTCACCACAGACTCCGGCCTGACGATCGTCTCGGCGCGGTCCGAACCCGTTGAGATGATGGCGCACGGCACACCGCTCACCTCTTCGAGACGCTGCACGTATCGCCGCGCTTCCGCGGGCAGGTCCTCCATCCGCGTGGCGGCTTTCGTGGGCGCGCTCCATCCTGGCAACGTTTCGTACACGGGCTCGGCCGTGGCCAGTATGCGCAAGTTCGCGGGAAACTCCGTCACGACTCCCTGAGGTGTCCGATAACCGGTACACAGCTGCACCTCCGGCAATCCGTCCAGGACATCGAGCTTGGTGAGCGCGAGCGCATCGAGCCCGTTGATCCTCGCCGAGTAACGGACCACGACGGCGTCGTACCAGCCGCAGCGGCGGGGCCTGCCAGTCGACGCGCCGTACTCCTGACCGCTCTCGCGGAGTCGCTCCGACAGCGCCCCCGACAGCTCTGTGGGCAGCGGACCCTCACCCACGCGCGTGGTATACGCCTTGGCCACTCCCAGCACGCCACCAATCGCGCGCGGCGGCACGCCCAGGCCCGTACAGACCCCGCCGACCGACGCATTCGACGAGGTCACGAACGGGTAGGTCCCGTGGTCGATGTCGAGCAGCGTCGCCTGCGCCCCTTCGAACATCACGGCGTTCCCGCCCTGCATGAGCTGAGACAGAAACAGCGACACGTCGCTCACCCACGGCTGCATCCGTTCGCCGTCGGCAATCAACTGCTTGAACACCGGCTGCCAATCGAGCGTCGAGTCCTTGATGATCCGGTTCCTGGCGCTGACGTTCTCGCGCACCTCGTCCTGCAGCGCGGCCGGATCGCCCAGTAGGTCGCACACCCGGATGCCGCGCCGGCCAATCTTGTCCTCGTACGCCGGCCCAATGCCGCGCGACGTGGTTCCAATCTTGCGCTCGCCCCGGCGCGCCTCGGATAGGACGTCCAGTTCTCGGTGATAGGGCAGGATCACGTGCGCTTTTTCACTGATCCTGAGGCGCCCGTCGACGGCAATGCCCATGCGATCCAGTTCGTCGATTTCCTTGAAGAGCGCTTTGGGATCCACGACCACACCGTTGCCAATCACGCACGTCACGCCAGGATGGAGAATGCCCGAGGGGATCAGGTGCAGGACGAATTTCTGTCCGCGGACGTAGACGGTGTGCCCGGCATTGTGACCGCCCTGATACCGCGCCACGGCCGAAAAGTGCGGCGTGAGCATATCGACGATCTTGCCCTTGCCTTCGTCGCCCCACTGCGTGCCAAGCACGGCGATGCTGGTCTTCGACATTCGCGCCTATGGTACCGCAGCGCCACGACGATCACGAGCCGGAATCACGAACCGGCGCGAACGTACGCGCTCACGGCGAAGAAGTCAACAGAACTCTCGTTGAGATTTTATTTGACAAGACCTCGCGCGCTCTTTAAGGTCTGATCTTTTTTGACCGTCCGCCGATCTCGAACACGATCGTGTCGGCGATTTGACGATCGACGTGATTGACATTCGGTCGCCGTGCCGGAACAATGTGCCTCCGCTCGTGATCGGCGACCGATGTCATCGTTGACACGCCGTGCGATGTGGAGTCTGAGGTCTGATGGGACCGTACGCTGGATTTGAACGCCGGGTCATGGGGACGCTCGACGCGTCGCCGTCTCGCATTCCGGTCGTACCAGGAGGCTGTGGGACAGGACGCACCTGGCTCCTCCAGCGTCTGCGCGACCGAGCCGGCCGCAGCTCGGCGCAGTACATCGACGTTGAACGCTGCGCCACAACGCCCGAACGATTCTTCGAAGCGGTCGTCGCCGCGTCCCCGTTTCCATCGCAAGGCCGAGAACGCGCGTACGGCAACCCGCGCGAAGCCTTTGAATCGCTCCTGCGCTTCTTCGACACGGCCAGGACGCCGGGCGGCGGTCCGTGCACTTTTCTGCTCGACGAAGTCCTCGAGCTCCGCACATTCGAAAGCTTTCCCGGCCTTCGTCACGTTGTCCGCGACCTCCTCGAGGGATTGGCGGCCAGTCCGAACCGCTTCGTCCTGACCACCCGGTACGTATTGCGCACCCATCGTCTGCTGCGAGACGCGACCTCGCGATTCGAAGTGATGCACGTGCCGCCGTTATCGGTGGCCGACGTCACCGAGCTCCTCGCGCCGGTCTTCAACGGGTACGAGCAGACGCCGACCGACGACCGGGACTATCTGGGCCGCACCGTGCAGGCGTTGGCCGACGGCCGCGCGGCGTACGTACGCGCCATCGGCGATGCGATGGGCCAGCTGGGACGTGGCGCCGATCCGATCAGCGCTCTGGCCGCGTTGCTGTCACCGGGTGGAACGCTCGACCGATGGTGCAGGTTCTGCTACGAACTGCGCCTCCACCGGGCACGAGGTTACGGAGCGCTCAAGGCGATTCTGGACATCCTGGCCGACGAAGAGCCGCTGACCCTGACGGAGATCTCGTTGCGATTGCGCCGCACTCCGGGCTCTACGAAGGACTATCTTTCGTGGCTGGAAGACGTCGACCTGGTGGTCTCTCGGGCGAAGCGCTATCGCTTCACCGATCCGCTGCTCCGCCTCTGGGTGCGCCTGCACTGTCGCCCGACTCCCCCAACCGAAGACGAAATCGCGCGCGAAGTACAGCACTACACCGTGGCGCGCGTTCCGCACATCGGAGAGCCCGCGCCGGTGCTCGCCTACGCGGGCACCGACGCGACGCCTGAGGAACGCAAGGGCTGGGGCATCATCGAAATCGACTGAGCCGCGTGATCGACTGGACGCGGGGGCTGAAGGCGAACGCTTCAGCGTGCGCCTGTCCGCGGAGGCTAAAGCCTCCGCTCTACGCCGACTCGAAAACTTGTAGATCGCATGCTCAGCGTGCGCGACCGCTTTCGCTGCGCGGCTGCTATCTTGGCCGGTCAATGTGCACGAGCGCCCCTCGGGCCGCTTCCTGCTCCGCTTCTTTCTTGGCCTTCCCTGTCGCGCTGCTGAGCACTTCTCCCCCAACCACCACTTCGATCGTGAACATCTTGCGGTGATCGGGGCCCGACTGCGCCGCCACGCGATACTCGGGTAGCGGCCGCCCAAGCGCCTGCAGACGCTCCTGCAAGGCCGACTTGTAGTCTTCTCCGACAACCGCCTGGCCGGCGCCTTCCGTGATGGCATCGCTCAGCTCCCGCTCGAGAAACGCGGCCGCCGCCGGCAGACCGCCATCGAGATAGACCGCCGCAATGAGCGCTTCGTAGCCATCCGCGAGGAGCGCCTGCTTGAATCGGCCTCCCGTCTTCTCCTCGCCACGCCCGAGCAACAGGTGATCGCCGAGCCGTATCTGCTCTGCGCGCCGCGCCAGCGCCTGTGCCGACACGACCGACGCCTTGATCTTGGACTTCTGTCCCTCGTCGTATTGGGGATACCGGCGGAACAGGATGTCCGCCGTCACGAGGCCGAGTACCGCATCGCCGAGAAACTCGAGCGACTCGTTGTCCCTCACGCCTCCCGACACGTCTTCGGCCGCGCGCGATCGGTGCGTGAGCGCGTGCTCGAGCAGCCCGCGATCCTTGAACTCGTATCCGATCCGGTGCTGCAACTCCTCGAACTCATCCCGAAGCCGCACCACGCGCGTACCGACGTCCTCCCGATGGCTGTCGATCACGCGTAGCGCATCGTCGGCCATCTCTTCCGCCACCGCCACCTTGATATCGCCGAGCGCGGTGACGGCCATCGGCCAGATCGCGTGTGGATTCCCTGACACGCGAAAACTGTCGATGCCTCGGCTATCGAGCAACGCAATGACGACGCTCGCTTCGATGTCTGACGTAGTCGTAAACACGACAACGGGTGCCATGATCGGATGACAGCGGGCCGCTGCACGCACGGCGCGGTTGTGGGCGAGGATGATATCAGAGTACGCTTTTCACCACTGTGAAACTGGGCGAGCGCGCGCGCTTCGATACGATCTGCATCCACGCCGGTCAGGTACCCGATCCGTCGACGGGCGCCATCATCACCCCGATCTACCAGACATCGACCTACGTGCAGGATGCGCTCGGTGTGCACAAGGGCTACGAGTACGCCCGGACGCAGAACCCGACACGCTCGGCGCTCGAGGGCAATCTTGCGGCGATGGAGCACGGCACGGCGGCGTTCGGGTTCGCGTCCGGCATGGCGGCCACGGGTGCTGTGATGACTCTTCTCAAGTCAGGCGACCACGTCGTGGTGACCGACAACACCTATGGCGGAACCTATCGGCTGTTCGAACAGGTGCTGCGCAAGTATCAGCTCGACTTCACGTACGCCGATACCGCGCAGCTCGTTGAGATCGAACGCGCCATCAAGCCGTCGACCAAGCTGCTGTTCATCGAGACGCCCACGAACCCTGTGCTGCGGCTGACCGACCTCGCTGGCGCCTGCACGATTGCGCACGGCCACGGCATCCCCGTGGCAGTCGACAATACGTTTGCCAGCCCGTACGTGCAGCGGCCCATCGATTTCGGAGCCGACCTCGTGATTCACAGCACGACGAAGTTCTTGAACGGTCATTCCGACAGCGTGGGCGGCGCGGTCATCGCCGTTCGCGACGATCACGTCGAGTGGCTCCGGTTCGTCCAGAACGCACAGGGCGCGATCATCGGTCCGATGGACGCGTGGCTCGTGCTCCGTGGCACAAAGACGCTCCCGATCAGGATGGAGCGACACAACAGCAACACGCTGGCCCTCGCGCAGTTCCTGGAGTCGCATCCCAAGGTGTCCGCGGTGTACTACCCCGGCCTGCCGTCGCATCCGCAACACGACCTCGCGCGTCGTCAGATGCGGGGGTTCGGAGGGCTGCTCGCGTTTCAGATGGGGTCGCTCGAGCGGGCGCGCACCGTGCTCGAGAGCGTTCGCCTGATGGCGCTCGCCGAGAGCCTGGGCGGTGTCGAAACCCTCATCAGCCACCCCGCCACCATGACGCACGCCTCGGTCCCTCCGGAACGACGTCTGCAGATTGGGATTACCGACGACATGATCCGGCTCTCCGTCGGGATCGAGGATGTGGACGACCTGCGGGAAGACCTCGAGCAGGCGCTCGACCGCGTATAGCCCGTGACCGAACTCCTCGACCTCCTGCTCCACGTCGACGTCTACCTGCTCGATCTCGTGGCGAACTACGGGATCTGGATCTACGCCATCCTGTTCCTGATCGTCTTTGCCGAGACCGGGCTGGTGGTCACGCCTTTTCTACCGGGCGACTCGCTGCTCTTCGCCGCCGGGGCGCTGGCCGCCAGCGGCGCGCTCGACCCAGGCGGTGTCGTGCTGCTGCTCATCACCGCGGCGATCCTGGGCGATGCCGTGAACTACGCCATCGGCCGAGTCGTCGGCACGCGCCTCATCCATCTCTCGCAGACCGATCCGCGGTGGGGACGCTGGGTGCAGCCGGCATACGTGGCCCGGGCACACCAGTTCTTCGAACGCCACGGCGGCAAGGCGATCGTACTGGCCCGATTCATGCCGATCGTACGTACATTCGTGCCGTTTGTCGCCGGTGTCGCGGAAATGCGGTACCCAGCCTTTGCGCTCTACAACGTCACGGGCGCCGTGACATGGGTCGGCGTGTGCGTGGGCGCGGGCTATGTCTTCGGCAACGTGCCAATCGTCAAAGAGAACTTCTCGCTCGTCGCCCTCGGCATCGTCATCGTGTCAATTCTGCCGATGGTGTTCGAGTATCTAAAGCATCGCCGCGGCCGCACGGCCTGACCTTCCTTCATCGCCTCTCCACTCGAGTACGAGCCGACTGGGGATTCACGTCATGATCGTCGCGCTGCATCGTCTGCGGTGAAAAGGATTGGCAATGAATCGGAGAGAAAGCGCGGCGATGGCCATTCACGCGATTCCGACTCTGGGACTGATGCTCCAGGGCCTCCTGTACGTGACGACGCCGACGTTCATGCCGTATCACTCGGAGGCGCTGGGTGTCACGTCGGAGGAGCTGCCGCCACACTACCAGGGCTTCCTCCTCGGTGTCATCAAGGGGATGGGAGCAGGTTCCGTCGCGGTGACGACCGCGCTGCTGATCATGCTCGGCATTCCGTTTCGACGGGGCCAATCGTGGGCACACTGGGCTGTTCCCCTAGTAGGCGTCACATTCACGGTCCTTACGGCGTACGCCGCTCTGACGATCGCATGGCGGACATCGGCATCGACACCGTGGCTACCGACCTTGGGGCTCGTGCTGCTCTACATGACCGGCGGCCTCATCTGCTACTGGCCAGATCGGACCTCGACGCGTTCAACGTGACCCGCGCAAGTCAGGCTGGAACGGACCATCAAGCGGAGTCGTGGGACGTCGCGCACAATTTGACAGCCGTGAGAGCGCCTCCTAGGTCGTTGGGGCGACCGCCTCCCCGACCCACGCCGCATAGGCCATGCTCGCCGTCGCATCGAGCACAACGAACTCTGGCAACTCGTACGGGTGCAGTTCGCGGAGTCTCGCTCCTAGGGCGGCCGTCTGGTCGGGCGTCGTTTTGATGACGAGCTGCTGCTCTCGGTCCTCCTCGATCGCGCCCTTCCACCGGTAGAACGAGGTCATTGGCGGGAGGACGTTGACGCAGGCCGCCAGCCGCTCTTCGACGAGCGTGCGGGCGAGGGAGGCCGCGTCGGCATCGGCGCCGATCGTCGTCAGGACGATGGCGATGACGGAATCAGCGGCGGCAGTCACGATTTCGCTTTTCCTTTCGATCCGGATGCGATATTTAAGCGTGTGCGCATCCCCTCATCGCACACGAAAATACTTGTACTCGAGGCTGAAGCGCGCTATTTTGGCATACTGGTGAAAAAGCCTTCCGAATCGGCCGCTGGACCGCCTCGTCGGCGGCGTCGCGCGCTCCACATTGCGTTGCTCGTCGTCGGCTGCGTGCTGTTCATCGATGCGCTCGTGGGCGACAAGGGGCTTCTGGCGATGCTGCAGGCGCGTCAGCAGTACCGCGACCTCGAGCAGTCACTGGCCGAAGTGCGCGCCGAGAACGCCGACCTGCGCGAGGAAGCGGAACGTTTGCGTGAGGATCCGACCGCGATCGAAGAGCTGGCCCGTCGAGACCTTGGGCTGATCAAGCCGGGCGAAAAGCTGTTCATCGTGAAGGACGTCCCCACGCCGAACGGGCGCTAGACCTTTACGCGCTCTCCCCTCCGTGTTACATTGGTGAGTCCTCTTCGGTCCCGCGGGCCTGCCAGGGTCCACTGTTCGGGGTTCCGAGTTTCGACCATGTCGCGGGGTGGAGCAGTCCGGTAGCTCGTTGGGCTCATAACCCAAAGGTCGGGGGTTCAAATCCCCCCCCCGCAACCAATATAACCGACCGCATTCGTTCCCGGCTGGACCAGGCCCTGCGCCGCGGTCAGCATCGAGCCGAAGTTCCCTACGACCTGTAGAGTCCATCACCCGGTGGAATCACGATCTGTGTCAGCGGGCTGTAGCCCCAGCCGTCATAGGTGCGGCGGATCATCAGCCAGTTGTCGGCGTCCGGGTGTGTCAGCCGGTCGGCTGTCACCGGCTGGTAATCGCGGAGCACCGTCGCGACGTCAGGGGGTGGAGGGGCGAGAGGTGCGGGCGGGAGTTGCGCCATGAGGGCTACCCAGCCGCCAGCCAGCGCCAGTGACACCAAGAGCAGGACACGCGAGCGCGGCGGTGTGAACATGACGTTCCCTGGGAGTGGCGGCGATTCTACCCCATCCTCTCTTCCTTCCGTTCTCTCCCGATGCCCACGAGAATCGCACCGATGGATTCCGACAGCGCGGAGGCGACTGCAAACATGCCCGCCATCGGAACCAACGGTGACGAACTGCTCGCCGTTCACCATAGGCGGCAGTGACGTTTTTTCGTCGCTGACCGAATGGCTGTTTGCGCGCCTGAGGGCTTGCTTCTGGCCCCCGATAGCGGCACCATGGCACCCCAACGCGCGGCGCCACCCGACCTGCACCCCATCGCGCGGGGCGAGATGGGGACCCCGGTGCGGAGACCCAGCTCGTTTGGGCGGAGGAGGTAGGCGATGAGACGGCTTCTGTCCCAGACGGCCCAGGCGATCCTCGTGCTGCTTGTGGTGCCGGCACTCGTCGGCGCGGAAGTCACGCGCGTCGAGATCACGTCGCGCCGCGACGCGGCGGGCGGACGGTCGTTCGGATCGACGGGAGCGTACGAGCGGCTCGCGGGGAAGATCTACTTCGCGATCGATCCCGCCAACCGGCGTAATCAAGTGATCGCCGATCTCGACAAGGCACCGCGCAACGCGGGCAAGGTCGAGATGTCGGCCGATCTCGTCATCTTCAGGCCCCAGGACGGCTCCCGCAGCAATGGCATCGCGCTGTTCGACATCGTCAATCGCGGCAACAGCGTGGCGCTCAACGTCTTCAGCGGACCCGTGACGAACACGCCCGAGGGCGAGGTGGGCGACGGGTTCCTGCTCGCGCGCGGCTTCACGATCGTCCAGGTCGGGTGGGAGTTCGATGCGCGCGGCGGCGTCCGTATCGAGGTGCCGGGGGCCACCGGAGTCACCGGCATGGTCAGCGCCCGTTTCATCCCGAACAACCGGAATCCAGTCGTGGTCGGTGATCTGGTCGGCTATACGCCCAGCGATCCCGCGTCGGCGAAGAACACGCTGCGCGTGCGGCGGCGGCTTGGCGCCGAGTGGGCGATGATCCCGCGCGAGAAGTGGACGCTGGCGGCCGACAATACGGTCACGCTCGAGGGCGGCTTCGAGCCAGGCCTGACATACGACGTCGCCTATGTCGCCGTGAATCCGCCGGTCGGCGGGCTGGGCTTTGCGGCCGTGCGCGACGCGGCGTCGTGGGTCCGCTATGCACCAGATGCCACGGTTTCGGCGAAGTACCTGGTGGCCTTCGGCTCGTCACAGACGGGACGGTGGCTACGTGATTTCGTCTACGAGGGGTTCAATGCGGACGAGCGCAACCGCCGCGTCTTTGACGGCGTGATACCGCATATCGGCGGCGGCGGCGCGGTGCTCCTCAACGAGCGCTGGTCGACACCGACGTCGCTCTTGATGGAAACCGCGACACGCTTCCCGTTCTCGGATCGCAAACAGCGCGATCCGGTAACCGGCGCCGAGGACGGTCTGCTCGAAAGCCCGCGCGCGGCCGACCACCAGCCGAAGGTGTTCCATACGATGTCCGACACGGAGTACTGGGAGCGCGGCGGCGCCCTGGTGCACACGACGCCGGACGGCACGCGCGACATCGCGGTGCCGGACAACGTGCGCATCTAT
>Ga0247825_10003593_pt1 | contig 10226 bp, 10 predicted proteins | sample 13C_Vanillin_Day_FD_194413 | JGI IMG/M metagenome (GOLD analysis project Ga0247825, IMG submission 194413) | Soil microbial communities from agricultural site in Penn Yan, New York, United States - 13C_Vanillin_Day48 | ecosystem: Environmental > Terrestrial > Soil > Agricultural land | place... | reverse complement strand
GTACGGCAAAGCGCGGCGGGCGTCGTCTATGCCGCGACGGAATACGGCACAGTGACGCAGAACAAAATCTATCAGGAAATTCTTCGGCTCTCATCGGGTGCCGTGCAGCCACCGAACGCGACGCCGCAGGCGGCCACACCAGAGGTGCTGACATGATGCCGATCGGCGAAGTCGAGGAAGCGGCGAACATTGCGCGCCGCGCTGCCGACATGCTGCTTGCAACATCGAGCGAACAAAAAGGCCGGTCAGGTTCAGATCTTCGGCGCGCGTGCGGAGACCTGAAAACCAATGCGGAAGTTTACATTCTGCGCAATGTGATTGCCACCAAGCTGGCCGAATGTTTTTTGCAGGCACGTCTCACCGGCGCGACGCTCGATGAGTTTAATCGCATTCGCCAAGACATGGTCGAGATTGACGCGGCGTCACTTGTGGCGGGTCTGATCAAGAATGGATGCATCGGGTTAGCACTGGAGCAAATATCGCTGGTGCTGATCGGGATCACGTTCACCAGCCGCGACGATGTCGAGCGCGTCAAGACGAATATCAATCCGGCATTTGATCAGGCCGAAGAGACGGCGGCCGACGACATGGCGCAGGCGGTGTATCAGGCAACAATCACGCTGCACGCCGCCGTGGTGTACTTTCTCTATGACACCGCACGGCCGCTGCCGCAGATGCTCGACTTCCGGTTTGGCGCGCCACGGCCGACGCTGGTGCTGTCGCATCGGCTGTACGACACCGCTGCGCGCGCCGATGAGCTGCGCGAGGAAAACAAGGTCGTGCACCCCGCATTCGCGCCCCGCGAAGGGCGGGCGCTGGCTCACTAGCGCATGCCAAAGCCGTCAGAAGTCGCGCAGCTTGTCGTTGCCGGCAATCAGTTTGAAGACTGGACATCGGTGTGGGTGCAGCATCCATGGGGCGGCCCTTATCCGCTGTTCCGGTTCACCGCGTCAGAGCGCGACAACCTGCCGACCGACTGGCGCAAGCTGCAATTCAAGCCCGGCGATAAATGCGAAATCATGCTGGGCGGGCAGTTGGGCGTCACCGGCCAGATCACCGAACGGCAGGTCGCCTATGACGCCAGCAATCACGCGGTGCAACTGTCCGGCAAGGGCACGACGTGGGGCGCGACCACGTCGAGCGTCGACGACAAGACCGGCAACTTCGACAATATGTCAATGACGGCGATTGCCGATAAGGTGCTGGCGCCGTTCGGGGTCAAGGCCTTGCCGATCGGCAAGATCGACCAGCGGCCATTCGATCGGATGCAGGCGCAGCCCGGCGAGCTGGTGTTCGACTTCCTCGATCGCATCGCGCGCATGCGCGGCGTGCTGATGGGCTCGGACCATCTCGGCAACATGCTGATCATTGGCGACCATCCAAGCCCGGTCGTGCAAGACCTGATCGAGGGCGAGAACATTCTGAAAATGCAATGCGTTTTCAGCAACGAGCAGATGTATGACCTGCTGTCGGTGACCGGACAGAAAGCGGTGTCGGACGATAGCGGACCGCGCGATTCCGCAGAGATGGAAGCCCAAGCCAAGGGCACCAAGTTTGCGATCTCGCGGTTCATGAAGATTGTCACCGAACAGCCGGTGAAAGAGCGCAGCGAGATCGAGGCGCGCGCCAACTTCGAAAACATTCAGCGCGAAGGCACACTGATCACCGCCTACGCGACGGTGCAGGGCTGGCTCCGCGACGGCAAAACGCTATGGCGGGCCGGCGACAGCGTGTGGGTTCATTCGCCAATGGCGATGCTCAATATGCCGATGTCGATCCAGACCGCGACATTCGCGCAGGACAACAAAAGCGGCACGACGACGGTGCTGGAGCTGGTGCTGCCGTGGAAGCTGCTCGGCAAGACACTGGAGACGGGGCGCGCTCCGACAATCGCACCCGGCACGCCATCGCCTCCCGATCCCGCGACAACCGTCAGCACGTAAAGGAAAGTTTCCATGCATCGCCAGTCGCCACTTACACAGGGGTTCGTTGGTTACACCGGCGGCGGTGCGCGTTCGCTTGTCGACGCGGTCGACGATGGCACCGGCATGCAGGAAATGAAAGGTTCGTTCATGCGCGGCGAGGCGCGCGCAAAGATCGAGTCGCCGCAGAACTATGGGTTCACGTCGGTGGTGCGTCCCGCCAAAAAAGACAAGGACGGCAAGATCGAAAGGTGCGCCGAAGCCTATATCAACTTCATGGGCGGCAATCGATCGTTCCCGGTGGCGGCGGTGATGGATGATCGGCGCTATCGGCCATGGGGATTGAAGCCCGGCGAGAACGCGCAGTTTGATGACATCGGCCAGATGACGCTGATGCGGCGCAACGGTCTGTATTTGTTGACGCTCGACAGCGAAGAGGATTTCGACAACAGCGACCCGGCGCCGGGTCAGCATGTCGAGAAGGGCAAGAAGATCGAGCGCATGGTGTCGCTACGCCATGTCGAGAAGAAACGGCAGGAACGCCCGAAAAAGACACCATCCGCTGGTCAGCCGCAGGGCGACAGCGCCGGCGGCGCAACGCCGACGCAGCAGGCTGAAACTGCCAGCGATCCAAACGGCAAGGACCACAAACATGAAGGCGAAACCGTCAACACCGAAGTCCGCGCAACGGCAAAAGACATCCAAATCCTCGACGGCGAAACAGTCGTCGCGCGCTACGACAAAGCCAGCGGCCAATGGACCTTCACGTCGAAGAAAATAAAACTGGAGGCCTCTGACACGTTTGAGATCAAGGCCAAGACGATCAATGTCGAGGCTTCGAACGACATGACGATCCGCGCCAAGCTGGACGTGCTGGATATCTTCGGCAAGCCGATCAAGTTCAATGGCGGTGGGCCGTCGACGCCGCCGTTCACGGTGCCGGGCTGATGCCTGATATCAGGCTGGTACAGGACGCGCGTTGGCCGCGCTATTCGGTCAGCGTCGACTGGTCGCTGCTCGCCGATGGCACGCTCGATGAAGAGCAGGCCTTGGCGACGGCGGTCATCGTCGCGCTCGGCACCGATCGACTGGCCCAGCCGGAAGATGTCCTGCCTGATCCCGATTCAACAGATCGCGCCGGCTGGTGGGGCGACATGGATGCCAAGGAGCTGCACAACGGCTGGCCGATCGGCTCGCGGCTGTGGTTGCTCAAGCGCGCCAAGATCGTCGGACCGGAAGACCCGGAAGGCGCCACCGTCACACGTGTCGAAGAGTACATCACCGAAGCCATGCAACCGTTTGTCGATCTCAAAATCGCGACCAGCTTCGACGTTGAAGCGTGGCGGGTCGGCAAGGAACGTATCTATGCGGCGGTGGTGATCTATCGCGGGCCGAAACGTCCGGTCGATTTGCGCTTCGAAATCTTGTGGAACGAGATCGAGAGAGCCTGAAATGCCGTGGAACACGCCGACACTCAAAACGGTTCGCAGTCTTGTTCGCGACAACGTGCGCGCGTCGTTGCCGGGCGCGGACGCCAGCGTGCCGAATTCGGTGTTGCGGGTTCTCTCCGATGCGCAGGGCGGACTGTGTCATCTCACCCTGCAATATATCGACTGGCTGGCGCTGCAGCTTCTGCCCGACACCGCCGAGACCGAATGGCTCGATCGCCATGGCGCGATCTGGCTGGTCAATGCTGACGGCACGGTCGGCCGCAAGCGGGCGACATTCGCGGAGGGTTGGGTCGAATTCACCGGCACCAGCGGCACCGTCATTCCGATCGGTGCATTTCTGACGGGTGCCGGCTCGGATGGTGGCTATGAGACCACCGAAGAGATCACGATCGGCACCGGGCCAACGCAGGGGCATGTGCGGGCGCTCGATGCTGGCATCAGCGGCAATCTGGAAGGCGGCGCCACATTGGCGCTGGTCTCTGTGCCGGGCGCCGATACTACGGTCACAGTAATCGAGATCACCGGCGGCGTTGACGCTGAGAACGACGACGATCTGCGCGCGCGCATTCTGCAGCGGATTCAAAATCCGCCGATGGGCGGCAGCGCTTCCGATTATGTCACATGGGCATTGTCGGTGCCCGGCGTCACGCGCGCATGGGCGGCGGCAGAGCAGGGGCCGGGCACGATCACCGTGCGCTTCCTGATGGATGAGCTGCGCGCTGACGATGACGGCTGGCCGATGCCGACCGACGTGCAAGCCGTGCACGATTACATCAACCTGAAACGACCGGTCGCGGTGAAAGACACTTACGTGCTCGCGCCGATCAAACAATTCATCGATGTCACGGTGCAGAATCTGGTGCCGGACACCGTCGAGGCCGAAGCCGCCGTCGAAGCGAGCCTGCGCAACATGTTGCTGGAATTGGCGCAACCCGGTCAGACGATTTACGTGGCGTGGATTTCCTACGCGATCATGAATGCACCCGGCGTCGTGTCGTTCAATCTGGTGCTGCCGACCGAGGATTATGTGATGCCATCGCTCGGCCATATGGCGGTGCTTGGCACGCTGCTGTTTAGCGAGCCGGGGCAGTAAAAATGAGCGACCGGCATCTGCGGCGACTGGGGCAGGACTACGGCAGCGCGTTCCTCACGTTGCTGCCGCAGGGGCAGGCATGGCCGAAGGCGCCGGGCACAACGCTCGATCTCGCCTGTCGCGGCCTCGCCGAATACTGGGGCTTTGTCGACAGTCGCGCCGCCGATCTGCTCGAACGGGAGAGTGACCCGCGCTACACGCTGGAGCTATTGCCCGACTGGGAACGCAACTGGGGCTTGCCCGATCCCTGTTATGAAGCGCCGCAATCCTACGCCGAACGCATCGCCGGGCTGTTGGCGCGCATGACGATGCAGGGCGGACAGTCGCGCGAATTCTTCATCAATGTCGCGGCGACCATCGGTTACACCATAACCATCACTGAATATCGCACCTTCGTCGTTGGCATTGATCGCGTCGGTGATGCGCGCGTCTATGGCGCCGCGGGCGCGCCCGATCCGGTGATGTACAACGAATGGGGCAACCCGTGGATGAATGCGGCCGGCAACATGCCGGTTGCGGAAGGCGAGCTGAGCGAGTGGCCGTATTACGGGCTCGGACCTGAGACCAATCGCCACTATTGGACGGTGCATGTTTCCGAAGCCAAGCTGACATGGTTTCGTGTCGGCTCCGGTCAGGTTGGTGTTGATCCGCATCTGCGCATCGGCCTCGCCGAAGACCTTGAGTGTTTGTTGGATCGTCTCAAGCCCGCGCATACCGAAATCATTTACGACTACTCGGGGCTCGGAAGTCTGGGCGATCCGATGGCCGGCACGCCCTAACCAAAAACCATCACAGCCACCTTTGACCGGACACTCGGCGACTTATCGATCGCCTTGGAGAGAGGAATCGCGTCCCATGAAATACAATCAACCTTATGGCATCAGTGACCCGGACGCGCCGTATATCAACGGCAATCCAGCTACCGGCACCATGGGTTCGATCCCGCCGGCGATGTCGATAGAAGCGCCACAACGCGAGATCGTGAAGGTCATTAGCGAGGCGGGGCTTGATCCTGACAATGCTGACCTCGAACAGTTGATGAAGTCGATGAAGCTGATCGACGTGCACAACGTGTTCAAGGCGGCGGTGAACGGCGGTAGCGCGAGCCAGTGGAGCGCGGCGGTGCCGTCGCTGGCAGTCATGCCGCCGCCAGTCGGCACCACGATGTGGTTCAAGCCGAACTACGACAGCGTGATCGCGGGCGCGGTTTTCTCAGTCAACGGCTCGCCGTTCGCCAACGTCATTCACACTGACCAGAAGCCGGTCACCAAAGGCGACGTGATCAAGGACGCATGGCTGTTGCTGTTTTTCGACGGCATCAACTGGCAGATCATCGCTGGCGCGACGGCTGTCTCTGGTGCGCTGCCGCTGCTGCAAAAGAACACAGACTGGTACGTCAACACGGCGACGGGCAACGACACCACCTATGACGGCACGTCCGCGACGGTAGCGAGCGCGACGGTGGGGCCGTTCAAAACTATCGGCAGGGCGGCGGTGGAAATCCTGAAGTACAACATGAACAACTACGAACAGAGCATCCGCGTCGCGGATGGCACCTACAATGAAATGGTGGACCTTCAGAATTTGAACGGTTCTGGTTGGTGCAATGTGGTCGGCAATGTTGACGCGCCGCAGAACGTGACCGTTACGCACGGCATTCCGCAGGGGTGCTGCTTCATCCAGCGCGACGGCGCTTACAGATATCGGGGTTTTCGTGTCACTGCGCCTGCGGGCACGCTCGACGGCTTCGCCATCAGCGGCGGCGACGCCATCATTACGAACTGTCGCTTTGGTGCGATGGGCCGCTATCACATCAGCTCGCAATACGATGCGTCGCTTATCCTCATGGGTGGTTCTGGCACCGATGCCAATGGCTTTGTGATCGAAGCTGGTGCGAACGCTCAGGCGCATATCTGCTCGTCCCTGTCGGGCGGCATGTCAACGCCATGGGGCTACCCCGAACTCTGGGCCAACCTGACCGTGTTGGGCGCGGTCAATTTCAGCGCAGGCTTTGCGATGGCAAATGGTCTTGGCATCTTGGGGATGCGCTACGCCGCCATGACCGGCTACGCGGCTGTGACCGGCCCCAAGTACAACGTAACAGCCAACGGGATCATCAGCGCCAACGGTCTCGGCGAAGGCTATTTCCCCGGCAACTCGGCAGGCTACGCCGGCACGGGCGGCCAGTACGTCTAAAAAATCGGAGCTGTAAATGTTCTACACCGTGAACGATTGGTACTGGACCATTGGCGGCGACACGACGCAGGTCTGGTCGAGCAGATTGGCGAAATTCATCCCGGCAACGGATGAACTCTACGTCATGTGGAAAACCGGAAACATGGCCCCGGACTTGGCGACGATGGCCGAACTGGAAGCGATATTTGCCGTGCAATACCCGCGCGGCAGCCTGAAAACCTATTCCAACTATAAGCGGTGGCAGAAGGAGCAGGCGGGCATCACGCTCGCCAGCGGCATGCCGATCAAGACCGATGACCGCGCGCAAGCGAAGATCAGCGGCGTCTACTTCGCAGCGCAGGTTAACCCCGCTGTGATCACGCCATGGCACGCGGCGGATGGCAGCGTGCACGAACTCACCGCCGCGCAGATGGAGGAGATGAACCGCGAACTCATTACTCACATCAACGCATGCTTCGATATCTCTAAGACGGTGCTGGCTGGGATTGAAGGCGGCACCATCACCACGCACGAGGAGATCGATGCGGCCTATGCCGCGCCGCTGACGCAGCAGCAAAAGGACTGGCTGCGAAAGCCGTAAGGAGTAGTCATGGCGATCTGCAACATCACCGTGGAGAATGACCACGACTTCTATCGTCTGTTCAAATATCAGACGGCGGCTGGCGTCGGCATCGACATCAGCGGCACGGCGATGTGGATGATGCTGCGCCGTCGCGCCGAAGATCAGGTTGCATTGATGCGGCTCGGCACCGACACCGGCGAGATCGTGCTGACGACGCCGCTGGTCGGTGAATTCTCAGTACGGATTGCGCAGATCGAGCTGGAGCGGCTTGGCCTTGGCGAATTCGATCACTCCTTGATCATGGAGAAGGCCGGGTTCAAGCGCTCGATCTGGACCGGCAAGTTTGTGAACAAAGCTGGTCCGTCGAGATGACGACCTTCGTTGATGTCACGGCCGACGATGAAGTGCTGATCCTCAATGAGCCGGACGCCACCGAAATTGTCGTAGTGGCGGACAGTGAAGTCGAGATCATCGCGGTTGGCGACATTGGTCCGCCCGGACCGCCGGGACCGCCCGGCATCAACGGCGCGACCGGACCGAAGGGCGACAAAGGTGACATCGGCCCAATGGGGCCGCAGGGCAATCCGGGCATACCGGGTCCAGAGGGGCCGGAAGGTCCGACAGGGCCAGAAGGTCCGGTAGGTCCAGAGGGTCCAGAGGGTCCAGAGGGGCCGGCAGGACCGGATAGCGGGGTTGAGGAAGCGCCGATTAACGGCACCCCGTACAGTCGGCAGGATGCGGGATGGGTGCCGGCGTCAACGGGCGGCGGTGGTGGCGCGATCCCCGTTGCTGCGACCGTCGCGGAATATCGCGCTGGCACAGTTGCCGATAAATATATTTCGCCGGCTGTCGCATTTGGCGCGGCGGCGACCGTGATGTTGACCGACGCCGCATCAGTCGCGCCCGATCTCAGTCTTGGTTTTGATTTTCAGTGGAATATCAACGCGGCAGGCCGAACGCTCGCCAACCCGACAAACGCCAAACCGGGGCAGAAGGGCATCATCCTGCTGGTTAATTCCAGCGGCACGGTGACGACCTACGGCAGCGCCTATAAATTTCCGGGAGCCGTGAAGCCGGCAAGCATCGCCGGCCAGATTGATATTCTGAGTTATATCGTCATCGATGCGAGCAACATCTACTGCATGCATGCCGGAAACTTTGGATAAATGCTGCCGGGCATAACACCATCACTGTTTGGTGCGGTTGCGAACGGCAATGATGCCTTCACGACCCTGCTCTTGCACTTCGACGGCACGACCAGTTCGAAGCACGCGATTGATTTTTCGCCGATGCGTCACGGGCACATGTTCTTCAGTGACGGGGCTGACGTGTACCCAACCGGCAGGTTTGGGCCAACGACAGCAAGGTTTTTTGGCAACGGATATTGCTCGACCCTCAACAACAGCAATCCTTATGGCGGCTTCACGCTAGGGACGGGTGATTTCACTGTTGACTGGTGGGAGCTTCGTCAGGACGCCGCCGACAACAGGCCGTCGTTTGTTTGGGATGGGCACCAATTAACCTATCAGCCGCTGCTGGTCGGCTGGTCGGCTGGCGGCCAGCGTTATTTTTTTGCGGCGTCCGGTGCTGTAGCGAATTGGGACGTTGTCAACAACATGCCGCTGGGTTCGATTGACGTAAATGCGTGGACGCACTTGGCGATTGTCCGCAAAGGCAACACGTTCTACGGCTTCAAAAATGGGGTGTTGACGGCGACCGCGTCATCAGCGCTTGCCATACGACCAACGACCACGGGACCGATGCTCGGCCTTTGGCAGCAAGACCCCGGCAGCGGAAATTATTATCTCTACGGGTTCATTGATGAGTTTCGCGTCAGCAAAGGCGTCGCGCGGTGGGTTGCAAACTTTACGCCACCGGCTGCGCCTTACGGTCCCGATCCGACCGGCCTCGAAACGGTGCTGCTTGTTCACGCCGATGGGACAGAGGGGTCAACGTCGTTCCCCGATGCGTCACGGCACGACCAATTGGAGGGCACTAGCACCAAGCCGACGGTTAACACCACGGTGAAGAAATTCGGCACCGGCTCGATGAACTTCCCCGGCGGTTCGACTGCGCTGTTGTACGGCCACTCCGAAGATTTTGAATTTGGTACGGGCGACTTCACCATTGATTGGCAAGAGCGCCGCGCTTCAACGGGTAACGCTTACTGCGTGGCGGCGCGCGACACTATTACGACTTATGTCCCGTGGCTTATTCATTCGGTGGGTGGGCGATGCGTGTTCTACGCGACTTCGGACGGCGCGAACTGGAACATCGCCAACAATGTTGACATGGGGCCACTTACAGCGAATGTCTGGACCCATCGCGCCATCACGCGCAAGGCTGGCACGTATCGGTTTTTCCAAGACGGTGTGTTGCAAGGATCATTTACCAACGGCGCACAGATCGTTGCTAATGCTAACCCGCTCTCGATTGGCTACGCCCAAAGCGGTGCCATTCAATTCGTGGGCCAGATTGATGAATTTCGCATCGTCAAAGGTGTGGCAGCTTGGACGCAGAATTTCGCGCCGCCGCTCGCGCCCTACGATCCCGCAGCGCCCGTCGTTGCGCCGCCCGATCCCTACGCAACATCGTTCGTCGTAACCGCACCGGCGTCATGCGTAGTCGGCACGGCCTTCAATTTCACGGTGCAAGCGCGCGCGGGTGGCGCGAACACGACAAACTACACCGGGATAATTCACTTCACCGGCACAGCGGGAATGACGCTGCCGGGCGATGTCAGTCTGATCAACGGCGTCGGCACCTTCTCCGCGACAGCGACAAGCGCCGGCACCAAGACGATCGCAGCGACGGATACCACGACCAGTTCGATCACGGGCGTATCCGGCAACATTTCTGCCACCAGCATTTCTGCGGGGCAGGTGATCATCTCCACCAGCCAAACATGGACGGTGCCGCCGAACTTCAATCCGGCGAACAACTCGTTCGAGATTTTCGGTGCTGGCGGCAACGGGGGCGCTGCGGCCAACAATGGCTACGAT
>Ga0247825_10003591_pt1 | contig 10229 bp, 7 predicted proteins | sample 13C_Vanillin_Day_FD_194413 | JGI IMG/M metagenome (GOLD analysis project Ga0247825, IMG submission 194413) | Soil microbial communities from agricultural site in Penn Yan, New York, United States - 13C_Vanillin_Day48 | ecosystem: Environmental > Terrestrial > Soil > Agricultural land | place... | reverse complement strand
CTTCGGAGGCGACAAGCCGGCTCGGTCCATTCCCTCGCATGCGCCGCTCTCTCACGGGCGGCCGAGCGCACGCGCTGCTGCGCGGACGTCCATCGCATCGTGATCGCAGCGCAAACGGCGGCGTTGACGCGCCATGCGAAGCGATGACGCAGCGTGAGGTCACGACCCGAGGTCATGCGTGACCCTGGGTCAGCAATGACGATGCGCATCGGGATTCTCGGTCACCCCAACCACTGAGAACTCGGTGGCCGCGGATCGTGGGCTTGGCGGCGTTGCGTTTGCATCGCCCGCGCGCGGGGGAGGGGGTTCATGCACGACGATACGAAGGCGACTGCGGGTCGCAGGAGGAGCGGCTCGCATGCGGAACAGGTGAGCGAAACGCGCCTACGCTCGTCTCGCTACCGTTTCACCCAGCGCATCGCCCAAGGAGGAATGGGGGCCGTCTACATCGGCGTGCAGCGCGGAGCTGCAGGCTTCGAGCGTCTCGTCGCGATCAAGCGCACGCACGGGCACCTCCTCGACGATCCCGACACGCGCGAGATGATCCTCCGCGAGGCGCGCAACGCGTCGGCAGTTCGCCATCCGAACGTCGTGAGCATCAACGACGTTGAGGAGATCGACGGCGAGCTGATCCTCGTCATGGACTACGTCGATGGGGGCTCGCTCTCGCAGCTGCTCAAATCAGGCAAGCGGTTGCCCATCGGCGTCGTGCTCAGCATCGTGCTCGACGCGTGCGCCGGCCTCAGCGCCATTCACACGGCGAAGGACCATCACGGCATGGTGCTCGGCCTCGTGCATCGTGACGTGTCACCGCAAAACATCCTCGTCGGTCTCGATGGCGCAGCCCGCATCACCGACTTCGGGATCGCGAAGTCGATCCGCGATCCGTCTCGCACGGCAAAGAGCGTCCGCCGCGGCAAGTTCGGGTACATGGCTCCCGAGTACCTTCTCGCCGGAGCTTCGTCGACGGGGTCCGACGTCTTCGCGCTGGGCGTCGTCCTCTGGGAGGCGCTCGCCGGACGCCGCCTGTTCAAGGGAGAGACGGACCAGGACAGCATTCGTCTGACGTCGGCAGCGGAGGTCCCGAGCCTTCGAGAGATCCACCCCGAGGTGACCCCGGAGCTCGAAGAGGTCGTCCGGATGGCGCTGGCGCGTTCGCCGTTGGATCGACTCCAATCGATGGCGGACTTCGGCCAGCAGCTCGAGGCGGCCACCCAGGGCCTCGTCGCGCCGCGCTCCGAGGTCTCGGAGTGGGTCGCGAAGACGAACCCCATACGTCCGAGCCTGCCGCAGGCGGTCCACGCCGAGACGCTCTCGGCCTCGGACGTGGAGCTCGGCGACGAAGAGCGGAGCGCGCCCGCGCGTTCCGACGGCGACGCCTCCGTTGACGAAGCTCCCGACGAGGAGCGCGCAGGCGCCGAGCGAGAGCTCCCGAGCGACGCGGAGGAGCCATCGGGCTCGATGGATGGCCCGCCGATAAGGTTCAAAGCGCCTTCACCGCGGCTGCATCGCGTGTTTCGTCTCGAGGAGGTGAGCGAGCCCCGAGCGGGCTCCTCTTCTTCTCATCCTATCGGTCCGAGCCTGGAGACGTGGAGGCCGCGCGCTCTCGAACCCCAGACGTCACCCTCCGCAAGACGCTCGCGCTTTCTCGTTGCCGGTGCGGCCGCGTTCGTCGCGTTCGTCGTGACGTCCACGGCGGTCTTGACGTACGTCGGCCTGCGATCCGACCCGAACGCAGAAGTGATGCAGCAGGCGCGCTGAGGGACCTTCGGGAGATCCGCGGAGACGCGCTCGATACGCAACGCACTGCAGTCAACCGGCGCGGGTTGGGTTATGGTCGCTCCCGCTCGTCGCTTCCATGCGTTTCCCCTTCGTCGTCGCCCTCGCCGCGCTCCTCGGGGCGTGTGTTCCCACGGCTCCCATCACCGTCGTCCACGTCGGTAAGACGCGCGCGAAGCAAGATGGCGCGGCGGATCCGGTGAAGATGCGCCGTCCACCGGCGGAGTCCTACGCGGGCGTGCGCGGCGGGGCGTACGTGGTCCGCGACCAGGAAGACTGGGCGAAGATGTGGAAGGGCGGGGCGGCGACAGGCTTCCCGCAGACGCACGATCCGTCCAGGGAGATGCTCGTCGTCGTCGCCACCGAGGATGCGATCGTCACGCGCCTCACGATCAGCCGTGCGGTCGAGACGGCGGAGCTCATGACGTTCTTCGTTCGGCAGACGATGCTGGGTGAAGGATGTGTCGGCAAGTCGTCGGAGCGCGTGGGACTCGATGCCGTGATCACGCCGCGGGCCGACAAGCCGGTGAAGTTCTTCATCGAGGACGAAGACGGGGCATCGTGCGGACCGCCGCCGAAGGCGGAGATCGGCTGCCGGATCGCGACCGCGCAGTCGTGGAGCTCGAAGGTCACTGCCAAGGCCGGGGAGGTGGTCGAATGCGAGCTGGCGGCGATCGCCACGGGCAAGTACGAGCTCGTCGATCAGCTGCTCTCGCTCGTCGATTCTCCGCCCGGGTCGAACGCGAAGCTCTCGTACTCGAAGGGCCCGAACCGGGCGACGCTCGCGCTCGATACCTTCGGGACGTATGCGGTTCGCGCCGAAGCGACCGACGAGGCCGGCCGGCGGGGCAACGCCACTGCGCTGATCGAGGTCGTACCGAAGAAGACGCGCGACGTGCTCGTGCAGCTCACGTGGGCAGACGTCGACGTGACGGACCCGACCGCGCAGCTTCCGCGCGTTCTCTTGCGTGTCGCCCAGGAAGGCCCGCGCGGTCAGCGCTGTTCGGCCGAGGTGCCGGTGCCCGGGCTTTGTGAAGCCAAGGCGCGGGGCGCCTATTCGTACATGAAGATCCCGGCGTCACGGCGAAAGCTTCCCCTCTCCCTTCTCTACCTCGACGAACGTGCGCAGGCCGGGCCTTCGCCGTGCGTCAACGTTTGGTTCAACGGCGAGCGCACGGTATCGAGCTGCGACCGTGATCATCGTCACGCCGAGGACCGATGGGAGATCGGCACGCTCGAGACGTGGACCGGGAAGATCGTCCCACCGGCTCCGGCGAAGGCCCCCGGAGCCGATGCGGCTCCCGCGAAGGCCGCGCCTCCCGCGAAGGCCATGCCTCCCGCGGGCGCGAAGTAGTCTGCCCTTCAGGGCGCGCTCGAAGGGAACACGACGCGATGAGGCGTGGGGAACGCCTGGATCGGTGAGCTCGGATCGACCTGTTTCTGGTCGTTCTTTCCCCAACAGAAGAGCGAGTGGGGCGCCGTCGGAAGCTGGGCCAGCCCACGAGCAATCGCGCACGCGTGATCACCGCCGACCGCGATCTGGATCACGTCCTTCACGCCGTCGACCAATCCGAAGTCCTTGTCGGCGTCGGCGGGCGCACGCCCCCGCGGCCCGTTCTTGTCACCGAAGCAGACGGCGCGCGGCGCGCCCACGCCTGCGGTCGTGACGACACACGAGACGTCGCCGCCGAGCGCGAGCCCCGTCAGTGTCCCCGTCAGTGCGGGAGGGAGCTCGACGGTCGCGGGCGCGGCTGGCGTCGGCTTTCCGGGGCCGGCTTGGCCCTTGTCGTTCTTTCCCCAGCAGCGGAGGTTGTTCTTCGTGACGATCGCGCAGGAATGTGTCGCTCCCGATGCGAGCTCGAGATTGCCGAAGCCGGCGGACGTGTCCGTCCCGACGACCTCGGTCGGGCTCGCGATGAAGCTCGCAGGGCCTGCGGGCTGTCCTGTCTGACCGCTCTCGTTCTTGCCCCAACATTCGACGACGGCCGTCGTCGCGCCCGCCTTTCGATAGACCACGCACGAGTGATCGTAGCCGCCGGCGAAGCGATCGAACTCGTATGCGGGTTGACTGGACGCGCCGCCGCCTCCGATGACTCCGGCCGACTGGTCTTCGACGAACCGAACGAATGGATTCTGCGGATCGGCGCTGTTGCAGCTGCTCGTCGATCCGGAGCGGACCTCGCACCAGTTGTTCTGACCCCAGCAGTAGAGGCGTCCCTGGCTGATGACGCATCCGTGATAGGGCGCGAGCGCGCCGTTCGCGACGCGGAGTCCCCCACTCGAGGGAGCAAGCGCTGTTGGTGGGACCATGCCGTTCGTGGCAAGGCCGCACTCGGCCTGGGTGTTCGACCCCCAACAGTACGCGGTCGCAGCGCCTTGCGGCTCGCCCGCAGCGATGCGGCCCATGAACGCCAGACCACGGGCGTTTCCGGAGATCGCGTCGAACGTGAGATAGGCGGGTGGATTGGTGTTGGGCAGACGCGGGCGCATGAAGCCGTTCACCTGCGGGTCGCCCTGCGCCGCTCCGAGGAACGCCGGCGAGTCGTTGCCAGCGCCCCAGCACAGCGAGATCTGCTTCTCCTTGGGCGTGCCTCGGAAGTAGGCGACGGTCGCGCATGTCGCGATCGAGTTCGTGGCGACGGCGATCGGCACCGGCGCGGCCTCGTCGGTCTCGGCGTCGTTCGGAGCGTCCGCTCCCGCGTCGTCGGGCGGGACCGAGCTCTCGGCGAGGACGTCGGCGGTCGTGGCGTCCTGTTCGGTAGGTCCTGGCGTCGAGTCGACCGTGAAATCACCGAGCAGGCTCGTACATGCAGCGAGTCCGATGCTGAGAGAAGCAAGAAGGGCGCGACGACGCATCTCTCGAGAGTACCAGGACTCGAGCCCGGCGCATTCGCTCTATCCTGTTCGGGGGGGCGCGTTCGAGTATCCTTCCGCGCTGCGCCGCGCCGGCCATGCACCGCGCGCGCTTCTGGAGGGGCGAGTGACGAGAGAAGAGTTCGGCGACTGGCAAACGCCGCTCGATCTCGCCAACGCGGCGCTCGAAGTCGCTTGCCGCGAGAGCGAGCCTCCAGCGTCGGTGCTCGAGCCAACGTGCGGGGAGGGCGCCTTCCTCACGGCGGCGGCGGCGCGCTTTCGTCGCGCCAGGCTGGTGGGGTACGAGATCAACCACGCTCATGCCGAACGAGCCCGCGCGCGACTACCCGCGAGTCGGGCGCGGGTGGAGGTCGCCGATTTCTTCGCCGTCGACTGGGAGCAGAACGTGGCGGCGCTCCCCGAGCCGATCCTGGTCATCGGAAACCCTCCGTGGGTCACGAATGCCAGCCTCGGCGCGCTCGGCTCGAGCAACGTACCGCGGAAGCACAACTTCAAGCGACTGTCCGGGCTCGATGCGCGCACCGGAAAGAGCAACTTCGACGTGTCCGAGTGGATGCTCCTCCGCCTGATCGAGGCGCTGAAGGGGCGACGCGCGACCGTCGCCGTCCTCTGCAAGACCGCCGTCGCTCGGCGGGTCATCGAGCTCACGACTGCGTCGATCGCGCCGGGCGGGCTTTGGCGGATCGACGCTCAACGCCATTTCGACGCCGCCGTCGATGCGGTCCTCTTCGTGTGCAATGTGCATCCTTCCGCGCCCGGCGACTCGCGTTGGCCCGTCTACGAATCGCTCGATGCACGCGCTCCGTCGTCCACGATGGCGATCGTGGGCGGCGTCGCGGTCGCGGACTCCGATCGGCACGATCGGACCGCGCACCTCGCCGGCACGTCGACGCCAGAATGGCGGTCGGGCCTGAAGCACGATTGCGCTCGCGTCATGGAGCTCGAACGCACGAACGACGGCTGGATGAACGGCATGGGGGCGCGTGTCGAGATCGAGGACGCGATGCTCTATCCGCTCCTCAAGAGCTCGGACGTGGCCAACGGCGCTCCGCGGCGGAGCCGCGCCGTCATCGTCCCGCAACGGATGCTGGGCGAGGACACGAGCCTCCTCGCGCAAGCGGCACCGAAGGCGTGGGCGTATCTGTGCGCCCATCGTGACTTGCTCGGCGCTCGCAAGAGCTCGATCTATCGGGGGCAGCCTGCCTTTGCGATCTTCGGCGTGGGGCCCTACTCGTTTGCACCGTGGAAGGTGGCGATCTCCGGGCTCTACAAGCGATGTGCGTTCTCGCTCGTGGGCCCGCTGACGGACCGGCCGGTGATGCTCGACGACACCTGTTACTTCCTTCCGTTCGAGGCTGCTGCGCCTGCTCGTGCAACGTTCGAGGCGCTCTCCTCGCCGCTGGCGCAAGATTTCTTCGCGGCGCGGATCTTCTGGGATGCGAAGCGTCCCATCAGCAAGGCCGTTCTCCAGCAGCTCGATCTGACGGCGCTCTTCGCCGAGCTTCGCGTCTGACGCGGTCGCCTCCGGCGCTTTCTTGTAACGCGCACACTGTCCTACCTACGATCAGCATCGGAGGTTTTCCCATGCCGTCTCCCGAGCCGATCCGCGCGTCTTTTCGGCGGTACGTCCGCATCGACTGCCAGGTCGTGCGCGAGCACGACTTTCGCCTCATCGGCGATCTCATGCTCGACCTTTCGACCGCGGGTGCGCTCATCCGTGCGCGCGAGCGGGTGCTGACGGGTGAGGAGGTCATCGTCTCGTTCAAGCCACCGCGCTCGAACGAGTGGTTCGACGCACAAGGCGTCGTCACGCGCGTCCTTCATGGGCGGCGGCCAGGCGACTATGGTCTCTCCTTCGGGATCGAGTTCGTGAACCTTGGCAAGGACGATGAGCGGCGTCTCTTCGAGCATCTCCGTGGACTCTCGGCACCAGACGCGCAGCGTCCGCCGCGTTCGCTCGTGGCCGAACGGCCGAGTCAGCGCATCGTCCGCGCGGCGTGAGCCGCGATGAGCGACGAGCCGTCCGACCCGCCGACGCTGTCGGCCCGCGTGCGCTCGCGCGAAGCGCTGGCCGACTACCTGCTCGACATCGGCGCGACGCTCGCCGCTTGCGGTTGCCCGAGCTACCGGCTCGAAGACGTCATTCGGCTCATCGCCGACATCGAAGGTCACCGGGCCGATCCGCTTGCGCTGCCCACCGGATTATTTCTTCGCGTGACCGGCCAAGACGGTAGCGGCCCTCAGGTCAATCGGATGGCGCGCGTGAGCGATTGGGGCGTAGACCTCGCTCGGCTCACGCTCGTCGACGAGGTCTTCAACTGCGTCATCGATCGTCGCTGCACGATCGAGCAAGCGCGCGAGCGCATTCGCGAGATCATCAGGCGCCCACCCGAGTGGTCCACCGTGGACGTCTTCATTGCGACGACGGCCCTGTCCGGCGCCTCGGCGGTCTTCTTCAAGGGAGGTCTGCTCGAGGTTCTCGTTGCGGCGATCGTCGGCGCGGTGATCGCGGGGAGTCGACATGCTCTCGCTTCGAGCCGGAGCGGAAAGGCGAAGACCGATCCGACCGAGGCCGCAGGCACCTCGCGCCGGAATGCGCGGCGCCTCTTGAGCGACTTCCTCGGGGGGCTCTTCGCGGCCTCGTGTGCATGGCTCGCGCTCCACGTGTGGCCCGACGCGAAGCCGGAGGTCATCGTGCCGGCAGGCGCCATCGCGCTCTTTCCGGGGATGACGTTCACCACGGGCGTCGCGGAGGTCGCGCAGAAGAACGTCGTCTCCGGCGGCGCTCGCTTGATCGAGTCCGGCGTCACGCTCCTGCTCATTCTGTTCGGCGTCGCGCTCATCGCCGGAGTCGGAGAGATCGTCGGCGCCGACATGCCGAGCTGGCTCGGGAGCAAGAATCCGCTCGTCGGTCTCTCTCTTCCCTGGCAAGCATTGGCCCTGTTCGTCTCGTCGCTCGCGTTCGGTGCGCTCTTCCAGGTGCCGCGGCGCTGGCTCTGGACGACGTTCGTCTCGAACGCGACGGGCTGGATCGTCGCGGACGTCGCGGTCCACTACCGATTGCCCGGTCACGTCGGCGCGTTCTGTGCGGCGCTCTCGGTGTGCATGTTCGCCAACGGCCTCGCACGGGTGACGAATCGCCCGGCGCAGCTCTTCCAGCTTCCGGGGATGATGCTCCTCGTTCCGGGGAGCTTCGGGTTCCTCAGCCTCAGCGCGTTCCTCGAGAGCCCGGACACGAGCCAGGGGATGCAGCGCGGGTTCACGATGGCGCTCGTCGGAGCCGCGCTCGTCATCGGGATCCTGGTCGCGAACGTCGTCGTCCCGTCGCGAAAGCTCCTATGATCGAGCTCGTGACGGATGGCGTCGCACGAAGAGAGAAGAGGCGCGAGGATGTTGGATCGCCGAGGTTTGCTCGCTATTCGGGCATGGGCTCTGTTGCTCGTCACGTTCGCGCCGGCCTTTGGCTGTCGCGGGACGGAGGTGAAGCCCGCCGACACGGAGGTCTCCGTTCCGAAGCTGCCCCTCGATGCGAGCTCTGCCGTGGTCGGTGACGATGCGGCGACGCCGGCGGCCAAGTCGACCGGCAACGGATGGATGGTCCGTCCCGAGCGTGGAACGAACCCGGTGTACACGGAGCGCGCAGTCGTGCTCGAGGCGATCAAGAAGGCGGCGCATCGCGCCGTGCTCGTCCACGACGAGGTCATCGAGGAGTGCTCGAGCACCGGCGGGTCGCACGCCTTCTTCACGATCGTCCAGCCGGGGAAGGGGGTCGTTCACTACGGCGGCCATGCGGCCCATCTGATGAACGCCTTCGAGAAGGGACAGGTCTGGGTCGCGGCGATCGAGCCCCTGGCTTCGCCGGAGTCTGTGAAGAACGAGGCGTGGTGTGTTCCGGATCGAAAGGTCGACGCACGCGCGACCGCGCTGGTGCCCGTCGCCACGCGCGAGGAGGGGTCGCGTCTGCTCGAAGAGCTCGCGCGCTGAGCGACCGAGCGTCAACGCGCTATGCGACGCTGGTGAAGTGCTGTCAGCGCAGCTCGAGGTCGACGACCGAATCGTAGGTCTCGACATGAACGCGGTTGCCCGAGAGCGTGATCGTGTCGGGGCCGGACGGGATCGCCACCTTCTGGACGACGGCTCCGTCGGAGCGTCGGATGACGAAGACGAAGTCGGGCTCGTCGGTGAAGCCGTAGCCGGTGACGAGGTGGTCGCCGGCGACGGCGAACGTCGCGTTGCAGGTGAGCGGGGCGCTCCGCCAGAGGAGCTTGCCGGTCGTCGCGTCGATCGCGGAGATGAAACCCTTCTTCCCGAAGACCTCCTTCGCGTACGAGCCACCGCCGTTGCAGACGTAGAGGACGTTGTCGCGCTCCTGCGCGTAGGTCGCGTCCTGCGTGGCGAACTCCTTCCACTGCGGATTGGCCTTCGGCGGGTGCCGAAAGGATTCGAGGTCGAAGACGCGTTCGGCTTTGTCGCCCTGGACGAGCGCGAGGTAGCGGCCGCCGTAGAGGAGGATGAGGCGTTCGTTCTGCCGCTCGTCGGGGATGATCGCGCCGAGATGCGCCTGCCCGTAGCTGCGGGGGATGTCGGTGCGTGCGCCGTCGGGCAGCTTCCCGGCTTCGATCGGCGCGATGAAGAAGGGCAGTGTCGGATCGAAGGTCCGCTTCATGTTCCGGATCGGCGACGCTGCTTTCGAGGACACCTTCACGAGCTTCGGTGCCTGCGTCGCCCCGCCCGCGGGAGGTGTGGCTTGCCAAGGCGGCGAGGGGACGACGACGATCGGCGCTGCCGCGAGATCGAGGCCGCTCTCCGTCGTCAGCTTCTGCGTCTGGGTCTGAAGCAGGTCGTCGAGGACGCGATCGCGTGAGAGCGGCTTCAGTCGTGCGGCGGCCTCGCGGAGGCCGTCGACGTCCTTCGCGGCGATGCTCGCGGCTGCGCGCCTTACCCAGCACCGTGTCTCGGCGTCGGGCGCTGGCGGCGAGTCATCGGGACCCGGGCTCAGCTTCGCGGCCGGCGCAGGCGCGAGGCCGGTCGTGCTCTTGAAGACGTAGTCGACGTCGTACGAGCGGACGAACACCTGGTCACCCTTCGCGCGGATCGCCTCGGGTCCGCTCTTGACGGGGATCTTCTGCTCGACCTTGCCGGTCGTGAGGTCGAGCACGAAGAGGAAGTCCGGCTCGGCGGTGAAGCCGTAGCCCGTCACGATCGATCCGCCGGAGACGACCGCCTCTCCGGCGTTGGCGACGAGCGGATCCGTCACCCACGAGAGCTCACCGCTGGCGGCGTCGAAAGCGGCGAAGTAGCCGTTCTTACCGCCCGACTCGTTCGCGTACCCGTTGTATGCGAGCTCGACGACCAGCGTGCCGCCGACCAGTTGCGCGAAGGCGAGGTCGAACGGCCGCGGCGCGCGCGACATCGCGGCCCGTGCATCGAACACGAGAGGCCGCTTTCCCTCGCTCGAGATCACGATCGAGCTGCCGTAGATCGCCGCGACGTGGTCGGCATGGACGAAGGCGTTGCGGAGGCCCGCTCCGTTCATGGTCTTCGGGACGTTCGCGAGCCGTGTGACCGTTCGCCCA
>Ga0247825_10003590_pt1 | contig 10233 bp, 9 predicted proteins | sample 13C_Vanillin_Day_FD_194413 | JGI IMG/M metagenome (GOLD analysis project Ga0247825, IMG submission 194413) | Soil microbial communities from agricultural site in Penn Yan, New York, United States - 13C_Vanillin_Day48 | ecosystem: Environmental > Terrestrial > Soil > Agricultural land | place... | reverse complement strand
GTCAGAAAGAGACCTGCCCAATCCTCGCGAGCCATGACGGCCAGCGCTGCATCGGCCGTCCAAGTATCCCCGCCTAAATGCTCGGAATCGTTTCCCGGCACGTAATGGCTGCCATCCAGCGCGTAAAGGGTCGTCAGCCCCGTGCCGTACGGTTCGGCGCACTCGAGCGTGAACCGTGGATTCCCGGCGATATAGTCCGGGACGTTCACACCTGATGGCGTGCACTGCCGCCCCGTTTTTGTCAGCGTCACAATGGCATCCGCCGCAGGTGTGCCCAGCATCAGCGTGGCGTAGTCCTTCTCACCAACAGCGATGACCCTTCGGCCAGTGCTTTCACGAATGCGTTGAGGGAGATATGTTGTCGACGGAAGTGATTTCAGCAGTGTCCAGAACTGCTCGCGTGTAAGCCGCCCGGTCTCATAGGCGGCGTTTGGCTTTCCAAGTGCGCCGACCTGGTCTAGGAGAACGTCGTCCTGCCACGGAAACATTTTCGGCAGGAGTCCTGTCGAGATCACCAAGTGGCTGACGACGGTCTGAGCGCCCAGATGACCGACGTACGCTTGTCGGTAATCGCGCCCGGAAGCTCGTAGCCGTTGGAAGTTTCGCATTCCAAAGCGATCGATGTAATCGGGTCGCATCTGGTCGAAGACGAGAACCATGACGTGATCGGGAGTTCTCGCAGCCGGTGGAAGACTGTCGGCCGGAGGGTTGGAGCAGCCTGTCCCTGTGAGCACGAGGCCTAGCGCAAAGAATGCTCCGGGGCGGCAAGCTCGAAGGCGCCGCATTATTTTGCGCGACCTTTGAAACCTTCGGTCAGCATCGAGACTTTGTACATTGATCTCGCGTTCTGTTGATTACCCGGGCCCTCGGCTCCACGCCCGACGATGTAGAGCGTTTTCTTGTCGGGCCCGGCGAATGCAACGGTCGTTGCGGGCCGCGGCGTCGGGATCACTCCCAGATGTTGTCCCTCTGGACTGAATACGTGAACGCCAAGCGGTGACGCGGCGTAAAGACGATCCGTCGCATCAATGGCGAGCCCGTCGGCTCCAGCGCCTTCAAGTTTCCCGAAGATTCGACGGTTAAGGACAGTCCCACCCGGCTGGACGTCGAACGCCAGGACAGACTCCGAATTCGTTACGTAGAGAATCGTTTCATCCCGATTGAGCATGATCCCGTTGGCTCGCTCGATGTCACTGGCAAGCCGCGTGGTCCGGCCCTCGGGATTGATGTAGTAGACCGCGGGGTTGGGCATCCTGCCACTCTCCGTGAAATAGACGCCGCCCTTCTTGTCCACGACGAGATCATTCGCTCCCGTGAGGGGTGCGCCATCGTAGCTGTCAACCAGGACCCTGCGAACCGGAGCCAGAATGCCGACGCTGACGTTGTGCCTCTGCGCCGCAAACAGACGCCCCTTCGAGTCGAGCGCAAGAGCACCTGCGCCGTTTGTGTCCGACAGGTAGGTCGAGACCTTGGCATCCTTGTCGATCGTGCTGATCCGGCTGGCCGGCTCCTGTGCAAACAACAGGCTGCCGTCGGGCGCACTGATGATGCCATCTGCGCTCTCGAATCCTGTCCAGATGAGTTGAACTCTTGTTCCACCGGCGACGACGCCTGGAATATTCGGAGTCGTCTTCTCCGGTGGGGTCTGTGCGGCCTGGCCCAGAACGAGAGCCGGTCCAACGAGGCACGATAGGATCGTGAATACTGCCCTCGACTTCATAAGAATCCCCCACGGTCTAAAACAACTCGTGGCTATTCTAGGCGGCGATCGACTCTTGTGGGACCCGCCCGGCTTTCAGGCCGTGGTGCCAGATCTGTTCGGTCACGAGAAAGTCGTTCAGTGCGACTCTACGCACCGAACTGACGAAGATGATGATCGACGTGGAGGTAGCCCCACCGTAACCACGCGGCCTCCGACATCCTGCCGAATATCGGATGCGCCGGGCAGTCTGCAGTGCCTATCCGCGTGACGGCGCTCTCCAGCAGCGCCTCGAGCTGCGCAACGTCCGCCGCGAAGTCCACGGGCCCGGTGCCTCCGATTTCCTGATCGACTTCCGGTCTCGTGGGGATTCCCGCCGGCCACGGCAACGGGGCGTATAACGCGATCCACTTGACGATCGTCCGGTGCATCACGCTGGAGGAGGAGCTCACGGATTTGTGCCCTGTGGCCATGCGAAAGGAGTCGCAGAGGTGGCAGATCATCTGGTGCGCCGACATCCGTCCCCAGCGGCCCTGACTCCCCGGCCGCACCTCCTTCAGTCTCAGAAGGAGCTCAGCCTTATCGCGTGGTCGAGCCAGGGTTTTCATGTCGCCTCACTGGTGAATACGTGCCAGGCACGATCATGCGTCCTGCCGTCACCGGCCCAGCAGTCGTTCGCCCCCGGCCTCGCGGAACGCGGCAAGCGCTCGCGCGCGACTGTCTTCGGCCTGGAGCAACAGCGCCTGGAAGGCGGGATCGTTCCGTAGCGCGTCGAACGCCCGGGCGCCTGCAAGAGTCGGAGCCACGAAATAGCCCTTTCCGACTGCACGCTGCAGGTGTCCGAGCCCCCGTTCGTGCTCGCCGACATCGCAGAGCAGCCACCCCTCCTGGAACATGGCCTCGGGATCCTCATTGATCTTCAAGGCGCCAAGCATGGAGAGGTCGGGCATATCAGCCGGGCGATAGTCGAGCCACGCCGTGAGGTATGCGGCCCACGATTCGAAGAGAGGAATGCGCTGTGTCCGACGCATGTCGAGCAGCAATCGGTGCGCATCGTCGCGGCGTCCTGCGAGTCCGAGGCCGATCACGCGAATTCCTTGGTCAGCACCTGGATCGATCGGGGTCCGTTCGACGTTGAAGAGGCGATCGATGTCACCGGTCATCAGCAGCGTTTGCTCGATGCTCGTGGGCACGTTCGGATCGAGCCGACGCGCCTCGGCGTGCGCGGCGATTGATTGGTCGTAGAGTCCGCAGTAGCGACACGCGTGCACGAGCCCTGCGAACAGCTCTGGGTCGTTGCCGTGGCGGTTGGCCTCGCCCAGTAGACGCACGACGGCACGCTGCGCCTCTCCGATATCGGCCTCGAGATTTGCGTAGAACTTGTGGGCGACCGACAGGCGAGGATTGAGCTCGAGGGCACGACCGAGGGCCTCCTGGGCACGGAGCTCGCTGTCGCTCGTACCTTCGATGTACTTGCCGATCACGCGGTGGCAACGGCCGAGGTGGGCCCACGCCGGAGCGAAATATGGATCGAGCTCGAGCGCACGCAGGTACAGGTCGCGTGCCCGGGGGAGCCCGTCGTAGCTGCGCGCCAGCTCATTGGCTCGCAGGTAGAACTCGTAGGCTCGAGGGTTATGTGGTGCGCCAAGCATGGGCGGCGTTGCTCCACCCTCCAACGGCAACGACAAGGCCTCCGCGACCCGCTGAGTAATATCGTCCTGCAACCGGAAGAGATCGCCCAGCGACGATTGAATCGTGTGTGAGGCGATCAGCGTACCGCCGGGAGCCTCGACGAGTTGCGCCACGGCCCGAACCTGATCACCCGAGCGGAGCAGTGTTCCCGTGACCACGCGATCGACATCGGCCTCCGCCGCGACGACTTTGAGATCCGGCGCCTCGCCTGCGAAGCGCGCGGCCGTGGCGCTGGAGCGCACCACCAGCGAATCGATGCTGGACAGTGAGGTCGCGATGGCGTCGGGCAAGCTGAAGGCCAAGAAGTCGGTTTCGGGATCGGGACGCAGCACGCGGAAGGGCAGCACGACGAGGCGTGTGAGTGTCCGGGCCAGAACGGGCGTGTCGTCGCCGCCGCGGATATCGCGCAGCTGCTCGGCCATATCGTCGGCCGACACCGGCCTATCGACGGGCCGCTTGGCCAGCGCGCGTCGGATCACCCGATCGACTGCCGCGACAGCCGGTGAGCCGGTGAGTGCGGGAGGGTGTTCGTGGAGCGTCGCGTGCAGGACATCGACGACCGAACGGCCTCCAAACGCTGGGCGACCCGCGAGCATCTCGAACAAGATCGCGCCGGTGGCGAACAGATCGCAGCGGGCGTCGAGTAGCTCGCCCAGTGCCTGTTCCGGTGCCATGTAGCGCGGAGTACCTATCGCCACGCCACTGCGTGTCAACACCGTGGCGCCACCAAGCGACTGCTCCTCCTCGAGCCGCGCCAGGCCGAAATCGAGCAGCTTCACCCCATGGGGGGTGAGGAACACGTTGGATGGTTTGAGATCGCGGTGTATGAGACCTGTGGCGTGCAGCGCCGAGAGGGCAGCGAGCATGCCGAGGCCGATTGGTATCGTATCGGACACGCTCAGGTGGCCGCGTCGCAGGCGGTCCGCCAACGACTCTCCCTCCAGGAGCTCCATCGCGATGAACAGCGTGTCCCTGTCTTCGCCGATTTCGTGAATCTGGCAGACGTTGGGATGATTCACGCTCGCGGCGGCCCTGGCTTCGCGCCAGAAGCGTTTCCGCGCCGTGTCGTCGCCGGCCAGCGACGACATCATCTTCACGGCAACGGTCCGTCCCAGTCGTTCGTCGCGCGCTGCATAGACGACCCCCATCCCGCCTTCTCCGAGCTTGCGCACAACCTCGTAGTGCCCAATACGAGCGGGCATGCTCTCGAGGTCTCGAGCGCTTGCGGAGTTGGAAGGGGGATCCGGAGACGGCGTCGTTCCCGTCAGCCACGCGTAAAGGGCGCGCCGCCATCCCGGGATATTGCCGCTGACCGGTTTGTCATCCACGGGAAACTCGATCATAACCTCGGCCACCGCCGGTCGAGAGAGCCCTCAAAGGCAGGAGATCACGCGACGAACGACGGCGTCGATTGGCCGCGGCCTAGTTCACGATACGACTCCCCCGAGGTACACGGCGAGCTCGGTCAACTGGCACGTGGCGCCGAGGCAATCGCCGGTGATACCCCCGATCCGGCGACGGTAGTACGTCCCTGCCACCGCGACCACACCCGACGCGATCGCGATCAGCACGATCGCCGTGAATCCAGTGGCGAGAACGGCCGCGAGCGCCATGCACCCCGTACCCACGATCAGTGACGTCATCGACATTCGCTGTGCGAGTCGCGCGCCCTGCCCTCCGTCCTGGCGTGCCGGCGGCAACCAGTACGCGAGCGGAAATATCGACCAGCGGCTGATGACCTGGCCCCGGAAAAATTCAAGTAGGCATCCTACTTCGGCAGATGCGCGATAGCGGTGTGCACGGTGAGTAGGGACTCGCTGCTATCGCCCGTCGCCGCATTCTCCGTCCACCCAAAGACGAGCTCATCCCCGTGTCGAGCGAAACGAGGGAAGCCGCTGGCGCTACCACCTTGGATGCCGGCTGCGACGGACACGGCGTCCGACCTGGTTCCTGAGGCCTCAACGCGTCGCATCCGCAACTGCGAGCGGCTGTCGGCGTATTCCACCCACGTCGCCACAGCCGAACCATCGTCCAGCACCTCGACATCAACCCGCCCAAGCGATACGGCATCGTCGAGGCGGACAGGCGACCCCCAGGTCCGGCCAGCATCATTCGACAGGGCGGCGTAGGCCTGGCCCTGGTCGTTCTTGACCGTGAACCAGGCCACGGCTGCCTGGCGCCCGCGCGCGCTCAGGGCTGGGCCATTCACTGGGCAGCCGTACGTCTCCCAGTTGTCGTTGTGCACCGTCACGGCGTCTGTCCATTTCCCGTTCTCGAACCGAGACACGGCGATGTCGCGAATCTCCTTGTCCGAGCGGTCGCGAAAGGCGATCAACACGCCCTCCGACGTCGTCGCCGCCATGGTCGAACAACATTCGCACGCCTGCTGATCGATGACACCTTCCGCGGTTCGCTTCCACTGAGCATCGTACGCGGCGTAGCGGAGGGTCATGGGCCCGCCATTGGGATTGGCGTCGCTCGGTTGGGTATCGCGTCCATCGAGCCAGCTCACCCCGAGCGCGTTTCCGGGCAACTCGAAGAACGTCGCAAACGCATGCTGCTGTTCCGTGCCGTCGTGGTGGGGCACGAACGGCCGGGCCCATGTCTTGCCGTTGTCTTGTGAATACGACACCTGCAGGTCGTTGCCTTCGTAATCCGGGTTCGTCGAAATGAGCCAGTTCGCGACCAATGTGCCGCCGGGCCGCCGCTGGACCGTTGGCGGGTCCGCGTAACTCAGGAACCAATTGTTGCCAGATGCCACGGTCGTAGGTTCGCTCCAGCCGGAGGACGTACGTTCGGCGAACTTGAGGTGCGCCATTGCGCCCGCACGTTCGACCCAGCTCAGGATGATGCCGCGATCGGAGACAGTGAGTTGCGGCTCACTGCTGTTCGGACCTGATGGTGCGTTGACCGGCTCGATCTTTACCGCCCACGCTGCCGCTCTGCTGGTCGACTGCGAGCCGTCGCTGCTGTCACCAGCCGTTCGTCCGCACGCACTCGCGCCAACTGCTGAAGAAATGAGGACAAGGACGATCCACTTGCGCATAGGCACCACACATCCTGGAAGGCGAGACCGCTCGCAGTGATCGTACCCCAGTGCTTCTACCTCAATCCTGAAGAGTTTCTGAACAATTTGTCACGGTTGTGGACGACAGCGCTTTGCGAGATTGCGTGTGGGGTCTCACACGACGCAAGCGATTTTTCAAAACATGGGTAAGATCCCTGGCGGAATTCCCGCGACCCCTTCCTGGGACTGCGGGAGCCGCGCGATGCGACCCCTCATGGGTTCCCGGCGTTTGTGATGCCGGGCTCCGTGGATCGGTTGCGGCTCTGATGGAGAGTTGAATGAAGAAGAATGCTCACCGCAGCGTGCGCATGAACGTCGTCGCCCTTGCCGTCGCGTTCGGTGCACTGGGGCTGTTGGTAGGGGTGGGGGCGCAAGGACAGAACGCCCCGCAGTACAAGTTCGACCCTGAGTGGCCGAAGCCCCTGCCGAACAAGTGGAAGATCGGGGGCGTCATCGGACTCGGCCTCGACAAGGACGACAACGTCTGGGTGTATCACCGGCCGGCTGACCTGACCAGCCTCGAGCTCGAAGCCGAGGTCGGCGTCTCCGACTGCTGTGTGCGCCCACCGTCGATGATTCACCTCAGCAAGGACGGGAGCGTGCTCGGCTCGTTCGACGCGCCGCAGGGGCACGGCATGGACGTCGACGACCGCGGCTTCGCATATCTGGGGCAGGACACCGTCCGGAAGTACGACACGCGTACAGGTAAGTTGGTGGGCGAGATTCCCCGCATTCCCGAGCGCGTCGGCGGCGGGCCGAACCAGCCGGCGGCGATCGCGCCGCGCGTGGCGGGACAGGGCAGCCCCGCGCCGATTACTCGCTTCCTGATTCCGCCCAACGGACCGGGGTACAACCCGGTGGCGCTGGAGGCCGCGGAGATGAAGAAGCTGACGGGGTTCTACGCGAAGTACCCGCCGTCTACGCCGATGATGGTCGGCACCACCGAGGAAGTGCGCGTCGACGAAGCGCAGAACGAAATCTATGTCGCCGAGAACTATCTTGGTGGGCGCGTGCTGGTGTTCGATCTCGCCACCCTGGCGTTCAAGCGCGGCTGGGGCGCCTACGGGAAGAAGCTCGCGGACATCTCGACAGATCCCGCCGACCACCAGTGGGTGGGCACCACGCCGCCGAAGGAGTTTCAGTCGCATCTGACGGTGGCCATCTCGCGCGACGGGATGGTGTATGCCGCGGATCGGGCTGCGGAACGTGTCCAGGCGTTCACTCGAGAAGGAAGGTTCGTGAAGGAATTCGTCGTCGCGCTCTCGGGGACCAGACGCGATGAGCGCACCGGCAGCCGTGGCGCGGCTGGCGGCGTCACATTCTCGGCCGACAAAGAGCAGCGCCACCTCTACGTCTCGGACATGAAGAACAACACGATCTGGTTCCTGAACCGCGCGGACGGCACCGTCCTCGGCCGATTCGGAAGCATGGGCGATAACGGTGGTCAGTTCTTCGGCCTTGAACTCGCCGCCACCGACTCACGTGGCTATATCTACACGGGTGAAGTGTTCTCTGGTGAGCGTGTGCAACGGCTCGTCCCGGCCGACAGCCCGCGCGGCAAACTTCTCGAACAACTATCGCGGCTGCCGTAGTTCATCGACCGGTCGATGAGCGCCGAGTGTCGCGGGCCGAGTGGTACACTGCGGCTTCGCGTTGGTACGTGGGATAGTCGGGAGGGATGTATGAAAAGAACCTTGATCGGCGCGGTTACAGTGTTCGGCGCAGCGCTTGGGTGTGTTCTGTTTCTTGGAAGTACAAACGGTCACGCCCAGGGTAAGAGCAACATCCAGCAAGGCGCCGAGATCGCACCGGTGCCGCTGACGCTCGACGGCTTGAATCCCGCGCTCGTTCGACAGGGCAGCTACATCGTCAATGCTCAGGGCGGTTGCAACGATTGCCATACGGCGCCGCCGTACGCCGACGGTGGGGATCCCTTCTTGGGGCAGCCAGAGGAGATCAATGCGGCTGGCTACCTCGCCGGCGGTCAGCAATTCGGCCCGTTCATCACGTCACGCAATCTGACGCCGAACGCCGCGGGACGGCCGGCAGGGTTGACCCTGGAGCGGTTCGTCGAGACCATTCGGGAGGGAACCGATTTGAAGAATCGTCACCCGGAGATCTCACCGCTGCTGCAGGTCATGCCGTGGCCGGTATACGGCAAGATGTCCGACCGTGAGCTTCAGGCGATTTACGAGTTTCTGCGGGCGATCCCGTGCCTCCCTGATGTCCGTAATCCGAATCGTTGCGAGGCCTAGTCCAGTATCACTGAAGACATCACCGGTTCCCCCGGCCGCAATGGCCGCGCTGTACCTTCGTACATGAAGGTCATGGGTCGGGGGCCCCTCATGTATCCGGTCTCGAGTCGTTCGATGCGAAAGCCGGACTCTTCGAGAAGCTGCTGGATCGGGCGATTCAGGTGACACCCGCCGGCGAGACGCTTCCACGCGGGAGTCAGTCGATCCTGCCAGCGTCTCACCGATTCGTCCTGCGAGCGACCGTGTTCCACGAATAGCAGCGCGCCAGAGGGCCTCAACACACGCCGCATCTCTCCCAGCGCGACACGCGCGGCGGGGATGGTGCACAACGTCCACGTGGTCACGACCGTGTCCACGGTCATGTCCTTCAAAGGAAGCGCCTCCGCGGAGCCCTCGATCAACTCGATTGACAGGGCCTGATGTCGTCGCACCTCACGCGCCAACGCGAGAAGTTGCGGCGATGTGTCGATCCCGATCACGCGTTCGACGGCGCCCTTGTAGAGGCCGAGATTGAGCCCTGAACCGACGCCGATTTCAAGCACCAGACCCCTGGCGACGGAAACCACGCGACGCCGGTAGGCGAGGAATCGGTCCTGGCGCATCGAAAGATGCACGAGGCGCGGAAGGACGTGGTCCTCGTAGTAACCCATGTCGAATCATTCCCGATCGGCCCGAAGTGCCGAGTGCATTGTCCACCTACCGGAAGACTTTTCCCGACGTCTCACCCACCCAGGATTACGAAATTCGTACCTGCTCGTTTCCGACGGATCTGGTGCTTGTAAAGGGCCTCCGAGAAGCATAATCTCGTCTGGATAGAACCTTTTGAAGGCTCGCTGAGGCGAGACCCAGAAAAGGAGCCATCCCCATGCGGAACCTGGTCGTCATTCTCGCTGTCCTCATGTCTTCCGCGTCTGCGCTCATGGCACAGGCGGCGGTGGGCTACAACCGCGGCGACACGGTACGAATCCAGTCGAAGGATCAGACGAAGCCCAGTCCGGATCCCCGCATCGTGGCCATCGCCGGCGATCGCGTGCGGATCGACAAATCCGGTGTGTTCGTCAACGGGGTGGCGCTGACCTGGGTGTCGCGTGACTTCGCCGCGAACTACGGCGAGAGGCAGCCGTGGGACGCGAGGGTTCCCGAAGGTCAGTACGTGGTCATTGCCGACTACCGGATGAATCAGGAGGTGTCGCAATTCCTGGGGTTCGTCTCGGCGAACTCCATCGTCGGCCGGGTCGAAGATCTCGACGGCACGCGCGGAGTCCTGCTTCCCGCCAACAGCAACCCCTACGACCGCTGAGTCGCCCGATCTGTTTCGGCCTGCCGATCGGGGCCCCACCGCTTCCAGGAAAGCGCGTATCATCTGTTCGTCCTTGACGGAGGGATTCATGAGGAGACTGATCGTCCTCGGCGGCTTGCTCGTGTTCGGCGCCCTTTCCATGACGGCCATGGCGCTCCAGCAGGCCCCGGCACCCGCGGCATCCGCGATCGAAGTCAACAAGCTGAGCGACAACTTGTAC
>Ga0247825_10003589_pt1 | contig 10234 bp, 9 predicted proteins | sample 13C_Vanillin_Day_FD_194413 | JGI IMG/M metagenome (GOLD analysis project Ga0247825, IMG submission 194413) | Soil microbial communities from agricultural site in Penn Yan, New York, United States - 13C_Vanillin_Day48 | ecosystem: Environmental > Terrestrial > Soil > Agricultural land | place... | reverse complement strand
CGCGCGTGGCGTCGCTGCCCGACCTGCCGACGATCGCCGAGCAGGGCTTTCCCGACGTCGACATCGGCGGATGGTTCGTCGTCGTGGGGCCGGCGAAGCTGCCGCCCGCGCAGGTCAAGCGCATCCACGATGCGGTCGTGGCGGCGTTTGCCACCGCCGACGTGAAGGCCGCGATGGCGAAGCAGGAGAACGTCATCGCGCCAACCACGCCCGAGGCGGCGGCCGCGTTCATGAAGAGCGAGCAGGAGCGCTACGCGCGGCTCGCGAAGAAGGCGGACATCAAGCTCGACTGACGCGACGGATGGGCGGCGGCGCGCGTGCCGCCGCCCCGGATCACGGAGAACCCTGGCCATGGCCGACCTGTTCGACAACCCGATGGGGCTGATGGGATTCGAGTTCGTCGAGTTCGCCTCGCCCACGCCCGGCACGCTGGAGCCGCTGCTCGAGCAGCTCGGCTTCTCGCTGGTCGCGAAGCACCGCTCGAAGGACGTGCTGCTCTACCGGCAGGGCGGCATCAACTTCATCGTCAACCGCGAGCCGAAGAGCGCCGCGGCCTATTTCGCCGCCGAGCACGGGGCCTCGGCGTGCGGACTCGCATTCCGCGTCAAGGACTCGCACCACGCGTACGCGCGCGCGCTCGCGCTCGGTGCGCAGCCGGTCGAGATCCCGACCGGGCCGATGGAGCTGCGCCTGCCGGCGATCCGCGGCATCGGCGGCGCGCCGCTGTACCTGATCGACCGCTTCGAGGAGGGCCGCGCGATCTACGACATCGACTTCGCGTTCCTCGACGGCGTCGACCGCCATCCGGTCGGGCATGGGCTCACGCTCATCGATCACCTGACCCACAACGTGTACCGCGGCCGCATGGCGTACTGGGCCGGGTTCTACGAGAAGCTCTTCAACTTCCGCGAGCTGCGCTACTTCGACATCAAGGGCGAGTACACCGGACTCACGTCGCGCGCGATGACTGCACCGGACGGCAGGATCCGCATTCCGCTCAACGAGGAGTCGGGGCGCGGCTCCGGGCAGATCGAGGAGTTCCTGATGCAGTACAACGGCGAGGGCATCCAGCACGTGGCGCTCATCACCGACGACCTCATCGCGACGCTCGACAGCCTGCAGATGGCCGGCGTGCCGCTGATGAGCGCGCCCAACGAGGTGTACTACGAGATGCTGGACGAGCGGTTGCCCGGCCACGGCCAGCCGGTGTCCGAGCTCCGCTCACGCGGCATCCTGCTCGACGGCACCACCGAGGGCGGCAAGCCGCGCCTGCTCCTGCAGATCTTCTCGCAGCCGGTGCTCGGGCCGGTGTTCTTCGAGTTCATCCAGCGCAAGGGCGACGAGGGCTTCGGCGAGGGCAACTTCAAGGCGCTGTTCGAGTCGATCGAGCGCGACCAGGTCAAGCGCGGCGTGATCAAGGCCGAGGCCTGACCGGTGTCGTCGAACCAGGCATCCGATCCCCGCGTGCACGCGTAGGCCGCCCCGATGAACGCCCTGCGCGGCTTCGGGTGGCTGTTGCTGTGCCAATCGGCCGGCGAGGTCGTCGCGCGCGGCATGGGCGTGAAGCTCCCCGGCCCGGTCATCGGCATGCTGCTGATGCTGGTCGCGCTCAACGTCCGCTGGGTGCGCGAGCCGGTCGAGGCCGCGGCCGATGCCCTGCTCGCCCACCTGTCGCTGCTGTTCGTCCCGGTCGGCGTCGGCGTGGTCGTCCATCTGGGCTTGCTGGCGCACTACGGCTGGCGCCTCGCGGTGGTCGTCGTCGCCTCGACGCTCCTTGGGATGACCGCGACGGCGCTCGTGCTGCGGCGGCTCTGGCAGCGGAGCGGGTGAGGGCGAGATGGCAGAGCTCGTCAGCCTGTGGATCTACCTCGCCGCCACGCCGCTCTTCGGGCTGACCGCGACGATCGTCACCTACGTCGTGATGCATGCCGCCTACGTGAAGCTCGGGCAGGCGCCGTGGGCGAACCCGGTGCTGTGGACGGTGCTGACGCTGGTGGCGCTGCTCGCGCTGACCGGCACCGCGTACCCCGCGTATTTCGCGGGCGCGCAGTTCATCCACTTCCTGCTCGGCCCCGCGGTCGTCGCGCTCGCGTGGCCGCTGTGGCAGCGGCGCGCCGAGCTGCGCAAGCGCGCGGCGGCGTTGGGGCTCGCGGCGCTCGCCGGTGGCGCGGTCGCCGCCGGCAGCGCCGTGGCGATCGGCTGGGCCCTGGGCCTGACGCCCGAGCTTCTGCGCTCGCTCGCGCCCAAGTCGGTGACGGCTCCGGTCGCGATGGGCATCGCCGAGCATCTCGGCGGCATCCCGGCGCTGGCCGCGGTGTTCGCGGTGCTGACCGGTCTTGTCGGCGCCCTGTCCGCCAAGTACCTGTTCGATGCGCTGCGCATCGCCGAGCCGGAGGTGCGGGGCTTCGCGCTCGGCACCACGTCGCACGGCCTCGGCGCGGCGCGCGCGATGCAGGTGCATCCGGACGCGGGCGCCTACGCGGGGCTCGCACTCGGGATGCAGGTCATCCTCGCCACCTTGCTGATGCCCCTCGTCGCCGGCGCGCTGGAGAGGGTCGCGCGCTAGGGCGACGGTGGCATCATGGCGGCCTCGGATCGCGCGGGGCCTCGTCGTGAAGCTCGCCACCTGGAACATCAACTCGCTGCGCATGCGGCTGCCGCGCGTCCTCGACTGGCTCGCGGCGCAGCAGCCCGACGTGCTGTGCCTGCAGGAGCTCAAGCTCGAGGACGACAAGTACCCGCGCCCGGAGCTCGAGGCCGCAGGCTACCAGTCGCACGTGTTCGGTCAGAAGACCTACAACGGCGTCGCGATCCTCGTCCGCGACGGCGTGCATGTCGGCGACGTCGCCACCGGATTGCGCGGCTTCGACGACGAGCAGAAGCGCGTGATCGCCGCGACCGTCGACGGCGTGCGCATCGTCTGCGCCTACGTGCCCAACGGGCAGTCGGTCGGCTCCGACAAGTACGAGTACAAGCTGCGCTGGTGCGCGGCCGCCGAGGCCTACCTGCGCGACGCGCTCGCCGCCTTTCCGGAACTGGCCTTCGTCGGCGACCTCAACATCGCGCCCGAGCCGCGCGACGTGCACGATCCGGCGGCCTGGGAAGGCTCGGTGCTGTTCTCGCCGCCGGAGCGCGCGGCCTTCGCGCGCTGGATCGGCCTCGGCCTCGAAGACACGTTCCGGCGGTTCGACCAGCCGCCGAAGACGTTCAGCTGGTGGGACTACCGGATGCTCGCGTTCCCGAAGAACATGGGATTGCGCATCGACCACATACTCGCCTCGCACTCGCTCGCCGCTCGCTGCCGCTCGTGCACGATCGACCGCAACGCGCGCAAGGGCGAGAAGCCGTCCGACCACGCGCCGGTGATCGCCGAGTTCGGGGCGCGCACGGCGTGATCTTCGTCGATCCGGCCGAGCACGCACGCCACGGTATCCCGGCATCGGCGGTGTTCGGCACGCTCGCCGGCATCGTCGTCTATTTCCTGGTCCTCGATCCGCGGCTGCTGGATCCGTCCTACTGGATCTGGCTGATGGAGGGCGATCCCGCCGCCGAATACCTCGGCTGGCGCTTCTTTCGCGTCGAGCCCTGGCGCTGGCCGCCCGGCGCGATCAGGAGCTACGGCCTCGAGATCGGCAGCGCGATCCCGTTCACCGACTCGATCCCGGTCGCCGCGTTCGCCGGCAAGCTCGCATCATCCTGGCTGCCCGAGCCGTTCCAGTACTTCGGCCTGTGGGCGCTCGTGTCCTTCGTACTGCAGGGTTTCTTCGGCGGGTTGCTCGCCGCGCTCGCCTCCGACCGCCCGATCGACCGCTACGCGATCGCGCTGCTGTTCGTCGCGAGCGTGCCGCTGCTCGACCGCGCCATCGGCCACTACGCGCTGATGTCGCACTGGCTGGTGCTGTGGGGCCTGTGGCTCGCGCTTGAGCCGCGGCGCGAGCTCGCGACGGGACACTGGGTCGCCGTGACCTGCCTCGCGTCGCTGGTGCACGCCTACCTGCTCTATCTCGTGCTCGCGCTGTGGGTCGCCGACGTGTTGCGGCGCCGCCATTTCGATCCCGAGCCGCGCCCGGGCGTCGGCGAGTGGATGCGGCACGTGACGATCGTCGCGATCGCGCTTTGCACGGCGATGGCGCTCGCCGGCTATTTCGTCCTGCCTCGCGACGCGATCTCCGGCGGCAGCTTCTACTACGGCAAGTACGCCGCGAACCTCAACGCGTTCTTCAATCCCGGCTGGGGCTCGCGCTTCCTGCCCAACCTGCCGGTGATGAAGGGCGCCGAGATGGAGGGCTACGGCTATCTCGGCCTCGGCGTCCTCGTGATGCTGGCGATCGCGCTCGTCGCCTTCCTGAAGCCCGGCGCGCCGCGGCCGAACCTGCGCCCGTACCTGCCGTTGATCGTGATCGCGGCGCTGCTTTGCGCCATCGCGCTCTCGCACCAGGTCGCCTGGGGCGATCGCGTCGTGCTCGAGGTCCCGATCAGGGGCAAGCTGCTCGACACGCTGGCGACCTTGCGCGCGTCGGGCCGACTGCTGTGGGTCGCGATGTATGCGCTGACGTTCGCCGCGGCCGCGATCGTCGCGGCGCGCTTCGCGCCGAATGCGGCCACCGCCGTCATCGTCGGCTGCGTCGCCTTGCAGCTCGCGGACCTGTCGCCGCGCTTTGTCGCGATGCGCGGCTATTTCCACGACCGCTTCATCGTGACCCCGGCGGCGCGGACCACGCCGCTGGTGTCGCCGTTCTGGGCCGAGGCGGCGAAGCACTACCGCGTCATCCGGATGGCGCCGGTCGCGAACACCGCGCGCGGCTGGGAGTGGCTCTCGCTGTACGCCGTCGACTACGGCATGGCGATCAACACCGGGCAGTTCGCGCGCGTGTCGTTCCCGCGCATCGCGCAGGCCAATGCCGCGATCACGGCGACGCTGGCCGACGGCAGGCTCGACCCGGGCACGCTCTACCTGCTCTGGTCGCGCGACGCGAAGTTCGACTGGTCGATCGGCCCCGACGACGGCATCGGCGTATTCGACGGCTATTTCGTCATCGCGCCAGGCTGGTTCGCGCAACCGCGCGGCCCGATCGCGCCGGACTACCTGGTGCGCGGACCGCGGCGCGGGATCGCGCCGTAGGGGTCAGAGACGACGCTCGCGCAGGCCGGTGGCATGGCGCCGGCGTCTGCGAGCGTCGTCTCTGACCCCTTACCGCTCGCCCTTGCGCAGCTCCTCCTCCATCCCGAGCTCCTGGATCTTGCGGGTGAGCGTGTTGCGGCCCCAGCCGAGCCACTGCGCGGCGTCCATGCGATGGCCGCCGGTGTGCATCAGCGCGCGGCGGATCAGCGTCATCTCGAACTCGCGCTCGAGGCGGTCGCCCACCGACTTCTCCCCGCGCGCGAGCGCCGCGGCGAGCTCGCGGTCGAGCCCGTGCTGCCAGCCCGCCTCTCCGGGGCGCGTGCCCGGCGGCAGCGCGGGCTCGCGCACCTCGGGCGGCAGGTCGACCGCCTCGATGCGCTGCCCCGGCGCCATCACGGTGAGCCAGTGGCACACGTTCTCGAGCTGCCGGACGTTGCCCGGGAACGCGAACCCCTGCAGCGACTTCAGCGCGTCGTCGGACAGCACCTTGGTCTCGACCGCGAGCTCGCGTGCGCTCTTCTGCATGAAATGGCGCGCGAGCGGCGGGATGTCCTCGGGACGCTCGCGCAGCGGCGGCAGCCGCAGTCGCACGACGTTGAGGCGGTGCAGCAGGTCCTCGCGGAACAGGCCCTGGCGCACGCGCTCCTCGAGCAACTGGTGCGTCGCCGCGATCACGCGCACGTTGGCCTTCAGCGGCGCATGGCCGCCGACGCGGTAGTACTCGCCGTCGGACAGCACGCGCAGGAGGCGCACCTGCAGGTCGGGCGGCATGTCGCCGATCTCGTCGAGGAACAGCGTTCCGCCCTCGGCCTGCTCGAAGCGCCCGCGGCGCGCGCTCTGCGCGCCGGTGAACGCGCCGCGCTCGTGGCCGAACAATTCGCTCTCGAGCAGGTCCTTCGGGATCGCCGCCGTGTTGATCGCGACGAACGGCCCGGGCGCGCGCGGGCTGTGGCGATGCAACGCGCGCGCGACCAGCTCCTTGCCGGTCCCCGACTCGCCGGTGATCAGCACCGTCGCGTTCGACTGCGACAGGCGTCCGATCGCGCGGAACACCTCCTGCATCGCCGGCGCCTGTCCGAGGATCTCGGCCGGCTCGGCAGCCGCGACCGCGGCAGGCGCAGCCATCGGCGTCTCCGACGTCGCGCGGCGGATCAGCGCGATCGCGTGGTCGACGTCGAACGGCTTGGGCAGGTACTCGAACGCGCCCCCCTGGAACGCCTGTACCGCGCTGTCGAGGTCCGAGTACGCGGTCATCACGATGACCGGGATGGTCGGATAGCGCTCCTTGACCTTGGAGAGGAGCGAGATGCCCGACTCGCCGGGCATCCGGATATCGGAGACCAGCACCTGCGGCTGGCTCACCGCGAGCGCCTGCAGCACCTCGTAGGCGGAGCTGAACGTCTTGTACGCGATGCCCTCGCGCGCGAGCGCCTTCTCGAGCACCCAGCGGATCGAGCGATCGTCGTCGACGATCCACACCGCCCGCATCGCGTCGCCGCCGCGGGGCGGCTCGTAGTCGTAGGCATGCATCTTGGCGTTCCTTCGATTCAGGGTTGGCCGCGCGGCGGGTCGAGCGGGAGCAGGATCGTGAACACCGTGTGGCCGGGCCGGCTCTCCCACTCGATGCTGCCGCCGTGCTGCGCGACGAAGGTCTGCGCGATCGTGAGTCCGAGCCCGCTGCCGCCCTCGCGGCCCGACACGAGCGGGAAGAAGATCTTCTCGCGCAGCTCGTCGGGCACGCCCGGGCCATTGTCGGCGACGCCGATCGCGATCGCGAGGCGGTGGAACTTGCGCGCGAGCATCGCGTTGCGCGCGACGCGCGACGACACGACGATGCGCGGGTCGGCGGTCGTGCCCGCGAGCGACTGCGCGGCGTTGCGCACGATGTTGAGCGCGGCCTGCGTGAGCTGCTCGGGGTCGGCGTCGAACTCGGGGAGCGAGGTGTCGAAGTCGAGCGCGACCGGGATCTGCGGGAACTCGGCCTGCACGACGCCCTTCACGCGCACCAGCACCTCGTGCACGTTGATCGCGCGAAAGGTCGGCAGCCGGTGCGGCGTCAGCAGCCGGTTGACGAGCGACTGCAGCCGGTCCGCCTCGCCGATGATGACCTGCGTGTACTCGATCAGCGGGGGCGCGTCGAGCTCGCGCTCGAGCAGCTGCGCCGCGCCGCGGATCCCGCCGAGCGGGTTCTTGATCTCGTGCGCGAGGCTGCGGATCAGCTCGCGGTTCGCCTGCTGCTGCTCGTTCAGGCGCTCCTCGCGCGCGATCTTGAGCTGCTGGTCGATGTGGCGGAACTCGACCAGCACGTCCGCATCGTCGAGGTCGACCGGCGTCGCCGTGCACGACAGGTGCAGCCTGGCCTTGCCGGCCGCGGCGAGCTCGATCTCCTGCTCGGTATAGGACGCGCCCCCGGCGCGCGCCTTGGCGATCGCGGCGTCCAGCGCGCTGCTGTCGCCGAACACCTGCGAGGGCCGCCGCTTGACGAGCTTCTTGCGCGACAGCTCGAACAGGTTCTCGGCCGCCGGGTTCGCCCAGGTGATGCGCCCGTCCGTGCCGATCAGGAGCACGGCCGTCGCGACGAGCTCGAGCCCCGCGCAGGCGGCAGGCGAAGCGGGCTCGAGGAAGGGAATGCGGATCACGGGGCGGGTTGCGGCGCGGCGCGTGCGGCGCCGCGCGCATCAACACCATCATTTAGCAATAACCGCGCCGGAGCGGAGCGGCGGAGCGCGCGCAACGGGCGGAAGCGCGTCAGCGCGTCGCGAGCTCGCGCTTCAGCGCCTCGACGTTGCGCTCGTGCAGCAGCACCGTCTGGCGCAGCCGCCCGATGCGGTCGGCGTACTTCTGCGCGCTGGTGCGCTCCTCGGGCAGCGGCGCCGGCGAGCCGTCGCCCCACGCGGTCTTCGCCTCGGCGAGCAGCTTCTCCTCGCTCGCGAGCTCGTCCTGCAGCACCTTGCGGCGCAGGTCGTCGCGCGACTTCTGCGTGCCCGCGTCGACCTTCGGGAAGCTCGACGGCGTCGGCACGCTTGCCGAGCGCGTCGCGGTCGATGCGGCCGGCCGGGACGCCGCGGGCGCGTCCGGGCCCGCATCGGGAACGTTGAAGTACGAGGCGTTCCCGCTGCGCGACGTGCACTTGTACATCTCGCTTCCGGACAGGCGCACCGGCTTGTCGGTGCAGCCTTCGTCCTTCGCCTTCTGCGCGAGCGCCTGCGCGCACGCTGTCCCCGCGCACCCCAACAGGGCGGCAGCGCACCAGGCCAGCGCGGTCTTCCGGGAACCCATCTCGTCTCAGTGTATCGGACCGGCGTCCGACGACGAAGGGGACAGGCCGCCGGCCTGCCCCCTCCGACCAAAGTGCAACGCGCGAGACGGGCGCGGGGACTACAGCGAGTAATACATCTCGTACTCGACCGGATGCGTCGTCATCCGGAAGCGCGTGACCTCCTCCATCTTGAGGCTGATGTAGGCATCGATCATGTCGTTGGTGAACACGCCGCCCTTGGTGAGGAACGCACGATCCTTGTCGAGGTGGTCGAGCGCCTCGTCCAGCGACGCGCAGGGGTGCGGCACCTTCGCGGCCTCCTCGGGCTCGAGGTCGTACAAATTCTTGTCCATCGGGTCGCCCGGATGGATCTTGTGCTGCACGCCGTCGAGGCCCGCCATCATCATGGCCGAGAACGCGAGGTACGGATTCGCGGTCGGGTCCGGGAAGCGCACCTCGATGCGGCGACCCTTCGGGTTCGCGACATAGGGAACGCGGATCGCGGCCGAGCGGTTGCGCGCCGAGTACGCGAGGTTGATCGGGGCCTCGAAGCCCGGCACGAGCCGCTTGTAGGAATTCGTGCCGGGATTCGTGATCGCGTTGAGAGCCTTCGCATGCTTGATGATCCCGCCGATGTAGTAGAGCGCGAACTCCGAGAGTCCCGCGTAGCCGTCGCCCGCGAACAGGTTCTTGCCGCCCTTGAAGATCGACTGGTGGCAGTGCATGCCCGAGCCGTTGTCGCCGACGATCGGCTTGGGCATGAAGGTCGCGGTCTTGCCGTACGCGTGCGCCGTGTTGTGCACGGCGTACTTGAGGATCTGCAGCCAGTCGGCGCGCTGCACCAGCGGAGCGAACTTCGTGCCGATCTCGCACTGGCCCGCGTTGGCGACCTCGTGGTGGTGCACCTCCACCTCGACGCCCATCGCCTCGAGCGCGAGGCAGATGGCCGAGCGGACATCCTGCAGCGAGTCGACCGGCGGCACCGGGAAATAGCCGCCCTTCACGGTGGGACGGTGCCCCATGTTGCCGCCCTCGAACTTCTCCGCGCCCGACCAGGCGGCCTCGCTCGAGAACACCTTGCAGTAGCTGCCCGACATGTCGACCGAGAACTCGACCGCGTCGAAGATGAAGAACTCGGGCTCGGGGCCGAAGTAGCAGACGTCGCCGATGCCGGTCGACTTGAGATAGGCGTCGGCGCGCTTCGCGAGCGAGCGCGGGTCGCGCTCGTAGCCCTTGCCGTCCGAGGGTTCGATCACGTCGCAGGTGATGTTGAGCGTCGTCTCGTCCATGAACGGATCGATGTACGCGGCCGCCGGATCCGGCATCAGCAGCATGTCGGACGCCTCGATGCCCTTCCAGCCGGCGATCGACGACCCGTCGAACGCATGGCCGTCCTCGAACTTGTCGTTGCCCACCACCTTGGCCGGGACCGAGACGTGCTGCTCCTTGCCGCGCGTGTCGGTGAAGCGGAAGTCGACGAACTTGACCTCCTTTTCCTTGATCAACTTGATGATGTCGGCGCCAGTGGCCATGCAAATCTCCTGAAGGGGCTTGGTCGAACGGGTAGGGATGACGCTGCGTTGCAGAATCGCCGCGGGGCGATTTAGCGATAACTATGCCATGCGGGGGGTCGCCCCAAGCCCCTGAGGGACCGCGATATTTCGGTGGCGGATGCGCCAAGGGAGGCATCGCTGCCCCATTATGGCGCAATCCCGAGCGTCCTTCGCACCAACTTGGCGCCTGGCGAGCGCGCCCTTGAAGACGCAGGGCCGGGCGATTCGCGAAAGCCGCCGAATCCGCCCGATCTCGTTCGGCTGATCCGGACGTCGCAGACCACCGGCACGCTCGTGGCT
>Ga0247825_10003588_pt1 | contig 10235 bp, 12 predicted proteins | sample 13C_Vanillin_Day_FD_194413 | JGI IMG/M metagenome (GOLD analysis project Ga0247825, IMG submission 194413) | Soil microbial communities from agricultural site in Penn Yan, New York, United States - 13C_Vanillin_Day48 | ecosystem: Environmental > Terrestrial > Soil > Agricultural land | place... | reverse complement strand
GGGAACTCGAACGAATGCAGCAACTTGCCCGGTCGGCGCCGATCACCCTCGGCACCTACATCATCTTCGCCTGGGGTGGACCCACCTCCCCGCCACGCCGCGCAGCCGACCTGAACGCTCTGACCGGGCGGCTCACCGACATCGAAGTGCGCGAGTGGATCCTCGCCGATTCCTGCGGATACGCCTCACCCGCGGCGATCCGTGAACTCACCACCTTCGCCATCGAACAACTCGGCGGACCCGACACCCTCACCGTGCAAATACACGACGGCCGCGGCATGGGGCTGGCGAACATCATCGAACTTGCCGACCTCGGCATCACCCGAATCGACACCGCCCTCGCCGGCTCCGGCGGGCACCCCGCCATGAAGAACACCCCCGGAGCAGGCCTGTGCACCGAAGACACGGTGCAACTGCTCCACCTCGAGGGCCACACCACCGGAATAGATCTCCCTCAGCTCATCGACACCGCCAATTGGTTCGCCGACACCCTGCAGGTGCCCTCCAACGGCTTCGTCCGGCACGCCGGCCCCGTTCCAGTCGCTTCCGGCTACTCGCCACCGCAAGCAGAATTCGAATGGCGCACAGCATGACACCCCCAGTGACGCACCCCTCGGGCCCCGCCGCCGGAGCGCACTCGATACGAGATTTACTGCAGACCGCGCCGACAGCGGAGCTCTGGAATCGTGCCGTGGACCTGTTTGCCTCGGGCCGCCCCGTCATCGTCACCACGCAGACCACCACCGCGCTCGTCTACGGTGCCTGCACCATCACGACCTCCCAAATGGCCGAACTGATCAGGCGTAGCTCCGGGTTCGTCCAAGTCGCCCTGCCCGAACAACGCTGCGACGATCTCCTGCTACCCGAGGCGGCACCGACCAACCGGGACCGGTTCCGACCGGGCTTCGGCCAGTGCGTCACCGCCGATGCGGCGACGGGCATCACCACCGGTATCTCAGCCGAGGACCGCGCCCACACCGCACGCGTCCTCTGCGCCCCCACCACCACCGTCAACGATCTCACCCGCCCTGGCCACGTGGTACCGGTGCGCGCCGATCTCGCACCCACCCAAAACACCTCCCGGTTCCCACTGGCGACGGCGGTTCTCACCCTGACCCGGCAAGCCCTTCCCGTTCCGGGGGCGGTCTACGCGGACCTCGTGTCCGAACGCGACCCCTTCCACTCCATCCAACTCGACGAGGTGCGCCGGGTCGCCGACCAACTGCACGCCGTCCTCATCCCCATCTGACGCCGCCTCTCCTACCCGAACTGGTTCGAGCACTCTCATCGTGCGCCCGAAATCGAAAGAGCAGCAACATATGTCGATGTTCCTTGTCACCTACGTCCACCCAGATTCCCGCGGCTGGCAGACCCACCTCGGCCCACACCTCGAATGGATCGCAGGACAGGTCGATGCCGGCACCCTCCGAGCCTCCGGCCCCACACTCACCGACCCCACCCACACCGGCGACACTCGCACCGCCGCCCTGCTCTTCAACAGCCCCGACCGCCTCACGCTCGAGTCCATCCTCGCCACCGATCCATACATGGAACACGGTCAAGTCGCGGAGCTGACCATCGCTCAGTGGGACCCGATCTTCGGAGTCCTCAACGCGGACTCCACCCAACGAGGCCGAAACGCAGAACAGATCGTCTCCGACATCCTCGCGACCTTCGGCGCATCCCACTAACCCCGTCGCGAACTGCCGGATTCGCCACCGCAACACCACCTATCCATCGGTGCCGACCAAGCCGTTCAGAAGCCACACCATGACACGACAGCTACCCACACAGACGAACATCCTCGACTTTGCAGTCGTGTGGTACCCCATCGGCGGCCCACCACCCCACGTCGTCCGAACACACTTCGGAATTGAGATGGACGAGTACCGACTACGTCTGCGGGGATCAATACTCACGGAGCAACGAATCCCAACAGACCGCCCACCGGAACGCCTCGAGCGCGTGTACGCGAGGCCCGTGCTAACAGCCCTCCTGTCCTGGTCACTGGCAAGCCAACGGACAACCCCGACCCAGGCCGGTGACAACCTCGACGACAACGCTCACAACCCCACGGAGATTGACCATGACCCACCACACTCCGCGTCCGAGTGCCGATCGCGTCCGAGGAGCTGTGCGAATCCTGTCTGACCTGCGCGACGAAAACGCGGCATTGGACGAACTGGTCGCCGACCTCCCCGCCTCCCGCTGGACCGACCCAACACCCGCCGACGGCTGGACGATCGCCCACCAGATCGGGCACCTCCTATGGACGGATCAGGCATCCCTGATGGCGATCACCGACCCCGACGCGTTCACCGCGCAATTGACGGCCGCGGCGGCAAACCCGACCGGATTCGTGGACGCCGGTGCCGCGGAGCACGCCGCGCGCCCATCCGCGGAACTGCTCGCCGACTGGCGCGCCACCAGGGAACGGCTCGCCGAGGCGCTCGCCTCTGTACCGCCCGGCGGCAAGATCCTCTGGTACGGCCCGCCGATGAAGGCGGCGTCGATGGCGACAGCCCGGCTGATGGAGACCTGGGCGCACGGGCAGGACGTCGCCGACGCCCTAGGAGTGACGCGGAAACCGACGGCCCGTCTCCACAGCATCGCGCACCTCGGCGTCCGGACCCGCGACTTCGCCTACGCCCTCCACCAACTCGATCCGCCGACAGAGGAGTTCCGGGTGGAGCTCACCGCCCCCGACGGTGTCGAGGACGACTCCGTGTGGGTGTGGGGTCCGGAGGACGTGACGCAGTCGGTGACCGGACCGGCAGAGGACTTCTGTCTTCTCGTCACCCAGCGGGCGCACCGCGCAGACCTCGCCCTGACGGCAACGGGCCCCGACTCCGACGCGTGGCTCGACATCGCGCAGGCATTCGCGGGAGATCCCGGAACGGGTCGAACCGTGCGACGACGCCGTCGCGGTGGCAGTTATCTCGATTAACCGGTTACCGGTGGTGACGATGTCGGTCACGCGACATTTGAAACCGCGGCAGTTCTGGGATCGGTCGCGCCACCCTGTACCGGCATCTCTCGGCGACCTCGGCACGAGGCGATGGCGACGGACTTTGTGCACAGCACCTCTGGCCGCTGGGGTATCAAGAAGTCCCTGCACTCCTCGCGAACTCCCAGATAGCCGTGCAGTCGACTTTGAAACTGACAAAGCCGCTTCGCTGGGTGCAGATCGCAGACTATGTCGACGATGTAGCCGCGGTAGCGGATGAACTTCCGTCAAGGCCAGTGGTGACCGGCCACTCCATGGGTGGGTTCATCGTGCAGAAGTATCTGGAATCCCACAGTGCTCTGGCCGGTGTACTGCTTGCATCTGCCCCTCCGAGCGGGATCTGGCGTACTTCGCTGAGAGCGACGCGCCGGCATCCGCGAGCGGTCCTCGCAGAAACGCTCACACTGAGTCCGTATCGTCTCGTGGGGACCGTGGAACTGGCTCGTGACCATATGTTTTCAGCGCAGATGCCGGATGCCGACGTCGAGCGTTACTTTGCCCGGTTGCAGGAGGAGAGTCACCGGGCGTTTCTCGACATGCTCGCACTCAATCTACCGAAACCGAAGCGGGCGTCGGCTCCGATGCTCGTGCTCGGTGTCGACTAGGACCATGCCTCCTCACTGAAGGAGGTGCGAGCAACAGCGCGCGCTTACGGCACCGACGCCGAGATCTTCCCGAACATGGCCCACCACATGCTTCTTGAGCCGGGATGGGAGAAGGTCGCTGAGCGAATCGACGGCTGGCTCCGGCACCGTCTGAGGCCCCGAAATCGCCCGAGTGAAACGAGCGAGTCAATCCAGAGGCCGGTATGACGATGGCCAAAACGGACCCTGGTGACCGCAGAACGGCGCTCAGCCCGCTCCGCTCCCTCGACCAGGCTTGGTAACAGCTGCCGGAGCCCAATGACCGTGACCGTCAGGCCTTGCGCGTAAGTACCGAGCCTGGATGGACCGGAGTGGTTTGCGCCCAAGCCGTACGCCCTCCACTCACCAGCACTCACGCTCCAGTTGTCACAGCGGCCTTATGTCGCGCAGGGCACCGCCTACTCCGCCGACCGCGGATAGTTGGATATGAGAACGTCACGCCGTTCGAGCTGACCGAAACGGTGACTGGCGCCGGGCCCGATGATGAGCTCTACCGAGTGCGGAAGATGACCTTCGGCAACGGCAAGGGTCGTTCGACCATCGTCCATAACAACCACATCACCGTCTCCGGGATGAGGCGTACCGGTACATGCTCGGATCGAAGTCGGCGATCGAATGGATCATGGACCGTTGCCAGGTCACCGTCTGCGACCGTGGCAGTTCTGCCAAGTCGCGCCTTTGCGCGAGACTACGCTGACGAACAGACGCGTTCGCTTCGGCTGACAGGCAGACTATCGTCGTCATCGTCGCTCTGCTCGTGTTCGACTACACCTTCCACCTCCGCCACGCACACATGCGGGTTGGTGTTGTAAAAAAACATTTCCGCACCATCTCAAGGAATTTCCCAGTTCAGCACACTTTTGAGTTGCAGCCAGGTGCGGCGGTCTAGGGCCCGTGGTCGTCATGGCGGAGATCGAGCCCGGGTGGCCGCGTCATCCGGTGATCGCGTCCCGGCGGATCTAGGCTTGGACGATGGCGCGCGCAGCCGACTTCGTCAAGCAGGTGGTCTCCTCGACGCTCTACCGCCCGGATGGGACGGTCGAAACGACGCGAGATCCTGCGGTGTGGACGTTGACCCACCGCGGATACAGCGGGTCCAGTCGCCTCGACGTGTGGGTTTACCGAACGCAGGCCGACGCGCTTCGGGCCGGTGCCGTCCTGGCGATGGACTGCGGCATGGACGAAGATCCCCAGTGTAGAGAACTGTTTGCGGAAGGCCGCTTGGCGGCGGTACTGGAGCGGTATGAGAAGCTGAGCTCGGAGGGCCATCTGCTGCGAGTCCAGGCCGCGCTCCTGCAACTGGACGACGGAAAACTGGATAGCCGCTAAGGACCCCCGGCGCCCAATATTTCCGCAGCAGCGCCCAATAACAGTCCGGCGCTGAGGTGAACACCGTCGGTGATGTTCTCGGTTCCGGCCAGGCGCAGGAGGCTCAGAGCCTCCTGACGGTGGCCATCACCTGCGGCCCGCATGATTGCACGGAAAGTGCCTCACCGTACGTGGACAATCGTGACCTGAGAATCTCGATTCTCTCACTACGGGACGCGCTTTCGTCATCACATACCCTTCACGCTCACCAAGATCTCCACGGATCCAGGCTGAGTGGAAGCAATCGAAAACGATTCGCGGCGATCTTAGTTCTGCCAGAATGGAGTTCGATCAGCAGGGTTCGGTGACGAGCTGCCGACCTGATCGGGGAGCGTGTAATCGAGGGGAACCCTCATGCCCGAGAGTCTTGTCGACACCCAAAGCGCACTCGGTCCCACCATCGAGGACCTGCGGCCGCTGCATCCATCGCTGGTCTACGACGGGCTGACGGACCAACTGCTGGCCGCGGTCGACCCCGACGACACCGTTCGGCACGTCCTTGCCGTCTGCTCCGGCTACGCCTACAGCGACCAGACGACGGTCGCCATGATGATGACGCGGCTCGGTCTGGAGCACAGCCGGTGCGTGATGGTGCGCCAGGTCGTCGACGCCATGTTCATCAGCTCCACCGCCTTCGTCATTCAAAGCGCCGACGGGCGCGTCGTGATCGTCTGCTACCGGGGGACCGAGCCCGTCAATCTGGTCAACTGGCTCACCAACCTCGACGTCGATCCCGACCTGGTGCGCGTGGACCTCACGCGCCAGCCCGGTGACGAGAGCTACCCGGTGCATGCCGGGTTCTACCGCAATGTGCGCGCCACCCGCTTCGCGGTCAACGAGGTGTTGCAACGAGCACTTCACGGTCGGTCGATCTTCCCGGACGACGACCGGGTGAAGCTGGAGGAGGCGGCCACGATCCAGCCGTTGCAGGCGCTTTACCTGACGGGGCACAGCCTCGGGGGCGCGATGGCCGCTCTGATGACGGTGATGCTGCGGGCCGATCCGGACTATGCCGAGCTCGCGGCGAAGCTCAGGGCCACCTACACCTATGGCCAGCCGATGATCGGAACGCCGGCCTTCGCCAAGGCGTGTACCGAGGCGACGTTCGGCGGCACCAGCGCACCGCTCGACTCGGCCGTGTTTCGGTACGTGCACGCCGACGACGTGGTGCCGCAGTTGCCGCCGCGCGAATCCGGCTCATTCAAGCACTTCGGCCAGGAGTTCGGGTGCGAGCGTGCGGGCGGGGAACGCCAGCCCACTTGGGTGCGCCGAGAGGCATCTACCGGTCAGACCTACGCGCTCGGCCTTGCTATCGGGGGGCTGTCGTTGGTGACTCGCCAACTCAGTCGACTTCGTTGGCTGCCGCTGAACCAGTCGATCGTCGATCACGGGCCGCAGAAGTACATCGCCGCGCTGACGCCGCCTGGTGTTCGGAGCGAATTCGGCGACTGACCGCCTGACCGGAAAATGCTGAAGGTGAGTGGCAGGCAATAGCATCCGGCGTAGCTTGCGGAGCCGGATCATTTTGTTAAGGTAGATGTTTGGGCTAGGCAGCGGGCGCGACGGTGACGCAATAGCCGCGGGCGGCGAGCTGGGCGAGGTGGTTTCGAAGCTTGCGTTCGGTGTCGATGTGGCGGGTGTGGTAGTCGGCGCCGAGGTCCCGGAACCGGACGTTTGTGTCGATCAGCAGATGCCAGACCACCACGAGGATGGAGCGAGCGACGGCGACGAGGGCTTTGAGCTTGCCGCGACGTTTGACGATTCGCCGGTAGCGTTCGCCGAGGAAGGTGTTCGTCTTGGCGGCTGCGGCTGCGGCGGCGGCCTCGCCGAGCACTCCCTTGAGATAGGTCGCAGGGCATCGGCACGCTGTCTGGGGCGGGTCGCCTCGATCTGCGATCCGAAAGACCTGTACTGCTCGATCCGCAAGGGCACCAACCCCTTCCTCGGATCACTCGGGTCGATCCTGTCGAAACCCACAGCAACGACAACACCAACACCAACACCAACACCAGCGCCGGTGCCGGTGGTGGTGGTACCGCGGCGGTCGCCACCGCGCTGACTTCGGATTTCACCGACGCTGACTTGCCCGGTCTCGGATCGAATGTCGACGCGCTCGGAAGACAACTGTCCGGCATCGACACCGGCGGCTCGATCGATGTGAACCAGATCGCCGACACCGCGATCTCGCTGAGCAAGACGCTCAGCCCCCTCGCCGACTTGCTGCAGTCCGGGGCCGCGAACACCGCTGCCACCGCGGGCCTGGCCGCAGCTCCAGTGGGCACACCGGAACACGCGGCCGCGCAGGTCCTCGCCACAGCGAGCCACGCGGACCTGTCTGGTGGGCTCGACTCGGTGGCCTCGATCGCGAACACCGCAGCAAAGCTGGCGAATAGTGGCACCACCACACTGCCGGCCGCCGCACCCGAACTTACCCAGCTCGCCGATGCAGCTGGGTCACTCGGCGGCCAGGTCGCGCCCCTCGCCGCCGCCCCGGCAGATGCCCTCTCCTCCGCGTCGAGCGTGTTGTCGGTCCTGAAACCGAAGGGCGTCGTCGACCAGGCCCTCAATGTGGTTACTACCGGCGTGACTGCCCTCGATTCCGAAGATCCTGCACAACCTGATCGTGCTTCCGCAGGAGATCGCCGCCGGTGTACAGCCACACGCTGTGGCTGATGATCTCCTTTGGGTAGCGGAAGCGCTTGTACGACGAATCTGCGCTGGTCACGGTCACCCATCCTCCCAGCGGTCACCCGCACAGCCAAGTTGACGATGCCCCGCTCAGGGCGGTGACCGAACCGACCACGATCGTGTCGCCCGACCCGCCGCCCGGTTCCGAGGTGCAGCCGGCCAGTGCCAGCGCAGTGATGCTTCCGACAGCGCCCGCAATTGCTAACTGATCCTTCTTCATGAGTTCCTCCGATGCTCGTGCGAACGACGCCCACGACCTCGTTGTGGGGCCGCAGTAAGTGCAGGAAAGCGGGTCGTTGTAGAGGCGAGGCTATTCGTGCCGTCAGCGGGCGGATTGTTTACGAGAGCACACCGCATGGTAATCGAGCGCATAGTCGCCCGATGCTCGACGAAGCGCAATCGCATATCCTGCACCCCGCGACAAGCAGGTCGTCCCTCCTCGACAATCCCTCGTGGCGAGGGGGTGGGCTAGCGTCGACCTCACTGGAACAGCGACCGTGTCGGACCTCTTTGAGCCGGGCCGGACACCGTCCGCCGCCTGGATGAGAACGCACATGGATCGCGATCGAAGGGAAAGCTGATGAAGCCGTCCAACATTGATGTCATCGAGCGGCACTACGCAGCCGGTGCCAAAGGCGAGCCGGCAGGCATGGTGGCCGACTTCGCAGACGACGTGAGGTGGACCGAGGCCGCAGGCACCGAGCTTGCGGGCACGTACGTCGGCAGCCAGGCCGTGATCGAGAACGTATTCGCCGCGATCGCTTACACGTGGAACGACTTCAGGGTCGAGGTGGATGAACTTCATGCCGACGACGACGTGGTGTTCAGCCTCGGAACCTACCGGGCGGTGCACGGCAAGACGGGAGAACCCCTCGACGCGCGCTTTGTGCACGTCTGGCGACTGACCGACGGGAGAATCGTGCAGTTTGAGCAGATCGTTGACTCAGCGATGTTCCCCCGAACACGCTGACGATCGCGACATCTCGAAGATCAGTTGCTTCCGCCACCTTCTGCAACGGTCGATCAGATCATGCAGCCAAGGGCACTGCCTACGGTTGCAACGGTCAAGTCCCGGGTTGTGGTGTAGCTCGGCTTCCTTCGAGGTGATTGGTCAGTCGCTGAGGGCGAGCGCGGGTTCTGTCACCTCGTTTCCGGTGTCTGTGTCGAGGCCATCGTGGAGCAGGGTCACCGGCTCGGACGACCCAGCAGGATTCGGGTGACCGTGGAGGGACGACGAGTGCGTCTGAGCGGTTCCGGGCTCGTCGTCGCCGACGGCATTGTCCATGTCTGAACGGGCAAATAATGGACGATCATGAATAGCTGCCTCGCGCGATCGCACTAGCTACTTCGACCTGAAAAACGAGGCGCCTTGGTGAGCATGATTCGGCTGTTCTCGGCCGGCCGGCCGGCCGGTCGGGATTGGGTCGGCCGCAAGTCCCCCCGATCCGCGTCCTTCACGCTGCCAGGGTGCTGATCTTGACCAGGTTGTGCGCCAGGACCCCGTGGCCGACCCAGATCTTGGCGCCTTCGGTGCTGTCGATGCGGGTGCGGTCCCAGTCGTATCCGCGTTTGAGGGCGCTGATTCTTCCTTCGACTCCTGTGCGCCACTTGATTGTTCGTCGGAACGCTGGTCTGTGTTCCTCGGCTCGCCGGCCAGCTGAGGGTTTGCCTTTGCGGGGGATCGCCACGTTGCGCACGCCGAGGTCGCGGAGGTCGTCTTCGACGGCTTTCTCGCCGTAGCCGCGGTCGGCGGTGACCGGCGGGGTGGGCGGCCGGCGCGTGTGCGGACCCGATCCACAGCTGGTGCCAGTTGGGGTGCGTCGGCCGGGTTGCCGCGTTCGACGTTGTGGTCCACCATCACGCCGTCGTCGCCTTCGACGAGCTGGGTCTTGTGGCCGAACTCGATGGGCTTACCGAGCCGTCCCTTGGCGATGGGCCGGGCGTCGGGGTCGTGCAGGCTGACCCGCCGGGTGGCTCCGTCCGGGGTCTGCCCGGCCAGCCGCTGTCGGGTCTGCGCGGTGATCTGTCGGGTGGCGGTGACCGGGTCCACGGCGGTCGTCGATGGCGCGGGCCAGGCGTCCGCGCCGGCGGCCCGTGGCCCGGTCGTGCTCGCCCTGGGCCTTCCGGGCTGTGGCCTTGGTGCGTGCCCGGCGCAGCGCGTGTTTGGCGTTGGTCAGCAGCCGTTCGGCATCGGCGGTGGTCTCGGCCAGGTCGGCCAGCTCCGAAGGTTGTGCGCCGGACCGCGGCCAGTGCCTCGTCGCGTCCGGCGGCGCTGCGCGACCGCAGCTTGAAACCGATCGAGTGCGCCCGCTTGCCCGCCGCACGGGACCGGTCCCGCACCCGGTGCGAGGGCGTTCCCCCCGAGATGTGGACACCTATTCCTATGCGGCGGTGGCCAGCGTAGCCGATCGCTGCTCGAACTCGACCGGACAGATTTGGCCGAGAGTGGAATGCCTCCTTCTGGTGTTGTATCGCGTGATCCAGCGGAACACGGCAGCGCGCGCCTCGCCCGCACTGTTCCAGCGTTT
>Ga0247825_10003586_pt1 | contig 10236 bp, 7 predicted proteins | sample 13C_Vanillin_Day_FD_194413 | JGI IMG/M metagenome (GOLD analysis project Ga0247825, IMG submission 194413) | Soil microbial communities from agricultural site in Penn Yan, New York, United States - 13C_Vanillin_Day48 | ecosystem: Environmental > Terrestrial > Soil > Agricultural land | place... | reverse complement strand
CGGTCTCGCGGTACCGGACGTCCACCAGGTAGATGGTGACCTTGACGACGTCCTCGAGCCGGCTGCCCGATTCCTTCAGCAGCATCGCGATGTTCGCCATCGCCTTCTCGGCCTGGGCCTCGACGTCACCGATTCCCACCGACTCCCGGGTGTCGAGGTCCTGACCGATCTGCCCGCGGAGATACACGACTCCGCCGGCGACGACCGCTTGCGCGAGATCGTTGTCGAGGTTCTGTTCCGGGTACGTGTCGCGGGTGTTGAACGGGCGGATGCGGGTGTGGGTGGTCATGCCGCACCCCCGTCGACGTTGTCCGACAGCCCCGCTGCGGCCTTGACCAGCCCGAGCGGCCCGTCGAAGTCGAAGTTGCGGTAGACGGCGGCGAGCTGCGCGAACGGTGGTGACTGGGCGAAGAGCTGGAACGTCAGGCGATGTCCCGCGTAGTCGCTGTTGAGCAGGTCGCGGGCGAACGCGAGAAGCTTGCGACGGTCGTCGGCCACCCAGTTGTCGTTGATGGAGTAGAACTTCTCCAGCCACGGCGCGACGTCGGGGTCGGCGAACGTGGCGGCGTCCGGGGTGATGCAGATCTGGCCGCCGCACAGCTCGCGGGCGATGTGCATCATCGCGGGCAGCTGGCTGAGCGCCATCACCCGGCCGGTGTAGAGCAGGGACTGGTTGGGCATGAGCAGGCCACCCGGGCTGGGCTCGGCGAGTGAGATGGCCGCGGTGAGGTGGGCGTTGATCGTCTCCCGGTAGCAGGCGAGCTGGGCGAGCTTCTCCTGCACCGCCTGCTGCTTCTCGAGCCCGCTCTGCTTGACGTTCCACAATGCGGATCCGATCATCAGATCGGCGAGGTGCAGCGTGCGTTGCACGAACGGGAACGCGCTGTAGCGGTGCAGGGTGGAGCGGATGAACGTGGCCGCCCGGGTGTGCCGGTAGAACAGGACGTCTTCCCAGGGGATCTCGACGTTGTCGAACACGACGAGGGACTCCACCTCGTCGACCCGGTTGGCGAGCGGGTAGTCGGCGGACGGCCCGCGGCCGGCGAACCCGTTGCGGGAGATGTACTTCAGCCCCGGCGCGCCCATGTCGAGCACGAATCCGACGGCGTAGTCGGACAGTTCACTGTTTCCCCAGTTGGCAATGGTGGGTTTGGTGAACGCCTGGTTGGAGTAGGCGGCGGCGGTCTCGTACTTCGCGCCGCGCACGACGATGCCGTTGTCGGTCTCCTTCACGACGTGCAGGAGCATGTCGGGGTCCTGATCCTGCGGCGCCTTGGACCGGTCGCCCTTGGGGTCGGTGTTCGCCGACACGTGGAACGGGTCCTCCCGGACCGACCGGTCCAGGTGGCGGCGGATGTTCTCCGAGAAGCGCGGGTCGACCTCGTTGAGGACGTCCTGACCGTCGAACAGCGACCACATCTCGCCGATGGTCTCGTCACCGACGCGGGTGACCACGCCCCGGGTGTCCTCGAGGACCAGGTCGACGGCGGCGCGCTTGTCGAGCCAGTCCTGCTGCGTGCGGGGGAGCTTGTTGGCGATGGCGTTGCGTTCGCCGGATTCGGGGTCGACGTAGGTCATCGCGTCCTGCGTGGCCTCGTCGTGCGCGAGGTCGTAGATGCGTGCCCGCACGTCGACGATCGGCTTGAACATGGGGTGGTCGGCCACGTCCTTGACGCGTTCCCCGTCGACCCAGACCTCGCGGCCGTCCCTGATGGACTCCCTGTATTCGTCTCCGGTGCGGATCATTTCGTGCTCCTGGTCCTCGGCGCGGGGTGTGCGTCCGGGTAGTCGGGGAAGGTGGAAGGTTCGAATGCTGCAGGCTTGCTGTAGGTGTGGGAGGCGTACACGAGCGGTTCGCCGGGGTGCGCCTCCACCGCGGCGACGCGTCCGATGTAGACACGGTGGGTACCGGCCTCGATGACGTCGTGGACGGCGCAGTCGAACGACGCGATCGCGTCGTGGACGCGGGGTGAGCCGGATTCGGCCACGGTCCAGTGCCCGCAGGTGAAGTCCCACCGCTGCTTGCCCGGCCAGGGCCGGCCGGCGAAGGTGTCGGCGACGTGATCGTGCTGGGTGGCAAGCACATTGACGCAGAAGACACCGTTCTCGGAAATCGCGTCGTTGACCGGGCTTCGTCCGTGCAGGCAGACCAGCACCAGCGCCGGGTCGGCCGAGACGGAGCACATCGCACTCACGGTCTGGGCGGCGCGACCGCCGGGACCGTCGGTCGCGACGACGGTGACTCCGGTCGCGACAGCGCTCATGGCCATGACGAAGTTCGCGGTCGAGTTGTCCGGCATCGGTGAGGCCACCGATGTTCGGGCCGTCGTTTCGACGGCTGGGTGACGGTCAGCGATCGGCATGACGGGCTCCTTTCTGTGTGCGGTGAGCGAGGAGTTCGTGCCGTTGCACCAATCTTGAGGTCCCCGGTGAAATCTGTACAACACAGATAAGTGGCGTACTGCATAAGGAAAAGTGATGAACTGGGAACCGATGTCGATCACGGGTTCGACCAGGGATAATTCCCTACATCAGCCGATGCGGACGGGGACGATCATGACGCCACTGCAACGCTATATCGCCGAAGAGATCGCGATCGATCATGCCGACGGGCTGCTGTCCCGCCGCGAGGCGTTGCGCAGACTCGGACTCATCGGCCTCGGCGTGGCGGCGGCGTCCTCGTTGCTCGCCGCCTGTTCCACCGACAGCGACGAGTCGCCGACCTCGGCGCCGGTGACACCCGGCGGGGCGACGCCCCCGCCGCCGGGAGCGGCCGAGGCCGTCGAGACCGAAGCGGTGACGTTCCCCGGTCCGGACGGCCGCGTCCTGCAGGGCGCGTGGGCCGACGCCGCCACACCTCGCGGAGCGGTCCTCGTCATACACGAGAACAAGGGCCTGACCGACCACATCCGTTCGGTGGCGGGACGATTCGCGGGTGCCGGCTACTCCGCGCTCGCCCTCGACCTGCTCTCGGAAGAGGGCGGGACCGCGACGTTCACCGATCAGGCGCAGGCCACCGCCGCGCTGGCCACCGTGCCGCCGGCACGCTTCGTCGCCGACATGAAGGCCGGGATCGACGAACTCGGGCGTCGGGTGCCGGACGAGAAGATGGCGGCGGTCGGGTTCTGCTTCGGCGGCGGGATGGTGTGGCAACTCCTCGCGTCCGGCGAGCCGCGGCTGGCGGCGGCGGTCCCCTTCTACGGTCCCCTGCCCGAGGGCGCCGACTTCTCCGGGTCGAAGGCCGCGGTCCTCGCCATCTACGCGGAACTGGACGCCCGGGTGAACGCGTCCCGCGACGCCGCGGCCGCCGCACTCGCGAAGGCGGGGCTACCGCACGAGATCGTCACGGTTCCGGGTGCCGATCACGCGTTCTTCAACGACACCGGGCCCCGCTACAACGCGACCGCGGCAGCCGAGGCCTACGAACGTGTCCTCGCCTGGTTCGGCGAATACCTGGGGTGAGGCGGGCGCATCAGCAGTGCGGCCACGAGGAAGCAGACCGCGCCCACGAACGTGCCCAGATCGGCGATCGTCGCGTTCTTCAGCGCGTCGGTGCCGGGCACGATGTACGCGCCGACCGCGGACACCCCGAACGCTATCGACCCGATCATGTTCAGCCAGGTGCTGCGCCAGTTGCGGGCATGCGGATCCCACAGCTTGTCGGTTTCGGTGGTGGCCACCACCGCCAGACCGCTGGCGACGAGGAACGCCGTCGACCCGAAGAGGTCGGGACTCCACCCCCACACCCGGTCCTGTTCGACGGTGAGGCTCTGGATCAGCACGACCCCGGTACTCACGTTGAACAGCAGGGTGCCGACGAACTGGATCAGCGCCGCCCACCAGTCGTAGCGTTCGACCGTCGCGGATTCCTCCCCGGGCACCGGCCTGCCGCTGAGCCGCAGCTGGATGAATCCGGCGGTGGTGAAGAACAGCGATCCGACGAAGTAGGTGATGTTGTCGATCTCGGGGCCGACCGCCTGCCCGTACACCCGCGTGGCCGCCATCCCGAACAGGAAGGAGCCGATGACGAATCCCCAGGACTCCCGGCGCAGCCGGAGCGTTCGGCGAGGTGCGGACGAGGTGTGGTCACTCGACACCGTGACGTCACCCCCTCACCGGTCGGCAGGGTCTCAGACTCTCCGAAGACACGTACCGGGTCAAGGTCGGAGGCCGAAATTCGGCTGCGCGTCCACGTGGGGTGTGCCAGTGTCGGGACATGACGACGACCACCGCCGGCATCACGATCAGAACGGCGACCGAACAGGACTGGCCGAAGATCACCCTGCTCAACGAGATCTGCTTCGTGACACCGCAGAACGAGGAGTTCACCGCCCACTGGAGGCAACTCGTCAGCGGCGCGCCGCCGATCATCGCGGTCGACGAGGACGCGGTGGTCGGCGCCACCATGGACATCCCCATGACCGTCACCGTTCCCGGTGGCGAGGGCGTTCCCGCGGCGGGCGTCACCGCGGTGACGGTCGCGCCCACCCATCGACGCCGCGGTCTCCTTCGCGCGCTCTACGCCGAACATCACGACCGCATCCGGACGTCGGGGGTCCCGCTGTCGCTCCTCACGGCCAGTGAGGGCGGGATCTACGGACGCTTCGGGTACGGGCCCGCAACCATCGAGACCACGTCGAGCATCGACCGCCGATTCGCCGTGCCGCATCCGAAGGCACCGGATCCGGGTGGTGTGCGGATGGTCCATCCGGCGGAGGCCCGGGCCGCGTTCACCGACGTCTACGACCGCTGGCAACGGGTGACCCCGGGGGCGCAGGTGCGGCCCGAGATCGTGTGGAATCGGATCTTCGCCGACCGTGAGAGCGAGCGCGGCGGCGGCACAAGCCTGTTCGGGCTCGTGCACGACGACGGTTACGTGCTCTACCGTCGCGTGTCCGGCGACAACGGAACCGTCGCCCGGGTGGAGGAGATCCGCACGGTCACGCGGGACGCGCACGCCGCGGTGTGGCGGGCACTGCTCGGCCTGGACCTCGTGCGGCGCATCGAAGCGCACCTCACCCCCGAGGACCCACTGCCGTATCTGCTGACCGACGGCCGGCTGGTGCGCACCACCTCGCGCCACGACGAGCTGTGGGTCCGGATCATGGACGTGCCCGCCGCGCTCGAGGCCCGCAGGTACCGAACAGACTTCGACGTCGTGATCCAGGTCGACGACGGATTTTTGGACGCCGGCGGGCGGTTCGCGCTGACCGTGCGGGACGGCACCGCGATGTGCACCCCGACCGACTCCACCCCGCAGGTGGTGCTCGACCTGGACGTGCTGGGCAGCCTGTATCTCGGCGCCCACCGGGCACGCACCTTCGCGGCCGCGAACCGGCTGCAGGCCGCGGATCCCGGCGTCCTCGACCGTGTCGATCACGCCTTCGGCGCCGACCGCGACGCCCAGATGGGGTGGCCGTTCTAGCGGGCCGAACCCGCCTGTTTCGCGAACACGGCCCGCGCCCGTTCGGCGACGGCCCGGGCCCGCGCCGTGCTCCGCACACCCTTCAGCCGGGCGAGTACCACGGGGAGGCCGGGAACGTCGTCGGCGATGGGCAGCGTCGCGACGCGGCCGCCGTCGTAGGTCCGGCCCTCGGCGGGCCGCTGGTTGAGGATCGAGAAGCCGTGGCCGCGGGCGACGAGTCCGCGCACCGTTTCGTAGCTCGCCGAGCGGTACCGGACCACCGGCGTGACCCCCGCCGCCGACAGCATCGCCAGGAAGTAGTCGCGGCTGCTCGGCAGGTCCAGCAACACCATGGGTTCGCCCTCGAGGTCGGCGAGGGTGATCGCGTCGTGTCCGGCCAGCCGGTGGTCCGGCGGAAGGATGACGTGCGGCCTGGCGACCCCGAGCGTTTCCGTCTCCATGTCGTCGCCCAGCGCGAGGTCGTAGGTCAGGGCCAGTTCCGCGGTGCCGTTGCGCAGCGCCGCCCGCACCGCCTCCGCCTGCGTCTCGACGACCTCGACCTCCAGGTCGGGGTGCTGATCGCGCAGGTCCGAGATCAGTGTCGGGAGGATGAACGGGGTGAGGGTGACGAAGCAGGCCAGGCGCACCGTTCCCCGCACGTTGTCCTCGTGACCGCGGGCCGCGTCGAGAACCTCACCGAGGTGGGCGAGGACGCTGCGGGTGTCGCGGAGCATCTCCTCCCCCGCCGCGGTGAGGACCAGTCCGCGGGACCGTTGCCGGATGAAGAGCTGGGTGCCGATCTGGTGCTCGAGTTGGGAGATCGCCGAGGAGACCGCCGACTGCGCGACCATCAGTTCGTCGGCGGCCTTCGTCATGCTGGAGAAGTTCGCGGCCTCGACGAAATACCTCAGTTGGGTGAACGTCACGTCGGGTCGTCGTTGCATGCGCTCTCCTCGGGATCTGAGGCCACCAGGATTGCAGGTCTCCGACCGGGGAGCCACCCACGACACACGCGGCGGACGCGACACCGTCAGCGGATGTCGGCGTTCACGAGGTCGGGATCCGGCTGCGATCCGGGGCCGTCTTCCCGGGTGGGGCGCGGGCCACTCGCGGACCGCACGGATGTGCCGCGCACGTATCCGACGGCGCCGAGTAGCGCGAGCACGGCCAGCGTCCCGAGGGTGAACAGTTCGAACGTCCCCTGGCTCACTCCCCAGATCTCCTCGAAGTCGTAGTCCAGGCCGAACACCGATTCCAGGGTGCCCGGGAAGACCGCCACCCAGGAGCCGAGCAGCACCCACGCGAAGCACAGGATGCCGAGGACGCGGAAGCCCGCGTTTCCGGTGGGAACCCGGAAAGGCCGCACGACGTCCGGGAAACGCGTGCGCAGGCGGACCGCCGACGGGATGACGATCAGGTAGCTGAGCAGGAACGTCGAGATCGAGATGGTGAGCACGACCGCGAAGATGGAGCCGCCGGATCCGGTGATCTGCATGGCCGCGACCATGAAGACGGTGGCGACGACTCCGGACAGGAAGTTGACGCGCACCGGCGTTCCGAGACGCGGATGGAAGCGGCCGAAGAACCCGCCGAAGAACGCACCGTCGGCCGCGGCCATCGCCTGCATGCGGTCGCTGATGATCATCCACGCCGCACCCTGGGTCATCAGGATCACCGCGAAGATCACCCCGGTCACGGTCAGCATGGCGGGTGCGGCGGGACCGTAGACGCTGTACACGGTCGCGACCGCCTCGAGGAGTCCGCCGACACCGGTGATGTCGTCCGCGGGTACGACGAGCAGGATGGCGAAGATCGGCAGCAGGTAGGACGCGGCGGCGATGGCGCAGGCGCGGGCGATCGAGATCGGGACGTCGCGGGCGGGGTTCTTCATTTCCCCGGCGGCGCTGTTGCCGGATTCGAAACCGAGGTAGGAGAACAGCAGCAGCGGCGTCACACCGAGGAGCCCGGTCAGGGTGGGGCTGAAGTCGCCCGCCGAGATGCCGGCGAAGCCGTTCTTCGCGGCGTAGATGCCGGTGGTGACGAGGAAGAACAGCAGGAAGACGATCTTGAGGAACGCGCCGACCGTCGGAATCCATTTGCCGCGAGCCAGACTCACGACGGCGGCGAGCACCGTCAGCCAGATGAAGACGAGCTTGAACAGGTAGTCCGTCACCGATCCTTCCTCGAACGCGGTGACGTAGTGGTTCCAGGTCTCCGCGGCGATGAACGCCATGGACCCGCCGACCCACACGGGCTGGGTCACCCACGTCAGCAGCGATGCGAGGGCGGCGAGGGGCCGGCCGAACGCTCTCCGGACCCACACGTACACACCGCCCTCGCCGGTGAACGTGCTGCCGATCTCGGCGAAGATGAGGCCGTACGGCAGCAGGAAGAACACCGCGAGAACCAGTGCCCAGGTGAACGTCTCCGCGCCGAAGGTGGAGACCTGACCGAGAACCTCGACCGACACCACCGCCGCGACGATGAGGAAGACGATGTCGAAACGGCCGAGTGACTTCTGGAGATGTTGTGTCTGTTCGTCCGCCAGGGCGGTGGGGGTGTTGTCGCTCATCGATCGTGCCTCTCACGTTGCAGTGATGCCGGTCACTACTCTCGTCCGCGCTAGGCAAATCTGTACAGCACAAAGATCCGGGGTACTGCATCAGTTCTCCAGATGCGGATGCCGCCGAGTTGGCATCTGAATAACTGATGCAGTGGCACGAAAAGATCCTGTTGACTGTTGTGGTCGCGCGGACCGACGATTCTGGCACTGCACGAACCGAACAGCGTGAGGAACCCCACCGTGCGTGATCCGCGATACGACATCCTTTTCGAACCGGTCAAGATCGGACCGGTCACCGCCCGCAACAGATTCTTCCAAGTCCCGCACTGCAACGGCATGGGCTACCGCGACCCCTCCGGGGAGGCGTACATGCGGCGCGTCAAGGCCGAGGGCGGCTGGGCCGTCGTCTGCACCGAGCAGGTCGAGATCCACCCCACCTCGGACATCGGCCCGTTCATCGAACTGCGCCTGTGGGACGACCAGGACCTGCCTGCCCTGACCCGAATCTCCGAGAAGATTCACGAGGGCGGCTCCCTCGCAGGCATCGAGCTCGCCCACAACGGCCTGAACAGTCCCAACCTGATCAGCCGCGAGACCCCGCTCGGCCCGCAGAATCTGCCCGTCGTCTCCTGGAACTACGACCCCGTCCAGGCCAGGGCGATGACCAAGTCGGACATCGCCGACCTCCGGCACTGGCACAAGGAGGCGGTGCGCCGGTCGCTGAAGGCCGAATACGACATCGTCTACGTGTACGCCGGGCACGCGATCGGCGGCCTGCACCACTTCCTGTCCCGCCGCTACAACAACCGGACGGACGAGTACGGCGGCAGCCTGACCAACCGGGTTCGCCTGCTCCGCGAGATCCTCGAGGATTCACGCGAGGTCGCCGACGGGAAGGCCGCCGTGGCGTGCCGCATCTCGGTCGACGAACTCCTCGGCGACGAGGGGATCACCCGCAGCGAGATCGAGGACGTGATCGGCCTGCTCGGCGAGACCCCCGATCTGTGGGACTTCGTGCTGGGCAGCTGGGAGGACGACTCCGTCACGTCGCGGTTCGGTCCCGAGGCGGAGCAGGAACCATACGTACGCGGTCTGAAGCAGCTCACCACGAAACCCGTCGTCGGCGTCGGCCGCTTCACCTCGCCCGACACGATGCTGCATCAGGTCAAGAGCGGAATCCTCGACTTCATCGGGGCGGCCCGCCCCTCGATCGCCGACCCGTACCTTCCCCGCAAGATCGAGGAGGGGAACCTCGAGGACATCCGGGAGTGCATCGGCTGCAACATCTGCGTGTCCGGCGACTTCACCATGTCGCCGATCCGCTGCACCCAGAACCCGACGATGGGCGAGGAGTTCCGGCGCGGCTGGCACCCGGAGCGAATCAAGGTCCGCTCGACCGATTCGAGCGTCCTCGTCGTCGGCGCCGGCCCCGCCGGACTCGAGGCGGCCCGCGCGCTCGGGCAACGCGGCTACCACGTCAGCCTCGCCGAGGCGAGCAGGCAACTCGGCGGCCGCGTGACCCGCGAGTCCAGGCTTCCCGGACTGTCCGCGTGGATCCGCGTGGTCGACTACCGCGAACAGCAACTCCGCAAGCTCCCCGACGTGGACGTGTTCATGGAGAGCGAGATGACCGCCGACGACGTCATCGAGAACGACTTCCACCACGTGGTCGTCGCGACGGGCTCGCACTGGCGCCGCGACGGCGTCGGCCGGTGGCACACCCACGCCGTCCCCGTCGACGAGCACGCCGACGTCCTGACCCCCGACGACGTAATGGCGGGGCTCCGCCCCCGGGGCAACAAGGTCGTGCTCTTCGACGACGACCACTACTACCTCGGTGCGGTCGTCGCCGAACTCCTCGCCAAGGAGGGATTCGACGTCACCCTGATCACGCCGGCCGCGCACGTGTCGCAGTGGACGACGAACACCATGGAAGTGGTCCGAATCCGCAAGCGAATCATCAAGGCCGGTGTGCACGTTCAGGTGAACCGCGCCGTCACCGCGGTCACCCCCCAGGGCGTCCGCACCGTGTGCGCGTTCACCGGCGACGAGCAGTTCGTCGACGCGGACAGCGTTGTCCTCGTCACCGCCCGACTCCCACACGACGGGTTGTTCCACGAACTGCACTCCCGCGAATCCGAATGGGCCGGCGCCGACCTGCGCAGTGTCCGCGGCATCGGCGACGCCTGGGCGCCGTCCACCATCGCGGCGGCGGTCTGGTCCGGGCACCGGTACGCCGAGGAACTCGACGAACCACCCGCCCCGGGTC
>Ga0247825_10003585_pt1 | contig 10237 bp, 5 predicted proteins | sample 13C_Vanillin_Day_FD_194413 | JGI IMG/M metagenome (GOLD analysis project Ga0247825, IMG submission 194413) | Soil microbial communities from agricultural site in Penn Yan, New York, United States - 13C_Vanillin_Day48 | ecosystem: Environmental > Terrestrial > Soil > Agricultural land | place... | reverse complement strand
ATTGCCACCTCGACTTCCCCGACTTCGCCGGGGAGACCGGCGCCGTCGTCGCCCGCGCCGCCGCCGCCGGCGTGACCCGCATGGTCACCATCTGCACCCGCCTGCGCCAGGCGGCCGCGGTGCGCGCGATCGCCGAGGCGCACCCCGGGGTGTTCTGGGCCGCCGGCAGCCACCCGCTGCACGTCCACGAGGAGCCGATGGCCACCGTCGACGCCTTGGTGGCGCTCGCCGCGCACCGCAAGCTGGTAGGCATCGGCGAGACCGGCCTCGACTATCACTACAGCGCCGACACCAGGGCGCTACAGGCCGAGTCGCTGCGCATCCACATCGAGGCCGCGCGCCGCACCGGCCTGCCGCTGATCATCCACGCCCGCGACGCCGACGACGACATGGCGCGCATCCTCGCCGACGAGCATGCCGCCGGGCCCTTCGCCTGCGTCATGCACTGCTTCACCAGCGGCCGCGGGCTGGCCCAGACCGCGCTGGCGCTCGGCTTCTACCTGTCGATCTCCGGCATCGCGACCTTCCGCATCGCGGACGGCCTGCGCGCGATCTTCGCGGACGCGCCGCGCGACCGGCTGCTCGTCGAGACCGACAGCCCCTACCTCGCGCCGCAGCCGCACCGCGGCAAGCGCAACGAGCCGGCCTACGTCGCCGAGACCGCGCGGCTGATCGCCGGCCACCTCGGCATCGAGCCGGACGAGATGGCGGCGCTCACCTCGGCGAACTTCGACCGGCTGTTCGCGAAGGCCGCCGCGTGACGGCGCGGCTCCGCGCCACCATCCTCGGCTGCGGCTCGTCGGCCGGCGTGCCGCGCATCGGCGGCGACTGGGGCGCCTGCGACCCGGCGGATCCGAGGAATCGCCGCAGCCGCTGCTCGCTGCTGCTCGAGCGCACGACCGGCGGCGGCACCACGCGCGTGCTGATCGACACCACCCCCGACCTGCGGACGCAACTGCTCGCCGCCGGGATCGGCCTGCTCGACGGCGTGGCCTATACCCATGCGCACGCCGACCATATCCACGGCATCGACGACCTGCGGACCGTCGTGCAGAACCGCGGCGGCCGGCTGCCGGTCTGGGCGGACGCCGAGACCACCGACGTGCTGATCTCGCGCTTCGCCTACGTCTTCGTGCAGCCGCCCGGCAGCCTGTATCCACCGATCCTCGACCTTCGCGCCATCGAGGGGCCGCTGGTGGTCGAGGGCGCCGGCGGCCCCATCGAGCTGCGGCCGTTCCGCGTCGCGCACGGCCGGATCGACTCGCTCGGCTTCCGCAGCGGCGGCCTCGCCTACCTGCCGGACGTCTCGGCGATCCCGGACACCGCCTGGACCGAGCTCGACGCGCTCGACGTCTGGGTCCTCGACGCGCTGCGCCGCAGGCCGCACCCGACCCACAGCCACCTCGCCCGGAGCCTCGAGTGGATCGCCCGGTCCGCGCCGCGCCGCGCGGTGCTGACCAACATGCACAACGACCTCGACTATGCGGCGCTGCTCGCCGAGCTGCCGCACGGGATCGAGCCGGCCTACGACGGCATGACGCTCGATCTCGACGCATGATCGGCATCGTGTTCCTCGTCGTGCTGCCGGTGTTCCTGGTGATGGCCGCCGGCTACGCCGCAACGCGCAGCGGCGTCTTCTCCTCGAGCGCGGTCGACGGGCTGATGGTCTTCACCCAGAACTTCGCGATCCCGTGCCTGCTGTTCCGCGCGCTCGTCGACCTCGACCTCGGCGCGGTCTTCGACCCGCGGCTGCTCGCCTCCTTCTATGTCGGCGCGGTGACCTGCTTCGTGCTCGGCATCATCGGGGCGCGCCTCGCCTTCGGCCGGCGCCCGGGCGAGGCGGTCGCCATCGGCTTCGGCGCGCTGTTCTCGAACTCGGTGCTGCTCGGCCTGCCGATCATGGAACGCGCCTACGGCACCGGGTCGCTGTCGCCGACCTTCGCGATCATCTCGATCCACGCGCCCTTCTGCTACCTGGTCGGGATCGCCACCATGGAGGTCGCCCGCGCCGACGGCCGCGGGATGGCCGATACCCTGCGCGCCGTCGCCCGCGCGATGTTCCGCAACGCCCTGATGATCGGCCTGATGCTCGGCTTCGTGGTCAACCTCGGCGACATCCCGCTGCCCGGGCCGCTGCGCGACGCGCTCGACATGATGGCCAACGCCGCCCTCCCGGCCGCGCTGTTCGGGCTCGGCGGCATCCTGACCCGCTACGCGATCCGCGCCTCGCTGGCCGAGGCCGGCATGATCGCCGCCCTGTCGCTCATCCTGCATCCGGGGATCGCCTTCGCGCTCTCCGCCGGGGTGTTCGGCCTGCCCGACGGCTTCGTCCGCTCGGCCGTGGTCACCGCCGCGATGGCCCCGGGGGTCAACACCTACGTCTTCGCCAGCCTCTACGGCCGCGGCCAGGCCCAGGCCGCCAGCGCCATCCTGCTCGCCACCGGCCTGTCGGTGCTCACCGTCTCCGCCTGGCTGGCGATCCTCGGCGGCGCCGGCTGACCTCAGGGCAGCGCCTCGAAGTCGTCGCGCCGGTGGCCCTCGACCATGACGCGCAGGCCCTCGGGGGCCAGCACCTCGACGGCATCGCCCCACTGGTAGAGGTGCCAGGCCATCTCGAGCCAGCCGGAGGCGCGGAAGCGGACGACGAGCGCCTCGTCGGGCTGGTCCTCGAGCCGCTGGCCGGGATGGAAGACGAACTCGCGCGCGGCCGGCGCCGCCGCGGGCGAGAACCGCCAGACGACCTCGCCGTAGCGCGCCTCGTCCTGGTAGGAGCCGAAGGCCCGGGCCGCATGCGCGGCGATGTCGAAGCCCGGCTCGCGGGCGAAGCTCGACCCGAGCAGCCGCGCGGCGCGGATGCGGTCGACGCGGAAGTGGCGGAGCGAAGGGTCGCGGTCCTCGTCGCGGGCGACGAGGTAGCGGCGCATCCCGAGCAGCACGCCATGCGGCGCGACCCGGCGCTCGGCCTCGCCGCCATCGGCGCCGGCGTAGGTGATGGCCAGCAGGAACGGGCCCTTCAGCGCCTCGGCGATGGTCTCGAGCACCCCCGGCTCGGCGCGCGCCGCCGGCCCGGGGCGGGCGGCGAAGCCCTGCGCCTCCATCAGCGCCTCGGCGTCGGCCTCGGCGCGGCGGGCGTGCGGACCGGGCATCAGCGCCAGCAGCCGGTCGCGCAGCGCCGCGAGCGCGGCGACGTCGGGCGTGGCGCCGTCGCGCTCGGCCCGCCGGATCGACATGTCGAGCGCCGCGAGCTCGTCGTCGCGGACACCCTGGAAGCGGGCGAGGCCGGGGTCGCGCAGCTTCCAGCGGCGGCGGCGGTCCTCGTCGGTGCGGATCTCGACGCCGGGAAACGTGTCCTCGAGCGCGCGGGCCATGCGCTGCGCGGTCCGGTGGTCGGCGTCGAAGGCCTCGGCGATCTCGGCGAGCGAGACGCCCTGGTGCCGCGCCACCGCCATCTCGGCGAGCCGCATGAGATCCCGGGCCTTGGCAAGCGACATGGCGGCGTCCCCGCGCAGACTGTCGAACCGCGATAGCAGACGCCGGGGATCGGCGCCATCCAATCGCGGAATCCGAGCGACGCCGCGTCGGGAAACCCGGGATTAACCGTCATTTGCGAGGCCAGGCGCATCCGACGGCGTAAAACAGGACCTTCCAGGTTGAGTTGGGACGGCATCGGAAGTATCGCCTGCAGTGACAGGTTCTGTCACCGGTTGGGGCGCATAAGGGGTTCGCGGGCGACTCGCCCCGCATGTGGGCGCTCCGACCGGGGAGCGCGGAGACGGAGCGCGGAGAGATGCAGAGTAACGAGTATGGTGTCGTTCTCTCCGCCTCCGATCTCATGCGCTTCTCCGGGTGCGCTCACGCGACGACGCTCGACCTGGCGCGGCTGAGGGGTGGGGGACCCGTGCCGGGCGAGGACAGCGAGGACGCCAGGCTGCTGCAGCGCCACGGCGACGCCCACGAGGCGCGTCATCTGGCGGCGCTCAGGGCCGCGGGCCGGAGCGTCGTCGAGATCGATCGCGCGGGACGGTTCGCCGAAGCCATCGCCGCGACCCGCGCGGCGCTCGCGGGTGGGGCCGAGGTGGTGTTCCAGGGCGCGCTCGTCGGCGGCGCCTGGGGCGGCTGGACCGACTTCCTCGAACGCGTCGAGCGCCCGTCGGCATTCGGCCCGTGGTCCTACGAGGTGGTGGACACCAAGCTGAAGCGCAAGCCGCACCCGAAGCACGTGCTGCAGCTCGCGCTCTACTCCGACCTGCTGGCCGAGGTGCAGGGGACTGCGCCGGAGCAGGCCCACGTGGAGCTCGGCGACCGGACGCGCGCGACCATCCCGCTGCGCGAGGTCGGCGCCTACGCCCGGCGCGTCCGGTCGCGGCTGGCGGCCGTCGTGGCACAGCCGCGGCCGACGCGGCCGGTTCCCTGCGCCGACTGCCCGCTCTGCCGCTGGCGCGGGCACTGCGACGCGACGCTCGCGGCCGAGGACAGCCTCTACCGCGTCGCCAACATCACCCGCGGCCAGGTGGCGAAACTGGAGGCGGCCGGCATCGGGACGCTCGCCGCTCTGGCGGCCCGGGACCGGCCGGTGCGCGGCATGGCGCCGGAGACGCTGGCGCGCCTGGTGGCGCAGGCCGGGCTGCAGGCGGTCCGGGGCGCGGGAGGCGGCCCGGACTTCGCGCTCCGCCCCGCCGTTCCCGGCAAGGGCTTCGACCTGCTGCCGGCGCCCGACCCGGGCGACATCTTCTACGACATCGAGGGCGACCCGCACGTCGAGGGCGGGCTCGAGTACCTGCACGGTCTCTGGGCACCGGACGCCGGCTTCCGCGCCATCTGGGCGCACGACCGCGACGCCGAGCGGGAAGCGCTCGAGGCCGTGCTCGACGCCTTCCGTGCCCGCATCGCCGCGTATCCGGGCGCGCGGATCTACCACTACGCGGCCTACGAGGTCACGGCGCTGCGGCGGCTGACGGCGCTGCACGGCATCGGCGAGGCCTTCCTCGACCGGCTGCTGCGCGAGCGGCGCTTCGTCGACCTCTACGCCGTGGTGCGCGGCGGGGTGCTGGCCTCGGAGGCCGACTACTCGATCAAGTCGCTCGAGGTCTTCACCGGCATCGAGCGCGCCGGCGAGGTGAAGACCGCCGGCGGCTCGGTCGTCGCCTACGAACGCTGGCTCGAGGAGCGGGACGACGCGATCCTCGCGGAGATCGAGGACTACAACCGCATCGACTGCGTCTCGACCGAAAAGCTGCGCGACTGGCTGGTGGCGATCCGGCCCGCCGGTCCCTGGCCGGCGCCGGCGACCGGCAGGGCCAGCGACGAGGCGGCGGAGAACGCGGAGGCGGCAGCCTTGCGCCGGGGGCTTGCCGACTCCGGGATGGAGGCCGAGCGGCAGCGGCTGCTCTTCGACCTCGGCGCGTTTCACCGGCGCGAGGCCAAGCCCGCCTGGTGGGCGATCTTCGACAGCCTCGGCAAGGACACCGACTCGCTGATCGACGACATGGACTGCCTCGCCGGGCTCGAGGCCATCGGGCCGGCCCGGCGCGAGAAGCGGTCGGTGGTGCGCGACTACCGCTTCCCCGACCAGGAGACCCGGCTGAAGCCCGGCAGCCAGCCGACCGCGCCGCTGGCCGATCCCTATCTCCCCGTCACCCTCGCCGGGCTCGACCGCGGCGCCCGCAAGGCCACGGTCAAGCTCGGCGCCGGCCGGGGCAGCGCGCTCCCCGACCGGCTGTCCCTGCACCCGCCCGAGCCGCTCCGCACCGGGGCGCTCGCCGCCGCGGTGCGCGCGGTGATCGCCGACCAGTGCGGACCCCAGCGGCGTCGTGCCATCGACGACCTGCTGGCCCGGCGCGCACCGCGGCTGGGACTGCCGGCGGGCGACGTCCTCGGCGGCGCCGACCCCGTCGAGGGCACGGTCCGCGCCGTGCTCGCGATGCAGGACACCGTGCTGCCGATCCAGGGGCCGCCCGGCACCGGCAAGACCTTTGTCGCGGCCCGCGCCATCCTCGCGCTGGTCGCCGCCGGGCGGCGCGTGGCCGTGGCGTCGACCAGCCACGAGGCGATCTCGAACCTGCTGCGGGCCTGCCTCGCCGCGCTGCCCGACGACGCCACCGGCCTGACCATCGACCGCGTGGACCTCGCCCACAAGCTCGGGATCGGCGAGCATCCCTACGGCCCCGGTGCGCCGATCCACGCCTCGAGCCGCACCGACGACGCCGCATGGCACGCGGCCGACGTGGTCGGCGGCACCGCCTTCCACTTCTGCAAGCCCGAGTTCGAGGGGGCCTTCGACACGCTGGTCGTCGACGAGGCGGGACAGGTCGGGCTCGCCAACCTGCTCGCCATGGGGCGCTGCGCCCGGAACATCGTCCTCGTCGGCGACCCGCGCCAGCTGCCGCAGGTGGTGCAGGGGTCGCATCCGGGCGGCGCTGGCCTCTCCTGCCTCGACTGGCTGCTCGGCGATCAGGCCACGGTCCCGCCCGACCGCGGCATCCTGCTGCCGGTCACCCGGCGGATGCATCCCGAGCTCTGCCGCTTCGTCTCGGAGCAGGTCTACGAGGGCCGGCTCGCCAGCCACCCCGACACCGCCCGCCAGCGCGTCGGCGGCAGCCGCTGGCCGGGGGCCGGGGCGCACCTCGTCGAGGTGCCGCACGCCGGCAACGCCCAGGTCGCGCACGAGGAGATCGCCGCGATCCGCGCCGCCATCGCCGAGCTCACGGCCGGCACGTGGACCGACGGCGGCGGCGCGACCCGGCCCTTGCGCGACAGTGGCATCATCGTCGTCGCCCCCTACAACGCGCAGGTGAACGCGCTGCGCGCCGCGCTGCCCGAGCGGGTGCGCGTCGGGACGGTGGACAAGTTCCAGGGGCAGGAGGCGCCGGTCTGCCTCGTGTCGATGACCGCCTCCTCGATCGAGGAGGTGCCACGCGGCATGGGCTTCCTGTTCTCGCTCAACCGCATCAACGTCGCGGTCAGCCGCGCCAAGGCCCTCTCGCTGGTGTTCGCCTCGCCCCGGCTGCTGGACGCGCGCTGCGCCACGGTCGAGGAGGTGCGCCTCGTCAACACCCTCTGCGCCCTGCCGGTGGCGGGCGCCCAAGCCGCCGTCGGAGATGCCGCATGATCCGCTTCCTGCACACCGCCGACCTGCACCTCGGCAAGCCGTTCGGCCGTTTCCCCGAGGACCTGCGCGGCCGGCTGCGCGAGGCGCGGCACGCCAGCATCGTCCGGCTCGCCGCCGCGGCGCGCGGCCACGGCATCGCCGACATCCTCGTCGCCGGCGACAGCTTCGACACCCAGACCCCGTTGCCCGCGACCCTGCGCCAGGCGCTGCACGCGATGGCCGCCGACGCCGGGGTCCGCTGGTGGCTGCTTCCCGGCAACCACGACAGCCTCGCCGCCGGCGACCTCTGGCAGCGGGTCGGGCGGGACGCGCCGCCGAACGTCCGGCTGCTGCTGACCCCCGAGCCGGTGGCGTTCGCGACCGGCGCCGTGCTGCTGCCGGCGCCCTGCACCCAGCGCCGCCCGGGCCGCGACCTGACCGCCGGCATGGCCGACGCCGCGACGCCGGAGGGCGCGCTGCGGATCGGGCTCGCGCACGGCGCGGTGCAGAGCTTCAGCGAGGACGGCAACGAGGCGCTGATCCCGCCCGACCGGGCGGAGACCGCCGGCCTCGCCTTCCTCGCCCTCGGCGACTGGCACGGCCAGCTGCGCATCGGCGCGCGCTGCTGGTACGCCGGCACGCCCGAGGCCGAGGGCTTCAGGCACGCCGCGCCTCCCGGCGCGCTGGTGGTGGCTCTGGCCGGCACTGGGCCCGAGGTGACGCCGGTGCCGACCGGGGCGCTCGCCTGGCGCAGCCTGGCGCTCGACCTGCTGCCCGGCGATGGCGATCCGGCGGCCCGGCTCCCGGGGCTGCTGCCGCCGGTGGCGTCGCGCCGCGACACGCTGCTGCGCGTCACCGCGACCGGCCGCACCGGCCTCGCCGGCGAGGGCGCGCTCGTCCGCGCGCTGGCGGCCGTCGAGCACGACTTCGCCTTCCTCGAGGTCGACCGGACCGGTCTCGCCGTCGAGCACGCCCCCGCCGACCTCGAGCACTTCGGCCTCCCCGGCACGGCGCTCAGGGTCGCCGCCGAGGCGCTGCGCACCGACGCCGACGACCCGTCGCTGCCGGACGAGGAGCGCGGCGCCGCGCTCGCCGCCCTCTCCCGCCTCCATGCCTTCGCCGGAGATGCCGCATGAAACTTCGCTCGATCAGCCTGACCAACGTCCGCCGCTTCGCCGGCGGCACCGTCCGCCTCGACGGCCTCGGCGACGGCCTGAACCTCGTCTGCGCCCCGAACGAGGCCGGCAAGTCGACGCTGTTCGAGGCGCTGCAGGCGCTTATCCTCGTCCCCGCCCGCTCCGGCGGCGCCGAGGCCCGCGCCCTGCGCCCCTATGCCGGCGGCGCCCCCGAGGTGGCGGCCGAGGTGGAGCTCGACGGCGGCCGCTACCGCATCGCCAAGCGCTGGCTGCAGCGCCCGTTCGCCCGCGTCACCGAGCTGCCCTCGGGCCGGATCATCGCCCAGGACGACGAGGCCGAGAGCTGGATCGCCGTGTGGCTCGCCGGCGACGGCCCGGCCGAGCTGCTCTGGGTCCGCCAGGGCATGCTCGCGCTCGAGCCCGAGGGGCGCAATCCGTCCGAGAAGGCCGAGCAGGAGCGGCTCGTCCGGATCCGCCGCGACCTGCTGTCCTCGGTCGCCGCCGAGCTCGACGCGATCACCGGCGGCCGGCGGCTCGACGCGATCGCCAGCCGCTGCGAGGCGGCGCTCGCCGAGCTCGCCACGCCGACCGGCAGGCCGAAGGCCGGCGGCCGCTGGCGCCTCGCCGAGGACGAGGCCGCCGGGCTCCGCGGCGCGCTCGCCCGGCTCGACGCCCAGTGCGAGGACCTCGCCACGGCCCTCGCCGAGCGCGCCCAGGTCCGCGAGGACTTGGCCCGCGCCGAGGATCCCGCCGCCACCCAGGCCCGCGCCGCCGGCCTCGCCGAGGCCGAGCGCGCCGCAGAAGCCGCGCGCATCCACCGCAGCCGCCTCGACGCGGCGCGGGACGCCGAACGCGCCGCCGCCCTCGAGCTGGCCGCCGCGGCTCAGGGGATCGAGGCCCACGACCGCACCACCCGCCGCCGCGCGGCCGCCGAGGCTGAGGCCGCCACCGCCGCCGAGGCCTGCCGGGCGACCGCCGGGGCCCTCGCCGCCGCGCAGGCGCGCGAGACCGGCGCCGCCGGCGCCGCCGCAACGGCGCGAACCACCCAGGCCGCCGCGCGCGCGGCGCTCGAGGCCGCCGAGCGCGCGGCGCGTGCCAACGAGTCCGCCACCCGCGCCGCCGCGCTCGCCGCCCGCCTCGACCGCGCCCGCGGCCTCGCCCGCGAGGTCGCGGCCGCCACCGCGGAAGCATCGGCCGCCGCGGTCCCGGACGCCGACGTCCGCGCCGCGCGCGAGGCCGCCGCCGCGCTCGACCGCGCCCGCGCCCGGCTGGAAGCCGGCGCCGTCACCCTCACCGTCGACTACCTCCCCGGGATGGCCGATCGCATCACCCTCGACGGCCGGCCGCTCGATCCCGGCGCGACGGTCGCCTGCGCCGGCCCGGCGACGCTCGATCTGCCCGGCCTCGGGCGCATCGCCCTCGCCCCCGGCGGCGACGCGGTCACGGCCGCCCGCGGCGCCGCCGCCGCGGAGGCGGCGCTGCAGGCGATCCTCGCCCCCGCCGGCGCCTCCGACCTCGCCGGGCTCGTCGCGCTCGCCGAGCGCCGCGCCGCCGCCGAGTCCGGCGCCGCCCGGGCGAGCGCCGAGATCGCCGGCCTCGCGCCCCTCGGCACCGCCCATCTCGAGGCCGAGATCGCCGCCGCCCGCGAGGCCGCCGCGGCCGCCGACCCCGACGCCCCCGACCCGGCCGAGGCCGCAGCCGCCGAAGCGGCGGCCCGCGCCGGGCTCGAGGCCGCTGATCGCGCCCTGGCCGGAATGCGCGAGGCGCGGCTCGCCGCCGCGCACGCCGAAGCCACCGCGCGCGAGACGCGCGCGGCCGCCGGGCGCACGCTCGCCGCCGCCATCGCCGAGGCGGCCGCCCTGCCCGACCGCTCCGACCTCGCCGCCCGGCACGACGACCGGCGCAGAGCCGCAGCCGAGGCCGGCCGCATCGCCGCAGGCCTCGCCGCGGCGATGCCCGACGCGCCGGCGGCCGAGGCCCGCCTTACCGAGGCGCCGGTCGTCGGCATCGCGCG
>Ga0247825_10003584_pt1 | contig 10239 bp, 10 predicted proteins | sample 13C_Vanillin_Day_FD_194413 | JGI IMG/M metagenome (GOLD analysis project Ga0247825, IMG submission 194413) | Soil microbial communities from agricultural site in Penn Yan, New York, United States - 13C_Vanillin_Day48 | ecosystem: Environmental > Terrestrial > Soil > Agricultural land | place... | reverse complement strand
GCGGCCGTCGCCATCACCACCGTCATGCCCGGCTTCCCGGCTGCGTCGATCATCCCGCCGAGGTAGCCGAGCCCCATCGAGATCAGCGTGAGGATCGGATTCACCGACGCCCAGATGGCGTAGGGGCTCGTGTCGGGCACGCCGTAGACGAGGACGTCGCACGGCTCGGTGGCTGCCGCCCGGCGCGGCGGAAAGCGGCCGGCCTGGACCTCCAGCGCGGCCTGGCGCGTCTCGTCGACGCCGCCGGCAAAGACCCGCGCGGCGTGGAAGGGATCGCTCAGCAGCGTGTCCACCTTGAAGAGGCGCCGACCCAGGCGCTGCTCGAGGTGATGGCCCATCTCGTCGAGGACCGCGTGCATCCGGTTGCGGTTGAGCGACATCGACATGCCGTCGGGGTCGTGGGTCACGCGGATCGACGTCCACGTCGACAGCCCCACGCACACCGACTTCCACCCGCCGGTGAAGCCCCGGATGTAGTTGGTGTTCACGTAGATCGTGAGATCCGAATCCGTGACGAGCCGGCTGACCTCCACGGGGTAGCCGTGCTCGGCGGTGACGCCGAGGTCGGCGATCTGCGCGGGGTCCTCGGCGTCGTGACACGACAGCCGATCGCCGAACTGCTGTACCAGGCCATCGTCCAGCAGTCGCTTCAGCTCGGCCGGCCGGCACATGCGGTGCAGCGCGTTCGCGCACACCAGTCGCACCTGACGCGCCGTGACTCCGGCCTGGGCCAGCTCGTCGAGGACGGCCCGGATGGCGACGGGACGGATCGGACCGAACGAGCCGACCGTGTGGTCGTCGAACGCGATGGTGACGCGATCGGAGGACTTCGCCAGCTCGCGCAGGCGCGGCAGCCCCAGCGGTCTTTCGAGCGCCGCGCGCACGGCGGCATCGAGATCGGTCAGCGGCGGCAGTCCCACCTCGGCGTCGCTGGACAGCCGGCGCGTGTCGGCCGGCAGCGTGGCCGTCAGCGTTCCATCGCCGTACGGCAGCTCGACGTTCATGCCGGCGGCAGCCAGCCTCGCGCCTGGAACGCGCGGAACCACTTGCGAAACATGTCCTCGGTGTCCATGCAGTCGTGGAACCCCGCCTGCCGCGCCTTGATCGTGCTCACCAGCGTCGTGGGCGGCGTCTGCGTCGCGCCGTAGGCGAACTGGCCGTCGGCATAGATGAACCCCTGTCCGACGAAGTCGGCGAAGGTCTCCGGCGAGGACAGCTTGTACTTCCGGACGATCGCGCGCCACTCCGCCTCGCGCGGCGGCATGGTGGCCGCGAGCGATGCCGGGGCGTCGGGTCCCGCGGCCATGCCCAGCGTCTCGGCGATGGCCGGCCACACCGCGCGCCACTCGAACACGTCGCCGTTGTTGATGTTGAACGTCTCGTTGGCGGCCGCGGGTGACGCCGCGGCCCACTCGCAGGCGCGCGCCAGCAGGTCGGCGTCGACGGCCTCGCGCACCCACGATGGCCCGCCCGGAAACGACAGCGGACGCCCGGCCTCGCGCTCCAGCGCCGCGTACGCGCCGATCGCCGGGATGAGGTTCATGTGGCTGCCGAGCGACTCGCCGAAGATCACCTGGGGTCGCAGAATCGTCCAGCACCACGCCTGCCCCGTCTGCTGCGCGCGCAGATAGTCCTCCTGGAGCCAGTAGAAGTTGGCGTGCCGATGGCGGGGCGCGCGCTCCCGCGCGGGAATGGCGATCGGGCCCAGGTGCGCGCCGTATGCCTTGGTCCCCTGCAGCAGCGTCACGTGCTGCAGGGCGGTCGCCGCACGGCGTAGGGGCTCGAACAGGTTCTCGAGCATCCGCTGGTTGGTTTCCATCTGGTCGGGCTCACGCCAGCCCCGGAACAGTCCCGGCTTCTCGAAGAGCGCCGCGTAGACCACATGGGTCACCTCCCGCATCCGGCCGAACACCTCGGCCGAGCGAGCGCGATCGTCGAGATCGACGGAGAGGAGCTCGACGTCGGGAAGGCCTTCGGGTAACCGCCGCGAGACGGCGATGACCTTCCAGCCGGGCAGGCGCGCGAAGTGGCGTGCGGCGGCAAAGCCGACCAGCCCCGACGCTCCGGCGATGAGGACCGTGCGCGTGGCCATCGTCGCGTCCGGGCCTCAGCCCAGCTGGATGTCGAGCCAGCCGCGCGGCGTGACCGTCGCCTGCTCGGCGTCGCGAATCAGCACCGTGGTCGTCGCCGACTCGAACAGCGCCGGGCCCTTGACCTCGTGCCCCGCCGGCAGCGCGTCCAGCCGATAGACCGGCACCTCCTGCCAGCCGCCGAGCCACACGCGACGCCGCACCGGGGAGGCGAGCGCGCGTCCGGTGGCGACCGCGTCGTCGGCCGGGAGGACCGGCAACCGGCCCACCACCGCCACGCGGGCGTTGACGATCACGACCTCCTGGCCCGGGGCGCTGTAGGCGTACAGCTCCTCGTGCCGCCGGTGGAAGCGGGCGGCGACCTCGTCGAGCAGGTCGGCCCGTGCCAAGTCCACACCGTCGAGGGGCACGCCGATCTCGAAGATCTGCTCGCCGTAGCGCATGTCCAGCGCGCGCCGGATCTCCACGGTGCCCTCGAAGCCGCGCAGCTGCCGGCGGCCCTGAGCCTCGAGTCCCGCGAACAGCCGCCGCAGCCGCGACGCGCTCAGGCGGCCGACCTCGCTCACGTGCGAGCGCACCAGCTCGTAGCGCAGGTCGGTGGCCAGCATGCCCCAGGCCGAGAGGACGGCGGCCACACTGGGCACGATGACGCGACGGATCTCGAGCAGTCGCGCCACCTCGGTCACGTGCAGGCCGGCGGCGCCGCCGAAGGCCACCAGCGTGAAGCCGCGCGGGTCGACACCCCGTCGCACCGACACCAGCTTGATGCCTTCCGCCATGTTCGTGTTGACGACGCGACCGATGCCCTCCGCGGTCGGGAGCAGCTCGGTGTCCAGCTTTCGTGCGATCGTGTCGACCGCGCGGCGCGCCGCTTCCATGTCGAGGCGGATCCGCCCTCCGAGGAAGTTGGCGGGATCGAGCAGGCCGCGGACGAGATTGGCGTCGGTCACGGTCGGCGAGGTTCCGCCCTTGCCGTAGCAGGCGGGACCCGGGTCGGCGCCCGCGCTCTCGGGGCCGACGTGCAGGATGCCGCCGGCGTCCACGCGCGCGATCGAGCCGCCGCCGGCGCCCAGCGTGTGAATGTCGAGCGAGGGCAGCGCCACCCGCGCGAGGCCGACCGTCTTCTCCGCCGTCAGCATCGGCTCGCCGCCCTGGAGCAGCGCGATATCGGTGCTGGTGCCGCCCATGTCGAAGGTGACGAGGTCGGCGCGGCCGGTGAGCCGCGCGACGTGCCGACCCGCGGCGAGGCCGCCGGCCGGTCCCGAGAGCACGGAGCCGGCGGCCAGGCGCGCGGACTCGCGCACCGGGGCGACCCCGCCGTGAGACTGCATGATCAAGAGCTCGCCGCGATAGCCATGCGCGCGCAGCCGCTCGGCGAGCCGCGCCAGGTAGCCGGCCAGGGCCGGGCCGACGTAGGCGTTGACCACGGTGGTCCACACCCGCTCGTATTCCTTGATCTGCGGCAGGACTTCCGACGAGAGCGACACGTAGACGCCGGGCAGACGGCGCGTGATCTCGCGCGCGGTCAGGCGCTCGTGACGGTCGTCACGGTAGGCGTGCAGATAACACACCGCCACCGCCTCCACGCGATCGCGGCCCAGGCGCGCCAGCGCCGCCGCCAGCGCGCGCCGATCGAGCGCCGTGAGCACACTGCCGTCGAAGCGCAACCGCTCGCGCACGCCCAGCCGACGCGCGCGCGGCACCAGGGGCACGGGCGGCGGCATTCTCAGGTTGTAGCGATCGTCCTTGAGGCCCTCGCGCATCTCGATGACGTCGCGATGGCCGGCGGTCGTCAGCAATCCCACCCGCGCGCCCTTGCGCTCGAGCAGCGCGTTGGTGGCCACGGTGGTCCCGTGCACGATCCGCTCGGTTTGGGCGAGCAGACCGGCGAGGTCGGTGCCCAGCTCGCCCGCGAGCCGGCCGAGGCCATCGAGCAACCCGTCGGATGGATCACGCGGCGTGGAGGCCGCCTTGGCGATGGTGACGTGGCCGCCGTCGTCGGTGGCGACCAGGTCGGTGAACGTGCCGCCGACGTCGATCCCGATGCGGATCATCTAGTAGAGGCGCTTCCGGTAGCCTTCCGCGAGCTGGCTCTCCATCTGGGCCAGGGTCACGCCGGGCGGCCGCGTGTGATCGAGGAGCATCTGCGCCGCCGAGGGCAGATCCTTGAGGTCAGGCCAGCGCTCCGGCTCCCACATCCCGGAGCGCTTGAAGGCCTTCGCGCAGTGGATGTAGGCTTCCTCCACCTCCACGCCGATGCCGAGCGTCGGGATCTTGCCGCGCATCTCGCACTGCGCGAGCAGCTCCGGATCGCGCACGATGCAGGCCCGGCCGTTCACCCGCAGCGTCTCCTCCATCCCCGGAATCAGGAAGATGAGACCGATGTGCGGGTTGTGCAGCAGGTTGGTCATGCCGTCCAGCCGCCGATTGCCCGGGCGGTCGGGGATCATCAGCCGCCGCTCGTCGAGCACCAGGACGAACCCCGGTGCGTCGCCCTTGGGCGAGACGTCGCAGCGCCCGTCGGCGCCGGACGTGGCCACGAGCACGAACGGCGAGTGGGCGATGTAGGCGCGGCAGTGCGCGTCGAGCGTGCCGATGTCCTTGGCGAGGGCCAGCGGATTCGGCAGCCCTCCGATTGCCTCACGCAGCTCGGCCTCCGTCGCCACCGTGTTGCGGAACTCCCCCATGGTGAACCCCTCTCCGGCCAGACGGCCGCCTCGCAGTCTAATCCGGCGGCACGTGCTATGCACCCGTCAGCTTTTGGGTCTGTCTGATCCCGGTCAGGGAGCAGCTCGCCCAAGGAGACAGATTATGGACGCACCATACGAGCCGGGCTGGCGGCCCTGGCCGGTGTCGTGGAGCGGTATCTGGATTGGCGCCCTCAGCGCGCTCGCCGTCGGGCTCATCATAGGCCTGATCGGCTACGCCATTGGCGCCCATCAGTTCACCGCCCCACGGACGACGACGTGGCGCAACGTTCGGGTCTTGACGACGATCTTCAACATCGGCGGGGCGTTCTTCGCCTTCGTGGTGGGCGGCTGGATCGCGGCCCGCATCACCGGGGTCCGGCGCGCCGAGCCCGCCATCCTGCACGGCGTGATCGCGTGGCTGGTCACGATTCCGATGCTTCTCTTGCTGGCGGCGCTCGGTGCGACCGCCATGTACGGCGGCTGGTACGGCGGTCTGGTAGCCGCCCCCGCGTGGGTCGCCACGCCGCCCCCCATGACACCGGAGATGGCGGCGGCAATGCGCAACAGCGCTCTCGCCGCGGCCGTCGCGATGTTGCTCGGCCTGCTCGGCGCCACGCTCGGCGGTTGGATGGCGTCGGGAGAGCCCATGACGCTCGGACACTATCGCCGGCGCACCGCTGAGGAGTACGAGCGGCCGCGCCGCGCAGCGTGAGGAGAGGACAATGGCGTACATCCTGATGTGGCTGCTCGGTCTGCCGCTCGGCCTGATCCTGTTGCTGTTCGTGCTCGGCATCGGACGGTAAGTGAGCCGGAGGGGGCCCGCGCCCCCTCCGTTCGTTACGCGATGATCAGGTGCGCGGCTGGATGATCATGTAGGTCGCCCGGCCGACCGCGACCAGCGTGCCGCTGGCGTCCGTCACGCGGGTCTCGCCGAACGCCACGGAGCGCCCGCGGCGGATAATCTTGCCCTCGGCGAAGATCGCATCGCCTCGCGCCGCCGCGATGTACGTCACGTTCAGATCGAGCGTCGCCTGGTCGACCCCGCCGGCGGCGGCGGAGCCGTAGGTTCCGAGCGCGCCGCCCACCGCCGCATCGACGACGGTCGCGAGCACGCCACCGTGCACGGGCGCGCCCACGCCGTTGCGGAGCTCGTCGTGAATCGGCACGCGAAGCTTGATCCAGCCCTCGCCCGCCGCGTCGACCTCGATCCCCAGGTAGCGCCAGAACAGGTTCGCGTGTGCGCGCGCCCGGATGGACTCCAGCAGGTCGTCAGCCACGCTTGCTGGTCCGTCGCGGACTCCGGGAGACGAGACCGTTGGTGGCGTCCTGCTGGCGCGCTTCGGCGGAGCGTCGCCGGGCCGGGCCATAGCCTCCACCGCCGGAGGACTCGACGAGGAACACGTCGCCGGGACGGACGACGATGCCGACTTCCTTGGTCTTGAGCACCCGGGTCTGGCCACCCCGCGAGCGAAGTCGATAGCGGTGGGGCAGACCTTCGCCGCCGCCGAGCAGGCCGTACGGCGCGTGGCGAGCGCCATCGCCGGCGGTGTTGGCCACCGCCGCCTCCTCGACGTCCACGCGAAGTCGTAACTCGGCACCGACCCCGCCCCGATGCATGCCGTCGCCGCCGGAGTCGGCGCGGAACTCATGGTGCTCGAACGTGAGCGGAAAGCGCGCCTCGGCGACCTCGATGCTGCCGAACTTGATGCCGCCGGCCGCCTGGCCCTCACCCGCGGTTTCCCAGCCGTCGCCGGCCACGGTGGCGCCGCCGCCCGGGCGCGCGTGGAACATGTGCCAGATGAAGGGACGCCCCGTCCGCGGATTGACGCCCTTGATCGCGATGCGAAAGCGCCGGCCCCAGCCGGCGATGGCCCGTTCGGGGCAGGCCGGCGTCAGCGCCTTGATGATCGACTCGGCGATCTCCTGCGCGCAGTGGTTGGTGGAGAGCGTCACCGGCGCCGGCGGGTTGGGATGGACGATCGTGCCCGGCTTGAGGATCACCTTCACCGGGCGAAAGGTCCCCGAGTTCTTCGGCGTGCGCGGATCGATCAGGTAGGCGAAGGCCATGTGCACGGCCGACATCGTGTTGGGCAGCGCGGAGTTGATGAAGCCGGTCACCTGCGGCGACGACTCGCTCAGGTCGATGGTGAGGGCGTCGCCCTTCTTGGTGACCGTGGCGCGGATGGGGACGTCGACCGCGCCGTGGCCGTCGTCGTCCAGCACCGTCAGGCCCCGATAGACGCCGTCCTTCCAGGTGCGCACGCACGCTCGCGCCTGGCGCTCGGCGCCGTCCAGGATCTCGTCGACCGAGTCGATCACCGTCTTGGCGCCGTAGGATTCCACCAGCGACAGCAGGCGACGCTCGCCCACGCGCGCGGAGCCGATCATCGCGCGCAGGTCGCCCATGAAGTCGTGCGGGTGCCGGACGTTCGTCACGATCATCTTCATGACGTCGTCGCGCAGCACCCCGGCCTCGTAGAGCTTGAGCGGGGTGATGCGGATGCCTTCCTGCCAGATCTCGGTCGCGCCCGGGTTGTAGGCGCCGTGCGTCGAGCCGCCGATGTCGCTCTGATGGGCGCGGTTCACCGACCAGAACGCCACCTGCCCCTCGACGAAGACCGGCACGAAGGCCGTCAGATCGGGTAGATGGTTGTTGCCGTGATAGGGATCGTTCAGCAGAAACACGTCGCCCGGCTGCACGCGATCGGGGAAGGCGTCCCGGACCGCGGCGACCGCCCAGGGGATCGCGCCGACGTGGATGGGCACGTGCTCGGCCTGGGCGACCAGGCGCGCCTGCCAATCGCAGATGGCGGTGGAGAAGTCGCGGCTCGAGTTCAGGATCTGCGAGTAGGCGGTGCGTAGCATCGCCTCGCCCATCTCCTGCACGATGGCCTCGAACCGGTGGGTCAGCACGGAGACCGTGATGGGATCGATCATGTCGGCGAGCCTACGGCAGGGGCCTCCCTGCCGTCAAACCGACATGGGGGCCTCGACATGGCCCCAAGCCCCCAGCGCTCGGGAGCGCCCCGGGGAACCCGGGGCGCTCCTCGGTTCTGCGTGCTCCGCGGGCCACCGATTGACGCCCCCGGCCCGCAGAACAAAATGCTCAGTCATTTCCGAGCAATCTTGGGGGCTTTCACACCAGGGGGCTCGCGGTGTCTCATAGGGCGTGGGAGAGATTGCTGCGTTGACGCCCGACACCGGCTTCGAAGCGATCGTGACGGTGCATCATGCCGAAATCTATCGCTATCTCAGACGATTGACCTACCGGATGGGCGAAGCCGAGGACCTATCCCAGGAGACCTTTTTCCGCGCCTACCGGGCCTGGTCCGCCCTGCCCGGGGACGCCAACGTGCGAGCCTGGCTATTCAAGATCGCCACCAACGTTTTCCGCAATCACGCCCGCGGCGAGCGTCGTCGGCTCATCGCCCACGCTACCGTGCAGGCCTCGCGGCACGAAGCGGACCCCTCTGGACCGGAGGCCGCCGCGGTGGCGGGAGAGCTACAGGCCCTGACCGTCGCCACCATCCAACGTCTGCCGGTCAAGCAACGGATGGCGTTCACGCTGCGCAAGCTGCACGACCTCGACTATGAATTGATCGGGCAGAGCCTCGACTGCTCGGCGGAGACCGCGCGCGCTCACGTATTCCAGGCGCTGCGCAAGATCCGCACGAGCCTCGACGGACACGCCCTGCCCCGGACGGAGTCCACGCGATGACCAGCAAGCCTTCGATCTGTGTCGCGATCGAGCCGGACTTGATCGCTGCGGCCACCGGCGAGGCCGTCCCTTCGGCGGCCGGCCGGGTGGACGCGCACATCGCCCAGTGCGCGTCCTGCCGGAACGACTACGCTCACTACCAGGCGGTCGAGACGGTGGTCGGCGATCTGCGCACGAGCATGGCGCCCGCCGACGCCGAGGATGCGCGCCGGCGGTTGATCGAGCGGCTGTCCGATCTGCGCTCGCGGCTGGTCCACTATCAGGTCGCGCCCTCGCCGCTGGGGCCGATCCTCATCGCCGTGACCGAGCAGGGCGTCACGCTGGTCGAGTATCTGGGTCGCGGAGGAGCGGCCGGCTCCCGCCTGTTCCGCGAGGCCGGCGTCGAGGCGGTGGAAGGCGGCGCCGAGGTGGATCGCCTGCACGGAGAGCTGCGCGAGTTCGTGGAGGGGCGCCGCACGCACCTCGACTGGTCGCTCGACCTACGCTCCGCGCGCAGTGACTTCCAGCGTCAGGTGATGCAGGCAACCGTGGCGGTACCGTACGGCGCGGTGGCGTCCTACGCCGGGATCGCGCGCGAGCTGGGCCGCCCGGCGGCGGTGCGCGCGGTGGCGCAGGCCCTGCGTCACAATCCGCTGCCCATCGTGGTGCCCTGCCATCGCATCATCGGCAGCACCGGCAAGCTGGTCGGTTACGCCGGGAACAAGATCGGCCTGAAGGAGCAGCTCCTCGGCCTCGAGGGCGTACCGGTGAACACGCGCGCCTCGCGCATCGAGCGAGACGCGATGTATCACTACGATCCCAATCCGGATCATCAGTACTGCCTGCCGACGTGCGGGAGCATTCTCCGGCGTCCGCTCGCCCAGGTGCGCCTCTTCGCACATCGCGAGCAGGCCGCGGCCTCCGGTCTCGAGCCCTGCCTCGACTGCCGCCCCGATCTCCACCCGCTGTCCCGCTAGCGCTCCGCCCGTTTCACGCCGACTTCTCCCCGGTGTCATAGGGGGCAAAAGGAGGCGAGCATGGAAACGCTGGTGGGAATCCTGATCCTCGCCACACCGGTCGCGATCGTGATCGCGCTCTTCGCCGGGCTCGATCGGCGCGAGCAGCGCCGCCGCCGGGAGACCGAGCGGCAGATTGCGCTGACCGACGCGATCCACGCCCGGCTCGGCGCAGTCGCCGCACCGGTCGTGCGGCTCGGGCGCACGGGCTGGCGCATCGCGGTGGCCGTGCCGTTCGAGCGGCCGGCGGTGGCCGACGCCGTGCTGGCGACCGTGCACGAGGCGTTCGGACCGGGGAGCTACGAAGTGGTGCTGAGCCGCCAGACGATGGCGGTGCCGGCGGCGAAGGCCTCGCGGGCCGTCGCGCACGGCGAGGAGTCGCTGTCGTGGACATGAACGAATACCTGATCGAGCACATGGTGAGCGGGCGACTGTCGGACCTTCGCGCGGCGGCCGAGCAGCAGAGGCTGGCCCGGATCGGCGCACCGAGTGGCGCCTACGTGCGCGTCGCGCTGGGCCGGGCGCTGATCCGGCTCGGCACGTGGGCGCTCGGTCCCGCGCATCGCCCGCTCGCGTCGCACACCTCCTGATCGTCCCCTCGTCACGGCCCGCCGGGCCACGCCCGGCGGGCTGTCCCCCCGGCCCCGACCGCGCCGGACGCTCGTGATATCTTGCTGGTCTCATGAGCCTGCCCGGAACGGCGAGCGTGGTCGTGATCGGCGGTGGCGTCGTCGGCTGCAGCATTG
>Ga0247825_10003583_pt1 | contig 10239 bp, 8 predicted proteins | sample 13C_Vanillin_Day_FD_194413 | JGI IMG/M metagenome (GOLD analysis project Ga0247825, IMG submission 194413) | Soil microbial communities from agricultural site in Penn Yan, New York, United States - 13C_Vanillin_Day48 | ecosystem: Environmental > Terrestrial > Soil > Agricultural land | place... | reverse complement strand
GCGCCCCGGTGCACGGGGGCGTGCTCGCCACCCTGGTGGACGCCGCCGTTGGAGGCGCGCTCGGCACCTACGGATCGGCCGCGGCCGGGGGCGTCGATCAGGCCACGCTCGATGTCAACGTCAGTTTCGTCGGCGCCGCCCGCGGCGACGTCGTCTTCGCCGAGGGCAAGATCCTCCGCCGCGGCCGGACCATCGCCTTCGGCGAGACCCGCGTGACCGACGCCGCCGGGGCGCTGGTCGCGGTCGGTCGGGCGACGTACATGATCCTGCCGCCCCGCGCGTGATCGTCGCGGATGCGGCCGCGCCCGGGCCGGGAGTACCCCGGTCGGGCGCGGCCGCTGCCGGTCAGCGTCCGATACCCAGCACGAACAGCAGCAGGATCACGCCGAGCGGCAGACCGAGCAGCCACATCAGAATGTAAGCCATCGTCGTCTCCTCAAGCGGCGCGCCGCGGGCGCTGTAACGCGTCCCGATCGCGCCGGCGATAGTGAGTGATCATCATCGGCTCGCCCGACGCCATCCAGCCGCCGAGCACGCTGCCGACGAGGCCCAGCAGCAGCGCGGCGACCGAGGCCAGGGCTCCGTTGCGAACCGCGGCGGCGATCTCCGGCGTCGTGGGCGGTGTCGCCATCCAGGCCGGGGACGCGACCAGGCCGCCGTACCAGCCGCCCCACATCGCGCTGGCGCCCAGCGTGCCCAGCACGAGCATCACCGGGACGGTGACCAGCCAGGCGATGACGCCGTGCAGGATCGCCGGTTCTGCGCGGCGCGCCCCGACGAGCCGGGCGGCGACCCAGCCGCCGACGACGAAGGCGAAGAAGGCGCCCCCGACGCTGAAGAGGATGGTCAGCAGCCGGACATTGCTGAAGGTCATCGTGCGCGGCGCCGTGAGCTGGTGGGCGCCGATCGCATATCCGATCAGGCCGATGACGAGGCCGAGGGCCAGGGCGCTCAGGGCCCCGATCCACACCGCGCTCCACACCGGCCAGTGACGCCAAGCGGGCTCGAGTTCTGGTTCCATCAAGGGTTCTCCTCCGGGTGTAATCCTCACCCTGCCGGTCTCCTGTGCACGCCGCGTGCCGACGAATTACACTGCAGGCGGCCGGTGCGCCCGGCCGGGGAGGAATCATGACCGCGTTCCAGACGACCGTGACGACCGAGGCCGAGCTGCGCACGCTGATCGGGGGCGACCCGAGCGCCCTGGCCGTGGCCAAGGAGCAGCGCGCGCTCGACGTCCACTGCCGCAGCTTCATCGCGCGCTCGCCCTTCGTGCTGGTGGCTACATCCAGCGCGGACGGCCGGTGCGACGTCTCGCCCAAGGGGGATGCGCCGGGCTTCGTGCTGGTCGTCGACGAGCACCGCCTGCTGATCCCCGACCGCCCCGGCAACAAGCGCCTCGACGGCATGCGCAACCTGCTGCAGAACCCCCACGTCGGCCTCATCTTCCTGCTCCCCGGCGTGGAGGAGACGCTGCGCGTGAACGGGCACGGCTGGGTCGTGCGCGACGCGGACCTGCTCGCGCGCTGCGAGGTGCGCGGCAAGGTGCCCACGCTCGGGATCGGCGTCGAGGTGGAAGAGGCCTTCATCCACTGCGCCAAGGCCTTCAAGCGCTCGGGGCTGTGGGAGCCGGAGCGCTGGCCGCCGCTCGACGGCCTGGCCTCGCCGGCCCGGATGCTGTTCGATCACACGCGCCCGCCCGGGACGACCGTCGAGGAGCTCGATCGCGTGCTCCAGGACGGCTATCGCCACCGGCTCTACTGAGCGATGTACCGGATCGGGATCGACGTCGGCGGCACCTTCACCGACCTGGTCGCCGTCGACGACGCCGGGCGCATCGCCGTGGCCAAGGCGGCCTCCACGCCGCGCGACCAGTCCGAGGGCCTGATCGAGGGACTGCGGCTGCTGGCCGCGGAGGTCGGGACCGACCTCGGCGGGCTGCTGGCGCGGACCGAGCGGATCGTGCACGGGACGACCGTGGCCACCAACGCGCTGCTCGAGCGCAAGGGCGCGCGGGTCGGCCTGCTCACGACCGAGGGCCACCGCGACGTCATCGAGATGCGCGAGGGGCTCAAGGACGACCGCTATAACTTGAGAGTGCCGCCGCCGGTGCCGCTGGTGCCGCGCGCGCTCCGCCTGGGCGTGCGGGAGCGCGTGGCCTTCGACGGCGTCGTGCGCACCGCGCTCGACCGGCGCTCGCTGGCCCGGGCCCTGGCCACGCTCGAGCGCGCCGGCGTCGAGGCGGTGGCCGTCTGCTATCTGCACGCCTACCGCAACCCGCGGCACGAGCAGGAGACGGGCCGCGCCGTCGCCCGCGCCCGGCCGAGCCTCTACGTGTCGCTGTCCTCGCAGGTGCTGCCACAGATCAAGGAGTACGAGCGCGTCTGGACGACGGTGGTCAACGCCTACGTGGGGCCCGCGCTGGCCCGCTACCTCGCGAACCTGGCCGCCCGGCTGCGCGCGCACGGCTACACGAAGGAAGTCCTCATCATGCAGTCGCACGGCGGCGTGGCGCCCATCAAGGAGTCCGCCCGCCTGGCTGCCGGCGCCGTGCTCTCGGGGCCGGCCGGCGGCATTGCGGCGGGACGGCACGCGGCGCAGCTCACCGGACGCGGCGACCTGGTGACGTTCGACATGGGTGGCACCAGCACCGACATCGCGCTGCTGCAGGGCGGCGAGCCGACGCTCACCGGCGAGAAGACCGTCGGCATCGCGCGGGTGGCGCTGCCCTCGCTCGACATCCACACGCTCGGCGCCGGCGGCGGCTCCATCGCGTGGGTGGACCCGGGCGGCATCCTGCACGTCGGGCCCGAGAGCGCAGGGGCCGACCCCGGTCCGGCCTGCTACGGCCGCGGCGGAACGGCGCCGACCGTGACCGACGCCAACCTGGTGCGCGGCCTGCTCGATCCGGGCAACTTCCTGGGCGGGCGGATCACGCTCGACGCGGCGGCCGCGCGACGCGCCGTGGAGACGATCGCCGGGGCGCTGGGGACGGATGCGCTGACCGCGGCCGAGGGCATCAGCCAGGTCGTCAACACCAACATGGCCGAGGGCATCAAGCTCGTCTCCGTGCGACGCGGCGTTGACCCGCGCGGCTTCACGCTCGTTGCCTTCGGCGGCGCCGCCGGCCTGCACGTGACGGAGGTCGCCCGGCTGCTGGAGATCCGCCGCGTCATCGTCCCCAGCGTGGCGGCCGTGCTGTCGGCGTGGGGCATGCTGGCCACCGACCTGCGCTACGAGATGGTGCGCTCGCACGTGAGCGAGGTCGGACGGCTCACCCCGGCACGCCTGCGCCGGCTCCTCGGCGCGCTCGAGGTGGACGGCCTCCGCCGCCTGGGCCGCTTCGACGGCACGGTGGACGTGCGCCGCTCGCTCGACATGCGCTACGGCGAGCAGATCTTCGAGATCACGGTGCCGCTCGACGGGGTCGATCTCGCCCGCGCCGACCTGCTCGACGAGATCGCCGCGCGCTTCCACCGCCGTCACGAGGAGCTGTACGCCTACAGCGCGCCGGGGCAGGAGGTCGTCATCGTCAACGCGCGGGTGGCCGTCGTCGGGCGGCTGCCGGTGCTGCCGGCCGACGAGGCGGTGGCGGCGGGACGCGCGCTGACGCCACCGGCGCGACGGCGCGTCTGGCTGGGGGGCTGGATCGAGGTGCCGATCTACCGGCTCGACGGCGTGCCGGCCGGCCACCAGGTGAAGGGCCCGGCCGTGTTCGAGTCGGCGACGACCACCGTCCTGCTGCGCGAGGGCGAGCAGGCGACGGTGACGCCGCGCGGCTGGCTCGACATCGAGCTCGGCTGATGGCGACCGAACGCATCCCTGGCTTCTGCGCGCTGTGCCGCTCGCGCTGCGGCTGCATCTCGGTCGTGGAGGACGGGCGGCTGGTGGCCGTCGAGCCCAACCCCTCGCACCCGACCGGTGCCAGCCTGTGCGTGAAGGGGCGCGCCGCGCCCGAGCTGGTCTATGCGCCGGATCGGCTGCTCTACCCGATGCGTCGCACGCGGCCGAAGGGTGACCCCGACGCCGGCTGGGTACAAATCGGCTGGGACGAGGCGCTCGACTGGACGGCCGCGCGCATGCACGAGGTGGCCGAGCGCCACGGGCCCGAGGCAGTGGCGTTCGCGGTGACGACGCCCTCCGGCACCGCGGTGTCCGACGGGTTCCCGTGGATCAACCGGCTGATCCGGATCTTCGGCAGCCCGAACCTGGTCTGGGGCGAGGAGGTCTGCGCCTGGCACCGCGACTTCGTGACGGCATACACCTTCGGCGCCGACATCGGCACGCCGGACTTCGAGCGGACCGGTTGCCTGCTGCTCTGGGGCCACAATCCGGCGAACACCTACCTGGCCCAGGCCACCGCGGTCGCCGAGACGAAGGCGCGCGGTTCAGCACTCGTCGTGGTGGACCCGCGGCGCGCCGGCCCGGCCAGCCGCGCGGATCAGTGGCTGCGCGTACGGCCGGGCACCGACGGTGCGCTGGCGCTGGCCCTCGCGGGCGTGATGATCGCCGAGGGCTGGTACGACCGGGAGTTCATCCGCGAGTGGTCCAACGGCGCGCTCCTGGTGCGCGACGACACGGGCCGATTCCTCACCGCGGCCGATCTCGACGCGGGCGGCTCGGCCGCGCAGCACGTGGCGTGGGACCAGGCGCGGGGGCGTCCGGTCGTCTACGATCCGGCGGTCGGGAGGTTCGCCGAGCGCGTCGAGGACCCGCTGATGCTCGGCGCCCTGCGCTGCGCTACCCGGAGCGGGCCGGCAGACTGTCGCCCCGCCTTCGAGCGCTACGCCGCGCTCTGCCGCGAGTACCCGCCCGCTCGCGTCGAGCAGATCACCGGCGTGCCCGCGGAGCAGATCGTCGCGACCGCGCGGCTGTTGTGGGAGCGCCGGCCGGTGGCCTACTTCCACTGGACGGGCCTCGAGCAGCACACGAACGCGAGCCAGACCGTGCGGGCGATGTCGCTGCTCTACGCCCTGACCGGCAGCTGGGACGCCCCCGGCGGCAACGTGCGGCCCACGCGGCCCGCCGCCAACGATCTGGCGCCGCTCACGATGCTCTCGGAGGCGCAGCGCGCGAAGGCGCTGGGCCTCGCCGAGCGTCCGCTCGGCCCCGCCCGCTTCGGCTGGGCGACGGGTGTGGACGCCTATCGCGCCATCCTGCACGGCACGCCGTACCCGGTGCGGGGGATGGTGGGCTTCGGCGCCAACCTGCTCCTCTCCCAGCCCGACGCGAGCGTCGCGCGCGAGGCCCTGTCGCGCCTGGACTTCCTCGTCTACGCCGATCTCTTCCTCACGCCGACGGCGGCGCTGGCCGACGTGGTCCTGCCCGTGTCGTCGGCCTGGGAGCGCGAGGGCCTGCGAGTCGGCTTCGGCCCCACCCACGCGGGCGAGCGCCACATCCAGCTCCGCCGCGCGGCCGTCGCCCCCCGCGGCGAGGCGCGCTCCGACATCTGGATCGCCTGCGAGCTGGCCAGGCGGCTGGGATTCGGCGATCACTTCTTCGGTGGCGACGAGGACGCCGGCCACGAATTCATGCTGGAGCCCTCCGGCGTGACCGTGAGGGCACTACGCGAGCGGCCCGAGGGTGTGTCGGTGCCGGTTGACCTCCGCTACCGGCGTTACGCCGAGCCGCGGGGCGACGGCGTCGCCGGCTTCGCCACGCCGAGCCACCGCGTGGAGATCTACGCGGGCGCGCTCCTCGAGGTCGGCCAGGCCCCGCTGCCCGAGTACGTCGAGCCGGCGTCGAGCCCGGTCAGCCGGCCCGATCTCGCCGCGCGCTACCCGCTGGTGCTCACGACTGCCAAGGTCGTGCAGTTCTGCCACAGCCAGCACCGCAGCCTGCCGCGGCTGCGCCGCCACAGCCCGGACCCGCAGGTCGAGCTGCATCCCTCGGCAGCGGAGGCGCGGGGCATCGCGGCGGACGACTGGGTGGTGATCGAGACCCCGCGGGCCACGATGAGAGCTCGCGCACGGCTGAACGGGAGCCTGGCGCCGGAGGTGGTCTGCGCGCAGTTCGGCTGGTGGCAGGCGTGCGAGCCGCTCGGGCTGCCGGGCTACGCGGCGGAGGGGCCGAGCGCGGCGAACTACAACACGCTGATCGACACGGAGGTGACGGATCCGCTCAGCGGGACCGTGCCGCTGCGCTCCGCGCTCTGTGAGATCCGTCGGCTCGCCGCGATCCCAGCGTAGCTCTGGCTCGGAGCCAAACGGCACTACACGGCCTGCGACGGCGGCGCCAACGCAGCACCGGCCTCACAGCCACCCCTCCACGACGCAGCCGCTATCAGCGTGCTGTGCCGACAGCAACGAACTGGATTCGGTACGGCGGGAGCGTCAGGAGCAGCCGCGCGCACCTACGCGGGTTTGCGCGGCGGGTTCACGGTGGGGTTTTCGGTACGCCAAGCGGCGCTCTACCGTGGTGCGCGGGGCCAGATCGCCCCCAGGGCTACCGGCGCGCCTTACCGGGCCTTCGACCTGCCGCCTTCGACGGTACCACTACGGAGGCGGTGTGCGCCTCGCTCACGTTCGCGGGTGTGCCCGGTGGCGCACGTACCCACCCCATACGGGGGAATCGCGCGAGGGCACACGGACGGCTACCGTCTCAGATTTTTCGGCAGGAACGAAACGGGGCCGGCCTGAACGAGCACGGGCCCCTATTTAGCTTCTACCGTGTTGACTCCTCACCGTGTCGGCTACGCGACTACTTCGGCACCTCGGAGGAGTGATGAGCGACGATACGCCACTTGCCGTCTCGATTCCTGAACACCATGGTATAGCGCGCGGGCCTCGATGTTGTTTGACCGTCTCGGACATCCGAGAACGTGTAGTACCCGGTGCTGACACCGACATCGCCGTAGGCGCGATTGTGCTGCTCACCGAACGTGACTCTCGCATTGGGCCGCTTCCCCGCATCCTTGAAGTATTCGGCAATGGCCGCAGGGGTGGGGGCCACGGCCTTCGCTGTCGTGCCCCACAGAACGGCGTCCGAGTCATACATCGCGGTTATACGAGCTGGATCGCGGCTGTCGTATGCGGCGCGCCAGGCCGCCGTAGCTGCGGCGATCTGGTCCTTGTCAGCGGTGCGGCTATCACGGCCGCCCGTCGCGCAGCCTGACAACAGCAAGACGAGCATCAAGCTGACGATGGCATACATGGTGACCCTCCTTGGTGCTTGTTCGTTGCGGCTCCGCTGGACGGGCGCGGGACGCGTCATCTCGGCTCCAAATCGTGCGCGGGACTATGCGCGCCGCACGTCGTGGTGTCAAGGAGCGATTCCCGAGTGGGCGGGCCGCTTGTGGCCGACCCGAACAAGCGCCGGCCCTTGTCCTTCGTGAACCTACGCCGTCCGAGGGACCGGCCAGTGATGACTGGCCACCCTTCAACGTGCGTCCACAGAACCTCCCCGAGAAGCGGCAGGCGAACGAAGAACACGCTCCCGCGCTGATACTCCATCTCGACGCGACCGCTGGTTGTCTTGAAGATCATTCGCGAGTCCTCCTGTGGTGGTTCCGAAAGTGACCGCTTGGTGAGCCGAGCTTCGCACGCGATTTCGGAAACTCTGTGCATGCGCGGGATGATTCCGCGAGCGGAAAGAGATGTAAGGTTCGCCGAACCACGCCGTGCGTTTAACGCCGGGACGTTGGAACACGTGTCAGGAATGCACCGGCTTGCGGAACTGTGAAGCTACGTCTTGACACGTACTCGGGCGAAGCGGAGGACCCAATCACAGAAACCTTGTGATCTGCTTTAGTGCAGTGGCGCGCTTGGCGTCGGTGAATGCGGTGACAGCATCCGGATCCTCACTGCGCATCCTGCAGGGTCGGTCGCCGCCTCCTGTATCGGTAGAAGCGCGCCATGGCCGGGCAGAATTGTAGTGGGCATAGACAGCGGAGACCAACGGGCGATACAAAGGCTCAAGAAGCACCCACGGGCGAACCGAAGAACGACGCTAGTTTAGGCCCCGTCGTGGAAACCCCGAATCGAATCCAGCCGGGGTCACCCCACCTCCTAGACCTGACCGAAGAACACCAGGTACTCCGACTTCAGGAAGCGCTCGAGCAGCAGCAGCAGCACCGCGCCCGGCGCCATGAGCACGATCGCCGTCACCGAGGCGATCTGCAGCTCGTACCCCAGGCTCGCCGTGTACATGTAGACCGGCAGGGTGGTGACGAACGGCGCCCCGACCAGGAGCGTGCCGGTGAACTCGTCGAGCGAGTAGAGGAACACCAGCACGGCGCTGGCCACGACGCCGGGCAGGGCTAGCGGGAGCGCGACGGTCGCGAAGGCGCGGGTGGTCGAGGCGCCGAGGTTCCAGGCCGCCTCCTCCAGCTCGGGCGCGATCGAGCGGAAGACCGCCGTCATCGTCCACACCGCGAAGACCAGCCCGCCGACGAGGTGGACCAGCACGACGCCCGTGATGGTGCCGGCCAGGCCATAGCGATAGAACTCGCGGGTGGCGCTGGCGAACACGGGGAGCTGGGGGAACGCCTGGGGCAGCAGGAAGAGCAGCAGCACCAGCGTGCGGCCGGGGAAGGCGAGGCGGGCCAGCGCGTAGCCGAGGGGAATGGCCATCGCCAGGGCGATGACCGTCACGATCACTGCGATGAAGACACCCAGACGCAGGGGCTCCAGGAAGTCGCCGCTGGCCACGCGGGACCAGTAGCGCAAGCCGAGGCGCTGCGGCCACGCGCTCGGATACGTCCAGCGCTCGGCCACCGACCACACGGCCAGGCTGGTGAGCGGACCCACGATGAAGAACGTGACGACGGCGAAGCCGGCGGCGCGGGCGATCACGTCGTGAGCCGTCGCAGGTAGACGAGGGCGGCGCCCATGGCCAGCAGGTAGGCGACGACGCCCAGCGCGGAGGCGGTGGCGAAGTCGCCGTGCTGGCCGTAGCGGTAGTAGACGTCGATCATCAGCATCTGGGGGCCGCCGCCGCGGCCCATCATGAGCGGGATGGAGAACGAGGCGAGCATCGAGGAGAAGATCAGGATGCCGCTCACCACGAGGGCGGGGACCGACATGGGCAGCAGGATGTCGCGGATCAGGCGGGGGCCGCGGGCGCCGACGTCGCGCGCGGCCTCGAGATAGCTCTCGTCCACCCCGCGGAAGGCGCCGAGCAGCAGGATGGCGGCGAGACCGAGGTGCTTCCACGCCAGCGCCAGGGCGATGCCGCCCCACGAGCTGGCCAGTCCCGGCACGTGGGGGCTCAGTGCCACCCGTAGCGCGTGGCCGACGACGACGAACGGCACGAACAGCGGGACCTTCAGGAGGAACTCGACGGGGCCGAAGGCGCGCAGGCGCAGCCAGCCGCAGGCGGGGATCGCCAGGGCGAACGTCAGCGCGGTGCCGGCGGCAGCCACGCCGACGGTGTAGAGGACGTCGCGCGTGTAGAGACGCCAGACCGTCTCGTAGTGGGCCAGCGTGAAGGCGCCGTCGCGCGTGAAGCTGGCCACGACGGAGGCGCCGAGGGGCCACAGGAAGACGCCGCCCAGCACCGCCAGCGGGGGAGCGCAGAGCGCTCCCCACAGCAGCCGCTCGGGGAGCCTCAGCGCACGATCTCCTCGTACGCCAGCGTGATCAGGTCGTGGTACTCCTTGATCGGCATCTGCCGCGAGTACCTCGCCAGGTCCGCCGCCGACACGCCCTTGAAGAGCAGGTCGCGGCTCTTGGCGCTGATGAGCGGCAGCACCTTGTCGGCGTCCACGCCCGGGTACCAGCCGAACTTCTCGACGATGGCCCTGGCCTGCACCTCGGGAGTGGCCACGTAGTCGATGTAACGGACGGCGACGTCGCGGTTGGCGGCCTCGCGCGGCACCACCAGGTAGAGCGGGTAGATCGGCAGCCCGGGCGCCGGCAGCACCGGCGTGATCGAGGCGTCCATCCGTCCCTCGTTCTTCCAGGCGACCAGCTGGTCGATCCACACGGCACCCATCCAGATCTCGCCGCGGTTGAGCCCGTCGAGCGTGCCGGCGTTGCCACTGGTGATGAGGGCGGTCCGGTTGAAGTCGCGCAGCGCGGTGATCGCCTCGCGGATCGCGCCCTCCTGGCCCTTGTCGAACGGCCCCTGGGTGAGCGCCTTGTACTGGCCCGTCTTCCAGTACACCCAGCCCATCGTGAAACCGACGCCGCTCACACCGCCCTTGATGCCGTTGTAGCCGAACTTGCCGGGGTTGGCCCTGGCCCATGTCACGAGGTCGTCGAGCGATTTCGGCGGCGTGGCCACCTTGGCGGGGTTGTAGGC
>Ga0247825_10003582_pt1 | contig 10239 bp, 9 predicted proteins | sample 13C_Vanillin_Day_FD_194413 | JGI IMG/M metagenome (GOLD analysis project Ga0247825, IMG submission 194413) | Soil microbial communities from agricultural site in Penn Yan, New York, United States - 13C_Vanillin_Day48 | ecosystem: Environmental > Terrestrial > Soil > Agricultural land | place... | reverse complement strand
ATACTATTTCAAGATGCCGGCCGATATTGCAGAACGCCGGGCGATCATCGTCGATCCCATGCTCGCAACCGGTCATTCCGCCGTGGCCGCTGTCCGGCGGGTCCTGGAATGCAGCGTTGGCAAATTGCAATATGCCTGTTTGCTCGCCGCCCCGGAGGGGATCGCCGCTTTGCAAGTGGCCTATCCCGAGGTCGAAATTCATACTGCGTCGATCGACGATAGATTGAACGAGTACGGATACATCGTCCCCGGCCTGGGCGATGCCGGCGATCGTCTGTTCGGGACGACGTAGCGGCGCAACGCATTTCACACCGCGCGACTGTGCAGTGTTGAGGAAGCGTTTACCATAAGCGCGCCCGCGCACCGCATGCCTTAACGGCTTCGCAAGGTTAATCGGAGCATAAAGAAACCTGTCGCATTGGAGCCACCGTGGCGCCAACAGCCGACGCTTGTGTCGATCCGTGTTGCGTATCCGTTGCGTACCGTTTCGTTGCGTCAGTGGCGTGAGCGTTTGAATGGTCGTGTCGCGTAGAAGGCCGAGAGGCGCGCGAAGCTATGCGTCTCTCGGCCTCGGCGTCCTGGTGATGGGACTGTTGCCGAGGACGATCGGCTATCAGGACCTGGCCTCGTTGATGGCGCGCCAGCCGGACGTGTCGCAGCGCGCGCGCGCCCACATGATGACCTCGCCGTTCGGCACCATCCACGCCGCGACCTTCAGCTTTCCGCAGCCGGTTGGCACCCAGATACCGGAGCCGCCGCTCGCCCGCCTCGCCAGCATCACCGTCGATCCGGCGATCACCGGATCGATCCAGTTCGACTCCGGCATGCCGATGCAGTTGCACCGGCCACATCTCGAGTTCCCTTCCGTCAACCGCACGCTCAAGGGCGATCTGCTGGTGTCGCGGCGGCGCGAGGAGCCTGCGCCCAGGCGCGACCTCACCCCCGGGCGGGTGAAAACGGTGTCGTTCCCGCGGCCGGCCGACATGCTGCCGGTCGAGTTGCCGCCGGTCGAACTGCCGAAGGTTTCGGTTGCGCCGCCGCCAAAGGCTGAGCCCAAAAGCGAGCCGAAGGTCGAGGCGAGAACTGAACCGAAGAGTGGTCCAAGGCTCGAAGCGAAAAGCGAACCCGGTGCGCTGACGCCGTCGGACCTCGCGCTGAAGCCGGACGCCGGTCCCGCGGCGAAGAACGGCGCGCGGCTCGAGCCCGGGACCGAAAGCCCGAGCGAAACCAAACCCGCCGCCTTTGCGCTCGCGTCCGTATCGTCCGAGCCGCGCGACCTGCCGTCGCGGATCGCGCCGCTGCAGGGGCCGATCGACGACAGCAATGCCGCGGTGCGGCTCGGCCGGCTCTATTTCGGCAACAATCCGGTCGGCGACGAGGTCGGCCCGATCCAGCCCTGGCCAATGGACGAGGAATGGCAGGTCGAGGTGCCGCGTTCGCGCGATCCCGATCTCAAACAGTCGCTGACGATCTCCGCCCCGGACTTCAACTACGAGACGCCGGGCGCGGCCCCGGTCGAAACGAGCGGGGGCGAGACGATCGCGCCGAAGGGCGAGATGACCGGTCCGCTGAAGCGTCCGAAAACGCCGGCCGAGCGGCTCGGCCTCGACATCAAGCAGCGCGTCAAGTCCGAGAAGTGCCTGGCCGACGCGGTCTATTTCGAGTCGCGCGGCGAGGCCAAGCGCGGACAGATTGCCGTCGCGCAGGTGGTAATGAACCGCGTGTTCTCCGGCTTCTATCCCAACAATGTCTGCGGCGTGGTCTACCAGAACTCGCACCGCAAGCTCGCCTGCCAGTTCACCTTCGCCTGCGACGGCATCCCCGACGTGGTGAAGGAGCCCGAGATGTGGAAGCAGGCGACCGAAATCGCCCGCGACATGCTCGACGGCAAGCTGTGGCTGCCCGAGGTCGGGCACTCCACGCACTACCACGCCTACTGGGTCCATCCGGCCTGGGTCCGCGAAATGCGCCGCACCCAGAAGATTGGCGTGCACAGCTTCTACCGTCCGCGCGCCTGGGGCGATGGCTCCGAGGTGGGTCCGCTCAATCAGTCGCAGACCGCGCCGCAGGCGCCGGCAGCGGACGACGCGGCGAAGGCCAAGCTCTGACGGCTCGCGAGTCCCGCGTGTCCGGCGCGCAGCGCGGCACCCTAAACACTTCAACACGCGACGGCCGCCGTCTTGTGCGAAGGCCGGAAAGGGCCGATTATTCTCGCCCGATTTCAGCAATCATGGTCAGGGGATACAAGCGATGATTACACGTCGGCTGTTTTGTGGATGCATGGCGGCTGCAGGGCTTACCTTCGCCGCCTCGGCCGTTCACGCGCAATCGGCCGACTGCGCGGTTTTCACCCCCGATCGTCAGAAGTCGACAACGCCGGACGAGGCGATTGTCCGGTTGAAGGACGGCAATGGGCGGTTCACGGCAGGCAAGTCCATCCATTGCGATATGATGGCGCAGGTCAAACAGACGGCCACCAACCAGTCACCCTACGCGGCGATCGTGGGATGCATCGATTCTCGCGTTCCGCCGGAACTTGTTTTCGATCAGCGCATCGGTGACGTGTTCTGCGGGCGCGTTGCCGGCAACTTCGTCAATACGGACATGATCGGCAGCCTTGAATTTGCAACCAAGGTTGCGGGCGCCAAGGCCATTGTTATCCTCGGGCATAACTCCTGCGGCGCGATCAAGGGCGCGGTCGATGGTGTCAAGCTTGGCAATCTCACGGCCCTGCTCAAGAATTTCCAGCCGGCGCTCGCGACGTTGAAAAAGGCCGATGGTCCTCGGGACTCGCACAACGACGCCATGGTTCAAAAGGTCGCCGAAGCGAACGCGCTCCTGACCGCAGCGAGCCTCACCAAGCGCAGCGCGATCATCAAGGGCCTGGTTGACGCCAAGCAACTGAAAATCGCCGCCGCGATGCACGATATCAAGACCGGCACGGTGAGCTGGCTTTCTTGATTGCACAATACGGTCCTTCCCCTCGCGGAGGGAGAGACCGCTTCACATCTCGATATCGAGTCCCACATCCAGCGCCGGCGCGGAATGCGTCAGCGCGCCGGACGAGGCGTAGTCCACACCGGTCGCCGCGATCTCGGCAATCGTGTCGAGCGTGATGCCGCCGGAGGCCTCGACCACAAGCCGGCCGTTCACCATCGCCATGGCCTGCTTCATCGAGGCGATGTCGAAGTTGTCGATCAGCACCACGTCGGCGAGGCCGCAATCCAGAACTTCCTGGAGTTGATCGAGTGAATCCACTTCGATCTCGATCTTCATCAGGTGCCCGGCATGAGTGCGCGCGCGCTCCAGCACGGCGCGGATGCCGCCGGCGACCGCGATGTGGTTGTCCTTGATCAGGATCGCGTCGTCGAGCCCGAAGCGGTGGTTGAAGCCGCCGCCGCAGCGCACCGCGTATTTCTCGAGCGAGCGAAGTCCCGGCGTGGTCTTGCGCGTGCAGCAGATGCGGGTCTTGCCGCCACCGGCCTTGCGCACATAGGCGCTGGTGGCGGTGGCGATGCCAGACAAGTGCTGGACGAAATTCAGCGCCACGCGCTCGGCGGACAGCACCGCGCGCGCATCGCCGTTGATGTGCATCAGCGCGGTCTTGGCTTCGACGATTGCGCCGTCGCGCATCACGGGCACGATCTCGATCTCGGGGGAGAGCTTGCGGAAGCAGGCGACCGCGAGCGGCAGGCCCGCGATGGTGCCGGCCTTGCGCGCGGCCAGCACCGTGCGGCTCGGCGTGCCGACCGGAACGGTGGCGATCGAGGTGACGTCGCCGGCGCGGCCGAGGTCTTCGGCGAGCGCCCGCGTCACCGCATCCTCGATCTCCAGCGGCGAGACGAACCCGCCGGGGTAGGTGAGGGTCTCGATCAGGCTTTCCGTCGCCCGTGTCAGCATGACTCGTACCTCAATTGTGTTCGTCTCTTCGTCGCCGCGATCTCGGTTCACCTCTCCCATGGGGAGAGGTCGACGCGCGGAGCGCGGCGGGTGAGGGGGTAAGCTCTATCGATGCTCCGTAACCCCTCACCCCAACCCTCTCCCTATGGGAGAGGGAGTTCACCGCCCGTGCGTGAAAGCGTCGGTCCTCAGCTCTTCAGATAAATCATCCGCTCCACCGCCCGCCGCGCCTTCGCGGCGATCGCCGGATCGATCACGACCTCCTCCTTCATGTGAAGCAGGCTGTCGAGGATCTTCGGCAGCGTGATGCGCTTCATGTGCGGGCAGAGGTTGCACGGCCGGGTGAACTCCACGTCCGGCAATTCGGCCTGCACGTTGTCGGCCATCGAGCATTCGGTGACCAGCACCACGCGCTTCGGCCTGTTCTTGCGCACATAATCGATCATGTGCGCGGTCGAGCCGGTGAAGTCGGATGCCGCGATAACGTCGGGCGGGCACTCCGGATGCGCGACGATCTGCACGTCGGGATCGCTGGCGCGGATCAGCGCCAGCTCGTCACCCGTAAAGCGCTCGTGCACCTCGCAGGCGCCCTTCCAGGCGATGATCTTCACCTTGCTCTGCGAGGCGACGTATTTGGCGAGATACTGGTCTGGCACAAAAATGACCTTGTCCACGCCGAGGCTCTCGACCACCTGCAGCGCGTTCGACGACGTGCAGGTGATATCGCTCTCGGCCTTCACTTCGGCCGAAGTGTTCACGTAAGTGACCACCGGCACGCCCGGGAAGCGCTCGCGCAGCAGCCGCACGTCCTCGCCGGTGATGGCGGAGGCGAGCGAGCAGCCGGCCTTGAGGTCGGGGATCAGCACGGTCTTCTCGGGGTTCAGCACCTTGGCGGTCTCGGCCATGAAGTGCACGCCGCACTGCACGATCACGTCGGCCTTCACCTTGGTGGCCTCGCGCGCGAGCTGCAGCGAGTCGCCGACGAAATCGGCGACGCAGTTGTAGATCTCCGGAGTCTGGTAATTGTGCGCCAGGATGACGGCGTTGCGCTCCTTCTTCAGCGCGTTGATCGCGCGCACATAGGGCGCGAAGAACGGCCACTCGACCGACGGCACGACGTTCCTGATGCGCTCGTAGAGATGCGCGGTCTCGCGCTCGACCTCGGCGTTCCATTCGAGCGACGGCGCAGGCAGCGCGCCGAACTTGCGAAGGGCGGAATTTCCGGCCGAAGCGGGCGGCGGCAACGGCTGCCGCGCGATCAGCGGCCCCACTGTTTCCACAACCGGCATGGCAATCTCCTCACTCCTCGCAAGTATGTGCTCATTGTGAGCATATACGGGGACGAAAACATCCGGCCTGCCGCCGGCATTTCCACCCCATTATTCTCATTTCGAGCAAAACATATAGCACTTCAGGGAGGGTCTCGCCAGTCCCTTCACAGGTGTTTGTTCGAGGTGTCCTGGCGGTGTCTGCGGGTCAGCCATGCACCCATGTGCCGGGGAAATCGAAACCATCACGAAGTTTCGCTTTGGGCTTCAGGCACCTGTGACTAAATGATCGCGACCGACGCGCTGTTTCGGCGCGCCGATTCTCTCACGCAATTGTCCGGGGAATTTCATGTCGACTGCCGCCGCGCCCGCGCCATCGAAGCTTGCCCCGTGGCGGACGCCGATGGTGCTGATCGCCGCCGGCTGCGTCATCGCGCTGATCGCGTTCGGGCCGCGCTCCGCACTCGGCCAGTTCCTGGCGCCGCTGTCGTTCGATCGCGGCTGGGGCCGCGAGGCGTTCTCGCTTGCGATCGCGATCCAGAACCTGCTGTGGGGCGCGGCGCAACCGTTCGCCGGTGCGTTTGCCGACCGCTTCGGCCCGGTGCGCGTGCTGTGCGCCGGCGCGATCCTCTATGCCGCGGGCCTCGTCGGCATGGCCACCTCGACCTCGGTGATCGGCCTTGATCTCACGGCGGGCGTGATGATCGGCTTCGGCCTTGCCGGCTGCTCGTTCCCGATGGTGATCGGCGCGCTTGGCAAGCTCGTGCCGGACAATTGGCGAGGCTTTGCGTTCGGCGCCGGCACCGCAGCAGGATCATTCGGCCAGTTCCTCTACTCGCCGCTCGCGCATTCGCTGATCCAGGCGTTCTCCTGGCAGACCGCGCTGCTTATCTTCGCCGGCACGCTCATGCTGGTGCTGCCGCTCTCGCTGATGCTGGCGACGCCGTCGGCGGCTCCCGTGGCAGGCGCGGTGAAGCCGCAATCGTCGCGTCAGGCGCTGGTCGAGGCATTCGGGCATCGCAGTTACGTTCTGCTGGTGCTGGGCTTCTTCACCTGCGGCTTCCAACTGGCCTTCGTCACCGTGCACCTGCCGTCCTATCTGGTGGACCGCGGGCTCGGCGCCGAGGCCGGCGCCTGGACTATCGGGCTGATCGGCCTGTTCAACATCGTGGGCTCGCTCTCGGCGGGCTGGCTCTCCGGCAAGATGCCCAAGCGCTATCTGTTGTCGATCATCTATTTCGGCCGGGCGGCTGCGATCGTCGGCCTGATCACCCTGCCGCCGAGTACGGCTTCCGTGCTGGTGTTCGGCGCGGTGACCGGCCTGCTCTGGCTTTCGACCGTGCCGCCGACCTCGGGGCTCGTCGCGCTGATGTTCGGCACGCGCTGGCTCACCATGCTGTTCGGCTTCGCCTTCTTCAGTCATCAGGTCGGCGGCTTCCTCGGCGTCTGGCTCGGCGGCTGGGCGTTCGAGGCGACCGGCTCCTACGACGTGATCTGGTGGCTGTCAGTGTTCTTCGGCGTCGCCTCGGCGGTGATCAACCTGCCGATCGTCGAGAAGCCGGTGGCGCGCCCGGTCGCGGCCGCTGCATAATCGCGGGATGTCCGACAGCTTTGCCGATCGTCTCAACGCCTGGCGCACGCCGCTCGTCATTCTGGTCTGCGGCTGCCTGATCGGCCTGATCGGCTTTGGCCCGCGCTCGACTTTCGGTTTCTTTCTGTCGCCGATGACCGCGGCCAACGGCTGGGGCCGCGACGTGTTCGCGCTGGCGATGGCGATCGAGATGCTGCTGTGGGGCGCGAGCCAGCCGTTCGCAGGCGCACTCGCCGACCGCTTCGGCGCGGTCTTCGTGCTGATCGGCGGCGCGATCCTCTATGTCATCGGCACTGTCTGGATGGCCTATGCGACGTCGCCGCTGGAGTTTCACCTCTCGGCCGGCGTGATGATCGGCTTCGGCCTCGGCGGCTGTTCGTTCGGGCTGGTGATGGGGGCGTTCGGCAAGCTTCTGCCGGAGAGCTGGCGCACCATCGGCTTTGGCGCCGGCACCGCGGCGGGCTCGTTCGGCCAGTTTCTGTTCTCGCCGCTTGCGGTCGTCCTGATCGACAGCGTCGGCTGGCGCAACACGCTGCTCATCTTCGCCGTGATATTGCTGACGATCATCCCGCTCGCCACCATGCTGGCCGCACCGCGCCGCGGCCCGGGCAGCGGCATGTCGATGCTGGCCGGCCAGAGCGTGAAGCAGGCGCTTGCCGAGGCGTTCGGGCATCGAAGTTACGTGCTGCTGACGCTCGGCTATTTCACCTGCGGCTTTCAGCTCTTCTTCATCACCATGCACCTGCCGGCCTATCTGGTGGATCGCGGCCTGTCGTCCTCGATCGGCGGCTGGACGCTGGGGGTGATCGGCCTGTTCAACATCATCGGCTCCATCTCCGCGGGCTACATCGCCAACGCGATGCCCAAGCGCTATCTGCTCGCGGCGATCTACTTCGCCCGCTCGATTGCGATCCTGGTCTTCATCCTGCTGCCGCCGAGCCCGGCGGCGACGCTGGCGTTCGGCGCCGCCATGGGGCTGCTCTGGCTCTCGACCATTCCGCCGACCTCGGCGCTGGTCGCGATCATGTTCGGTCCGCGCTGGCTGACCATGCTGCTCGGCGTCGCCTTCTTCAGCCACCAGGTCGGTGGCTTCCTCGGCGTCTGGCTCGGCGGGCTTCTGTACGAGCGCACCGGCTCCTACGACGTGATCTGGTGGGGCTCGATCATCCTGGGCGTCGCCTCCGCGGTGATCAACCTGCCGATCGTCGAGAAGCCGGTGGCGCGGCCGCAAACCGCTTCCGCCGCGGCTTGATTTGCCCGGTGGCGCCCGGCACAAGTCCGTGAAGACGAAGCCGGGAGGCCCCCGTGGCGAAGTTCAAGGCAATCGTGATCGAGAAGGCCGACAAGTCCCAGACCGTCAGCCTGACCGAATTCGACGAAGCGGGTTTCATGGACGGCGACGTCACCGTCCGCATCGGCTGGTCGACCATCAACTACAAGGACGGGCTCGCGGTTACCGGCAAGGCGCCGGTGGTGCGGCGCTTTCCGATGATCCCCGGCATCGATTTCGCGGGCGAGGTCGAGGCCTCGTCGAACCCGGACTGGAAGCCGGGCGACAAGGTGATCCTCAACGGCTGGGGCACCGGCGAAACCCATCTCGGCGCTTACGGGCAGAGGTCGCGTGTCAAAGGCCAGTGGCTGGTGCGATTGCCCGCGGGCCTGAGCGAACGCGACGCCATGGCGATCGGGACCGCGGGCTACACCGCGATGCTCGCGGTGATGGCGCTGGAGCGGCACGGACTCAAACCCGCCTCGGGCCCGGTGCTGGTGACGGGCGCAGCCGGCGGTGTCGGTTCCGTCGCGGTGGCGCTGCTGGCGAAACTCGGCTTTGCCGTTATCGCGTCCACCGGCCGGCCGGAGGAGGCGGACTATCTGAAATCACTCGGCGCGAGCGAGATCATTCCCCGCCCGGAACTCACGGTGCCGCCGAAACCGCTGGCGAAAGAGCGCTGGGCGGGGGCCGTCGATTCGGTCGGTTCCACCACGCTCGCCAACGCGCTGTCGATGACCAGGTACGGCGGCGCGGTCGCCGCCTGCGGTCTCGCCGGCGGCATGGACCTGCCCGGTAGTGTGGCACCGTTCATTTTGCGCGGGGTGTCACTTTTGGGCATCGATTCCGTGCAATGTCCGCTTCCGCAGCGGATAGAGGCCTGGCGGCGCTTGGCATCCGACCTCGACCGCGGCAAACTTGCTCAGATGACCCGCGAAATCGGACTGGATGAGGTGATTCCGGCCGCCGGAACCCTCCTCGAAGGCCGGGTCCGGGGCCGGATTGTGGTCAAGATCGGGTAACGACGTTCAGGATTTGGCTACGAACGTCGGGCATGATCGATGAATCTTATGGTAAGCCCGAGGTTAACGCCCCTAAAGGCGTCCGGGCATCGGAAGTGGAGTGGGGGAATGTTCGCCAAAAACATGCGGTTGGCTGTCGTTTTCGCGGCTTTTGCCTGCGCTGCTGCCCCGGCTCAGGCCGAGGAGCTGCGGGCCGAGGCGGCGAAGCACTTCATCGCCGGCAAGTTTTTTTCCTATAGCTGCTTCGACGGCACGACCGGCAACGGCCGGATCTACCCCGACGGCTCGGTCGCAGGCTACATCCAGCCCGGCGGCTCGGGACCACGCCGCTTTGTGGTGCTGCCGGCCAACACCCTGCAGGTGAAGGGCGACCGCTTCTGCGCCGCGGTGCGCGGCTTGCCGTTCGAACCCTGCTTCAACGTCAGCCGCACCAGCCAGGTGAGCTTCCGCGGTGCGATCTCGGGGCTGAGCTTCGCCTATTGCGACTTCCACCGCCGCAGCACCCGCGCCGACCTGGTGCGTCCGGCACGGCGTGACGTGCGCGCCGAGGCGGTCCAGCGGGATTGATCGGGTTTAGATTCCAAGGTTCCGGCGCGCCGCGAAAGCGGCGCGTTTTGTTTTGGCACGCTTTTACCTGGACGGCTTACTTGGACGGCTGGCCCGCATCGGCCGGAAAAATCATGCACGTCGTCGTCGCGTGTGCGTAAAGCTTCCCGGCGCTGTCCTTCATCGTACCGTCGGAGGTCGCGACCGTGCGGCCGCGATGGATGAGGCGGCCCTCGGCGCGGATGAGGCCGGTGTCCTGCGTGATCGGCCGCACCATGTTGAGCTTGAGTTCCAGAGTGGTCCACGCCTCGCCCGGAGCGAGCGTCGAGAAGATCGCGCAGCCCAGCGCCGAATCGAGCAGGGTCGCGGCGAGACCGCCATGCACCGTGCCGATCGGGTTGTAATGCCGCTGTTCCGGCAGCCCCTCGAAGCAGGCATAACCTTCCTTCACCTCGGCGAGATAAAAGCCGAGCGTTTCGCACATCGGCGGCTGCGGCAGCTTGCCCGCGGCCATATCGGTCAGGAACGAAAGCCCGCCGCGCGCCATGATCTCGTCGCGCGGCACCAGCCCGTAAGTGAACGTCTTGGTCATCGTGGAACTCTTGGGTTTGATTCTTGGGTTTTGATTCATCGCCCGGAGCG
>Ga0247825_10003580_pt1 | contig 10241 bp, 11 predicted proteins | sample 13C_Vanillin_Day_FD_194413 | JGI IMG/M metagenome (GOLD analysis project Ga0247825, IMG submission 194413) | Soil microbial communities from agricultural site in Penn Yan, New York, United States - 13C_Vanillin_Day48 | ecosystem: Environmental > Terrestrial > Soil > Agricultural land | place... | reverse complement strand
GATAGCCGCTTTTCAGCGCATCGCCGCGAGCAGCGCCTCGATCTCCTTGCGGCGGCCTTCGTCGGCCAGCGCGCGCTGCGCGCGCGGCGGCGCCTTGAGCGCCCTGGCGAGGGCGCGGCGCGCGCCCAGGTAGTCGCCCTTGCGGTAGAGGAAGTCGCCGTAGAAGTAGTTCGAGTCGATGCCGTCCGGGTTCAGGGCGAGCGCCTTTTCCAGCAGCTCGCGCGCCTTGGCGTCGTCGCCGAAGCCGATCGGCCAGCCCGGCACCTGGTAGTAGAGCGAGCCGAGGCTGGTGTAGGCCGAGCCGTCGAGCGCCTTGGCATCGAGCTCGAGCGCCTGCTCGAAGGCCTTCTTCGCCTCCTTGGCGAGCGAGAGCGCGCCCAGGCCGCCGCGCGCGCCGGCGTAGCTGCCGGCGATGATGCCGTACCAGATCTGCGGCTCGGCGCGCCCGGGATGGCGCGCGCGCACCGCGTCGGCGTTCCTGGTCAGCTCGGCGAACGCCTTCTCCTGTTCGCCCGCGGGACGGGCGTACTTGATCTGCGCCCATTCGTTCTGCAGCGCGCGCACGTCCTCGTCGACGCCGGCGAGGGCGGCGAATGACACGATGATTCCCGTGAGTAGCAACAGCCACTTCATTGCAAACCTCCTTTGCTGGAAGCATGACGGCGGATGATGGAAAGCTGCGCGCGCAGCGCGCGGTCGACCAGGCCCGGCAGCAGCTGGTTGAGCCGGGCGAACAGCGCCTCGGGCATGCCGAGCAGGCGCTCGCTGGACGGGCGTGCGAGCAGCGCCAGAAGCTGTCTTGCCACGGATTCAGGCGAATCCATCGCGACGCCGAGCTCGGCATTGAGGGCGTTCACCCGCGCCCCGTTCATCGCGGTGCGCGTGGCGCGCGGCGCGAGGTAGAGCACGCGCACCGCGCTGTCGGCGAGCTCGCGGCGCAGCGCCTCGCTGAAGCCGCGCAGCGCGAACTTGCTCGCGCAGTAGGCCGCCTGCCCGGGATAGCCGAGGTAGCCCATGATCGAGCCTACGTTGACGATCCAGGCGCGCGGCGCACGCCTGAGCTCGGGCAGCAGGCGCGCGCTGAGCTGCATCGGCGCGAGCAGGTTCGCCTGCACGATGCGCTCGAGCGTCGCGTCGTCCTGCGCCTCGAGCCAGGCGAAATCGCCCGCGCCGGCATTGTTGATGAGCAGGTCGATGCCGGGCAGCCTCACCGCGTCGCGGCCGGCCGGCGTGGCGAGGTCGGCGATCAGGCTGCGCGCCACGCCGCCCGCGGCGCGGCGCGTTTCCTCCAGCCGCGCGGCGTCGCGCCCGACCAGCACGAGCTCGTCGCAGTGCGGGGCGAGGGCGACGGCGATCGCGCGGCCGATGCCGCCGCTCGCTCCGGTCAGCACCGCGCGATAGCGGCTCATGCCGGCAGCCCTCGAAAGAGGTCGCCGTACAGGCGGTAGACGCGCTTCGCCACGTGCACCACGTGCTCGCGCTCGGCGTGGTCGAGCTGCTCGACCACGCCGGCGAAGAAGCGCACGTGCTCCTGGTCGAGGCTGCCGTGCGAGGTGAGATAGCGGAACGCCGACGCCGGCAGCGCGAGCGCGTCCGCGATCGACTGCGCCGCGCGCGTGGCGAGCGCAGTGCTGGTGCCTTCGAGCACGTGCACCATGCCGAGGAATCCGGCGGGATGCACGCGCGCGATGTAGTCGTACGCGTACGCCACCAGCAGCTCGGTGGCGGCGGCGGGCGGCGCGCGCCGCGCCGCCTCGGGGTCGTCGCCGCAGGCGCGCAGGTCGTCGAGGATCCATTGCTCGTGGCCGTCCTCCTCGGCGATGTACTGCGCCATCGCCGCGCGCAGCGGCGCGCGCTCCTCGCCGAAGCGGCTGCCGCAGGCCATGAGCAGCGGCACGGTGTGCTTCACGTGGTGATACGCCTGGCGCAGGAAGCCGACGTAGCGCGTGCGCGTGATGCGACCGGCGAGGCAATCGACGATCGCGGGAACCGAAAGCAGCTCCGCGCGCTCGGCGGCGGTGCGGCGCTGCAGCTCTTCATGAAACGGCATCGAGGCGCTCCCCGTAGGCCTGCCACAGCGCGTCGCGGCGCGCGCGCCCGTTGGCGGTGGCGAAGCCGTTCTGCGGCGTGAAGGGCTCGTCGGCGCGCAGCCAGGCGCCGATGCGCGCATAGTCGGGCAGGCGCGCGTTCGCGGCGCGCACCTGCGCATCGATCGCCTCGCCGGAAGCACCGGGCGCCGGCACCAGCAGCGCGCACAGCTGCGCGCGCGCCTCGCCGAACACCGCCGCCTGCGCGATCGCGCGTCCCGCGAGCAGCTCGGCCTCCGGCCATTCCGGCGACACGTTGCGTCCGAAGGAGGTGATGAGCACGTGCTTGCGCCGGCCGTCGACGTGCAGGAAGCCGTCGGCATCGAGGTGGCCGAGGTCGCCGGTGGCGACGTCCTGCACGTGAATCTCCCCGTCCACGATGCGCACCGCGGCGTGCGGCAGCGGCCGCCCCACGCTGCCGGGCCGGTCCGCGCCCGGCAGGTTGAGCGCGACCACGGAGGCGCATTCCGACAGGCCATAGCCTTCGTACGCCGGCAGGCCGAGCGCGCGCGCGCGCGTGAGCAGCGCGGGCGAAACCTTGGCGCCGCCGACGGCGGCGAACCTTAGCGAGCGCGGCGGCCGCGCGCCATGCTCGAGCGCCGCAGTCAGCGCGGCGAGCATTTGCGGCAGCAGGATCACGCTGTGCGCCTGCCAGCGCTCGATTGCGGCGAGGCAGGCGGACGCGTCGAAGCTGGAGGAGCCGCGCAGGCCGACCTCGGCGAGCGGCGGCAGGCAGACGTCCATGGCGGCGAGGTACGGCGCATAGACGCCGGCCACGTTTTCGAGCAGAACGGCGAGCGGCAGCAGGCAAAGGTGGCGCCGCAAGCCGAGGCCGGCGGTGGCGTCGGCGAGCGCCCGCGCCACGTCCCACTGCTGCTTGGCGCTTAGCGCGACGCCCTTCGGCGCGCCGGTGGTGCCCGAGGTGTAAGTGATCTTCGCGGTGCCGGGCGGCAGCGCCAGCGGCGAAGCTTCGCGGCGCCACCACGCGATACCTTCGATCGCGCCCGCGGCCTCGAAGCCGGGGAGCGGCGCGCCGAGCACGCCGTCCATGCCGCTCGCCTCGGCGGCGTGCGCGAGCTGCGCGGCGGTGAAGAACGCGGGCAGCGGCACCAGCACCACGCCGGCCCGCTGCGCGGCGAGATCCGCGAGCACCCAGTCCGGTCCATTGTCCGCCAGCAGCCCGAGCACGCGCGGCCGCGGCCGCGCCGCGGCCAGCGCCTGCGCGAGCCGCGCGGCGCGCGCGTCCAGTTCGCCCGGCCGCAGCAGGCTCATGCCAGGCAGCCCGCCATCACGCTCGGATCGTGCGCGTAGTAGCTGCCCCAGGCGGCGCCGTGGTCGGGCAGGCGCTCGCAGGCGGCGGGGCCCAGCACGTGCGCGGGATACGAAAGCCGGCGCAGCAGATTGCGCACTTCGCGCGTGGCCGTGAAGACCACCCACTGGTAATCGAGCTCGACCAGGTGGCGGCCGAGCGCCGGCAGGAACTGGCGCCCGGCGCCCGCGGCGGCCGCCACCAGGTTGCCGACTTCGACGATGCGCGAACGCTGCACGCGCGCGCCGAGCGCGCCCGAGAGCACGACTTCCACCGGGCGGTCGAGATAATGCTCGAGGAACAGCATGCCCGAGGCGGCCGGGGTGTAGCCGGCGGCCGCCTGCCACGCGCCCGCGTCGTCGCGCGCGCCCAGCAGGTGCGCGCAGAAGTGGCTGACCTGCGCGCCGTACGCCTGGCGGAAGCGCTCGGCGATGAAGCGCTCGATCTCGGCGCGCACTTTGGGGATCACGACGCTCATGGCGGCGCGATCCTAGGGAGGCAGGATTAACCCGCCATTAATTCCGCGCGCGGCGCGCCGAATGGATCACGCGGCGTGACTTTTCTGGCAACAACGACGCGACGTAGTGTAGGGCACCGGGAGCGTCCCGATTTGACCAGCGTCAAACAGCAGCCCGCGGCGCGCGCCTACAGTAAAGGCATGGATGCGCCGGGCGTAGACCTGATCCTGGACGTGGATCGCGAGTACTACGAAAAGGCGCGCGCGGGCGTCCTGCGCCGCATCGCGCCGCGCAGCCAGAATCCGGCCGGCGAAGCCTGGCTGCCGGTGATGCACGCGTGCCGCGACGGGTGGAACTTCACCGCGCTGTTCTCCAATACGCCGCGCGCGCACGAGCTGCACCGCGAGCACGACTGGGTCGTGATCCACTACGACGACGCCGCGGGCGCCGAGGGGCAGGTCACGGTGGTGACCGAGCGCCGCGGCGCGCTGACCGGGCGGCGCGTGGTGCGCGGCCGCGAGCCGGAGTGCGCGGGCCTCTATCGGTGAGCCCGTTCACGCCGCAGGCGCTCGCCGCGTACCTCGGCGCGGTGCACGGCCGTCCGGTGAGCGACGTGCGCCTGACGCCGCTCGGCGGCGGCCGCCAGGGCGACAAGGGCTACGGCTACGGCATTCCGCTGCGCGTCGATTACGCGCTCGACGGCGAGCCGCGGCGCGCGGTGGTGGAGACCGTGCGTCCCGGGCCCTTCGGCCACGAGCACATGGCCGACCGCGCGCAGTCGCTGCTCTGGGCGCACGACGCCTTCCGCCGCCTGCCGCGCCACGTGGCGTCGCTCGACGTCGCCGCGGTCTGCCCGGACGGCGCCCTGGTGCCGATGGGCGATGCGCAGGAGTTCTTCATGCTCGCCGATTTCATCGACGGGCACGAGTACGCGGACGATCTTTTGCGACTGCGCGCCGGGGGCGCGATGGGCGAGCTCGACGGCGCGCGCGCCGACGCCCTGTGCGACTACCTGGTCGAGATCCACCGGCTGCGCCGGCCGGAGCCCGGGCTGTACGCGCGGCGCGTGCGCGAGCTGGTGGGGCACGGCGAGTGCATCTTCGGCGTGGCCGACAGCTATCCCGAGGATGGCCCGGTCCAGCCCGCGATCCTGAAAGACGTCGAGAAGAAATGCGTGGAATGGCGCTGGAAGCTCAGGCGCTATCCCCACCGCCTTTGCCAGGTGCACGGCGACTTCCATCCCTGGAACATCCTGTTCCGCCAGGGCAGCGACTTCAGCGTGCTCGACCGCTCGCGCGGCGAGTGGGGCGATGCCGCCGACGACGTGGTGTGCCTCACGCTCAACTACCTGTTCTTCTCGCTGCAGCGCTCGGGCCGGCTGCAGGGTGATTTCGAGCGGCTGTGGCAGCGCTTCTGGCAGCGCTATCTCGAGCGCTCGCGCGACCCGGAGCTGCTCGAGGTGGCCGCGCCGTTCCTCGCGTTCCGCGCGCTGGTGATGGCGAACCCGCTCTGGTACCCCGCGCTCGAGCCCGTGGTGCGCGAGAAGCTGTTCCGCCTGATCCTTCGCGTGCTCGATGCCGAGCGCTTCGACCCGGCGCGGGTGAACGAGTACTGCGCGTGAGCTTCGCGCTCTGGCTCACCGGCCATTCGGGCTCGGGCAAGAGCGCGCTCGCGCGCGAGCTGGTGCGCCGGCTGCACGAGCGCGGCGTCGAGGTCGCGGTGCTCGAATCCGACGTGATGCGCACCCAGCTCACGCCGTTCCCGCGCTACGACGACGCCGACCGGGATTTCTTCTACCGCTTCCTCGCGAAGATCGGCGTCGCGCTGGTGGAGGAGGGAAAGGCGGTGGTGTTCGACGCCACCGCCAACCGGCGCGCCTATCGCGACGCGGCAAGAAAGCGCATCGCGCGCTTCGCCGAGGTCTACGTCGACACGCCGCTCGAGGTGTGCGCGGCGCGCGACCCCAAGGGGCTGTACCGGCAGGGGATGAAGATTCCCTACGAGCCGCCGCTCGCGCCCGAGCTCACGGTGAGCGGCGAGCGCGGCACGCCGGCGCAAAGCGCCGCCGCGGTGATCGCGCTGGTCGAACGGCGCGGCTGGATCAGCGCCGCACGCTGACGCGCGCGCCGTCTTTCAGCGCGTCGGAGGGATAGACCACCACCCGCTCGCCGGGCTGCAGCCCGTCCTCGACCAACGCCTCGATGCCGTTGCGGCGCTGCGCCTTCACCAAGCGCTTGCGCGCGCGAGCGCCGTCCACCGTGAACACCGCCCAGCCGGCGCCGTCGCGGAACAGCGCGCCCACCGGCGCCTTGAGCGCGTTGTCCTGGCGGAACACGACCACGTGCGCCTCCACCCGGAAGCCGTCGCCGATGGTCTGCAGGTTCTCGAGCGGCGCGGCGAAGTCGAGCACCACGTTGACGCGCTGCTCCTCCACCCCGAGGGCCGAGATCTTGGTGAACGCCGCCGGCTCGACCAGGCGCACGCGCGCGGCGAGCGGCGCGACGCCCTGGCCGAGCTCGATGCGCGCCGGCATGCCCGGACGGATGCCGACCGCCTCCTGCGACAGCACGTCGACCACCGCCTCCAGCCCTTTCGGATCGGCCAGCTCGATCAGCGGCGTGCCGAGCGCCACCGCGCCCTCGCTTTCCTGCACTACCTTGAGCACCGCGCCTTTCACCGGCGAGGTCACCTGCCATTTCGCGCCGCCCGCCTCGCCGCTCTGGTAGAGGGCGAGCGCGGCGCGCGCCTGCTCGAGCTCGTGGCGCGCGGCTTCCTCCGCGTAGCGCGCCGCGTCCAGCGTGCGCTCGGCCGTGCGCAGCGCGAGCCCGGCCTGCTCGCGCGCGGTCTCCGAGACGAAGCCCTCCTTGGCGAGCCGCGCCTGGCGCTCGAGATCGGCCTGCGCCTGGTCGCGTTGCGCGGCGTACTTGAGCGTCTCGGCCCGGGCGCGCGCGAGCAGCGCCTGCACCGCGCCGATGCGTCCCTGCAGCTCGCGCGAGGTGCGCGCGTCGAGGAATGCCGGCGCGGTGGGCGTGAGCAGCGCCAGCACCTGGCCTTTTTCCACCGCGTCGCCCGCCCGCAGCGCGATGCGCTCGAGGCGGCCGGCGAGCGGCGCCGACACCACGTAGCGCTCGCGCACGCGCGTCTTGCCGTCGTCCGACACCGTCTGCTCGAAGGCGCCGCGCACCGCTTGCGCGGTCTCGACGGCTACCGCCTGCGGGCGCAGCGCCCAGCCGGCCAGCAGGGCGAGCGCGGCCAGCCCGGCGCCCAGGGCGATCTTGTTGCGTCTTGTCATTCGCGGGTCTTCAGCACGGCCACCAGGTCGAGATTATCGATGCGATTGCGCACGATGAGGGCGCTCACCACGCCCGCCGCCACCACCACCGCGCCCGAGTACGCATAGGTGCTCGGGAAGATGACGAGCGGGAATTCCATCACTTCCTGGCTCATCAGGGCGAGCAGCAGCGCCGCGAGCCAGAAGCCGGCGACGAAGCCGAGCGGGATGGCGAGCGCGATCTCGACCGCGAGCTCGCCCAGCAGCAGCACCGAGACCTCGCGCCGGGTAAAGCCGAGCACCCGCAGGCTGGCGAGCTCCCAGGCGCGCTCGGCGAGCTGGATGCGCGCGTTGTTGTACACCACGCCGACCGCGATGGTGGCGGCGAAGATGCTGAGCACCGTGGTGAAGAACAGCACGTTGCGCGCGCTGGTGGCGCGGAAGGTGTCCACCAGGCCGCGGTTGACGATCACCACCGCGGCCGCGGGCATCTCCTTCAGCCGCTCGAGCAGCGCGTTCTCCTGCGAGCGCTCCACCGACAGCCCGGCGGCGGAAACCACGGCGCTTTCGCGCGCCAGCCGGTTCAGATCCTCCAGCCGCATCCACGCGTTCATGCCGGCCATCTCGCGCACCGTGCCGGTGACCCGCAGCGCGCCCTTCACGCGCTTGCCCTCGAGCAGCTCGGCGATCACGCTGTCGCCCGGCCGCACGCCGAGGCGATCGGCGAGGCGCGTGGTGAGCAGCACGCCGCCGGGCGCGGGCCTGGCTTCGCGCAGCTCGGCGTCGAAGATGCGCCACAGCACGGCGTCGTCCTCGACGCCGGTGATGCCGGTGCGGTAGCTGCGGTGCCCGGCGCGCAGGCGCGCCGGGATCGCGCGCGTGACCTCGGCCTGGCTTACGCCCGGCAGGCGCTCGAGCTCGCGGCGCACGCCGCGCGGCACCGGCTCGGCGAAGCCGACGTTGACGTCGGCGCGCTGCACCTGGTTGAACTGCACGTCGATGAACCAGTCGAGCGCGTCGGCCCAGAACGTGCCGGCGATCAGGATCGCCACCGAGCCGGCGATGCCGGCGATGGTGGTCGCGGCGCGCACCGGCCTGCGCTCGAGGTTGCGCAGGATCATGCGCTGCGCGGGGGTCAGCAGATCTTCAAAGGAAAAATGGGCCCTGAACTGCGCGGGCGCCGGCGGGCGCAGCGCCTCGGCGGCGTGCAGCCGCAGGACGCCGCGCGTGGCCGCGAACGCGCCGCCGAACGCCGCCGCCAGCGCGGCCGCGGCGCCGGCCAGCACCAGCCACGCCGGCATGAAGTAATGGAACTGCGGAAAGTGGAACAGGTTGGTGTAGAGGCTGGTCATGCCGTTGCCCAGCCACCAGCCCAGGCCGATGCCGATCAGGGTTCCCAGCAGCACGATGACCGAGGCGAACTTCAGGTAATGCCAGGCGATCCAGCGGTCGTCGTAGCCGAGCGCCTTGAGCGCCGCGATCTCGCCGCGCTGCGCGTGGACCTGCCGGTGCAGCACCACGTTCAGGATGAACCCCGCCACCAGCAGGAACACCGCCGGCAGCACGGTGCCGAAGACGCGCTGCTGGTCGATCTCCTGCGTGATGATCTTGTGCGACACCTGCTCCTCGCGCGCCACCGCGCCGAGGCTGCCGTAGGGCTCGAGGATGCGGTCGGCGGCCGCGAGCACCGCGTCGAGCGACGCGTCGCGCGAGAGGCGCAGCAGCACCGAGTTGAACGCGCCTTCCATGTTGAAGGCCGCGGCGAGCGCGCGCGCGTCGGTCCACAGCACCGCGAACCACTCGTCGTCCGGCATGCCGCCGCCGCGCGTGGCGAAGATGTACTCCGGGCTGAGCGCGGTGCCGACCAGCGTCAGGCGCTCGAGCTTGCCGTTGAGCAGCACGCCGAGCGCGTCGCCGAGCTTGAGACGGCGCGCCTCGAGGAAGCGCTCGTTCACCACCACCTCGCCGCGCGCGCCCGGCGCCGGCCAGCGCCCGCTGGTCAGCGTCAGGCGGTTCATTCCCGGCGGGTGCTCGAAGTCCTGGCCGATGAGGCGCGCGATCATCGGCGGCACCACGCCCGGGATCGACAGCTGCGCGTCGCGCACCACGCGCGCCTCGACCTCCACCACGCCCGGAATGGCGCGGATGCGCTCGAGCATCGAGACCGGCACGCGCTTGGCGCTGGCGAAGACGTGCGGGAAGCGCGCGCTCGCGTAATAGTTGTCGCGCGACCAGAGCAGCGAGCCGTGGGTGGAGAAGCTGCCGATGAAGCCGCCGATGCCGCAGGCGATGACCAGCGCGATCGACACCACCTGGGTCTTGAGCGCCCAGAGATCGCGGACCAGCTTGCGATTCAGACTGGTCACCGCAGGCCGCCGCTTAGGGATCGTCCTTCCAGGAGGCAAATCCTATTGGGCGCGGGCTTGCTTTTCTTGCGGGAGTCATCAGCTCCCGGATCGCATCGAAAACGGAGCGAAATTGAGCGTCGTAGCGACTCTCGAGCGCCACAAGCTTGCGCGCCAGGTCCTCGTGTGAAGCGAGGATCGCCCGGAGCCGCACGAAAGTGCGCACCACCTGGATGTTGACTTGCACTGCGCGACTGCTTCTCAGGACGCTGGATAGCATCGCGACGCCCTGCTCGGTGAACGCGTACGGCAGGTGGCGGCGGCCGCCCCAACTTGAGGTGCCAAATTGGCTTCTCAAGTTTGCAAACTCCTGAACGGAAAGCTGAAACATGAAATCGACGGGGAAGCGAGCGAGGTTGCGCCTGACCGCGCGCGTCAACGCCTTGGTTTCCACGCCATACAGGGTGGCTAGATGCACGTCCAGCATGACTTTTTGGCCACGCAGGAAGACGATGGCGCCCGCGATTGTTTCCAATGTGATCGCCACTGCAGCGGCTGGTCGCGAAGCCATGTGGCGTAAACGCGCTAGGGGAGTTCTCGGATGACCTTGCTGTCACCATGAAATTTCCGCGGGGGTGAGCTTGCGCGCGGGGGTTTCCGTGCCGACGATGCGGCCGTCGCCCAGGCGCAGCACGCGGTCGGCCATGCCGGCGATGGCGGCGTTGTGCGTGATCACCATGGCGGTGGTGCCGAGCTCGGGCTCGATCGCGT
>Ga0247825_10003579_pt1 | contig 10242 bp, 6 predicted proteins | sample 13C_Vanillin_Day_FD_194413 | JGI IMG/M metagenome (GOLD analysis project Ga0247825, IMG submission 194413) | Soil microbial communities from agricultural site in Penn Yan, New York, United States - 13C_Vanillin_Day48 | ecosystem: Environmental > Terrestrial > Soil > Agricultural land | place... | reverse complement strand
CCATAGACGATGCCGCCGCGGGACTCGATCTCTGGGGCGCGGCGCTCGCGACCATTGCGCTGGGCGGCATCGTCTATGGATTCATCGAAGCGCCGACGCAAGGATGGACATCGCCGGCGGTGGCGGGCGCGCTCGTCGCAAGTGTGGTGGCGAGCATTGCGTTCGTCGTCGTGGAGCTTCGCGTGCGCTCGCCGATGCTGCCGCTCTCCATGCTGCGCATCGGAAACTTCGGCGGCGCCAATCTGCTGACGCTGCTGCTGTACGCGGCGCTCGGTGGCGGCTTGTACTTCTTTCCGCTCAACATGATCCAGGTGCAAGGTTATTCGGCCACGGTCGCGGGTGCTGCGCTGCTGCCGTTCATCCTGATCATGTTCGCGTTTTCGGGCTGGGCCGGACAACTGGTCGATCGCTTCGGATCGCGACTGCCGCTGGTCGTGGGGCCGAGCATCGCGGCGGTGGGATTTGCGTTGTTCGCGGTGCCGGGCGTGGGAGCCAACTACTGGACCGCGTTCTTCCCGGCGGTCGTGGTGCTGGGCCTGGGCATGACCATCACGGTTGCGCCGCTCACGACCACGGTGATGAACGCGGTCGGGCCCGAGTCGGCCGGCATTGCCTCGGGCGTGAACAACGCGGTCTCGCGCGCGGCATCGGTGCTGGCGATCGCGGTGTTCGGGGTGGTCATGGCATGGGCTTTCGATGCACGAATCGGCGAAGGTCTTCGCGACATTGGTGCGTCCGCGGAGACCACTGCCTTCCTCGCGGCGCAGCGCAGCCAGCTTGCGGGCGCGACGCTGCCGGCCGGTGTGGATGCCGCCGCCGCTGCGGCACTCAGGCGGACGGTGAATGCCTCATTCGTCTCGGGATTCCGGTGGATCATGCTGATCTGCGCAGGGCTCGCGCTGATGAGTGCATTGAGTGCGTGGGTCCTGATCGGGCGCCGGCCGCGGACGGCGCGCGTGTCCGCCGGTGGGTGACCGGCTCAGACCGCTCCATGTGCCTCCACAAACAACGCATACAGCGAATGGCTGCTCGTCATGTAGAGCCGATTCCTCTTCGGCCCCCCGAACTCCAGATTCGCGCAGCGCTCCGGCAGCCGGACGAACCCGATCGCCTTGCCTTGCGGATTGAAGATCTTCACCCCATCCATTTCCTCTGACTTGCCCGTGGGCAGGTATGCCTTCATGCCGCCGCCGATGTCCGTGGGCTCGCTCGCGATGGCGCCTGTGTAGCCCCAGCCGCACCACAGGTTGCCGTCCCGGTCGACGCGAAAGCCGTCGAACGCGCCCGGGCCTTCCGCATCGATCAGCTTGGTCTTGTTGGACAGGCTGCTGTCATCGGCGGCCACGTCGTAGCTCCACATGCTTCGGTTCGGTGTGCCCTTCCACTCGACCACGTAGAGCTTCTTCTCGTCGGGCGAGAACGCCAGTCCGTTGGGGTTCACCAGGTCCGTGATCATCGCGGTGAGCTTGCCATCCGGCGAAAGGCGGTACACATTGGTCGTCGCCTGCTCGGGCGTGGCCCTCGACCCTTCCCATTCGCCGTTGATGCCGAAGATCGGGTCGGTGAACCAGATCGTGTCGTCCGACTTGACGACGATGTCGTTCGGCGCGTTGAGCCGCTTGCCTTCGTAGCTGTCGGCCAGCACGGTCATACGGCCGTCCTTCTCGGTCCGCACGATGCGGCGGGTGACGGAGTGTTCGCAGGAGACCAGCCGCCCCTGGCGGTCGCGGGTATTTCCGTTGGCATAGTTGACGTTGGTCTTGTGCACGCTGAACTTGCCGGTCTTCTCGTCGTACTTCATGAGCCGGTTGTTGGGGATGTCGCTGCACAGCAGGTAGCCGCCTTCCGGAAAATAGACCGGGCCTTCAGCCCAGCGCATGCCGGTGCCGAGTTGCTCCACCGTACTGCTGTAGATGCGGTACTTGGTGAAGCTCGGGTCCAGGATCATCACGGCCGGATCCGGGTAGCGCTGCTGGGGCTTGAAGTCGAAGGACTGTGCGCCGGCCAGTCCGGCCAGCGCGGCCAAGCCGCTACCGGCGGCGGATTTCAGAAAGCCGCGACGAGCGACCCTGTTGTCTTCTTGCATGCGGTGTCTCCTCGAATGGTGCCCGATTCGGGCCGGCGAATGATGTCACTGCCGGCCCGCCATGACCAGCCACGCCCGTGCGCCTACGCCCTTTGCGTTAGCGCGCATGGCCGATAGGCAAGGCATCGACCCCCCTCCAAACTGCACACTCGATTGCCCGTTCACCCAAGTGTCGACGTAGGAGGAATGGCAATGACCCAAGCTTGCTGGCGCGCCGCAAGGCTGCTGCCGCTTTTCGCGTGCGCGCTTCTTGCGGCCTGCTCCAAGGGGCCGCAGCCCGGTGAAGTGCTCGACGAAGCCCGGTTGGCAGGACGTGATGCGGCATCGTTCCCCCATGCCACGGAGGACTACTTCCACGACATGGACGGCGGCATCGCGCTGTCGCCCGAGGAAATCAAGGGCCGCAACATGTGGCTGGTCTGGAGCGGCGGCAACGATCGCTTCTGGAACCAGATGACCGACTACACCTTCGGCGCCTTCGACCTGCTGAAGATCATCAGCTCGCATCCCAGCCTCGGCTATTCGCGGGCCAATCGCTGGAAGACCTTCGGCCTGGTCAACGAACCGTGCTTCGAGAATGCCGCCGGTCCCGACAAGGCCCGGCGCGGCCTCTGGCTCGACGTGCGCAGCAAGGACTGCGCGCCCGATCCCTTCGAGAACGAAAGCAAGTACCCCGGCGTGGCCACCGGCTCGCGCGGCAAGCCGCTGGGCGACGGCACGACGCAGCCCGTCGGCTCTTTCTACGGCTGGAACTCCGGCATCTCGGGCCTGCGCCTGTTTCCCAATCCGGCCTTCGACGAGAAGGCGGCCAAGGAGTGGGATGCGGAGAAGTACTACACCGATCCGAGCTACTACAACCGCAAGGACCTGGTGCGGCCGTACCGCGTCGGCATGTCGTGTGGCTTCTGCCATGTGGGGCCGAGTCCGGTGAAGCCTCCCGCCGACCCGAACAACCCGAAGTTCGAGAACCTGAGCTCATCGGTGGGCGCGCAGTACATGTGGGTGGACCGGCTCTTCATCCACAACGCGAACAAGCCGGAAGGGCGCAAGAACTACATGTACCAGCTCGCCCACACGTACCGGCCGGGCACGATGGATACCTCGCTGGTCTCGACCGATGGCATCAACAACCCGCGCACCATGAACGCGGTCTACGATTTCGTGGGCCGCCTCGAGATGGCCAAGCGCATCGGACAGGAAAGGCTCGCCGGTGGCGAACTCGACAACAAGCAGTTCAACGACTTCGTGAGCAGCGGTCCTTTGACCGAGTTCTTCACCAAGGCCGACGGCACGGTCCGCACGCCGCGCGTGCTCAAGGACGGCGCGGATTCCGTCGGGCTGCTCGGTGCGCTCAACCGCGTGTACCTCAACATCGGGCTGTTCAGCGAGGAATGGCTGCTGCACTTCAACCCGGTGATCGGTGGCAAGACCATCTCGCCGATCAAGATCGCATCGGCGCAGAAGAACTCCAGCTACTGGCAGGCGACCGAGCTGGGCACGGTGAACACGGCGCTGTTCTTCCTGAAAGCCGCGCAGCCCGATCACCTGAAGGATGCGACGGGTGGCGACAAGTACCTCACCGCCGATGCCGCCACGCTGGAGCGCGGCAAAGCCGCCTTCGCCGACACCTGTGCGCGCTGCCATTCGAGCAAGGCGCCACCGCTGCCGGCCACGCTCGACATCAATCCCGCGCGCTGCGCCGGTCCCGGGTACGTCGAATGCTTCAAGCGCTACTGGAACTGGACCCAGACGCCCGAGTACAAGACGCAGATGCGCAAGATCGTCCAGGCGTCGGACTTCCTGCAGGGCAACTACCTGTCGACCGAGGCACGCATTCCGGTGACGCTGCTGCGCACCAACGCGTGCAGTCCGCTCGCCACCAATGCGCTGCGCGGCAACATCTGGGACAACTTCTCGTCGCAGACCTACAAGAGCCTGCCATCGGTCGGCACAGTCACCTTGCGCGATCCGTTCACCGGTGAGGCCAAGCCCTATCCGATGCCGGCAGGTGGACGCGGGTACACGCGCGTGCCCTCGCTGATCAGCGTCTGGTCGACCGCGCCTTTCCTGCTGAACAACACCGTCGGCGAGGCGGACCCCGACGGCAACCCATCGGTCGAGGCCCGCATGAAGGTCTTCGACGATGCGATTCAGCAGATGCTGTGGCCCGAGAAACGCAAGGCCGACGCGGTGCTGGGCAACAAGGTCGAGGGCACGATCGACCGCACGACGGAGCGCAGCGTGGTGACCATCCCGACCGGCTTCGCGCCGGACGCGTTGCTGCCTTTGCAGGGGGCGCTGAATCGGTGGCTGCCGTGGCTGGTGAAGGAGGGCGGCGACATCGTGCTCGGGCCCATCCCCGAAGGCGTGCCCGTGAACCTGCTCGCCAACCTCAAGCTGCGCGCGGAATCCGATGGACTCGGCGACAAGGCCGAGCATGTGAAGGACGCGGGCGAGCTGCTGCTGAAGCTCAAGCACGCGCTGGCCAGTGCACCGGCCGGAGCCAACGATGAAGAGCTGCGCAAGCACTTCGTGAATCTTCGCGAACCGATGCTCGAACTGAGCAAGTGCCCGGACTTCGTGGTCAACCGCGGCCATTACTTCGGCACCGCGCAGTTCAATCGCCAGGACGGACTGAGCGCCGACGAGAGAGCCTTCGGCCGCGAGGCGGAACTGAGCGACGATGACAAGCGCGCGCTGATCGCCTTCCTCAAGACCTTCTGACAAAGACCCGGCCGCGTCCATGCCAGGAGCCGAATCGATCGACTGGGACTACGTCGTCGTGGGGTCGGGTGCTGGCGGCGGCACTCTTGCAGCGCGCCTGGCCGAATCGGGCATGCGCGTCTTCCTGCTCGAAGCCGGCGGTGACCCGCGCGCGAACGCCGCGCGCCTGCCCGATGACTACGACGTGCCCGCATTCCATGCCTTCGCCTGCGAGAACGCGGCCATAAGCTGGAACTTTCGAGTGCGCCACTACGAGGACGAAGACCAGCAGGCGAGGGACTGGAAGCACGAGGTGGGGCAGGGCGTGCTCTATCCGCGTGCCGCGGCGTTGGGCGGTTGCACCTCCCACAACGCGATGATCTTCATGCTGCCGCATGCCTCGGACTGGAACCACATCGCGCGTCTCACCGGCGACTTGTCCTGGGGTGCGACGAACATGCGCCGGTACGCCCTGCGCGTGGAGGACTGCCGGCACAGGCCGCTGTGGCGGGCGCTGCGGCATGTCGGGCTGGATCCCACGGGCCATGGCTGGCGCGGGTGGCTCAAGACGGAGAAGTCGATCCCGCTCACCGTGCTCGGCGACGACGGGCTGGTGCGCGTGCTGCGCGACACCGCCAGGACCTTCACCAGCAGCCTGCCGACACCCTTGCTCAGCACCTTGCGCTGGGTGCGTCGCGGCCTGGGCGACCCCAACGCGTGGCACATGCGATCCGGCAGCTTCGAGGGCATCTGCTACACGCCGCTCGCGACCTCGGGCCGTCGGCGCATCGGCGTGCGGGAACGGCTGCTCGACGTCGCCGAGCGGCACCCCACCCGCCTGCACATCGAACAGGAGGCGCTCGCCACGCGCGTGCTCTTCGATGCCGACGGCGGGGCCAATGGCGTCGAGTACCTGAAGGGGGCACGCCTGTATCGCGCGCATGCGCAGCCGAGCGATGTGCCTGGCGACCGACGCCAGGTGCGGGCGCGGCGCGAGGTGATCCTTTGCGGCGGCGCCTTCAACACGCCGCAGTTGCTGATGCTGTCGGGCATCGGACCGGCTGCGGAACTGATCCCGCACGGCATTCCGGTGCGCGTCGACCTGCCGGGCGTCGGGCGCAACCTGCAGGACCGCTACGAAGTCGCAGTCACCCATCGGATGCGCGAACCCTGGGAAGTGCTGGAAGGCGCGCGCTTCGATCGCGACGACACGCTGTGGCGGCACTGGCAAGAAGGCAAGGCCGGCATGTACGCCTCCAACGGCGCCGCGCTCGGCGTGGTGCAGAAGTCGAGCGCTGCGACCCGCAAGAAGGCCGAGCCGGACCTTTTCTGCATGGCGTTGCTGGCGCGGTTCGAGGGCTACTTCAGTGGATTCTCGAAATGGATCCGCGACCACCCGGATCGACTGACCTGGGCCGTGCTCAAGGCCCACACGCAGAACCGCGCCGGCACGGTGCGGCTGCGGTCCGCCGATCCGCTCGACATGCCGCTGGTCGACTTCCACTACTTCGAGGAAGGCGACGACGCATCGGGCGAGGACCTGCAATCCGTGATCGAAGCCATCCGCTTCGTGCGGCGCATGACAGCGCCACTGATCAAGAGCGGATGGATCGTCGAGGAACTGGCGCCCGGGCTCGCGGCACAGAGCGACGAGGCACTGGCCGACTACGTGCGCAGCACGGCGTGGGGACATCATGCGTCGTGCTCGTGCCCGATCGGCAACGCCAGCGAAGGGGGCGTGCTCGACAGCACCTTCACCGTGCACGGCGTGAAGCGGCTTCGTGTCGTCGATGCGTCGGTGTTCCCGCGCATACCGGGCTTCTTCGTCGCTGCGGCGATCTACATGGTTGCGGAGAAGGCTGCTGAAGTCGTATTGCAGCACGCACATCGCACACCCCTTTCGACAAATTGACGGGTTCTGGCGATTGGCTGACACTTTGTGAACGACGGGGTTTCCCCAGTGGAGAGGGCGTATGGTCTATGACGTGCAACAACTGCTCGACATGTCGCAGCAACAACTCGACGACCTGTTCCGCGCCAGCCCGGCAGGCGACATTCCCTCCGGCGAGGCCGAAGGCACGGCCATCATCGCGCCAGGCACGACCTACTCGTTGGCCATCGCGAAGTTCATCAATCACTTCGGATGGCAGGGAAAAGTGTTCGATGCCGAGAACGGTGTGCTGAAGAACAAGATCACGGTGCTCGGCGTGGAGGCCATCGTCGCCGAGGTCAGCAAGGGCGAGAGTTGGCTCGACGGCAAGGAATGCATCGTGCTCGACTACTCCGATACCTCGCTGGTGGCCCGCCGCATTCGCGACGAGATCCGCCTCATCTCGCCGGACTTCTATCTGGGCAAGGTGTATTTGGGCAAGGACCGGTTGATCGACTTCTGCCTCAAGTTCTGATGCGGTGACTCCCCAATCCCACTTCATGGTGGTCGCGCCGCTGGCCGCAGGCCGCGAGGCCGGCCTGCGGGAATTGCTGGACACCATGAACGTGACGCCCGGCATGGCCGATCCGGCGAATGCGTTGCTGCCCTTCGGCGAGTTCGAGCGCCTGCACTTCGCGCGTTTCGCACTGCTGCCCGACACCACGATGGGCGACCTGGAAGCCTTCGATCTGCCGCGCCCCCATGTGCCCATGTACCTGTGCTTCCTCGGCGAATGCGATGGTCCGGCGGACAAGCAACTGGCCGAGTTCGTGGAGCGCGCCGGCGACGGGCTGCGCCGGTTGTTCTCGCATTGCGAAGGCTTCGGCACCGGCGCGGACCTGCTGGCAAAGCTCAAGGCGCACAGCGCACCGGCGGCCGCAGGCTACGTGAACTGGATCGGACGCACCGTGAAGCACATCCGGCAGAACAGCGCCCTGCAGCGCCTCTTGTCGTCATGCGTGCCGCGCGACGCTGCAGCAGCCGTCATCGATCCGCAGGCGATGCGACGGGATCTGCTGGCTTTCGTGCAGGACGAGATGATCGCCGGGCGGCTCGTCCTCACATCGACCGAACGCACGCCGACGGGCTGGCAAATTGGCAACCTGATGCATGCCATCGGGGTGCCGTTGATCGGGCTGGTGCTGCTGCCCCTATGGATCGTGATGTTGCCCATCGTCATCGTGCTGTTGCGCCACCACGAGAAGACCGACCCCGAGTTCTGCCCGCGACCCGACCGGGCCGCGGTGCGCGAGATGCAGCAACTCGAAGACCACGACCTGACCAACAGCTTCACCGCGCTCGGCCCCGTCAAGCCCGGGCTGTTTCGACGCTATCTCGTGCAGGTCATCCTGCTCCTGATCGACTACGCAAGCCGCCACGTCTTCGGGCGCGGGCATCTGGCGCGGGTGCAGACGATTCACTTCGCACGCTGGGTCTTCATCGACGACAAGGTGCGTGTGCTGTTCGCCAGCAGCTACGACGGCAGTCACGAAAGCTACATGGACGACTTCGTCAACAAGGCCGCGTGGGGCCTCAACCTGGCGTTCAGCCACGGCTTCGGCTGGCCGCGCACGGACTGGCTCGTGAAAGGTGGCGCGCACCATGAGTTGCGCTTCAAGTACTACCAGCGCCGGCATCAAGTACCCACCCAGGTCTGGTACAAGGCCTACCCCGGCCTCACGCTGACCGACCTGGACCGCAACCAGCGCATCCGCGAAGGATTCGACATGCATTCCGTGAGCGACGAGCAGGCGCGTGCATGGCTGAGGCTGCTATGACGGTGCAACCGGTTGACTACGACGACATCCAGGGCCTCGTGCGCTTCGGCTATCCGCGCCTGAAGCAGGCGTGCTTCCTGCTGCTGCGAGTGACCCATCCCGAGGCCGCGCGCGCCTGGATCGCACAAGCGCCGGTGACCAGCGCAACGAAGCTCGAGTCGCCGCCGGAGACCGCGCTGCATATCGCCTTCACCAGCGCCGGACTGCGTGCGCTCGAGTTGGCGGAGGACATCGTCGAAGGCTTTTCGTCGGAGTTCATCGTCGGCATGAGCAGCGATTCGAGCCGCGCGCGGCGGCTCGGCGACCTCGGCAACAGCGATCCCGAATGCTGGCAATGGGGCGGTTCGCCGCACAAGATGCCGCATGTGATGGTGATGCTCTATGCCATGTCCGGCGGGCTGGAGGAATGGGGAAGCAAGGCCATGGCGCAGGCCGAGGATGGATTCGAGCAACTGGCCTTGCTCACGACCTCCGACTTGGATGGCGTCGAGCCCTTCGGCTTCGTCGATGGCATCTCGGAGCCCACGATCGACTGGGAGCGTGAGCGACCGGCGCGCGACGTGGAACTGTCGGATTACACCAATCGCTCGTGCCTCGGCGAGTACCTGCTCGGCTATCCGAACGAGTATGGCGAATACACCGACAGGCCCTTGCTCGATGCATTGCGTGATCCCGATGCCATCCTCGCCCGCGCGGAGGACGCGCCCGACTGGGCCGATCTCGGCCGCAACGGAAGCTACCTCGTCCTGCGCCAGTTGAAGCAGAACGTCGCGGATTTCTGGCGCTTCATCGACGAGCAGGTGCAAGGCGACCCCGTTCGCGGCAAGCAACTGGCCGAGGCGATGGTCGGGCGAACGATGAAGGGCGAGCCGCTCATGGGCCACCCTCGGGAAACCATCGACGGAGAACGCGACCCGCGGAACACCTTCACCTACCGCAGCGACACCAAAGGATTGCGCTGCCCCATCGGCGCGCACATCCGGCGCAGCAATCCGCGCAATGGGGACCTGCCGCCGGGCGAGCCCGGCTTCATTTCATGGGCGGTGCGTACCTTGGGCTTCGACGCCGAGGGACTTGCCAACGACCTGGTCTCGTCGACCCGGTTCCATCGGCTCTTGCGTCGCGGACGCGAGTACGGCGTGCCGCCACACGAAGAGACGGGCCTTCACTTCATTTGCCTCGGCGCGAACATCGCGCGGCAGTTCGAATTCGTGCAGTCCGCGTGGCTGTCGGGCGTGCGATTCGACGGCTTGTCCAATGAAAGCGATCCGCTCATCGGCAACCATCTGCCGCGCGAGGACGGCACAGCCACCAGCACCTTCTCGATGCCGGTCGACTCCGGCCCCGACCGGCGGGTGTGCGGGCTGCCGCAGTTCGTGACCGTGATGGGCGGCGCCTACTTCTTCCTGCCCAGCCTTCGGGCGCTGCGGTATCTGTCCAGGGTGCAGCCATGAATTCGAATGCCAGCCGACCGACGCCCCGAGCCAACACGGGTTCCGTGCTGCTCAACTTCATCAGCGATTCGGGGATGGCGTTCATTCGGCTGGAGCGGCGCTTCGACCCGTTCTTCCGACCTGCATTCGATGCCTTCCTGCGCGATCCGCTGGCGCGACTCACTACTTCGTTGATCAACAGCCGGCGGCCGAACGAAGGGCTGGGCATCGCCGAAGAAAAACTCATGTCCGACGAGGACAGCTTCACCGACTCGATCGTCAAGAGCTTTACCCGGCAAATGAGCGACCTGT
>Ga0247825_10003578_pt1 | contig 10242 bp, 11 predicted proteins | sample 13C_Vanillin_Day_FD_194413 | JGI IMG/M metagenome (GOLD analysis project Ga0247825, IMG submission 194413) | Soil microbial communities from agricultural site in Penn Yan, New York, United States - 13C_Vanillin_Day48 | ecosystem: Environmental > Terrestrial > Soil > Agricultural land | place... | reverse complement strand
ATCAAGGAGGAAGCCATGAAGCTCTACATGCATCCCGTCTCCATGACCAGCCGTCCGGTGCGCCTGTTCATCGCCGAGCACAATATCCCGGCGGAAGAGGTGACGGTCGACCTCATGAAGGGCGATCACACCAAGCCTCCCTTCACGACCATCAATCCCAACCGGCAGGTGCCGGTCCTCGAGGACGAGGGCTTTCGCCTCACCGAATGCTCGGCCATCCTGAAATATCTCGCGGACAAGGTGAATTCGCCGGCCTATCCCAAGGACCTCAAGAGCCGCGCCAAGGTGAACGAGATGATGGACTGGCTGAACACCCAGTTCTACCGCGAGTACGGCTACGGCTTCATCTATCCGCAGATCTTCCCGACCAACAAGCGCCCGACCGACGCGGCGCAGCAGGCCTGCCTCGAATGGTCGAAGGAGCGGGCGCAGAACTGGCTCAAGATCCTCGACCAGCACTGGCTCGGACCGCGGGCCAACTACCTGTGCGGCGACAAGATCACGCTCGCCGACTACCTGGGGGCGGGCTTCGTCTCGCTCGGCGAGATCATCCGCATGGACTTCGCCGCCTACCCCAACGTGAAGCGCTGGCTCGACAACATGAAACGGCTGCGCAGCTGGAACAAGGTGAACGAGGTGTTCTACGGCTTCCGCGACGCGGTCAAGGACCAGCAGTTCGCGACGCTGTGATCAAGGGCCTGCACCACAACGCGTACCGCTGCCGCAACTCCGAGGAGACGAGGAAGTTCTACGAGGACTTCCTCGGCCTGCCGCTCGCGCACACCCTGTGGATCAAGGAGTCGATGAGCGGCCGGCGCACCGACACGCTGCACACCTTCTACCGCATGGACGACGGCTCGTGCCTCGCCTTCTTCGAGGCGCCCGACATGGCCTTCGAGTTCAAGGCGCAGCACGACTACGACCTGCACATCGCGCTGGAGGTGAAGCACGACGATCTCCTCGCGATGTTCGAGAAGGGCAAGCGCGCGGGCGTCGAGACGCGCGGCATCTCCGACCACGGCTTCATCCACTCGATCTACTTCCGCGATCCCAACGGCTACGTGATCGAGCTCACCGCGAAGCGCGAGCACCACGAGCGCGCGATGGACCCGGAGCTGAACCAGGCGCGCCGCACGTTAGCCGACTGGCAGAGCCGGAAATGACACCGGGAAATCGGCTCTGACACCGATTTCCCGGAGGCAGGCCTTCAGCGCGACTGCTGTGTCTGGGCGCGCTTGACGTAGTCCTGGTAGGCCGGGAGCGACACGGCGGCGACGATGCCGATCACGAAGATCGCCGGCACGACCCACACTCCGAGCAGGACGAGCGCCGAATTCGGTGGCGTCTTGGCGCCGAAGCGGTTGCCGCCGTCGGTGCCCGGCATGAACCAGAAGATCAGGTTCACCAGCGGGACGAACACGAGCAGCGAGAACCAGCCGCTCATGTTGAAGTCGTGGCTGCGCTGGATCGTCAGCATGGTCTGGAGCACGAACATCGCGATGTACGCCACGGCGAGAAGGACCACGCCGAAGGCGCCGAGCAGCGGCACCAGGGCGACCGCGGGCATCACGAGCAGCAGCGAGAGCACGATGCTGTACACCACGTAGCGCGCGCGCCCGATGCGGCCCGACACGGCGAGGATCTTGACCGGCTGGAATTCCTCCGCGGCGTCGCCCACCATGGCGCGCGGCGCGCCGTACGGGTTTTGCATGACATTCTGCTGTGCCATCTTGGACCCCCCTTGTTTGTGTTTTGAGGCTGCAGCGCTTTCTATAATACGGCGCGCCCCCACCGAGCGCCTGCCTTGAAATTCTGCTTTTTCCATTTAATGCCCTTCACCGGCGTGAAGGAAGTCACGCCGGACTGGCCCACGCCCAACCGCGTGTTCGATCCGGCACGCGCGCACGAGCTCTACCGGGACTATGTCGACACGCTGGTCTACGCCGAGCGCTGCGGCTTCGACTGGGTCGGCTGCAACGAGCACCACTTCAGCCCGTACGGCCTGATGGCGAACTGCAACCTCATCGGCGGCGCGCTCGTCTATCCGACGAAGACAATCCGCATCGCGATGATGGGCAACCTCGTGCCGCTCAACAACCCGATCCGCGTGGCCGAGGAGTACGCGATGCTCGACTGCATGAGCGGCGGGCGCCTGGTGGCGGGGCTCATGCGCGGCATACCGCACGAGTACATCGCCTACAACATCGCCCCGGACGCGTCGTGGTCGCGCCAGCGCGAGGCGATTGCCCTCATCCTCAAGGCGTGGACCGAGCCCGAGCCCTTCGGCTGGGAGGGCGAGCACTTCCAGTTCCGCCAGGTCTCGATCTGGCCGCGTCCGCTGCAGAAGCCGCACCCGCCGCTCGTGATCTCGGCGAGCAGCCTCGAGTCGGCGCGCTTCGCGGGCGAGATGCGCGCCACCATGGGCATGGTGCTGATCTCCGAGCTCGCGCTTGCCAGGGAATGCATCCAGGTCTATCGCGAGTCGGCGCGCGCCGCAGGCTGGGAGCCGCGGGCCGAGAACATCCTCATCGGCATGCACACCGTCATCGCCGAGTCCGACGACGAGGCAAGAGCGGCGCTCCGGGAGGCGCGCCGGTACTTCGACGGCGTGCTGATGGGCGGCATGCGCAGCGCCGGGCGCCTGGTGCTGCAGAAGACGCGCTACTACCAGGACCAGGCGAACCGCGGGCGCATGCAGAACCGCCTCGCCAGGCGCGAGGCCGCCACGCTCGAGGAGCAGATCGCCGGCGGGATGGTCCTCTGCGGCAGCCCGGAAAGCGTGGTGCGGCAGATCCGGCGCATCCACGGCGAGCTCGGCAACGGCATCTTCAACTTCACCATGAAGGTCGGCGACCTGCCCGATGCCGTGGTCCGGCGCGGCATGGAGCTCTTCCGCGACCGGGTCCTGCCGCACGTGAGGGACTTGTGAAGGTCGAAGTGCGCGGCAGCGGCAGGCCGCTCGTGTACCTGCATCCCGCGAGCGGGGTGCGCTGGACGAGCTTCCTGGAGAAGCTCTCCGAGACGCGCACGGTGCACATGCCGACGTTTCCCGGCTTCGACGGCACGGCGAGCGATGAAACCGTGAGCACCCGGCGCGGGCTCGCCCAGCAGGTCGGGGACTACGTCCAGAAGGAGATCGGAGCCGCGTGCGACGTGATGGGGTGCTCCTTCGGCGGCGCCGTGGCGCTGTGGCTTGCCATCGAGCGGCCGCAGTGCGTGGATCACCTGGTGCTCGAATGTCCCGGCGGCCTGCAGAGCGTCGCCCCGGCGTTGCGCGCGAACCCGCACGCGTTCTACAAGGCGCTTTTCGCCCACCCCGAGAAGGTCGTTCACGCGAGGAAGCCCGACGAGATCGAGGCGCAGAACCGCGGGATGCTCGCGCACTACGGCGCCGAGGAGGGCAAGGATCCGGATCTCATCGACCGCCTTGGCAGCGTGCAGGCAATGACGCTGATCCTGCACGGTACCGAGGACCGCATCATCAGCGCCGGGACCATGCAGCTCCTGAAGAGTCGCCTCGCGCGTGCGTTTCTCGTCTACGTCTGGGATGCCGCGCACAGCATCGAGGTCGACCAGCCGGAGCGCCTCGCCGCGGTGGTGCAGAGCTTCCTCGAGCGCTCCGACGCCTTCGTCGTGCGCTACGCGTAGAGCTTCCAGCCGAAGCCGCCGCACTCCCGGCAGGGCAGCACGCCGACCTTGCCGGTGGCCCGGCACGACTCGCACTCGTCCCATAGCGCGTTGCGCGCGCTCCTGACCACCCCGGCGCAGCGCCGGCCGCTCACTACCTTGTCGCAGCGGTGATTGAGCGCCTCGCGACGGTTGTCCGGGGCCTGGCAGACGCTGCAGGCGCCGGTGGGTTTGTCCTGCTTGCTCGGCTCCATGGGGCACCTCCGCATCGATTGTGCGCTCAGCCATTTCGGGGCGCGTGTTAGATTTGCCGCATGCACGTCGTCGAGCGTTTCGCGTCATGGGCAGTCGATACGCGCAACAAGTCGCTGCCGCCGGCTGTGCTGCACCACGCAAGGCGCGCGGTGCTCGACTGGCATGCGGCGCTGTACCCGGGCGCGGCGGCGCCGCCCGCGACGCTGCTCGAGAAAGCGCTCGCCGAAGAGCTCGACCGCGGCGAAGCCCGCCTCGCCCTGGGACGCAAGGCCACGGTACGCGCCGCCGCGCTCATCAACGCGACCGCGGCGCATACCGCGGAGCTCGACGACATCTTCCGCGACGGCATCTATCACCCGGGCGCACCGACCATTGCCGCGGCCCATGCTTTGGCCTTTGGCAGCAGTCGTTTCCTCAGGGCGCTCATCACGGGATACGAGATCTCCACGCGGATTGCTGCGGCCATGGGGCGTGCTCACTACAAGTACTGGCACAACACCGGCACGATCGGCTGCTTCGGCGCCGCTGCGGCCGCGGCGGAGGCGCTCGGCCTGGATGCGCGGCGTTTCGCCCACGCCCTCGCCACGGCGGCCACCTTTTCCGCCGGCCTGCAGCAGGCCTTTCGCATGGATTCCATGTCGAAGCCCCTGCACGCAGGCCGTGCCGCCGAAGCCGGCGTCACCGCAGCGCTCGCCGCGCGCGAGGGCGTCACAGGCTCGCTCGACGTGATGGAAGGCGAAGCGGGCTACGGGCGCGCGATGGGCGACAACCCCGACTGGGGGAGAGCAATGGCGAGCCTGGGGAGCGAGTTCCACATCACCCGCATGACGTTCAAGAACCACGCCTGCTGCGGCCACACCTTTGCCGCGATCGACGGCGCGCTCGCGCTGCAAAAGAAGTTCGGCATCAAGCCTTCGGAGATCGAAGAGGTTGAGCTCGCGACCTACCGCGCCGGGCTGGAAGTGGCCCATTACGAGAGTCCCGCAACCCCGGCCGAGGCGCGCTTTTCGCTGAAGTACGTGGTGGCCACCGGCCTCACGCACGGCAGCGTGCGCCTGGCCGCGTTCGAGCCGGAACGCATCCAGCATCCGGCGACGCGCGATCTCATGAAGAAGATCCGCGTGCGCCTCGATCCTGAGCTCGACGCCGCCTTCCCCGCCCAGCGCGCGGCCCGCGTGGCGATCCGGGCACGGGGGCGGCGCGAGGAGCACCTTCAGCCGACGCGCATCGGCGATCCGGACGCGCCTCTGTCCGACGCCCAGCTCGAGGAGAAATACCTCGAGCTCGCGGCTCCCGTGATCGGGGAGCGCATCGCCAGGGAAGAGCTCAGGCGCTTGTGGAATCTCGAAGCGTAGAGGCGCTTTTCCGCCCGCGTGCCGTGGCGCTCATCGGCGCCTCGGGCGACCCCGCAAAAAACACCGCGCGGCCGCAGCGCTACCTGCGCAAGCACGGCTACGGCGGACGCATCGTCCCGATCAATCCCGGCCGCGATGAAGTGCTGGGGGAAAGGGCGTTCGCGAGCCTGGCCGAGGTCCCAGGGATGATCGACCACGCCTTCATCATGATCGAGGACGTCGAGCGCGCGCTCGAGGAGTGCGGCGCCAAAGGCGTGCCTGTGGCGAGCATCTACAGCAACGGCTTTGCCGATGCCGGGCCGCGCGGCGCCGAGAGGCAGGAGAAACTCATTGAAACGGCGAGGGCGCTGGGCGTACGCGTCCTCGGGCCAAACAGCATGGGGGTGATCGACATTCCCGGGCGCATGGCACTGACGGTCAACGCCATCCTCGAGATGGAGCGGCTGCCCGCCGGCGGCACGAGCATCGTCTCGCAAAGCGGCACCATGCTCGGCACGGTGCTCTCGCGCGGCGCGGCACGCGGCCTCGGTTTCGCCAAGCTCGTGTCGGTAGGCAACGAGGCCGACCTCGGGGTGGGCGAGATCGTGGAGCTCCTCGCCGCGGATGCGGACACCCGCGTGGTCCTGCTTTTTCTGGAAACCATTCGCGATTCGCGAGCGCTCGCCAGGGCGTGCCGCGCGTGCCATGCCGCCGGCAAGCCGGTGGTGGCCTACAAGCTCGGCCGCTCGGCGCTCGGCGAAGCGCTCGCGCGCTCGCACACGGGAGCGCTTGCCGGCGCCGATGCCGCGGTCGACGCCTACTTTCGCGATTGCGGCATCGTGCGGGTCGATCTGCTCGAGACGCTGATCGAAATCCCGCCTCTCCTAACGGGGCGCAAGCCCCCGAGCCTGGGACGGGCGGGGCGCATCGCGGTGGTGACCACCACCGGCGGCGGGGCGGCGGCCGCGGTGGACCGCCTCGGCACGCTGGGGGTCGAGCTCGCATCGATGGCCGATCTCACCATGACCGCGACGCAGGAGAGCTACGGCGCCACGCTGGCGCGCCTGCTGCGCTCGCCGGAGTGCGACGCCGTGCTCGCAGTGGTCGGCTCCTCGGCGCAGTTTCATCCCCAGCTCGCCGTCGAGCCGATCCTCCGCGCGAGCGCCGCGGACAGGCCGCTCGCGGTCTTTCTCACCCCGCAGGCCGAAGCATCGGCTGCGCTGCTCGCCGCGCGCGGCATCGCCGCTTTCCGCACCCCCGAGGCCTGCGCCGACGCGCTGGCCGCTTTTCTCGGCTGGCGGGCGCCCCGCTCGGCGCCGCAATGCGCGCGGCCGGACCTGAACGGCAAGACCGAACCCTTCGAATTCTTCGCCGCGCTCGGCGTGCCGGTGGCGCCATGGCAGATCGCGCAGCCTCCGCGCTATGCGCACGGCATGGAGTATCCGTTAGCCGTGAAGGCAGCCGGTGTGGCGCACAAGACCGAGAAGGGGGCCCTGCGCCTCGATATCCTCAACCGCAAGCAGTTCGACGAGATCGCTCCGGCCTTCGGCGGCGTGCCGCTTCTCGTGCAACGCATGGAGCGCGGCCTCGCCGAAGCGATCGTCGGCTATCGCAACGATCCGGTGGTCGGGCCGCTCGTGCTCGTCGGCGCGGGCGGCGTGCTCGCCGAGCTCTACCGCGACTACGCGGTGCGCTGCGCACCGGTAAGCGTTGCGGAGGCCGAGGCGATGATCTCGGAGGTGAAGGGCCTGGCGCCGATCCGCGGCTACCGCAACCTGCCGCGGGGCGATGTCGCCTCTCTTGCACGGGTCGTCGCGCAAGTGTCTACCCTGGCGCTTGTCCCCGACGTAGCGGAAGCGGAAATCAACCCGTTGCTCGTGGGGAGCGACGGCGTGGTCGCCGTCGACGCCCTCGTCGCCTTCAAGGAGTGACCATGGATTTCCGCTTCACGCCCGAAGAGGAGCGGTTCCGCGACTCGGTGCGCCGCTTCGCGCAGAAGCACCTCGCGCCCGGAGCGCGCCCGCGCGCGCACGAGCCCGGCTACCCCTGGGATGTAGCGAAGGCCATGGCCGCGCAGGGCCTGCTCGGCATCACCGTGGCGCAGGCCGACGGCGGCCAGGGAGGCAGCCTGATCGACGCCGTCATCGCGATCGAGGAGGTCGCCGCCGCCTGCCCGCGCAGCGCCGACGTGGTGCAGGCCGGCAACTTCGGCCCCGTCCGCGTGCTGGCCGAATACGCCTCGGAGTCCCAGAAGAAGAAGTTTCTCGGGCCCATCATAAGAGGCGAGGCCGTCATCTCGGTCGGCATGACCGAGCCCGAAGCGGGCTCGGCGGTGACCGAGCTGAAGACCACCGCGACCCCCGACGGCGACGGCTACCGCATCAACGGCTCCAAGGTCTTCACCACGCATTCGGCCTATGCCGATGTCATCCTGGCCTATGTCCGCTTCGGCCCCGGGGTCGGCGGCATCGGGTCCGTGCTGCTCGAGAAGGGCGTCGCGGGGCTGAAGCGGGGAAAGGCTTCGGCCTTCATGTCGGGCGAGGAGTGGGCCGAGCTCGTCTTCGAAAACGTGTACGTGCCGAAGGAGAGCGTGCTGCTCGGCGAAGGCGGCTTCAAGAAGCAGATCGCGGGATTCAACGTCGAGCGCATCGGCAATACCGCCCGCTCGCTCGCCCTGGCCCGCTACGCGTACGAGCGCGCGCGGCAGTGGGCGCTGCAGCGCAGGCAGTTCGGCAAGCTGCTGTGCGAATTCCAGGGCCTGCAATGGAAGTTCGCCGACATGAAGATCAAGCTCGACGCCGGACAGCTTCTGCTCTACCGCGCGGCGGCCAATGCCGACCGCGGCTTTCCGTCGCCCGAGGAGACCGCGATCGCCAAGGCATACTGCAACCAGGCCGGCTTCGAGGTCGCGAGCGAGGCGCTGCAGGCGATGGGCGGCCTCGGCTACAGCCAGGAGGAGCTGGTCGAATACTGCATGCGGCGCTGCCGCGGCTGGATGATCGCCGGCGGCTCGATCGAGATCCTCAAGAACCGCATCGCCGAAGCCGTATTCGAGCGCAGCTTCCCGCAGCGCGGCTGACGCGGCACGGTGCCTTACAGCGAGGTCAAGCCCTTCTTGATCGCGTACTTCGTCAGCTGCGCCACGTTGTGGAGTCCCAGCTTGTGCATGATGTTCCTGCGGTGGACTTCCACCGTGGCGAGCGAAATGTCGAGCTTCCCGGCGATCTCGCGGGAGTTGCTCCCCTCGGCGAGCAGGGCTAGAACTTCCCGCTCCCGGCGTCCAAGCACGCTGATCGGTGGTCCGAAGTTCTTCTTGTCGTACGCCTGCGAGCCGAGCGCCGGCGACAGGTACAGTCCACCCGTGGAAACGATGCGGATGGCCTGGACCACTTCATCGGCCGCGGCCGACTTGACGACATAGCCCATTGCGCCCGCTTCGAGCATGCCATACACGGCGCTCGGCTGCGCGCGGTCGGACAATGCGATCAATCTGACTGCGGGCGCTTCGGCCTTCAGCACCCGCACCACTTGCATGCCGTTTATGTCCGGTAGCGCGATATTCAGCAGCAGGATGTCCGGGCGGCACTGCCGCGTGATGCTGATCGCCTGAGACCCCGTGTCTCCTTCGCCTACGACGCGGATGTCGGCCTCTCTGCGCAGGACGGCTGCAAGCAGCTCGCGCAACAGGCGCTGTTTTTCTATTATCGCCACGCTGATGCTCATCTGGACCCCGTTTGCCCTTATTCAAGCAACTAGCGCGCAAACCGGGAATTGCCCTAAGGTCCCATTGCGGACTTGCGCGCGCTCGAACGCCGGCTACAGCATCCACCGCATGAGACATTCCCGGAGTCCAGCGCGCTCGATGCGGCTCGCCAGCTCGGCGAGCGAGCGCATGCCCATCTTCTGCTGCAGGCGCGAACGGTGGACCTTGATGGTCTTCTCGCTCGCGCCGAGGTCCCTGGCGATCTGCTTGTTGCGCTTGCCCTGGAGCAGCTGCTCGAGCACCTCCCTTTCCCGCGGCGTCAATTGCGAGAAGAGCTGCGCCACGCCTGCGCGTTCCGCCTGCGCAGCGCTCGAGAGCCGCGAGCGCGCTACCGCCGCTTGCACCGCGACGAGAAGATCGGATGCTTCGAACGGCTTGGTCAGGAAATCCACCGCTCCCGCCTTCATCGCCTGTACGCTGCTCGGGACATCGGCGTGCGCGCTGATGAAGATCACCGGAGCGCGGTTGCCGGCGCGAACCAGGGCTTGCTGCACTTCGAGCCCGGTGATGCCGGGCATGCGCAGATCGAGCACGATGCAGTCGGCCGCCGCGTGGTCCTGCGCGAGGAGCAGCTCGCCCGACGCGAACGTGCGCACGCCGTAACCGGCGGCTCGAAAGATGCGGCTCACGGCATCGAGAACGCCACGATCATCGTCCACCACCCAGACGCAATGCGTGAGTGCGTGGTGCGGGAATGGCGGCGTGAGCGCTGCGCTGGTCATACAGGCTGCAATTGCACGCTCGCGCGCATTACGTGTCTTGCGGGAACGCTTGTCTCCAGCGGAGCAGCGTCACTACCGGTAATCCGGTAAGCCTTCAGGTCAATTGATGCGAAGCGCGATGCCTGTTTGAATAGTGAGCATGGAGCCATCCGCTGTTCGGGGCCGGGACGATGCAACGATCGGCTCTGCAGTATCGGCGCCGCGTGGCACGACCAGCGACATTCGGGCGCACCGCTATCTCTGGCGGAGTTGCATCACAACGGCGGATTGCTCCGCTTCCGGACATCTCCTAGGACGCAGCGATAAGACATCATCGTCGTCGCTCGCGCGAGACATTGACCGACGGTCCAATAGCTGCGCTCCGCAAGGGCGACGACGATGCCACGATCCGCCCCTCTCTTACGACCCGACAGGAGCTTGCACATGGAGATGACGCAAAGCCTCGCCCAGACAGGCGGGCTGCGCTCGATGGCACGCGAGCTGGGCGTGACTGAGAAAGAGGTGCGTAGTGCCGCCGCGGCGCTCGTGCCGGCGATCCTAG
>Ga0247825_10003577_pt1 | contig 10248 bp, 9 predicted proteins | sample 13C_Vanillin_Day_FD_194413 | JGI IMG/M metagenome (GOLD analysis project Ga0247825, IMG submission 194413) | Soil microbial communities from agricultural site in Penn Yan, New York, United States - 13C_Vanillin_Day48 | ecosystem: Environmental > Terrestrial > Soil > Agricultural land | place... | reverse complement strand
CGTCTGCGGCGTCGGCACCGACAGCGTGACGGGGCCGTCGTACTCGCGGGCCGCCGCGCTGTGCCTGCGCGCGACGAGCGTGACCACCAACGGTAACGGCACACAGTAGGCTCCCCAGACCCGCACGACCTCGACGAGGTCGCGGAGCGAGAGTCCGTCCGGGCCCGAGTCATCGGCGATCTCCACCCAACCGGCTCGGACCAGCGCGTCCCACGGGACAGGTGACCCCGATTCGGCGAACGTGGCGATGTTGCGGCGACCGACGCTCTTCTCCAGGATCTCGCGGAGCCCCTCGGCCGCAGCGGTTCCCATGTCGGTCGCTTCGGTGATGGATACGGTGGTCATCGCGGCAGCCCCAGAACTCGTTCACTGATGATGTTTCGTTGGATCTCGGACGTGCCCGAGAAGATCGATGCCGATCGACTCTCGAGGTACTGGTATCGCCAGTGCTCTCGGTGGGCAGCGGTCGAGAACCGGAGACCGACCTCGGTGATCTCCTGCCACAGCTCACTCCACAGCACCTTCAGAATCGATGTGGCCCGGACGAACTCGGTCTCGTCATCCTCGAGGTGCACGGCCTTGGAGATCTGCCAGCGCACCAGTTCGGTGCGGCGATCGAGGTCGGCGAGAACATCGGCACGACGCGGATCGGCGCCGCACATCGTGAGGAGCAGGTCCATGTCGGCCCGCATCTCCACGTAGCGACTGGCCGCCTCGACACCGCCGCGCTCGTTCATGAGGGTCGTCATCGCGACCCGCCATCCGGAGCCTTCCTCGGCGATCAACTCGTCGTCGGAGACGAAGACGTGGTCGAAGTGCACCTCGGCGAAGTGGGTGCCGCCGGAGATCTGCTTGATGGTGCCGATGTCGACACCGGGCTGATTCATGTCGAGCAGGAACATCGACAGGTTCTTGTGCCGGGGGGCGTCCTGGCTGGTCCGGGCGAGCATCAGGCACCGATCCGAGTACGCCGCGAAACTGGTCCAGATCTTGCGGCCGGTGATCTCGTAGCCACCGGCGACCTTGTCCGCGCGGCAGCTGACGCCGGCGAGATCGGATCCGGCGCCGGGTTCGGAGAACCCCTGGCACCATGTCTCGAGTCCCTGCAGGATCGGCGGCAGGAATCGTTCCCGCTGCTGCTCCGTTCCGTGGGCAATCAGTGTGGGTGCGGTGAGGATCCGGCCGATACGAGCAAGTCCGTCGGGAGCCTGGGCCTGCGCGGCCAGCTCGCTGAATGCGACCTCCTCGGCGAGACCGAGGCCCTGACCGCCGAATTCCGTGGGCAACGACAGGCCCGAGTACCCCGCCTCGTACAACTGGCGATCCCATTGGCGTCGGATGTCGATCGCCTCGTGCTCGTCCAGCGTCCCGCGATGTTCGCGCCACCTGCGTGGAACATTCTCCTGCAACCAGCTCCCTGCCGCCTGCGCGAATTCGGAGCCGGAGGCTGCTGAAACCTTGTGCGTCACGTGCTGACACTCCGTTCATAGGCCGGGGACACATAATCTCCCAAACGATTGGTTGATAAACTAGGTGAGGGTTCGATAGTGTGTCAAGGGCCACGTAAAATGCCCACCAAACGTATGGTTGCATCACCACAGTTGAGGGGATCCCAGTGCCAAATAGCTCGAACTCGACCACCACGCCTCGTACGAAGGGCGAGCGCCGAAATCGCGACGCCGAGGTGATGGATGCCGCGGTCCGGATCTTCTACGAGAAGGGCTACTCCGGCGCGTCCCTGCAAGATGTGGCAAACGAGGTGGGTGTCCTCAAGGGCAGCCTCTACTACTATTTCGATTCCAAGGAAGATCTACTGCTCCGCATCATGAAGGAGTCGCACGTCCAGTCCGAGACGATCTTCGAGAAGGTGTCGGCCAAGGGCCTCGACCCGCTCGACGAATTGGACGAGATCCTGCAAGAACTCATGCAGTGGTATCTCGACAACGTCGAACGCGTCGCGATCTACTTCAACGAGGGACGACGCCTCACCGGTGAGCGCCTCGAAGAGGTCGAGGCTGCCGGACGCCGCTTCGAACAGCACTTGTATACGTTGCTCGCCCGGGCCAAGAAGGACGGTGCGATCGGTGATATCGACCTTCGCCTCTGCATCCGATTCATCCTGGGCGCACTGAACAGCGTGCCGACGTGGCACAAGCCCAGCAAGCAACGCCGCCCCTCCGACAAGGCCATCACCCGGCAGTTCGCCGAGATGACCATCAAATCCATGAGCCCCTGAGCATTCCCTCCCGAAAGACGGCCATGCCCCACGTCACCATTGCCGAGTGCGTCGACGAGCACGCCTCCCGCCAGCCGGATCACCTCGCCCTCGTGTCACCAGATGGGTGCACGCGGACCTATGCCGAACTGTCGCACACCGCGCGCGCCCTCGCTCGGTCACTGACACGTCTCGGTGCCGCGCCCGGGGACCGCATCGCGGCCCTCGTCGACGACGGCATCGAGTACGTCGAGTTGTACATTGCGGCCGCTCGCCTCGGCGCCGTCGTGGTACCGATCAACACCCGGCTCACCCCGGCCGAGGCCTCCGTCCTCGTCGCGGACTGCACACCGCGCATCCTCGTGTGGAGCGCGAACCACTCGAACATCACGAGCGGACTGCCCGTAACCGACGCGGTGTCGGTGGTGATCGGCGCGATTCCCGACGACGCCCCGATCGGCACCGTCCGGTTCGACACCCTCGTTCGGGAGGGCGGCACGCTACCCCAGGTCACGGTCGCGGTCGACGCCGATGACGCGTTCATCATCGGATACACCAGCGGAACCACCGGCAGACCGAAAGGCGCTGTCATGACGCACCGCAGCGTCGCCGCGATCGCCGAATCGAACAATCGGGCGTACCGACTGCCCGAACGGAGCGTCTGCGCGCTCACCGGTTCGATGTCCTTCGTCGCGACGGTCCCGGCCCACGTCCTCACGCACCTCCGCTTCGGTGGGATGGTCGTGATTCTCGGAAAGTGGTCCGTCCCGCAACTCATCGACATCATCGAACGCTATCGGGTCACGTTCACCTACATACCGTCCCCGCTCATCGACCAGTTCGCCGGCGAGGCAGCGTCGTCACCCACCCGTATCGCGAGCCTCCGATCCGTTCTGCACTCCGCGTCGAAGGCGGGGCCCGACAAGTTGCGCACGCTCTACGGTGTTCTGGGAGACACCCTCATCGAGGGCCTCGGCATGACCGAGAACTCCGGTGGCCTTGTTACCGCCACCCGTCCCGGAGACTTCGAGCCCACCGGCCCCGCCGCAGATCCGTTCGCCTCGGTCGGGCGGAGTGTGGAGGGAACCGAGCTCAAGGTCGTGGACGAGAACGGGGCCGAGCTGCCACGGGACGGCTCCGCGATCGGCGAAATCATCGTCCGCTCCTCGTCCCTCATGCGCGGATACTGGAACATGCCCGAGGCGACGGCTGCCGCTCTCGTCGACGGCTGGTATCACACAGGCGATCTCGGCAGCATCGACGCTGCGGGATTTGTGTACGTGAGCGACCGGCGGACCGATCTGATCGTCAGCGGCGGTATGAACGTCTACCCGTCGGAGGTGGAGTCCACCGTCGCGGGTCACCCCGCTGTGGCCGAGTGCGCCGTCGTCGGTGCACCGCACCCGAGGTGGGGGCAGTCGGTGGTGGCCGTGGTCGCCCTGCACGACGGCGCTGCTCTGACCCTCGCGGAACTGCAGGATCACTGTCGGCGCACCCTGGCGTCCTACAAGAAACCGACGCGACTCGAGATCGTCGAATCCCTGCCGCGGACGACGAGCCTGAAGGTCCGGCGGAACGTGGTACGCGATCTGGTGCTCTCGGGGTAGCCGACCGCGCAGCACCTCTCGCACCGGCAACACCGCGGAAACCCCCGAGCGTGGCTCGGGGGTTTCCGCGGTTCCGGATACGTTGTGTCTCAGTGGTTCTTGCAGGCGTCGAGCGACCATCCGGGCTGTGCGATGGACAGCGACGTGACACCGCTCGCGCCGCGGGCGATGTCCTGGATGGTCCGGACGATCTCGTTCCCGCTTCGCCTCGGGTCGGTCCGGATCGGGCCGGCGGCGAGCATGGCGTCGACCTCTTCGTCGGACGTCATGAATCGCATCAACAGCTCTTCGTCGCTGATGCCCGCTGTGAACTTCGAACGGATCTCGCCGAGGGTTGGTTGCGGGCGGACCCAGCCCTGGAATTCCTTCGCTCGCGCGGAGTCGAGGATTTTGTCCATCACCGCGGGATCGACGTCACGGATCAGCGGACCGTAGTGGCCCATCGCGTAGCGAATGACCTCGTCCGGGATCAGCTTGTACCGCTCGCCGGTCACCACATTGAGAACCGCCTGGATACCGACGAACTGGCTGAACGGCGTCGCCATGATCGGGGACGCCAGTTCCTGACGCACCCGGGGAATCTCCTCGAGCACCGCGGGGAACCGATCGGCCATGCCGTGCTGCTGCAGCTGACTGATCAACGTTCCGGTCATTCCACCGGGCAGCTGATGGTCGTAGATCCGGGGGTCGTATTCGGCCGGTACCGACGGCTCGAATCCCGCATCGCGCGCCGCCCACTCGAAGTTCGCGGCCACCGGCGCGAAGGTCGACTTGTCGAGGCCGTGGGTGTGTCCCATCGATTCGACGATCGTGGTCATCGCCTCGGTCGAGGGCAGCGACGGCCCGTTGGCCATGGGCCGGGACGCGGTGTGCAGGATGGTGAATCCCGCCTTGATTCCCTCGATGTAGTTCAGCGGTGCCAGGCCGGTGGTGTTGTGGCAGTGCAGCTCGAGTGGAATCGAGCCGGTGGCGGCGCGGATCGTCGGCAACAGGGTCGCTGCGCGCTCGGGTTTTAACACCCCGGCAGCGTCCTCGACGTAGATCGTCTGCACGCCCTCCCACGACGCCATCTCCTTGGCCCGCTGGGCGAAGAAGTCGTCGTCGTGCGCACCGGTCAGTCCATACATCACCGCCGGGACGGCGATGCCACCGTTGTCGTGAATCACCTTCGCGAGCCGATACATCGTCGGCATGTCGTAGAGGCAGTCGTAGATCCAGAAACTGGTCACGCCGTGCTTGATCAGGGTCTGGATCCACAGGTCGATGATCGAATCGGGGGTGTGGTTGAAGCCGATGACGCTGATGGTGCGCATCCCGCAGCGGACCACGTTGTTCTTCAGGCCCTGGGTCAGGAAATCTGTTGCCGCCCAGGGATCGTCCTTGAACGTGCGCAGCAGCACCGTGAACATGCCAGGTCCGGTCAGGTCCACCACCCGATAGCCTGCACGGTCGAGGTGCTCGAGGGCGTCGGCTGCCTGGTGGGGGCGCATCTTCAAACCCCACAGGCTCTGCTGGCCGTCCCGCAGTGTCTGGTCGACGAACTCGATCGTGGTCATGAGATCTGCTCCTCCCAGGTGGGCAGGAATTCGTTCTCGAGCCACTTGGTGGTGACGGGACTGTGTTGGAATGCCTTGTCCGCCATCAGCGCCGAGTGTAGGGACACGGTGGTGGGGACACCTTCGATGCGGAGCTTGCTCAGGGCGCGTCCCATCAGGTCGATTGCGTCCTCTCGGGTATCGGCGTGCACGATCAGCTTCGCGATCATGGAGTCGTAGTACGGGGGGATCGTGGCACCGGGGAAGGCATAGGTGTCGACGCGGATACCCGCGCCTTGCGGCGCGACCCAGTGGTCGATGCGGCCGGGACGGGGCAGGAAATTGTTCCGTGCGTCCTCGGCGTTGATCCGGCATTCGATGGCGTGTCCATCGAGTGTCACCTCGTCCTGAGCGAATGACAGCGGAAGTCCTTGCGCCACGCGTAGCTGCTCGCGAACGATGTCGATACCGGTCACCATCTCGGTGACCGGGTGTTCGACCTGCACGCGGGCGTTGACCTCGAGGAACACGAAGTCGTCGCGTTCGGTGTCGACGAGGAACTCCACGGTTCCTGCTCCGACGTATCCGAGGCCCTTCGCGAGATCAACGGCGGCGTTTCGTACGCGTTCGAGGAGGTCCTGCGGGAGCCCGACGGCGGGCGCCTCCTCGACGAGTTTCTGGTATCGGCGCTGCGTGGAACAGTCCCGTTCGCCGAGGTGACAGACGTTGCCGTCGGTGTCGGCCATGATCTGCACCTCGACGTGGCGGGCGAACTCTACGTACCGCTCCAGGTAGATGGTGCCGTCACCGAACGCTCGCTCGGCTTCGTTGCTCGACCGCGAGAAGTGCTGTTGTACATCTTCCCGGCTCCGGATCACGGTCATGCCGCGGCCACCGCCGCCGGCGGAGGCTTTGAGCAGCAGCGGATAGTCGTTCAGTTCGTCGGCTGCGACGAGTGCGTCCTCCACCGTCAGCAGGCCGGCCGTGCCCGATCCCGTGGGGATACCCAGCTCGTTCGCGGTGCGGCGGGCGGTAAGTTTGTCGCCCGAGCGGCGCATGACCTCGGCCGGAGGACCGATGAACGTCACACCGTTCTCGGCGCAGGCTTCGACGAGATCGGTTCTTTCCGAGAGAAATCCGTAACCGGGGTGGATGGCGTCGCAGTCTGCGAACAATGCGGCCGCGACGATGCGGTCGACGGAGAGGTAGCTGTCGGATGCCGAACTCGGGCCGATCACCACGATCCGGTCTGCAAGTTGCGCTGCCAGGGAGTCGCGGTCGCAGTCGGAGACGGCGAGAACACTCTCGATTCCCTCGTCGAAGCATGCTCGAACGATACGTACCGCGATTTCGCCGCGGTTGGCGATCAGTACTCGACGCATGTTCTCACGCGTCCCGGGGCGCGATGGTGAACAGCGCGGTGCCGAACTCCACCTGGGTGGCGTTGTCCTGGTGGATGGCGACGATGGTGCCTGCGACGTCGGCGGTGACGTTGTTCATCAGCTTCATCACCTCGATGATGCAGAGGGTATCGCCGGCCTCCACCTCGGACCCGATCTCGACGAACGGTGGCTGCCCCGGCTGCGGCGTCTTCCAGAAGACCCCGACGCTCGGTGCGGTCACCACATGGCCGTCGACAACCGCTGCGTTCGGTGTCGGCGCTGCGGTGGGCGCCACAGGTGCTGCGGGTACCACGGGGGCCGCGGCGACCGGCGCGGGAGGGGTCGCCGGCGCGGCGGCCGGTGCCGCTGCAGCGACCGGCGGTGCCGTGGCCCCAGTGGTCGGCGCCGATGCGGGCAGCAGATCGACGCCGTTGCGTCCGAGGGCGATGCGTACATCGCCGACCGTCACGGCTGCCTGATCCCATTCGGAATCTTGCAGTGCGAGGACGATCTCTCTGATCTCCTGATGAGTCAGGCTCATAGTGCTTCTCCTGGTACCTATCCCGGTCGTCGGGAGTTTGTTGTGCGAAGTCGTTGTCGTGGCTCGACTGACGGTCAGTTGAGGGCGGTCGCGAACGCTCCGTAGGCGCCCTTGCAGAACACCAGTGGCGGTACGTCCGGCGCTGCCTCGATCGAGTGGACCTTTCCGAGCACAATCATGTGATCGCCTGCTTCGTATTCACGCCACAGTGTGCAGTCGACCCAAGCGACAGCGCCGCCGAGGCCCGGGCCGCTCGAGCGTGGCTCCCAATCGACGCCTTCGAAGCGGTCGATTCCCTTGCGGGAGAAGTTACGCGTGAGGTCCGCGTGATCTTCTGCAAGCACGTTGATGCAGAAGCGGCCTTCGTTCCGGATCGGAGGCCACGTGCTCGAGGTATGCGCGACGCTGAAGCCGACGAGTGCCGGATCGAGCGAAATCGAGGTGAACGAATTGCAGGCCATGCCGGCCGGTGCCCCGTCGACAGTGGATGTCACCACCACCACACCGGTCGGAAGGTGACCGAGCACGCGCCGGAATTCAGCTGCGTCAATGATCGGCTGGTTCATGTCTTGACCCCTTCGGCAACGTGCAGGAAGCGATGTATTCAAACGATTGGTTGGTAGATTCACTGTATGTGATCCCGACCTCACCAGTCAACGGGGGTTATGTGATCGCGACCGCGTTCGCCGGTGAGCTCACCGCTCCCTCCAGGGGCAGCGGAGCGGCGGTGAACAAGAAATCCCAGCGTCCACGATCCGCACAATGAGACGCCAGAGCGTCGAAGTCCAGCAGTTCGGCCAGGACGAAGCCGAGCGCCGGAATGAGTCGGCGGTGGAGCGACCCGTCCTCACGATTGCCGGGCGCGCTCTCGACGGCGGGGTTGTCGGTGCACACCGCCGCGAATCCGGAATCCCACAGGAAGCGTGCCATCGGTTCCGCCGCAGACAGGCCGGAAAATCTGTCGCCTGCAGTGGTCATGTCTTCGCCCGCTCCCTTGCGGGTGCGGTACTCCCCCACCCAGCCGGTGCGGACACACAAGATGTCGCCTCGTTCGAAGGTCACGCCCTGCGCCTGCGCAACCGCTTCGAGATCGGTCACCTGCAGGATCGAGCCGGCGACAGGGTCCCACTCGGCGCCGGTCTGCTCGAAATGCCCGGCTACATCGAGCAGGACACCCCGGCCGACAATCCCGTGCTGCGCCCAGCGGTGCACGCTCAGTGCACTGTGGGCTTCGGCATCGTCGGTGATCCCACCGAAGTAGCCGTGCTCGCGGGCACGTACATGGCCCAACCCGTCCCACTGTGACGCCGACTGCGGATTGAACGAATCGATGTTGTCCTCGTAGGTGTTCCGCCCGGCCTCGAAGACCTCATGCTTGACACTCGGTCGCCCGAACAGCGGCGGATCGAACGTGGTCAGCGGCAGGGACAGGCCGAATGTCTTGCCGCTCGACACCGATCGCACACCGCGGGTGACGGACCCTTCGTCGAGCCGGTCGAGCGTCCCGAATTCCTTCGGCAGCTCCTCCCAGCTGTGCCGGATTCCGAGATTCCCGAGCTCTGGCAGCTCATCGTAGGGTAGTTCGCACCGATCAGCCATTTCAAATACTCTTTTCTCGTTTCGAACCGCAGGAATGATGTCGACCCGCTCTGCCAGCGAGCATTTGGCAGAGCGGGCCGACATCCGTGTAGTGAACAATTCAGTGAAAGGCGGCGTTTCGGGTCAGACCTGCACTTTCGCCGCCGTTGAGGGTTGTTACTGCACCGTGTGGTTTCTTCGATCCTCGGCGCCAATCATTGTTGATGCACCGAGCTCACACGGACTTCGACCGACCCGTCCTCGTCCACCCGCGAACCGGGTACTCGGTGAACCGGACGGCGAGTTCGCCTCGCCCTTCTGCTCGGCGATCGACGAACCACCGTCTACCCTGCCTGTCAGTTGTAGATGTGTTCAGCGAACAGAGGTGGGATGAGAGCCAGTTCGTCGTTGGTGGACTTCGGGTCCAGGTAGTTGCCGAGCTCGCCGATCGCCTCTCCGTTGTCCCGTAGGTCTTCGGGGGTGTGGTTTGGATCGAACCACCCCTCCGCCACCACGAACGCAACTCGGGCGACTTTCCCCGACGAGGTGCTGAAGATCTCGCCGCTCACCGTGGTCGATTCGTGTGCGAGCCACAGAACGGTGGGCGAGACGATCTCCGCCGGCCCCATCGGGATCTTGCCGCTACGAAGTTCTCCCTGCCAGTCTTCGGACTCACGCTCGGCGCCGCTGAAGAAGGCATCCCTGTTCATTCGTGTGATGGCCATCGGCGCAATGGCATTCACGCGAATGCCGAGCTCTTCACCTTCGAGCGCGAGACTCTTGGTCAGACCGGCGATCGCCAGCTTGGCTGTCCCGTAGTGACTCAGTTGCGGACACCCGGCGAATCCCGCGTTCGAGGTGGTGTTGACGATCACTCCCCGACCCTGCGCCCGGAACACCGGCCATGCCGCCCGGGACATGAAGTAGGTCCCGTCCACGGTGACCGATTGCATGCGGTGCCACTGGTCGTCGTTCAGGTCCCCGAAGAGTCCGTAGGAGATGATGCCGGCGTTGTTGACCAGGACATCTACTCGACCGAACGCCTCTGTCGCGGTGGCGATCACGGCGGCGGCACCCTCGGCGTCGGCGACGCTGTGGGTATCGGCCACCGCGGTCCCGCCGGCCGCGGCGATTTCGTCGACGACGGTCTGAGCGACGCTGATGTCGGCGCCGTCACTGCCGGATTCGACACCGAGATCGTTGACGACCACGTTCGCGCCACGCGCCGCGAACTGCAGTGCGTGCTCGCGACCGAGGCCGCGACCGGCACCGGTGACGACGACGACCTGCCCGTCGAAGCGCATCCGCGTACGACCGTTATCCATAGTCGTGGTACTCCGTGACGAGCCCGTCCTGGACGGTGAACCGGGTGCACAGTTCCAGTCGTACC
>Ga0247825_10003575_pt1 | contig 10251 bp, 7 predicted proteins | sample 13C_Vanillin_Day_FD_194413 | JGI IMG/M metagenome (GOLD analysis project Ga0247825, IMG submission 194413) | Soil microbial communities from agricultural site in Penn Yan, New York, United States - 13C_Vanillin_Day48 | ecosystem: Environmental > Terrestrial > Soil > Agricultural land | place... | reverse complement strand
ATCCGGACGCGTGGACCTGGGTGGGTAATTACGACGATCCGGCGTTCTCGGATCGCACGTGGGAGAACTACACACCCCGCATCACGTGGCAGGCATCGCAGCGAAGCAGATTTACGTTCGTCTGGGACGAGCAGCCGATCTGCCGCAACTGCACAGGGACGACGTCGTTCAGCGGATCGCCTTCGCCGACGACTTCTCCCGAAGCTGACGGCCTTGGCGACTTCAACCCGCAGCGTGTCCAGCAGGTGAAGTGGACCTCGCCGATGACCAACAAGCTGCTCCTCGAGGCCGGCCTCGGCACGAGCTCGTACCAGTGGGCGGGTAAGGAACGCGATCCCAACCCGACCCGGGATCTGGTGCGCGTCGTGAACAACGGGCAGATCTTCGTGCCCGCAACGGCGACGACGCCCGCGGTCACCGGCAACATGACGTATCGGTCGCAGAACTGGTACGAGAACCGCACCGCCGGAGTGAACTGGACCGGGTCGGCCTCCTACGTGACCGGTTCGCACAGCATGAAGTTCGGCTATCAGGGCTACTGGTGGAAGGATGACCGCCAGATGTTCGTCAACAGCCAGGGCCTGCAGTACACGTTTAACAACGGTGTGCCGAACCTGATCACGCAGTACCTGAACGGGTACAAGGTGAATGCGCGCGCGATGTCCACATCGCTCTACGCGCAGGACCAGTGGACGCTCGGCCGATTGACGGTGCAGGGCGCGCTCCGCTACGACAATCCGTGGAGCTGGTTCCCCGCGGTGGACGAGCCGGCGAGCCGCTTCTTCGCAGGCGCCAGCTTCCCCAAGGCGGACGGCGTCACCGGCTATCACGACATCACTCCGCGTGTGGGTGCTGCGTACGATCTGTTCGGAAACGGCAAGACCTCACTGAAGGTGAACCTTGGGAAGTACCTCCAGGGCGCCAGCGTGAGCAACCTCGCTTACGGCGCGAACCCGGCGTTGCGAATCCCCGGCGGCGACACCACGTTCGGCGGCACGTTCGCACCGTCGACAGCACGCAGCTGGACGGACAACGACCGCGACTTCGTTCCTGACTGCGACCTGAACAATCCGCTGGCGCAGGGTCCGACGACCACTGGCAGCGTCGACACGTGCGCCCAAATCAGCAACCTTGCGTTCGGCGGCACTCAGACTGTTGGCGCCAACTTCGATCCAGGGCTGCTGTCCGGGTGGGGCGTGCGTCCGTCGGACTGGTCGTTCGGTGTGTCGGTGCAGCAGGAGATCGTCCCGCGTGCATCTGTGGAAGTCGGCTACTACCGTCGCGCGTTCACGCAGTACACGACGAGCGGCACGGTGACCGACAACCTGGCGGTCTCGCCGAACGACGTCGCCTCGTACACGATCACGGCGCCGAGCGATTCGCGTCTGCCGGGTAACGGCGGCTACACGGTTGGCCCGCTCTATAACCAGAACCCGAACGTCTTCGGTCAGGTGAACAATGTGTTCAGGTCGACCAAGGACGTCGGCGACGACACGCGCGTGTTCAATGGTGTCGACGTCAACTTCAACGTCCGGCTGAGGAACAGCTTCACCTTCTCGGGTGGGACGAGCACGGGCAAAGTGGAAAACGATTGGTGCGATGTCCGCGCGGCGGTTCCGGAAAGCTACATGCTGAATCCGTACTGCCACGTCGAGTCGCCGTTCCAGACCTCGTTCCGTGCGCTGGCGTCCTACACGATTCCGCGCATCGACGTGCTGTTGAGCACGGTGTTACAGGACAAGATCAACGTGGGCACCGACCAGATCGTGGGGCTGCAGGCGAACTACGTCTTCACACCAGTTGATCAGGCGGCTGCGGCCGCCCAGATCGGCCGTCCGCTGACCGTGGGTGGGCTGCTGCAGGCGAACCTGATCGCACCGGGTGAGGTCTATGGCGATCGCATCCGTCAACTCGATCTGTCAGTCAAGAAGATCATGCGCTTCGGTGGTCAGCGCGTGACGGCTGGACTGGACATGTTGAACCTGCTGAACAATAACGTGACGCTCGCGTTCAACCAGGCGTTCTCGCCAACCTCGACAGGCTGGCTGACGCCGACGACCTACATGAATCCGAGGGTGTTCCGCCTGAGCGGCGAGTTCACCTGGTAGCACCTTGAAGTAGGCGGTATGCAGTAGGCAGTAGGCAACGGATTACCCGTTAGCCTGCTGCCTACTATCAACCGTTTACTGCCTACCGCCTACCGCCTACCGCCTTACCTGCCCCCGGCCTCGGCCGTGAAATCGATGCGCACCCTTCGGATCTCGACTCCACCGCGATGCTCGCTTATGATCCGGAAACGACCCGAATCGGCTACTAAGTCCTCCGGCCAGGGCCGGACTAGTCAGAGCGCATGAGCACGCTGGTCAAGAGCATCCACCACATTACGCAGTGTCCAGGTCCGGCACAGCAGGATATGGACTTCTGCACCCAGGTGCTTGGTCAGCGCCTGGTGAAGCAGACCGTGCTCATGGATGGCAGCATCCCGATATATCACTTCTATTACGGCAACGCCGACGCGGAGCCGGGCTCGATCGCCACCTCTTTTCCGTACAGCCGCAAACCCGGGCGCGCAGGGTCCGGTCAGATTTCGATCCTCAGCTACGCGATCCCGAGAGGGACGATCTCTTTCTGGAGAGAACACCTCGAGCGGTACGGTGCTGAATGCAGCGACATTGAGGAGCGGTTCGCGCGGAAGTATCTGCGGATACGACATCCGGCCGGCATGTTCTACGAAGTTGTCGAGGCTGACGATTCGAGGCGCCCGTGGGCGACCAGGTGCATCAGCCCGGACGTGGCGACGCGCGGCTTCTTCGGAGCTGTGATGTCAGTCCGCAGCATCGAGGAACAGGAACAGTTCTTCACCGACGCGCTCGGCTTTCGAAAGCTCGGCGTGGACGGCGCGTACCATCGATTCGAGGCGGCCGGCGGTCGGCCCGGCAGCATCATCGATTTGCATCACGAGCCTGACCGCGCACCGGGAAGCTGGGGATTCGGCTCGGGCACGTTTCATCACATCGCCTTCAGCGTGGACAACGATGAAGCGCTCTTCGCGCAGAAGGCGCTGTACGAGGAACTTGGATACACCGACGCGTCAGATGTGAAGGATCGCTTCTACTTCCATTCGTTGTACGTGCGTTCGCCGGGCGGCATCCTGGTGGAGTGCACGGCTAACGTGCCCGGCGGGTTCTATCAGGACGAGGCGCCCGAAGAGCTCGGGACGCGACTCAACCTGCCACCCTGGTACGAGAGCCAGCGTGCCGCAATCATGTCGAGGCTCGAACCGGTCACGGTGCCGGAGGAGAATCGTCCGCGTCGCGAGACCAGACCGTTTGCGAGTCCCACACCCGTTCCCGCCGGAACATCGTCGGGTTATTCACTGTCGCGCACGAATCCAAACTTCGCGCGATATCAGCGCTAAAGGAACCCACTGATGCGTCGCACTCTTTTGTTCGCAGCCGCCGTCGTAGCTCTTGTCGCTCTATCCGGCCGGCTCGAAACGCCAGTGGACGCGCAGGGAAGTGCGGCGCGATCGTGGTCGGCGCCGCGCACGCCTTGGGGTCACCCGGATCTGCAGGGCACCTATTCCAACGACGATGAAACCGGGACGCCGATGGAGCGTCCGCGTGAGCTCGAAGGGAAGACGCTCGCCGACATCTCGCCCGAGGAGCTCCAGAAGATTATCAAGGATCGAAACGAGCGCTTCGTCGAGGGCGTCAGCGGTGAAGAGTTCGCCGGCGGTCTCCGTCCGCCAGCACATCTCATCTTCGATACCTTCGATCGCAAGAACAAGCGGGCATGGCTCGTCGTCGATCCGCCAGATGGCCGGATTCCTCGCCGCACCGATATTCAGCCGCGTCGTCCTCGTGGTGGCATCAGCACCAATGCCAACCCGAAGGGTCCGTTCAACAGCTGGCTGGACATGGGGCTGTACGATCGCTGCATCACGCGCGGCATCCCGGCCTCGATGATGCCGGCCGGGTACGGCAGCCGCTACGACATCACGCAGAGCCCCGACAGCGTCGTCATCCGCTACGAGATGATTCACGAGGCTCGTGTCATCCCGCTCGACGGGCGCGCACGCGCTGGCCAAGCGCCGCGCAAGTACCTTGGTGACGCTCATGGCTGGTGGGAGGGCGACACGCTCGTGGTCGAGACCACCAACTTCCTGCCCGAGACCGCGCCTCAAGGTGCGACCGAGCAGGTCAAGATGGTCGAACGCTTCACCGCAAGCTCGCCCGATGTCGTCGAGTGGCGCGTCACGTTCGACGACGCCAACACCTGGACGAGACCCTGGACGTTCTCCATGCCCTTGACCAAGGTGGACTCGACGCAGCAGATGTTCGAGTACGCCTGTCACGAGGGCAATCTGGCCATGCGCAACATCCTCAGCGCGCAACGCGCCGAGGAACAGGCCGCTGCCGCAGCCAAGAAGTAACCTGATCCCGGGATCCAGCACGTATTAGAAGATCGATAGAGGCCGGACAGCCGCAGTGCGGGAACATATGTCTGCTGCGCTTCGAGAATCTTATTTCGACATGCGAAAGTCGAGTTTATGAAGATCACTATCAGCCGAGCCCTCGTGGCGGCGCTGCTCGTGCTTCCGTGGATTGGAATCGCGTCGGCGCAGACCGACTTCTCCGGTGAGTGGGCGGTCGTCCGTTCCATGGACAACACCGAGAATCCCTGGGTGGGCGACTGGGTCGGGCTGCCGCTCAATGCGGACGGCCTGGCGCGGGCCGAGGGCTGGGACGCCTCCATTCTCAGCCTGCCTGAGTATCAGTGCCGGCCGCACGGCTGGGCATACATCTATCGCGGTCCGACGCAGCTGCGGATCACGAAGGAAGTCGATCCGTTCTCGCGCGAGGTCGTCGCATATCAGCCCGAGTGGCACCAGTCCACGAACATGCCGGTGTACCTCGATGGCCGTGAGGGTCCGCCACCAGAGGCCAATCACACCTGGGGCGGTTTCTCGACCGCGACGTGGGAAGGCGACATCCTCCGCATCAAGACGACGCACCTGAAAGAGGACTACATCCGCCGCAACGGCGCGATGGTGAGCGATCAGGCGACCGTCACGTCGTTCTGGATTCGTCGCGGCGACATCCTCACGTGGATCAACATCGTTCACGATCCCGTGTATCTGTCCGAACCGCTGATTCGCAGCTCGGAGTATCGCCTCAGCGTGAACTCGCAGGTGCCGGCGCATCCCTGCACCTCGGCCTACGAGGGGCTCGATAAAGGGAACGTGCCGCACTATCTGCCGGGCGAGAATCCGTTCCTCAAGAATCTCCGCGTTCGATACGGTCTCGCGCCGACCGCGCCGACCGGCGGTGTGCCGACCGTCTATCCCGAGTATCAAAAGAGCCTGCAGCCGAGTGAATGGACGGCGGGCGATCGCCGCGGGAGCACCGCTCCCGCAGGCGGGGCCGCTGCTCCCGCGGCAGGTGGTGGTCGATGAGCCCGAGGCGTACGCTGCTCGCACTCTCCGTTGCCGTTCTGGCGTGCCTGTCCTGGGTCGGGCAGATCGACGTGCGCGCGCAGGCGAAGCCGGCCGCCGGCGAGATCAGAGTCCTGCCCATCCGCGGGAACATCTATCTCCTGAGCGGCGCCGGGTCCAACGTTGTCGCTTCCGTTGGCAAAGACGGTGTGCTGCTGGTGGACTCGGGCACCACGGAGATGTCCGACAAGCTTCTTGCAACAGTGCGCGAGCTTTCGCGCAGGGTCACGGCGTCGCCCGCACCGATGAAGTCGTGCGTCGGCGCGCCGCAGGGATGCCAGTGGTGGTCGAGCTCGGAGCTGCTGCCAACCACGGCTGGCCCGCGAGCACCGCGGCCGATCATCGGCATCATCAACACGAGTGACGATCCGGATCATGTCGGAGGCAACGCGGTGTTGTCGGCCGCTGGCCGCGCCTACGGCGTCAGGAATATCGACAATTCGGTGCCGGGCGCGTACGTCGTTGCGCACGAGAACGTGACGCTGCGATTGACGAAGGACGGCAAACAGAACCTGGTTGCGAGCGAGACCTACTTCGGCAACGAAAAGAAGTTGAACTTCGTCAACGGCGAAGGCGTCGTCGTCACGCATCCGGAGTCGGCGCACACCGACGGCGATAGCATCGTCTACTTCCGTGGATCGGATGTCGTGGTCGCGGGTGATCTTCTGGATATGACGAAGTATCCCGTCATCGACCTCGCTCGCGGCGGCAGCATTCAGGGCACGGTCGATGCGCTCAACTGGATGCTCGACGTCACCGTCGTCGAGCACATGATGGAAGGCGGCACGCTCGTCGTGCCCGGGCACGGCCGGATGACGGACGCAGCAGACGTCGCGTACTACCGCGACATGGCGACCATCATGCGCGATCGCGTGCGCGAGATGATCTCTCGCGGCATGACGCTGCAGCAGATCAAAGCCGCGCGGCTCACCCGGGACTACGACGGACGATTCGGCAAGAACCCGTCTTGGACCCCCGACATGTTCGTCGAGGCGATCTTCAAGAGCCTGAATCCCAAGACGTAGAGATGAAGTTCACCGCACGTCTCTCTGCTCGCGTAGGCCGGTCGCTTTGCGCTGCTCTCGTGTTGGCGACGACCGCACTCCACGCTCAGCAAGGCCAGCAGCCACCAGCACCGGCCGGCCGCGGTCAGGGCGCGGGTCGTGGTGGCCCGGGCGCTCCTCAGGCACCAGCCAACGGTCGCGCGCAGGCGCCGTTCGACCTGTCGGGATATTGGGTCTCGATGGTGACGGATGACTGGCGCTATCGCATGCTCACGCCCCCGAAGGGCAACGCCGACTACATCCAGGTAAACGCTGAAGCCCGCAAAGTGATGGATGCGTGGGATCCCGCCAAGGACGAGGCAAGCGGCGAAGCTTGTCGCGGGTACGGCGCCGGCGGAATCATGCGGCTGCCGAGTCGTCTCCACATCACGTGGGAAGACGACAACACGATGAAGATGGACATCGACACGGGCACCCAGATGCGGCGCTTCGTGTTCGGCGCAGCGCCTGCGGCGGGCGAGCCCTCATGGCAGGGCTCCTCGTCGGCGCGATGGACGTTCCCTCCTGGCGCTCGTGGTCGTGGAGCGGAGCGTCCACAGACGGGTCAGCTCGTTGTGACGACGACCCGGATGCGTCCAGGGTATCTGCGCAAGAACGGCATCCCGTACAGCGCGAACGCCACGTTCACCGAATACTACGTTCGCATCGTCGATGACGACGGGCAGGAGTACCTGGCGGTGACGACGATCGTGGATGACCCGCAGTATCTGGCGTTGCCGTACATCAAGACCTACGAGTTCAAGAAACAGCCCGACGCAACGGGCTGGAATCCCACGCCCTGTTCCGCAAAGTAGCTAGGTAGCTGGGTAGCTGGGTAGCTGGGTAGCTGGGTTGCTAGGTAGCTGGGTTACGGAACTACCTAACAACCTAGCCACCCAGCTACCTAGCTACTTAGCTACGTTATGATCCCGGCGGTATGGGGCTTTACCGGTGACCGGGGGCGAGCATCAGATTGAGTTCCAGTTCCCACGGCTCGAGCGGGTCATTTCCGGCACCGGCATCGTCGATTCCCTCGCAGCGGAAATCGATCGCAGGCGTCTCTCACGCATAGTTGTCGTCACGGGTCGTACGCTCGGCGCGTCCGCACTCCTCAAGCGCATCACGGATCCACTCGGCGATCGATGCGTCCTTGCCTTCAAGGACGCGAAGCAGCATGTGCCGTCGTGCTCGGTGGCCGAACTGGCGTTGGCAATCGATCACAGCCATGCTGATTGCGTCATCAGCTTCGGCGGCGGCAGTCCGATCGACACTGTCAAGGCGGCTCTTCATGCGCTGCTGACAGCGGGCGGGGATGATCATTCGACGAACGAAGGCCCCGTGCACATTGCGATTCCAACGACGCTCTCTGCCGGCGAATTCACAGCAGTCGTCGGAATCACCGATGAGCGGACGCGAGTCAAGCGAGCGGTGTCTGACCCTCGACTGGTGCCGCGCACGGTCTACACCGATCCAACCGTGACGCTCGAGACGCCTCCATGGTTGTGGGCGGCCAGCGGAGTGCGCGCGCTCGATCATGCGGTGGAGACGATCTATGCCTCGCGTCACCATCCACTGGGCGATGCGGCCGCCGCGCGCGGGTTGTCAATGCTGGTGAAGCATTTGCCGCCAAGTCTCTCGATGGCCGGGACAGAGCAGCTGGAGCATCGGCTGCAGTGTCAACTGGGTGCGTGGCTCTCCGTCTTCGGTGTGACCAATGCCGGCCTTGGTTTGTCACACGCCCTGGGCCATCAGATCGGTCCACGCTGGGACGTTCCGCACGGGGTGACGTCCTGCATCACACTTCCGCACGCGATGCGCTACATGGCGGCGAGGGCGCCAGAACGCTTCGGGCCTATCGCGCAGGCCTTCGGCGTGTCGTTCGATGTGGCGAATGCGAAAGACGGCGCTCTCGAGTCCGCCGACCGCATGACTCGTTTCATCGCGCAGTTCCAGCTTCCTCAGAGGCTTCGCGATGTGCACGTGCCGCGCGAGGAGATTCGCGAAGTCGCCGGTCTCGTCCACGACATCCTCGACGGCGCGCAGGCAGGCGATCATCCGCCCAGTGCCGAGCAGCTGGCGTCGATGCTGGCTGCGGCCTACTAGCCCCGCCTCTTTCCATCAGGGCCGTCCGCGAACTAGAATTTTGTGTTCTGTGCGAACGTTTTTTCGCATAGCGATAACGAGCCAAGGGTTTTCGCCCCTGGCTCGTTTCCTGTGTCTCTTGGCGCGCTTTGCGCGCCGGGACCGTTCTGCGGTCGGGCGACGAGAAGATCGTCGCGTTTCTGGGGCCCGCATAACGGTCTGAACCCGTTTCGACGAGAGGACGCCCATGGCAAGAGTTGTCGAGACCATTCTGCCCACCACCATGGTCGGGTCGTATCCGCGACCGCATTGGTTCACCCACCAGCTGCGCGGCCGCGATATCCGCGTGGCTTTCAAGGAAGTGCAGCACGAGGAGGCGTACAACGACGCCGTGGCCACGGTCGTTCGCGACCAGGAGGAAGCGGGCCTCGATATCGTGACCGATGGCAACATGTGGTACGACGACTACGTCGGGTCGATCGGGTCGTTCTGTTGGTACATGTACGAGCGCATCCCAGGCTTCGAAGCGGCTCGCGAAGAGCATCCGTCGTTCGTGAACCAGGAAGCGAGCTTCGGCAAGGCGATGTTCGACGACTGGGGCGGTGTCATCAACAGCGGTCCCGTAAAGCGCGGGCCGATCCGCCTGACGGATCTCTACAAGATTGCGAAAAAGAGCGCTCACGTACCGGTGAAGGTCTCGGTCGGTGCCGGCCCCATCAACCTCGCGTGGCACGCCTACTTCCAGCACTACAAGAACGCGAAGGAGCTGAGCCTCGCGTTGGCGCCGGTCTTCAACGCGGAGATGAAGGAGCTGGTGGCCGCCGGTGCGACGTACCTGCAACTCGAGGACCTTGGCGCGTGGATGCCGCTCTTCAGCGGCGACAAGAACGATTACACGTGGATCAAGGACTGCATCGCCCAGACCTGTGACGGCGTGAAGGCGCACATCGGCTGGCACTTCTGCTTCGGCAATGCGTGGGGCAACGACTTGATCAGCGGCGCATTCCCGCAGGGCTATCAGACCGTGCTCCCGCACTTCTTCGACACACCGGGAGTTAACGAGTTCGTACTCGACTACGCCAATCGCAACATGGACGGCGTGGACTTCCTCACGAACCTGCCGAAGGACAAGATGGTGCAGGTCGGCGTGCTCGATGTGCGCTCGAATGCCATCGAGTCGCCGGCGACGATTGCCGCGCGCATCAAGAAGGTGATCGCTGCGGTTCCTCCCGATCGTGTCGTGCTCAGCACGGATTGCGGCATGAAGCCGCTGGCGCGCATGGTTGCGAAGATGAAGCTGCACTCGCTGGGCGAGGGTGCCCGGATGGTCCGCAAAGAGGTCGCAGGAGTGTAACGACTCGCCCACGTCAACTCCCAATGTCCAACTCCCAATTCCCAATGATGCTGACCCGTTGGGAGTTGGAAGTTAGAAGTTGGGAGTTGGTTCAGATGTTTTCATCGTAAGTTCATCACACGATTTCAAAAAGCGAGGATTGCTCCGTCATGTTGAAAGCCACTGCGGGAAAGATGCTGCCGACGACGATCACGGGGTCGTTGCCGCGGCCCAGTTGGTATACGGAAAACCTGGGGACGCGGTCGTTCCTGGACGCGATGGTGACGTCGCGGTTC
>Ga0247825_10003573_pt1 | contig 10253 bp, 8 predicted proteins | sample 13C_Vanillin_Day_FD_194413 | JGI IMG/M metagenome (GOLD analysis project Ga0247825, IMG submission 194413) | Soil microbial communities from agricultural site in Penn Yan, New York, United States - 13C_Vanillin_Day48 | ecosystem: Environmental > Terrestrial > Soil > Agricultural land | place... | reverse complement strand
CTCGCGCGCCCTCCTGGAGCAGGCGCACGCGATGGAGAAGGCCGGCGCGTTCGCGATCGTGCTCGAGGCGATGCCGGCCGACGTTGCCGGGAGGATCAGCGGTGAGCTCCACATACCGACCATCGGGATCGGGGCTGGTCCGAGCTGCGATGCCCAGGTCCTGGTGATCAACGACCTGCTCGGGCTCACCGAGCGTCCGCCGAAGCTCGCGAAGGCGTACGCGGATCTGCGCGGCATGATCGCGGGCGCCGTCCAGTCGTTCGTCGCCGACGTCGAGGCCGGGACCTTCCCCGACGCCGACCACACCTACTCGTAGGCGCCGCAGGCGGGCCTAGACTCGCCGCGTGGAACCTGCGCCGCAGTCCGAACGCCGATCGTGGGCCTTCCTCCTCGTGATCGTCTCGACCTTCGCCTTGACGGCGGGGTTGATGTTGACGTGGCCGGTCGAGGCACGTGGGCTCTCGTTCGGCCTCCAGGCGGGGGTGGCCGTGTACGCCGCGACGGGGGCGTGGATCGCCGCGGCTCGCTACCGCGACACGCGAGACCCGCACGCGCTGTTCCTGGCGACCGGCCTCGCCGTGCTCGCCACGCAGGCTCTGATCTTCGGCACCCTGTGGACCCAGGTCGACCCCCTTCGGTTCGGCGAATCCTTCATCGTGGGAGCCGTCGGGGTAACCAATCCCGAGGGCGCCGCGATCCCGCCGCTCGCGTGGCAAGCGGGCTGGCTCGTCGCGGCGGCGTGTTTCGCGCTCGCGATGCCGCCGTGGGACCGGCGCGGCCGAGCGCCCGTTCGTCCTGTGCGCGCGGCGCTCTGGGCGAGCCTGGCCGTGGTCCTGCTCGACGTCGCCCTGGTGATCTGGCAGCCCGCCCTCACCGCGGCCGAGTACCGGGTGATGCTCGACGGATCCGTTCCCTCGGCCGGGATGCTGGGCCCGGTCAGCTGGGCGTTCGCGCTCGGCGCCTCGGCGCTGCTCTTCCTCGCGGCGGTCCGGGAGCATCGGGCGGGCAAGGGCTGGACCGCCGCGGCGTTCGTCGTGGCGATCGGACTGCAGGCGCTGGTCCTCGTGCGCCCCACCGAAGGCCTCCCCCTGGTCCAGTGGGGCGACCTGTTCCAGCCGCTCGTACTCGCGCTGATTGTCGGCGGGTTGATCGCGGCGCAGCGTGTCGAGGCTTCGCGCATGCGCCGTACGACCGACCGCGCACACGAGATCGTCGGCGGCCGCGCCGAGATCGCGGGGATGATCGCGCACGAGGTGCGCGGGCCGGTGGCAGCCATCAGAGGATTGGCCGGCACGACGCTCACCCACTACGACCGGCTCAACGACGACGAGCGTCGGGAGTTCGTCGGCCTGATCGAGCAGGAATCCCGCCGGCTGCTGTCGACGGTGGACCAGACCTCGCTCGCCCTGAAGATCGACGCCGGGAGCCTCACGGTCGACCGGCAGCCCGCCGACCTCGCCGAGGCGGTGCGCGAGGGCGTGGACCGGGTCGACGTCGGCGACCACCCCGTGACGATCGGAGCCGAACGTGGACTCGAGCTCCCGATCGACCGTCGGCAGGTAGCCGAGGTCGCGCGGCAGCTCGTGGACAACGCCGCGAAGTTCTCGCCACCGGGCGCTCCGATCGGGGTCATCGTGCGCCCGACCGTAGGGGGCGCCGAGCTCGAGGTGGTCGATGCCGGGCCCGGTATCCCCGCCGCGATGCGCGAGCAGGTGTTCCGGAAGTTTCCCGGATGGCGACCGACCGGCTACGAGGAGCAGCCGGGATCTGGGCTCGGCCTCTTCATCTGCCGGGGCTTGGTTGCCGAACACCACGGGGAGATCTCCATCGAGGAGGGACCCGAGGGGGGTACGATGCTCCGCGTTCGGTTCCCGAGCGAGGTATGACGATGTCCGCAAGTCAACGCCCCGTCACGCTGCTGATCTGCGACGACCACAAGGTCCTGACCGATGCTCTGGCCACGGTGGTCGGGCTCGATGACGGCCTGCAGATGATCGCGCCGCCCGTCCACGAAGCGGAGACCGCGATCGCCCTGTGTACGGAACACCTCCCCGACGTGGTGCTGATGGACATCGTCTTCAAGGGCGGCGGCATGTCGGGGATCGACGCGACGCGTCACATCAAGGAGGTCTCCCCGTCCACGAAGGTCGTGATCATGACCGCCCACGACGAGGATCGCCTGCTCGTGGAGGCCGTCGAAGCCGGGGCGTCCGGGTTCCTCGGCAAGGACGAGGCTGCCGAGGAACTCCTGGCTGCCGCCAAAGCCGCGGCCGAAGGGGAGGTGCTGATCGACCCCGGAACGCTCACGCGGCTGCTCGCTCAGGTCGCCCGTGAGCGAGCTGAACAGCGCGACGCCCAGAACCTGCTCGACGACCTCACCGAGCGTGAGCGAGAGATCTTGCAGCTCCTCGCCGAGGGCATGCGGAACGACGACATCGCCGCAAAACTCTTCATCAGCCCGCAGACCGTGCAGACGCACGTGCGGAACATCCTCGGGAAACTTCGAGTGCACTCGAAGCTCGAGGCTGTGGCCTTCGCCGTGAAGCACGGCGCGATCACCGTCTGACGCGGCCGACGAGGTCCTCCCTGCGAGTTACCCGATGCCGGGTATGCAGCGGCGCGCGCCCAGGGACGACGTAGTGGGTGAACATCTGGCCCGGCCGCCTCCCCCTCGGCGACCGAGCCACATGGCCGAGGGCCCGACTCCACCCCTCCCGGAGTCGGGCCCTTTCCATGCCCTACCGGAGCTCGGCGCGCCGGATCTTGCCGCTGGAGGTACGAGGCAGTTCGAGCACGAGCACAAGCTCGCGCGGCGCCTTGTGCCGTGCGATCCGCCCGCTCGCGTGGTCGCGGAGCTCGTCGAGGCTGGGTGGGTCGTCGGACGTGGCCGGCACCACGTACGCCACGACCTGCTGGCCCCATTCGGGATGCGGTCGTCCCGCGATCGCCACGTCGGCGACCTTCGGATGCTGCTGGAGCACACGCTCGACCTCGTCGGGCCAGACGGTCTCGGCGCCCGTGCGGATCGCCTCGTCGAGCCGGCCGCTGACGAGGAGGCGCCCCTCGTCGTCGACCGACCCCGCATCGGCCGTCAGGAACCAGCCACTGGTCGTGAACGTCGCGCCGGTCGCCGCGGGATCGTGCCGGTAACCCTCCATGATCGTGGGACCGCGCAGCTCGATCCGCTCATCGTCGCCGATCCGGAGCTCGGTCCCCTCGAACGGGACGCCGTCGTAGACGACCCCGCCGCAGCTCTCGGTGAGCCCGTACGTCGAGACGATCCGTGCGCCACGCACGTCCGCGAGCGTACGCAGCTCCGCGGGGACGTGCCCCCCGCCCAACAGGAGGACGCCGAAGCCCGACAGGTCCATGTCCGCATCGACCAACCGTCGGAGCATCGTGGGCACGAGCGCGATGCTCGCGCCGGGCGTTGTCGCGACCGCCTCCGCCACCCGAACCGCATCGAAGCGCTCGAGTACGGTGACCGGCCCGCCGAGGAGGGCGGATCGCAGGAACACCAGGAGCCCACCCATGTGCGCCGGCGAGAGACAGGCGATCCACGGGTCGTCGTCGGCAGCCTCGAGCGCGCGCCGCGATCCCTCCACGGCAGCCGCGACGGCGTTCCGCGTGAGCTCCACGAGCTTGGGGGTACCGCCGGTTCCCGAGGTCGCCACGACGACCCCGATGCCGGGCGCTATCGACGCCGGTTGCGCGAACACCGTCAGCTCGCCGTCGGGCTCGAGCAACGCGGTAGGGCGGGCGCGGTCGATCAGCGCCGTGCGCTCCGGCGGCGCGAGCCGATGATCCAATGGCAGGAACGGAATCCCGCGCGCCCACAACCCCGAGACGAGCGGCCCCCACGCGGGTCCGGGCTCGAGCGCGACCGCGACCAGCTCACCCGGAGCGAGGCCGTCGAGCGTCCGCTCCACCCGCTCGTCCATACCGAGAGGCTATCTCCCGGAGAGAGATTCAGCTCTTGACGACGAAGTCGGCGGCGGCGATCTCCCGATAGTTGTCATTGAGCAGGTAGTAGACCGTGTAGCGACCGGGCGCGAGCGGCCACCCCGGGATCGCGGCGCGACCCAAGGTGCCCACGCCTTCCTCGCGCGCGCCCGTGTAGATGTAGCCCTCGTAGTAGGCGACCGATGGATCGGCGTGGCGTTCGTACACCCCGATCCAGTCGAATCGGTTCCCGGGTGCGAACCTCCACGTCACACCGATCCGCTCCCCGACGTCGAACGCCCACTCCGTTGTGTCGAACTCAGGTGCGCCGCCGGGGATCCGCACCCAGAAGGGACCGCGGGAAAGGGGGGTGTCGGCGGCATCGACCAACACGACCTCGTACGATCCTTGGGCGATCGATACGGTCGGGAACACCACCGAGCCGTCGACCGGGCTACCGGCCGGGGTGGTCTGCGCATCGATCGCGTCGGCCGCCGGATCGCCGCCCGCGGGGACGATCACCAGGCGCTCTCCCACCGTCCCCGGAGCGTGATAGGTCACGGTTACGTCGTCTCCGGCGTCCACGAGGCGCGGCGAGGCCGCGGCGAGCACCGGCGGCGGACCGGGGATCACGTCGAACGACGACCGGACCGCACGGTGGTCCGAGCCCCACGGCTTCACCGCGATCGAGACGCCGGGTCCGCCACGCTCGCCGACCACGATGCTCTCGACAGAGGTCGCCGTGCCACCCGTCGCCCAGATCTGATCGATCCGGTCCTCGGGCGCGTCCTTCCGCGGGTTCCAGCTGTCCGGCGACCGCGGACGGGACGCCGGCCACGTGAGACCCTCGTCGACCGTTGGGTCAGGATGCACCGCATGCCACGAGTCGACGAAGCCGCGCCGCTCGAGCAGCCGGGACACCGGCCAGGCCACGGGCCACCGGATCTGCGGCCGCTGCTCCACGGTGGCAGCGGTGTAGTCGACGTGCGACGGGGAGTTCATGTCGCCCAACAGGAACGACGGGATCCCGGCGGCGGCGACCGGCTCCAGGGCCTGGACGAACGGCCGCAGGTCGGGAAGACGGACGTTCCGTTCGGTGCGCAGCACCTTCCTGCGGGACCAGCCGTCGAGGATCCGCCGAGGACCATAGTTGGACGAGGAGAGGTGGACGTTCGCGACGGCGACGACCTGTCCCGGGGAGAGTTCCACGAACAGGTACGACCCGTCGGCGCCCGGAGGATCGATGAAGGGATACCGCGAGATCAGGTCGAGCCGGTTGTTCCAGTAGTCGTAGCCGGCCTGGCGCGCGATCTTCCGGACGTGGGCGTAGCCCTCGTTGATGCCGACGACGTCGGCGTCGGCCTTCACCACGGCCTGGACGATCTTGTCGAAGTCGATCACCGTCCCGCCGTACTCGATGTTGAACGTCATCAGGCTCAGCCGGACGCGTGGGGCAGCGGTGGCGGGCGGGGCAGGGGAGAGCACCGGGATGAGCAGCCCGGCGGCGAGGAGGGCGACGATCGTGAGGGAGGCGATCCGGCGCACCATCACGCGACGCTAGCACGCGCCCCGAACGGCCCGATAGCCTGCAGGTCCACTACGCTGTACCGCACCGTACGAGTGAACGCTCTAGGAGTCAGAGGTCATATGGTGGACTGGAACCGCTCCGGCGACTACACGGACATCCGCTACGAGACCGCAGAGGGCATCGCGAAGATCACGATCGACCGCCCGGAGGTCCGCAACGCCTTCCGGCCACAGACGACGCGCGAGCTGATCCGCGCGTTCGACGTGGCACGCGACGACCCGGACGTCGGCGTCGTGATCTTGACCGGTCAGGGACCAGAGGCGTTCTGCAGCGGCGGCGACCAGAAGATCCGGGGCGACGACGGCTACGTCGACGAGCAGGGGATCGGCCGGCTGAACGTGCTCGATCTGCAGATCGACATCCGCCGCCATCCCAAGCCCGTGGTCGCGATGGTGGCCGGCTACGCCATCGGCGGGGGCCACGTGCTCCACCTGTGCTGCGACCTCACGATAGCCGCCGAGAACGCCAGGTTCGGCCAAACGGGACCACGGGTCGGATCGTTCGACGGCGGGTACGGGATCGGTTTGCTCGCGAAACAGATCGGCGAGAAGCGCGCGAAGGAGGTCTGGTTCCTCTGCCGCCAATACGACGCAGCGTCGGCGCTCGACTGGGGCCTCGTGAACGCGGTCGTGCCCCTCGACGAGCTCGAGACGACCACGGTGGCCTGGTGCCGCGAGATGCTCGCCTACTCCCCCCTGGCCCTCCGCTTGCTGAAGTCGGGGTACAACGCGGGGGTCGAGGGGCTCGCAGGGGTGCAGCAGCTCTCCGGGGACGCGACGCTCCTCTACTACATGTCGGCCGAGGCCCAAGAGGGCCGCGATGCGTTCAAGGAGAAGCGCGACCCCGACTTCTCACGGTTCCCGAAACGACCGTGACGACCGCGGCGGTCTGGTGGCGGGGCGCCCGACCCCGGACGCTCGGCGCGGGCCTCGTTCCGGTGTTCGTCGGCGCGGCCGTGGCCGGCGACGTGATCTGGTGGCGGTTCGCATCCGCGCTCGTGGTCGCCGCTGGTCTGCAGATCGGCGTGAATTATGCGAACGACTACTTCGACGGTGTACGGGGGGTCGACACGCACGAACGGCTCGGCCCGCCACGGCTCACGCAGAGCGGCCAGGCGTCGCCCCGCGGCGTGCTCGTGGCTGCCCTGGTGTCTCTGGGCGCCGCGGCGGTGGCCGGGCTCGCCCTCGCGCTCGCGACCCAGCCCGTGCTGATCCTGTCCGTCGGAGCGCTCGCCCTGGTCGCTGCGCTCCTCTACTCGGGCGGACCGCGCCCGTACGCCGGGCTCGGCCTGGGCGAGCTGATGGTGTTCGTGTTCTTCGGGCTGATGGCGACATGCGGCACAGCGTTCGTCATGGTCGAGACGGTGCCCCCCGCGGCGTGGTGGGGCGGGTCGGCACTCGGGTTCCTCGCGGTCGCGATCCTCGTGGCGAACAACTTGCGCGACATCCCGACGGACTCGGAGAGCGGCAAGCGAACCCTCGCGGTGCGACTCGGCGACGGACGGACGCGGCTCCTCTACCGCGCGTGCGTCGTGGCGGCGTTCGCGACGGTGGCGCTCGGGGTCGTCGCGTTCATCGCGGACGAGTCGATCGGCGCCAGCCAATGGACCCTGATCGCCCTCGCCGCATGGGTCCCGGCGATCCGCCCGATGGAGACTGTCGGCACCGCACGCGGCCGCGACCTGATCGCCGTGCTGACGGGGACGGCAGCGACGCACGTGGCGCTCGGGCTCCTGTACGCGCTGGGCCTGGTGCTCGCGCGTACGGTGTGACGATGAACCAGGCCGACCTGAACCTCGCGTGCGCCTGGGCCCTGGTGGACGAGCTGGTCGCCGGCGGGGTCCAGCATGCCTGCCTGTCGCCCGGCTCCCGGTCGACGCCGCTCGCGCTGGCGCTGGCCCGGCATCCGGACGTGACGGTGCACGTGCATCTCGACGAGCGCTCGAGCGCCTTCTTCGCGATCGGGCTCGCGCGGGCGTCGCGCCGACCGGTCGCGATCGCTTGCACGAGCGGGACGGCGGCGGCCGAGTTCCTGCCCGCGGTGATCGAGGCATCGCAGTCGCGGGTGCCGATCGCCATGCTCACCGCGGACCGTCCGCCGCGCCTGCGCGGCACCGGCGCCAACCAGACGATCGAGCAGCCAGGGCTGTACGGGGCGTACCCGCGTGCCTCGATCGAGATGCCGCTGCCCGAGACCGAGGGCCAGGACTCGTGGTGGCGGCAGGCCGCCCGGGAAGCGCTCGATCCGCTGCTCGGCGATCCGCCGGGGCCGGTGCACATCAACTGCCCGTTCGAGGAGCCGCTCACGCCGACCCTGACGATGTCGCTCCCAGCCCCGACGACCGAACGCCCCGAGTTGCCGCGTCGGCCCGATGCCGAGCTCACCGCCGAAGAAGGCGACCGGCTCGCCGCCGAGATCTCGGGAGCGCGGGGCGTCGTCGTGATGGGTGCATGGCCGGGCGACCTGTCGGGCGAGGCCGAGTTCTGGGGTGGCGCCCTGGGGTGGCCGGTCGTCGCGGAGCCGACGTCCACGGGCCGCCGGCCGGGAGGCGCGCTGTCCGCGGCGCATTCACTGATCGGAGATGCGGACTGGACCGGAAGACACCGACCCGAGCTGGTCATCCAGGTAGGCGCGACGCCGACCTCGCGCGCGACCCAGGCCTTCGTCGCGTCCGCGGAACGGTTGATCGTCGCGGACCGATGGCACCTCGACCCCGACCCGGATCGGCACGCGTCGTGGCGGCTCGCCGTCGACGCCGACGCCCTCAGGGAGGCGCTGCGCACCCGGCCGATCGACCAGGCCGGCGGGGTGGCCCTGATGGGCGAGCACACGGAGGTCGCCGCGCGCGAGCTCTGGGAGGGCCGACTCCTCCCACCGCCGGCGGAGTGGCGTGAAGGATGGCGGGCAGCCGACGCGGCTGCACGCTCAGCGCTGGACGGCTTCCTCGACGGGGTCGACGAGCCGTTCGAGCCACGGATCGCGCGCGACGTCGCTGCGTGGATCCCCGACGGGGGGACGCTTTTCGTCGGGAACTCCACTCCGATCCGCGACCTCGACCTCGCGATGACGCCGCGCGACGGCCTGCGGGTGCTCGGGAACCGCGGCGCGAGCGGGATCGATGGCCTCGTCTCGACCGCGCTCGGGGTCGCCTCGGCCGGGCCTCGAAGCGGCCCCGTCGAGTGGGAGCAGCAGGTGACGGTCGCGCTCCTCGGCGACCTCACGTTCCTCCACGACCTCGGCGCCGTGGCCTGGAACGCCCGCCGCGGGATCGACCTGATCGTGGTGGTCGTCGCGAACGGCGGTGGAGAGATCTTCTCGTTGCTTCCCCAGCGCGAGCTCCCGGAGCACGGGGAGCTGTTCGTCACGCCGCACGGCACCGACCTCGGGGCCCTGACCGGCGCCACGGGCGCGGGTCACGCGCGGGTCACGCGCGCGGACGACCTCGCACCAGCGCTCGACCGGGCGCGCGAGGCGCGCGGGCTACAGGTCGTGGAGGTGGTCGTCGACCCAGCCCGGGGGCTCTCGCGGCGCGCGGATCTGCGCGCCGCGGTGTCGGCCGCGCTGTCGCGCTAGGCTCGCCGCCGATGGAGCCGACCATCGACCTCGCGACACCCGCCGACGTCGGCGAGCTCGCGCGCCTCCGGTGGCAGCTCTACACCGAGGACGCCGGGCCGGTCGGCGAACAGCCCGACGCCTATGTGGAGCGCTTCTCGGACTTCGCCCGTGAGGCGCTCGCCGACGACCGATGGCGTACGTGGATCGCCGGGGACATGGGGCGGCTCGTCGGCGCGCTCTGGCGCTTCACGGTTCCGCGCGTGCCGCAACCGGGGCGCGGCGAGCCCCAGCCGATCGCGTATGTCACGAACGTCTACGTGGAACCCGACTACCGCAACGGCGGGCTGGGCGCACGGCTGCTGGACCGGGCGATCGAGACGAGCCGCGCCGGGGGGTTCTCGCTCGTGATGGTGTGGCCGAGCAGCCGGTCGATGACGTTCTACGGGCGCGCGGGGTTCGAACGCGGCCCGGATCCGTTGGTGCTGGATCTCGGCGGTCCCTGGCGCCACGGCGAGGGGTCGGCTGCCCCCTAGCCCCAACGCAGCGAGTCGAGGAACGCGCGGAACTTGCGTTCCGTCTCGTCGGCTTCCGATGCGGGCTCGCTGCCGGCGACGATCCCCGCGCCCGCGAAGAGCGTCGCCCGCTCGCCGCTGAGCTCGGCGCACCGCAACGCGATCGCCCACTCCCCCTCGCCCCGAGCGTCGATCCATCCCACGGGGCCGGCGTAGCGTCCTCGGTCGAACTCCTCCAGTTCGCGGATCGCGTCGAGCGCCGCCTCGGTGGGGGTGCCGCACACGGCGGGGGTCGGGTGGAGCGCGTCAACGAGATCGAGCACCGATACCGACGGGTCGCGCACCCGGCCGACGAACCGCGTCGCCAGGTGCCACACGTTGGCGGTCTCGAGCAGGACGGGCTCGGGATCCCACGACAGCGGCTCGCACAACGCACCCAGGGCCGCCGCGACCGCGCGCACGACCACGGCGTGCTCCTCGCGGTTCTTCGCCGACGCGACGAGGGCGCCTGCGTTGGCGCGATCCTCATCGGGATCCCCGGCACGCGGCGCGGTGCCGGCGAGGGGCGTGGCACGGACCTCGCCGCCACGGAGCGACACGAGCAACTCGGGGCTCGCGCCGACGAGTGACGCGCGGTCGCGGATCGGCGCGAGCCC
>Ga0247825_10003572_pt1 | contig 10253 bp, 13 predicted proteins | sample 13C_Vanillin_Day_FD_194413 | JGI IMG/M metagenome (GOLD analysis project Ga0247825, IMG submission 194413) | Soil microbial communities from agricultural site in Penn Yan, New York, United States - 13C_Vanillin_Day48 | ecosystem: Environmental > Terrestrial > Soil > Agricultural land | place... | reverse complement strand
CCGTAGCCGCTGTGCCTCGTCCACCACGAGCAGATCGATGCCCGCCTTTACCGCTTGACTCGTGAGCTCGGGGTGGGCGATCAGCATCTCGAGCGCGACGATTGCGCGGCGATGCACGTCGAACGGGTTGAAGTCGCGACCGAAGTCGCGCGCGACATCGGCGAGCCGCGGTCCATCGAGCAGCGTGAACGTCTGGTGATACTTCCGCCAAAGCTCGCCGAGCCACTGAACCGTGAGCGCCTCGGGGGCGACGATGAGGCAGCGCTCGATTTTGCCGGCATGCACGAGCCGATTGAGGATGAGGGCGGCCTCGATGGTCTTTCCAAGTCCCACTTCGTCGGCGAGCAGCCAGCGCACAGGCTCTATTGCGGTCGCGCGCGCCGCGACATAGAGCTGATGAGGAAACAGGCGGACGCGTCCTCCAAGGAACGAGCCCAGCCCGTCTGCCTCACGGAGCGTGAGGAGATGCAGAACGTCGAGGCGCGTCAGAAAATCGTCCAACTCGTCCAGACGGCCCGAGATCAGGCGCTCGACGAGCGACCGCTCCGGACCCGGCGGCGAGTCCGGATCGACGGGAATCAGCGCGTCGGTGTTTGCGGCGAGTCGAAGCTTCGCGCCGGAGCGCGGGAACTCGACCACGAGCGCACGGCCCTCGAGGGCCGTGACTCGTCCGATTCCCAGTTCCGGGTTGAAACGATGGGTGAGGTAGTCGCCCGGCCGCCAGGAATGCAATGGTCTTCGGTCCTCAGTCGCCGGTCTTCAGTCCATGAAACCAGAGACTAGAGACCAGAGACCTGAGACGTCTTCTGATTTATCGGGCGCGGTCGTCGCCGTTGACGCGCTCGAACACGCGCTCTGGTAGCGGGAGTCCCTTGGCCTTGGCCTCTTCGGCGGCCTTCTCGTACGCGCGCTCGGCGGCGAGCGCGTTTCGCATCGCGTTGTTGCCTTCGTGGCAGCCGTATTCGTAGATCTGATAGCCAGGCTGGCTGGTAATCGTCATCCGGAACGTCCACGGCTTCGTGAAGGTCGTCGGATCGTCGATCTGGATCTCGTAGTCGATCATCGCGGGATCGACACGCGTGAAACGCTCCACCATTCGAAGCTTGTCGCTGTGCTGCGTCCCGCCGACCGCGGTCCTGTCCGTGAAGTTCTGCGATTCGATGACGAGCGTGTCGCCTTCGTAGTGACCGCGTGCATCGCCCATCCAGAGATGAAGGTCCTTGCCGATGGGCGCCCGGCCATCGAGCGGAATCACGCGCGTGTCGTGCACCATCTCGTAGCTGATGACCACCGAGTCAGGCGTCTGGATGATGCGCGCGCCGTTGCCGTACACGGCCGGCATGAACGACCCGATCGCGCCGCGTGTGATGCACCGATCGTAGAGCGAGAAATCCTGGACCTTCTCCCACGGCCCCGTACCGAATGAGCCCTGCGCACGGGGTCGCGCCTGTGCTGCGGCCGTGAGCGCCGGTACACGGCCATCGGGAGGATCGATCACCATCGAGGTGTAGCTGAAGTCGCGGCTGCCTTCTTCGTTGCGGAACGTACCAGTGCGCGCGTTATCGACGTCGCGGGCGGTGCTGCGCTGCTTCGCGCGTTGGGCGAATTCTTCGTCGGTCAGATAGCTGCGCGTTCCGTACTGTTGCGGACGCGACATCGGAACACCGCGCATGTCGTCGGTCGTCCAGATCCCTTCGAGGTCCGGTTGCCCCCACGCATTGCGCGGCGCCTTCCAGTGCGGATTCACCCGCTTGGCGGCCATGGCGTCGGCGGACCCTTTTGCCTGAGCAGCGACCGGCGAACTGGAAAGAAGAGTACAGGCCGCGAACATGGCGACCGTCGCTATGAATTGCCGAATCATTCAGTCCTCCGTCCCCTCGAGGGGAGCGAACGGGGTCGTGGACTCGTCCAGTGTCCCGCCCCAGGATTGAGGAGGTTACCACGAGCACTTAGTTGTCTGGCCCGGGCCTCGGCTGTAAATGATTGAGAGGCTCCCAACCGTAAGACTACGAAACCGCCCGGGAGGCTTACATGCGATTCAAGACTTCTCTCGTTGTCGCCCTGTGGCTGTCGGCAGGCTTCGTTTCGGATGCCGCGGCCCAGCAGCCCGCGACGCGCGGCATCGTGAACGTCACCGGTCAGCTCTATCGCGCGCAGAACAACAACCACTACACCGTGTTCCTGGTGACGCCGGAAGGCATCATCATGAGCGACCCGATCAATCGTGACTTCTCGCGTTGGCTCAAAGCCGAATTGGCGTCACGCTTCAAGGTCCCGGTCCGTTACGTGCTTTACACGCATCGCGACTGGGATCACGCCTCCGGCGGTGTCGTCTTTGCCGATACGGCGGAGTTCGTCGGCCATAGAAACATGCTGACGGCGCTCGCGCCGCCCGCCGGTAATCCGCCGCTGACGTCCGATGCCGTGAAGATGGATGCGAACCGCAACGGGTTGGTCGAGCGCACAGAAGCCAGCGGGGCGATTGCCGAGCGTTTCGATCTTTTCGACTACAACCGCGACAACGTTGTAAATAGCGCCGAGATCGCACGCGGCTCGATCAGCGACGTCTATCCACCGACGACGACCTATGTCGATCGGCACACCGTGACCCTGGGCGGGAAGCGCGTGACGATGACCTATCTTGGTATCGCACATGCCGACGACAGCTCCGTGCTTCACTTTCCTGACGAGCGCGCGGTGTTCAGCGCGGACGTGATGCAGGTGAAGCGGCTTCCGGGCGGCCTGGCGCCCACGGTGGGCTCGTGGATCGACGCGCTGACGATCATCAACGCGCTCGATTTCGAGCATGCCCTGACCGGGCATGCACTCGCCGGCACGAAGAAGGACGCGGCGGATGCGCTGCGATATCTCGAGGACATCGCGAAGGGCGTCGCGGCCGGCATTGGCGCCGGCCGAAGCCTCGCAGAGATCAAGAAGACGCTCACGCTCGATGCGTACAAAGGGTTCGAGCGCTGGGACACGACGCGGGAGGCCCACATCGAGTTTGTCTATGGCACGATGAGGGGAACGCGCTAAACCCTCACCTCGCGGCGGCGGGAACACCGCCGCCGGCGTTGAACTCTCGACGTGTGATCTGTCCGTTGCCGTCGGTGTCGTAGCGGGTAAAGCTCCGCGTCGTCCATTTCCATTCGTCCGGAGTCAGCGTGCCGCTGCGATTGCTGTCGAGGCTGGCGAAGCTATCGAATTCATTCGACTGATTCGACGTCTCACCGACGACCTCGGCTCGAGTGAGCACATTGTCCCGATTGCGGTCCAGCCACTCGAATGCATCCAGGCTGCCGTGCCACTCGCCCTTCTCGACGCGCCCGTTGCGATTGACGTCGAGATTATCGAAACGGTCGTCACGATCGTCGTCCATTGACGTGCTCGTGAACTCGGCCAACGTCAGGGCGCCGTCACGATTGCGATCGGCGCGCCGGAAGTACTCGGCGTTGTAGAACCACTCGCTGGAAGTAATCCGTCCGTCGCGGTTGCGGTCGTACTGGCGGAACGCATCCTCGGTCCAGGTCGCAGCCATGGTTGGATCGAAGTCCTCCTCACCTGCACGTGCGGTTCGACGCGCACCGGGCTGCACTTCATCTCCTGATAACACGCCGTCTCTGTTCCAGTCATGGACGTCGAACGATCCCCGGCTGCCGTTCCATTCTTCGCGTTCGATCGCGCGATTGCCGTTTCGGTCCATGTTTTGAAAACGGATCCGGGCACTACTACTACTTGTCGCAGGAGCGCCCCCGTCACGGCAGTAACGTCTCGTGCCGCCAGGCACCGTGTCATTGCCGAACTTCTGCTGATACTCCTGTGAGTTGATGAAGGAGTCGGCGAGCGCTGCCAGAGAGTCACGCCCCTCTACGTGGCTGTTCAAACCAGCGGGATCGGGTTCCCGGCCCAGCAGGTGCCGGTAGAGATTGGTCACCGCCTGGGGTCGATTATTCGCAGGCAGAAAGCGCTGAAGATGTTCGGGCGACTTAGCGACGTCACGAACGATCTCGCGCACAGAAGTCTGTCCGCTTCTGAGTTGCTCAGCGCGGGCGTTGCCTTCGCCACCGGCTGCACGCTCCAGGACCTGCCTGTAAATTGCATCGACGGTGCTGTCTGCGTCCGACGTACAGGGCTGTTGCGCTGATGCGAGAACGGGAACGAGAACGAGTACCGCCGACAAAGTGATTGCGCGCATGGCCCCCTCCAGGCTCGAGTGTGTGTACGCGACGAACTCGGAGAAGTACGGTGCAAGATCGACGCCTGCACCGATAGCGCGATCGGCTTAGTGTCGTTGAGCCTGCTGAGGTTCAAGCTCGACGCCGGATTGTCAACCTAGAGTCGAGGTGGGATCGATGCCTGCAGGTGCGACGGTGGGTCCGTGCACCGTTCGATGCGATAGGAACTGCCACTCACCGTTCCGCTTCGCGTAGACGCGCTCGAACCAGATCGAGTTGAGTCGCGCGGGAGCCGCGGCGTTCCGGTTTGCCGGCACGAAGAGGCTGACATAGCGACCTGATGTGATCGCGACGTCGCCGTGCATTTCCACTTTCACCTGATCGAGATCGTGAACCAGGTACTCCTTGTCCGCGACCCGCTTCAAGAACGCGGCCTTATCGTCCGTCATCAGCGGGCGGCCACCCTGCGTCCAGCCATCGCCATGCACGAAGCTGAAGTCGGCCGACGTGACCCGATCGACGAAGGCCACGTCGCCACGCACGATGGCTTCTTCGATCTTCTGCTCGAGCTGAATGACTGCACCGGCGTCTCCCGTGGTGCCGTGCTGAGCGAAGACAGGCGAGGCCCCCGCGGCGAAGACCAGCGAGACGATCACGAGCCAGCCAGGCCGGTTGAAAAGAGCGCGCGTCTTCATAGCCCTCGTAGTCTCTACGGCACGACGGAGATCGCGGTATACGAGCCGCTCGGCGTCATGTCGATGTTGTGCGCCTTGATGATCAGTCTCGCGTTCGCGTCACGCTCCTGCGCGATCACTACTTCGCGAAATTCGGGATCACTCTGCGCGGATTTCAATCGCTTGTCCCGCTCTTCCTTCGACGGGTACGCACGGATGTAGATGAAGGTGTCGGACGCGTCGATTCCGAGCTCGGGATCGCTCTGTTGCGGGATGAAGTAGCCGACGTTGGTGATCCCATATCGCGCGTAGATGGTGGCCGTCCGGCTGGCGAAGCGCGCGGCGAGGGCATCGCGCTTGCCAGGCTGCGCCTTGTAGATGCGCAGCTCGTAGAAACCGGGGAACGTCTGCTGCTGCGCGTAGCCCCAACCGAGGCCGGCCAGTCCGAATGCCACGCCCGCGAAGGCGAGAACTTTCCACCTGAGCATGTCCACTCCTTCCGGATGCTTCTGGATTGGGCATTCTACGCCCGATGTCGGTGTCGTGACCGGGGTGGACGCCAACGCGGCAACGTGGTGAAATCCGTGTCCTATGCGCCTCGCACATCTCGCCGTTGTCGTTGGCGTCTTCATCAGCGCCGCCACGCTGGCAGCGCAGTCACCGCAAGGATCCGGTCCATCCGAGCGCAAACTGCCGGCGCCAGTCGTCTCACCGTCCGATCAATCAGCGGCAGGGAACGAAGTGCTTGCGCTCGAGCGCGATATCGCCGCGGCGATCGTGCGCGGCGATGCGGCGTACTTCGATCGTGTGACGACGCCAGACTTCGTGATGATTCATGGTGACGGCTGGACGAGTGGCGGACGGCCGGCGCTCGTGGACGACAAGGCGAGCTTCATGCGTCGGGTCGCGGACAAGTCGTACGCGGCTCACGACTACGACGTTCAGTCGGTGGAGATGCACGGCAACGTCGCCATCACATACGGTCGATACGTCGGCAACATTCCCAGCTCGCCGCCAGGCCGGCAGTGGTTCGCCGTCTGGTATCAAAAGGTTTACGCGAAACGAGACGGACGCTGGCTGTATCTTTCACATCGAACGGTCGACGGCGCGCACTACGGCAACGATCGTCGATCGGTCAGCGCCGACTAGCAAGGGTTCATCGGAGGTTACATCGTGCGACGACTGATATTTGGCAGCGTGTTGATGGTGGTGGTTCTCGCGGGTGGCGTGTTCGCACAGGGAACACCGCAGACGCGGCCGCCGCTCTTTCTGAGCGAATCATGGAAGGCGCTGTCCACGCCTCCCGACGATCACGGTGCTTGGCCGGCGTCGCAGCAGGGCGTTGCGAGCGCCACCCTGCAACTGACGCTGCACGGCACGTCGGGCAAGGAGATTCAGCTCGTTGCCGTTCGCGGCAACGCCGACGTGTATCCGCTCAACCTGTGGACCGGCACGACGACGTCGCCGAGCGCGGCCACGCTTCGCGATCGGAATAACTTCGTCGATCTCACGAACCCGCTGGCGAAGATCCGCTGGGTTGTTCGCACCTCTGGATTCCACCAAGTGCGTCCCGTGATCAAACTCGCTGATGGCACGTGGCTCGTCGGCGATCGCCCGACGGGGCCGTCTGCCGACTTCAACGAGACCGATATTTCAATTGCGGATCTGCGTTGGATGAAACTCGACATCGCTCGCGTCGTCGCCGTCGGCAACTGGAGCGACCATGTCGATCTGAGCAAGGTCGATGGGTCGGCTTCGCCGATTTGATGCCGGGTAGTGGTCATGGGCCCGGCGGTTACGTGAACGTGGGCCGAATCGAAGTATACGGAAAGCCGGTGAAGCGGTAGCGCCCCGGCGCGTGCGACGGCCGCGATACCCAGGGGCATGGCGTTCTCGCATTCCGCTCGCGGACGACTAACCCACTACGATCTCGGCCGGTTCCCGGACGACACGCTCTTTCATCGGCTCGCCCGAGCCGTATGCCACGCGGGTTGCCTGCCTCGCAAGGAACTCTACGAGGCATGGGAGACCGCGCGACGAGTCCGGCGCCTCTTTCGGGGAGGCCGTATCGTGGACGTCGCTGGTGGGCACGGGCTCCTTGCCCACGCGATGCTGCTTCTCGACGATTCGTCAGCCGACGCCATCGTCGTGGATACATCGCTCCCGCCTTCGAGTGCCCGGCTTCATGCAATTCTGGCGGAGACATGGCCGCGGCTGTCCGGTCGCATCACCTTCATGTCCGCACGCGTCGAGGAAGTCGATCTGCGTTCGAGCGACATCGTCGTCTCCGTGCATGCCTGTGGAGGTCTGAGCGATGTCGTCCTCGATCGAGCATCGTCCGCGCGTGCCCGCGTGGCGGTTCTCCCGTGCTGTCACGATCTCGACGTGAACGATGACGGCGGACTGGCAGGATGGATCGACAGGCCGCTGGCGGTGGACGTCGTGCGGGCCCTGCGCTTGAAGCAGCGGGGTTACCGGACCTGGACGCAGTCCATATCCGACGACATTACGCCGAAAAACCGCCTGTTGATTGGCGAGCCGCGCGACCTATAGCCTCGCGTCGCCGGGGCCGATGTACACTAGTGAACACGATCCAGTGCGGCCAGTGCGCCGCGTCTCGTCGAGCACCTGTCATCAACCTCACACATTCGGAAGGAACATGGACTCAGATTTCGGACTGCTATGGATCCCCGTCGGTTTCGCGTTGATCTTCCTCTCGGTCGCCGTTCTCTTCCTGACCGTTTCTTAACCGCTTCGATTCGCCGACACCAGCCTCAGGCTGGTGAGGGCTCATCGTTGTGCACGTTCAGAGCAACGCCTGCGTGAGGTGTTGCTACTGAACGCTGTTCATCGTGATGTCGAATACCAGCGTGGCGTTCGGCGGAATAGGATTGCCCGGGCTCCGATCCCCGTAGGCCAACTCCGGTGGAATGACCAGACGGCGCTGGCCACCCACGCGCATGCCGACCACGCCCTGATCCCACCCTCGAATCACGGCTCCTGTTCCAAGGCGGAAGGGAAAGTTGGGTTGCGAGTCGAACTGCGTGCCCTTGGCTTCGGGCCGGCTCGAATCGTGGAGCCATCCCGTGTACGCAACAGTCACTTGATTTCCTGACTGGGCGATCGTTCCGGTGCCGACGACGAGATCGATTTGTGAGTAGGGTGCGCTGGTTGTTGGTGCGAGTGTTGGTGCGTTGTCGCCGCCACAGGCGGTAACAAAGAGCAGAGCGACGAGCGGAATCAGACGTTTCATTGTTCCCAGTTTAGACGACCGACGCCGTCGACGGGTCTGCGATGTATGCTCTCGCACAGTTCATGAGCGCGTTGTCAGCAAAATCGCCCTCGTCACCGGTGGCGGCAGGGGCATCGGCAAGGCGATCGCTCTCGCGTTGGCCGCAGCGGGATGCGAGGTTGCCGTCAACTACGTCAGTCGCGAGGTTGATGCGCAGGCGACGTCCGACGCCGTTCGCGCGCTGGGCAGGCGCACGCTCGTGGCGAAGGGTGATGTCTCCAAGAGCGGGGATGTCACTGCTCTTGTCACCGCGGTCGAAGCTGGCCTTGGCCCGGTGGATATCCTCGTGAACAACGCCGGCCGTGTGGTGTTCGAGGGCATCGATCAGATGTCCGAAGCGAGCTGGAACGAGATCATCCAGGTGAATCTCTCCTCGCTGTTTCTGATGACACAGGCCGTGCTTCCCGGGATGCGTGCTCGGAAGTGGGGTCGGATCATCAACCTCACGTCGGTGGCGGCGCAGGCAGGGAGCACGATGGCCGTGCACTACTCGGCGGCGAAAGCCGGCGTGATCGCGGCCACCAAGAGCTACGCGCGTCTGCTCGCCAAGGAAGGTGTGACAGTCAACGCGATCTCGCCGGCACTCATTGCCACCGAGATGGTGACATCGAACCCAATGTGAAGCCGGACATGATTCCGGTCGGCCGCTTTGGGACAGTGGAGGAGTGCGGTGACGTCGCGGTGCTTCTCGCCGAGAACGCCTACATCACCGGGCAGACGATCGGCATCAACGGTGGGATGTATCTGGGATCGTGATTCGCAAGGAGATCCGCATGCGACTGCAGCTTGTGACGTGCCTTTCAATTCTGCTCGCCGCGACAGCCGCACACGCCCAGGGCATCAGGAGTTCCGCGTCCTGTGAGTTGCCTCACGCGTCAGGCGTGTCGATGCGGCAACTCACGTCGGGGCAGCGTCAGCGCAGTTACAGATTGTTCGTTCCGCCCGGGTACGACGGCCGTGCTCGGCTGCCGCTGGTTCTCGATCTCCACGGCAGCGGCGGTAATGCCGCAGGCCAGGCTCGCAACAGCGGCCTCGAGACGTTGAGCACGAGTGAGCGATTCATTGTGGCGACGCTGGAGGCGGAAGGTGGGCGTTGGAACGTGCCCGTTCAAGATGGTCGCGCCGACGACGTGGCGTACGTCAGCGACGTGATCTCGCATGTGGCCGCGCGCGTGTGCACGGACGAGACGCGCGTCTACGCGACCGGTTTCTCGGGTGGCGGGCGAATGTCGTCGCTGCTTGGCTGCAAGCTTGGCTCTCGCCTCGCCGCGATTGCCCCTGTTTCGGGTCTTCGATGGCCAGGTCCATGCACGGGGCGTCCAGTTCCGGTGCTGACGTTCCACGGGCTGGCGGACCCGCAGAATCCATACGATGGTCACGCCGCAGGCCGAGGCGCGGAGTGGATGGAGAGCGTTCCGGATGCGCTCGCTGGCTGGGCGCGTCTCGACTCGTGTGAGGGAGACGCGATCCTCGAGGATCCTCCCGGACCGCTCTCAACGATGCGCTACGAGAAATGCAGCGCGGGCACCGAGGTTCGAATGATTCGCATCGATGGCCTCGGCCACACCTGGACAAAGACGGAGGTCGATACGACCTCCGTCATGTGGCAGTTCTTCAAGAGCCATCGTCTCAGTAGATAGTGTCTTAGCGGTCCGATGGGGCGATTGTGCGGCGTGCGACGGTCAGTGCGAGGGTGCGACGGTCCGGTGCGAGGGTTCGCACCTCGCTCCGTCGGACCGCCCGCGAGGCACGCTTCAGCGAGCTTAGAACTCGATGTGTGTCTGAGCGAGCAGCCGTCGCCCGAGGAGTTGTGAGTTGGACGTCTGATGGGTCTGCTCGAGCGAGACGACGACACCCAATCGCGCGCGTGAGATCTGGCTCCAGTGCGCACCGCCCACGATGAGGCGTCGCTGGGAGTCGCTGTCGTTCGAACCGTCCGGATCGAAGAGATCGAGACCGCCGATGACGGACCAGCCCGTCGGACCCTGACGGCCCTCGCCGAAGAACGAAAAGCCGCGGCGCTCGATGTCCACGGCAACGAACGGATTGTCTGTCGCGGAGAGGTACTGCCCCGTGAGGACGAGGTTGTCGTTTTCGTAGCTGCCCAATGCG
>Ga0247825_10003570_pt1 | contig 10259 bp, 10 predicted proteins | sample 13C_Vanillin_Day_FD_194413 | JGI IMG/M metagenome (GOLD analysis project Ga0247825, IMG submission 194413) | Soil microbial communities from agricultural site in Penn Yan, New York, United States - 13C_Vanillin_Day48 | ecosystem: Environmental > Terrestrial > Soil > Agricultural land | place... | reverse complement strand
ACCTCGTGCTGCCGCCGGGCATGATGGGCGGAGCCATTCTTCCGCTGGTCGTGCGGCTGGTCGGGGCCGATCGTGCGCCGGCGACCGAGCCGGCGCCGCCGGTGCCGGCTCCCGCGCCGCCTGCGCCGGCCCCCACGGTCGACGAATCCGCGGCGCCGCCGGTGCTTGCGCCTCCCGTGGCGCCGCCCCCGCCTCCGCCTCCGCCCGTCCAGCGCGAGGTGGAGCCGGTTCCAGGGGTGCCCCGGATCCGACCGGCAGCGCTCCCGCCGCCGCCGGCCGATCCGCCGAAGAGCTACGCGACGATGACCACAGCCGGTCCGGACGGGCCCTGGGCGAAGCCGGCGCCGGCGGCTCCCGCGCGCCCCCGGACCGCGCTACCGGGCGCGGCGGCCGGGTCGCCGCGCCCGGCCATACCGCCGCGCCCGGCCATACCGCCGCGTCCGGCCGCGCCGTCGCGTCCAGCCGCGCCGCTTCGGCCGGCGTCGGCGCCCGCGTCGCGTCCGGCCACGCCGTCGCCCGTACGCGCGGCGGCACCGGCAGCGGCGCCCGCGCGCAGCGCGGCGTCGCCGGCCGTCCCGGACCTGTCCTCGATGCCCAGCGGCACGTTCCAGGGCTCGCTGGAAGTCATGGAGCTGGCAGACCTGACCCAGGCGATCGGGGCCGGCGGCAAGACCGGGCGGCTGATCCTGGCGCTGCCGCAGGGCGGCGGCCTGATGCTCTTCGACAAGGGACGCGTCGTGCACGCCGAGTATCGCAACGCCGTCGGCGAGGAGGCGTTCGGTGCCCTCCTCGCTGCGTCCCATGCCAACGGGGCGGGACGCTTCTGTTTCTTGCCGACGCCGGCCTCGGATTCGACCGCGCTGCCCCGGACGATCGACAAGAGCGTCGACCAGCTGTTGCTCAGCAGCGCGACGGCGATCGACGAGAAGGGCTAGTCATGGCCAAGGTGCTGGTGGTGGACGATAGTCTCAGCGTTCGCAAGGTGGTGGAGCGCGCGCTGCTGGGGCGCCAGATGGAGGTGGTGTGCGCGGCCACGGGCAGCGAAGCGCTGGAGCGGATCGAGCGCGATGAGCCGGACGTCGTGGTCTGCGACGTCGTGATGCCCGACAAGGACGGTTACGAGATCTGCGACTTCGTGAAGCGCCATCCACGCCTGGGCCGGACGCCCGTGCTGCTGATGTCGGGCATGGTCAACGACGAGGTTCGTGAGCGTGCCGCACGCGTGCAATCCGCCGACGTGCTGAGCAAGCCGTTCGCCGCCGACGAGCTGCTGCGCCGGCTCGACGCGCTGCTGACGGCCGTCGCGCCCCCGGCCCCCGCGCCGGCCCCGGTGCCGGCCGCCCGCAACCGCCGCGGCGGAGTCCTCGACGGCGAGAGTGGCTCCCTGACGACCGGCAACGGCCACAGCGAGGCGGGGCACGGCTTTCCACTGGTGCCGCCGCCGGTGCCGGTGGCCGTCCCCGCCGCGCCCGCGCCGGCGCCCGTTCCGCCCGCGCCGAAGCCGATCGCGCAGCGTCCCGGGGCGGCTTCGGCCGCTCCGGCGGCGATGGGCAGCACCGCGGTGCTCAAGCAGTTCGCCGCGATCGAGGGCGTGTCGTGGGCCGTGCTGGCCGACCGCGAGGGGTTCCTGCTCGACGCCTCCGGTGACGACGTCGTCGATGCGGCCGTGACCAGCGCGCTCAGCGCGTGCCTCACCGAGTCGTCCGAGGGGCTCGGCCGTGAGCTCGGGCGCGGGCCGTTGCACGGCATGATCCTCGAGTACGCGCAGGGCATGGTCGTGCTCTACGCCGTCGGGGCCTCGGCGATGCTGGCGATCGCCCTCAGCGAGCCGTCGGCGCTCGGCAAGATCCGCTACTTCGCGAAGAAATCCATCTCCGACCTGCTCCAGGCGGTGTGAGGCATGGCCAGGCATCGCACGCGAGTCCGGGTGTCCCGTTCGTTGCGAGCCGTGGTGGTGGCCGTGGGCGCCGCCGGCGCGGTGACGGCGCTGTTCGAGGCCGACATGGGGCGGGACATCCTGCTGTCCTCCACGACGGTGGCGCTCATGCCGCCCGTGCTCTACCTCGTGCTGGCGTTCGTCCTGCTCCGCGGCGTGCCGCTCGGTCGTCGACTGGGCTGGGCGGTGGCGGCGTGCGGCGTGAACGCCCTCCTGGCGCTCCTCAGCGGCGTCACGCTATCGCTGACGCACCCGATGTCGTTCGAAGGCGCGATGCGGCGCGCGCTGTGGGCGTTCGCGCCGGGCCCCCTCATCCATCTCGTGGCCGCCCCCCTGGCGTTGCTGGCTTGGCGCAGCCGTATTGTCCCGTTGCGGCTCAACGTACGATCCGAGTCCCTGCCGGGCTCTGCCGTGCCGGCGCTACCGCTGGAGTCCTCGACACCGGACTGGGACGCGGTCATGCGGATGTCTGTCCCCTGGAGGGGGGCTGCGAAGCCCAGCCGGCCGGTGTTCGATCGCCCGATGCGTGAGCCCGAGGTCGACCCGGAGCCGACCCCGGTCATGCGGGCCACGCGGGCGCCCGTCGCCGTCGCGCGCGCCGAGGCGGCGCCGGCACCGCCCGTCGCGGCTCCACCGCTGTGGACGCCGCCGCCGCCGCCCGTCACGGCTCCGCCGGCGCTGTGGACGCCGCCGCCCGTCACGGCTCCACCGGCGCTGTGGACGCCGCCGCCGCCCGTCGCCGCTCCGCCGGTGGGGAGGACACCGCCGCCCACGACGGCGTCCCCGGCCATGGCGCTCACGCCGACCGCCGGCGAGGCGCTCGAGCCGATCCCGGACGAGATGTCCGCCCCGGCGGCGATCGACGAGCCCGTCATCCGCGTGCCCTTCGACCGGATCGCGGACCAGCTGCCGCCCGACGTCTTCGTGCTGCCGCCCGAGCGGCTGGCCGAGAGCCTGCGGGAGCCGCACGTCATCGTGATCCCGTGCCGCCTGGTGCTGCCGCAGCTCGGCGAGGGAGCAGTCGAGGTCCCGTGGACCCTCATCGACGAACAGTTCCCCGAGCTCGCGCTGGCGATGCCCAAGGTGGATGTGCGCCGCCGATTCCCGGGCTGGGTGCTCTCGCTCCCCATGGACGAGGTGGTCCGCCAGATCCCGGCCGACGTGTTCCGTGTGCAGGCGCCGGCCGCCGACCTGTTCGACATCGCGCAGTTCCCGGCGCCGTTCAAGCCGGAGGCTCCCGCGCCCGAGGAAGCGCCGGAGCCCGAGAGCGCCACCGAGCCGATCGTCGACGTCGCACCGGCTCCTCCGGCCGTTCCCGCGCCCGTCGCGCTCGCGCTCGAGCCCGCCCCGATCGAGCCGGAGCCGGTCCCGGAGGAGGAGATCCCGGCCGTCGTCTTCGCCTTCGCCGAGCCGACTGCGCTGCCGACCCCCATGGCCGCACCCGTCGCACCGGCGTCGGCGGAGCCGGCCGTCGATCCCACCCCGGGTCCTGCCGCGATCGCGCCCCCTGCCGTGCCGAGCGTCGTGCCCGTCACGCCGCCTCCGGTCGTCGCGCCGGCCTCGCCCGCGGTCGCCGCCACCGACGACGAGTGCGAGACGCTGGGGCGCGCGCTCGCCCTCGGCCTGGTGCCGCTCGGCGCGTTCGACTGGCACGCGTGCCGCGTGGGTGGGCGCCCCCTCGTCAGCTTCGTTCCGCCGGCGCTTCCGCGTGAGCCGATCGACGCGCTGGCCGCCAGCGCCGCCCCGCTCGTCGAGCGCCTGGCGTCCTGGGGGATCGAGCAGGTGACGATCCGCACGACCCGCCTCGTCTGCGTGCTCACGCCGCTCGGGACCCGAGGTTGTCTGGCGGCGACCGTTCGCCGCGGCGGTGCGGTGGCAATGCTGGAGATGCTGTCGACGCGGGCGGGACGCGTCACCCGCGACTCGCCCGCGACGGCGCCGGCGATCGCATTCCCGGCCGTGGCCACCGCCCCGGCCCGGACCGACAACGGTCACGGTGCCGTCGGGGAGGCCGCGCGCGTGCTGGCCGCCTTCGGGCCGCTCGCGATGTCGGTGGCCGAGGCCGAGGGCGCGGCGCCGAGCGTCTACGTGTTCGGCGGACAGGACCAGGCCGTGCTGGCCGGCGCGGCACGGGTGGTGCACGCGACGCTGGTGACCGGCCACGACCAGGAGGCGCTGGGACGGCTGGAGTTCGTGGTGCTCCGGCGCGAACGCGAGCGCGCCGTCCTGCGGCCGCTGCGGGTGCACGGCGGGGCGCCGGCCGTACTGGCCGCCGCCGGCGAGGTGGCGCTGGCGGGACGGGCGCATCGCGCGGTCGCCCAGGCGGCGGCGCTGCTGGAGGCGCGCTGACGTGTCGATCATCAACTACGCCGCCCGCGTCATCAACTTCAAGGTCGTCTACTACGGTCCCGGGATGGCGGGCAAGACGGCCAATCTGCAGTACATCCACCGCTGCCTGCCGGGCGAGAACAAGGGCAAGATGATCTCGCTGGCCACCGGCGACGATCGCACGCTGTTCTTCGACTTTCTGCCGGTGTCCGCCGTCGGCGTGCGAGGGTTCACCACACGCTTTCAGCTCTACACCGTGCCCGGCCAGACGCACTACAACATGACGCGCAAGCTCGTGCTGCGAGGCGTGGACGGTGTCGTGTTCGTGGCCGATTCGCAATGGGATCGGCTGCGCGAGGACGTCGAAAGCCTCCGCAACCTCGACGACAACCTCCGGGAGTACGGCCTCGACCTCGCGACGATGCCCCACGTCATCCAGTACAACAAGCGTGATCTCGGCAGTGTCGCCCCGCTCGACTACCTGGAATATCTCCTCAACCGTGGCGCCCGGCGGGTGCCGTTCTTCGAGGCGGTCGCCGTCGACGGCACCGGCGTCTTCGACACCCTCAACACGGTGTCGCGCATGGTGCTCGTCAAAGAGTTCGGCCAAGCACAGGAGGTTCGCTCGTGAGACTCCACGACATCGTGATTCATGAAAGCGACGCGGCTCGGATCGACGCCGTCCTCCGGCGGTTTCTGAGCGACTCCAACTGCTCGGCGGCCCTGCTCATCGACCGTAGCGGCCAGCCGCTGGCCGAGGCCGGTACCGCCCGCACCCTGGACGTCGGCTCGGTCGGCGCGCTGGCGGCGGCGGCCTTCAGCGCCACGGCGGCCCTGGCCCAGCTGCTCGGCGAGAGTGAGTTCTCGGTCCTGTTCCACGAAGGCGTGAAGGAGAGCATGCACGTGTCGACGGTGGACGAGCAGACCATCCTGCTCGCCATCTTCGACGAGCGAACCACGATCGGGATGGTGCGGCTGTTCGCCCGGGAGGCGTGTGCCTCCATCGGCGCTGCCCTCAAGGAGACGCGCAAACGTCCGAAGCTGGTCGGGGTGCTCGCCAGCCCCCTGACCGCCGAGGAGACGCGGCGCGCGAGCGACCATCGCCCCGCCTGAGCGCCGGCTATCGCCCGAGGAGCAGCGCGAGCTCCTCGCCACCGCCGCCGTGTTCGAGAGCGTGCTGGAGGCGGGCGGGCTCGACGAGCCGACGCTCGAGTCGTTGCGGGAGATCTACGAGCGGCTGGGTGACCAGCGCCGGCTGACCGCGACGCTGGAGCGTCTGGCCTCCGTCACGGCGCCTCCGGTGGCGCCGCCGCCACCGGCCGCACCGCCGGCTCCTCGCGCAGTGCCCCCGGGGCCGCCTCCGGAGACGGCGCCCGCGCCGGTGTACGAGCCGCCGCCGGCGCCGCGACCGCCGGCGCCGGCGCGGCCGGCTTCGCCGCCCGCTCCGCGATCGGCACCGGCGACGGCTCCCTCGCGCCCGACCGTTCCCCCACGCCCGATGGCTCCCTCGCGCTCGGCGGGCCCGGGCGTCTCCGTCGCCGCGGCGGCGGTCGCCGGATCCGCGCCGGTGGGTGCGGTGACGCAGGCCGGGTCGATCGTCGAGGCTCGAAGCCGGCCGGCGCGGCGACGCGAGCGCCTGGGCGACCTGCTGGTGGCCCAGGGGCTGATCTCGCCGGGTCAGCTCCACGAGGCGCTCCGCGAGCACCGTCGCTCGAAGGAGCGGCTGGGGAGCGTGCTGACCCGGCGCGGCTTCGTCAGCGAGGAGCGCCTCGTCGAGGTCCTCTCGAAGGAGCACGGGCTGCCGTCGGTGTCGATCGACGCGTACACGATCACGACCGAGATGCTGGCCCTGGTACCGGTCCACATCGCGCGCAAGTACGACGTGCTCCCCCTGGCCCGCGTCGACAACAGCCTCACGCTGGCCATGGCCGACCCCACCAACGTGGTCGCCATGGACGAGATCGCGGCGATGACACGCCTCACGGTCCTGCCCGTCGTCGCGGCCGGCCAGGCCATCCGGGCGGCGATCGGTCGGTACTACGTGGCGACACCGGCGCCGATGGCCGACCTGCTGGCCGAGATCGCCGAGGACCCCGGCTCGGTGGAGGTCATCGGCTCCGAGGAGATGACCACCGACATCTTCGAGCTGAAGGAGTCGGCCGACGAGGCGCCGGTCGTCAAGCTCGTGAACCTGGTGCTGCTCGACGCCATCCGGCGGGGCGCCTCCGACCTGCACTGGGAGCCGTACGAGAAGGACCTGCGGGTCCGTTTCCGCATCGACGGCGTGCTGCACGAGATGGTGTCGCCGCCCAAGCGGCTGGAGCCCGCGATCATCTCCCGGCTGAAGATCATGTCCAACCTCGACATCGCCGAGCGGCGGCTGCCGCAGGACGGTCGCATCAAACTCCGGCACGGGCGCCGCGAGATCGACTTCCGGGTGTCGATCCTGCCCACGATCTTCGGCGAGAAGGCCGTGCTCCGGATCCTCGACAAGGAAGCCCTGCAGCTCGACATGACCAAGCTCGGCTTCGATGCCTGGAGCTTCGAGAAGTTCGACGAGGCGATCCGCCAGCCCTACGGCATGGTGCTCATCACCGGGCCGACCGGCTCCGGGAAGACGACGACGCTGTACTCGGCGATCTCCACGATCAACGCGCCCGGCCACAACATCATGACCGCCGAGGACCCCGTCGAGTACAACCTCAAGGGCGTCAACCAGGTCCAGATCAACGAGGGCATCGGCCGCACGTTCGCCGGGGTGCTCCGCTCCTTCCTGCGGCAGGACCCCGACGTGATCCTCGTCGGCGAGACCCGGGACCTCGAGACCGCCCAGATCAGCATCCGGGCCGCTCTCACCGGCCATCTCGTCTTCACCACCCTGCACACCAACGACTGCCCGTCGACGATCGCCCGGCTCGTGGACATGGGCGTGCCGCCCTTCCTGCTGTCCTCGTCACTGCAGCTGATCCTGGCCCAGCGGCTGGGCCGGCGCATCTGCAAGGACTGCAAGGAACCCGTCGAGGTCGGCGAGGACGAGCTGGCCCCGTTCGGCTACACGCCCCAGGGCGTCGGCCGGCTGACGCTCTATCGCGGCCGCGGATGCCAGGCTTGCAACTTCTCGGGGATGAGGGGCCGGGTGGCGATCTACGAGGTGATGCCGATCACCGCCGAGCTGCGTCACCTGATCCTGAAGGATGCCTCCACGGCCGACATCCGCGCGGTGGCGGAGCGGCAGGGGATGAAGACCCTGCGGCAGGCCGGTCTGGCGAAGGTCCTGGAGGGCACGACCACGATGCAGGAGATCCTGCGCGTGACGCTGGCGTGAGTGTGATGCCCCAGCGGCGCTGGTGGCCGGCCACGCGCCGGCGCGAGCCGACGCCGGCCGAGCTCTTCGGCCACGCCGACCGCCTGCGGCGTACCGGTCACGATGGCGAGGCGGCCGAGCTCGTGCTCCAGGGGCTCAGGCTCGATCCCATCAGCACCACCGGGCATTTGCTCGCCGCCTACCTGCACGCGGCGCGGCGGTCGATCGAGCCGGCCAGACGGGAGTTCCGCTGGGTCCTCGAGCGCGATGCCTCGCACCCACGCGCGCTGCTGGGCCTGGCTCGCCTCGCGCTGGAGGATGGCGACGTCGACAGCTGCCGCGAGGCCCTGGTGCGGGCGCTCCGCGCCTATCCCGATTTCCCGGAGGCGCAGGCGCTGCTCGACGGTCTGGCCGAGCGCCGCCCGGCGCCGCCGCCGCCCGGCCGGACGCGTCTGGACCGGTTGCGGCTGCCCGCGTCGGCCCGCGCCCTGTTCGTGGTGGCCGGCGACGGGGTCATGATCGCCGCCCGCCCCGAGACCGCGCGCGAGGAGGGCTATCGGCTCGCCCGGGCTGCCGGCCTGGCTGCCACCGCGCTGCAGCGCGCGGGCTTCGGCCGGCTCCGGCGCGGCATCGTGGCGGATGCGGACGACCTGCATTTCCTGCGGACCGACGTCACGCTCACGCTGGCGGTGACGCTGCCGCGCACCACCCACATCACACAGGGCTTGCTGGAGGTCAACCGCCTGTGGGCGGCCGCCCAGCACGAGCTCGCCGTCGCCAAGGACGAGGTCGTCCAGGCGACCGCGGCGGCGGGCACCAGGAGAGTGTCATGAGCCGATTGAGACTGGGGCTCGAGATGGACGGCAGCTCACGGGGCCGACAGGTGCGCGACGTCGTGCAGGCGCTCGCCCGCGCCACCGCAGTGCGAGGGGCGCTGCTGGTGGCGGCGGACGGCTTCGTCATCGCGGCCGAGGTGCGGGGGGGCGTCGCGATCGAGCCGCTCGCCGCGCTGGCGGCGACGCTCGGACGCGACCTCGAGATGGGCGCCACCCGGCTGGGGCATGGCGCCTTCCAGACCGCCCTGTTCTCGGCCGACGACGGCACGCTGTTCCTCGCGGCCAGCCGGATCGGCTTCGTGGTGGCGCTGGCCGATTCGCAGGGCAACGTGCAGGCCGTCCGGAGCGCCCTGGAGGAGGCCGTGAACGCGATCGACTCCTCGTGGGCGCCGTCGGAGCCGGCCGCCAGCGCTACGTGAGGTCGTCGAGCGTGAGCCGGAAGCTGGGCACGAAGGTCTCGAGGAAGTAGCGGACCTCCGGCAGGGCGATCGCCTCGATCGTGTGCCGGAGCGCCCGCTCGGCCTGCACGAACTCCCGGTTGCCGGCCGCGATCTCCTCGAGGCACTTCAGGTACGCGCAGAGCTTGTCGGCGGCCTTGACCAGCGCCTGCTCGTCGGCGGCCGCGGCGGTCGGCTGGAACAGGCCGGCGTAGTCCGGCCGGAGCGCGTCGGGCACCATCCCGAGGAGCTTCTGGCGTGCGACCGCCTCGATGCGCTGGTAGGAGGCCTCGATCTCGGGGTTGAAGTACTTCACCGGACGCGGGAGATCGCCGGTCAGCACCTCACCGGCGTCGTGATAGATCGCGAGCACGGCCAGGCGCTCCGGGCTCACGGCGCCGCCAAAGAGGCGGTTGCGCACGATCGCCAGCGCATGCGCGATCATGGCGACCCGCAGGCTGTGCTCCTGGATGTTCTCGACGTGTGTGCTGTGCATCAGCCCCCAGCGGCGGATGAAGCGCATCCGCGACAGGTAGGCGAAGAAGTGGCTCATGCGCCTGCACGCTAGTGTGCGGCGCCGTCGGAGTCAAGGCGGTGCCGCCGGCGCCGCCGGCGGCGTCGATCGGGGCGAGGAGGACGCGCGATGTGGCCGTTCCGACGCACCAGGAGGGTCCCGCCGGAGCCGACGCCGGCGATGCAGGAGGAGGCCAGACGGAACCCGGGCGGCTGGGTGTACGTCGTCGACGGCACGTTCGGGCCGAACGACGTGGTACCGGCCGATCGCATCATCGGCGCCTGGAAGGTCGACCGGCGAGGCAACCTCACCGGGACGTTCAAGCGCAACCGCGACTACCGGGGCGCGGGCTAGCCACATCGGGGGCCCGACATGGCCCCCATCCCCCAAGGCTCGTCACGCCCCGGGGGACCCGGGGCGCTCCTCGGTCACGCGGTCCGGCGGGGGCCAGCTACTGCAGCCCGATCGCGCGCGCGACGGTTTCCAGGTGCAGGCCGGCGTCGCCGAAGTCGAGACTGGCGGCCTGGATGCGCTTGTGGAGCAGATGCAGGGGGTGCTCCTCGCAGTAGCCGATGGCGCCGAAGATCTGGTGGGCGCGGCGGGCCACCGTCAGGCACGCCTCGCCCGCGTAGGCCTTGGCCGTCGCCACGTCACCCTCGGCGGGAGCACCCTCGCTGACCTTCCAGGCGGCGAGGTAGAGCAATCCGCGGGCGCAGTCGACGTCGCGCACGAGATCGGCGCACGCGTGCTGGATGGCCTGGTAGCCGCCGATCGGCCGGCCGCCCTGCACGCGTGTCTTCGCGTGCTCGACGGCGAGGTCGAGCACGCGCTGGGCGGCGCCGACCATCTCGGCCGTGCGGGCCAGCGTGCCCGCGGTCAGTGCCGCCGCCAGCGCGTGCTCGAC
>Ga0247825_10003569_pt1 | contig 10262 bp, 6 predicted proteins | sample 13C_Vanillin_Day_FD_194413 | JGI IMG/M metagenome (GOLD analysis project Ga0247825, IMG submission 194413) | Soil microbial communities from agricultural site in Penn Yan, New York, United States - 13C_Vanillin_Day48 | ecosystem: Environmental > Terrestrial > Soil > Agricultural land | place... | reverse complement strand
TGCTGGCGCGGCTGATGATCGCGCCGGCGTAAAGGCAGGAACGACGTAAAATAGGCAGGTTCGTGCCGCTCTATACAGCCGATGCCTTGATCCTTCGCACCTACAAGCTGGGCGAGGCCGACCGCATCGTGGTGTTCCTGACGCGCGACCGGGGGAAGAAACGGGGCGTTGCGAAGGGAGCCCGACGGCCGCGATCGCGGTTCGTCGGCGCGCTCGAGCCGATGACCGAAGTGCGCGTGGCCTACTTCGAAAAGGAGCGGCGCGAACTGGTCGGTTTGAATTACGCGGAGACGGTGCGGTCGCCGCTTGCGTACTCGGGCCGAGTGGCAGAACGACTCGAAGGCCGGCCTCTGCCGGGCGGGACGGATCTGGACGGTGCATCTGCCGATGGGCCCGGCGCGCTCGAGTACGCTGGGTACTTTGCCGAACTGCTCGACGAGTGGGCGCAGGAAGCGGACGCGGACGATCGGTTGTTCAGGCTGGGGACGTCGATGTTGGACGCCTTCGCGACAGGAACGCCGGTGGAGCCGTTGGCGAGGTACTTCGAATACTGGCTGCTCAGGCTGCAGGGCGTGTATCCGGAAGCCCGCGGATCGCTCTCGGACGGAGCACTGGCGTTCCTCGCGGCATCGCGGGCGGTACCGCCTCATCGCGTCGGTGACATGCCCGTGGACCGGCGGGTGCTCAGGGAACTCGAAGCCGTGCATCGAGCGTTGATTTCGATGCACCTGGAGAAGACGTTGAAATCCGATCGGGTATTGCGCGATCTGCGCCGTCACGCGTGACCTTCCAGGATCTCATTCTCAAGCTGTCGTCGTTCTGGGCCTCGCACGGGTGCCTGCTGCAGCAGCCGCTCGATCTCGAGGTCGGGGCGGGCACGTCACACCCCGAGACGCTGTTTCGCGTCCTCGGACAGAAGCCGTGGAGCGTCGCGTACGTCCAGCCCTCGCGTCGTCCCGACGACGGCCGGTTCGGGCAGAATCCCAACCGCCTGTTCAAGCACCACCAGTACCAGGTCATCCTCAAGCCGTCGCCGGACGAAGTGCAGCAGCTGTATCTCGACAGCCTCGAGGCGTGCGGCATCAACCCGCGCCAGCACGACATCCGGTTCGAGGAGGACAACTGGGAATCACCGACGCTCGGCGCGTGGGGTATCGGCTGGCAGGTGCTGCTCGACGGCATGGAGATCACGCAGTTCACGTATTTCCAGCAGGTCGGCGGTATAGACCTGGCGCCAATTTCCTGCGAAATCACCTACGGCCTCGAGCGCATCGCGATGTTCCTGCAGCGCGTGGACAACGTCTTCGACCTCGAATGGGGTGGCGGCGTGAAGTACGCGGAGGTGCGGTTGCAGGAGGAGATCGACCAGTCGCGGTATGCGTTCAATCAGCTCGAGGACGGGTCCCCGGTGCTGCCGCCGGCCGAGTTCTCGGCGCTCCACCGTGACCTGTTCGACCGGAACTTCGCGTTCGCGGAGACGCTGTTGGCCCAGGGGCTGATCTGGCCGGCACTCGAGCACACGCTGAAATGCTCGCACCTGTTCAACATCCTCGACTCGAGCGGCAGCATCGGCGTGACGGAGCGCACGGCGTACATCCTGCGCATCCGGCAACTGGCCGTGAAGCTGGCCCGGGCGTACGTGGACGCCAACGAGCCGAAAGGGGAGGTCCTGTAGCCGATGGATCGTGAACTGCTGGTCGAAATCGGCTGCGAAGAGATCCCCGCGAGCTGGCTTCCGGGCCTGACCCGCCAGGTGGGTGAGCAACTCGATGCGCGCCTCAAGGAGTTCCGCCTCAACACCGACGCCCGGACCGAGACGTTCAGTACGCCGCGTCGCCTGACGGCCCGCGTGGCCAAGCTCGCCGAGCGCCAGGAGGACTTCGAAGAGCTCGTGACCGGTCCGCCGGTGTCGGCAGCGTTCAGGCCTGACGGCGAAGCGACGCCTGCGGCGGCCGGATTCGCGCGGAAGTACAACGTCGACGTTTCGGCGCTCGCGCGCCACGAGACGCCAAAAGGCACCTACCTCGCGCATCGCGTGCATCAGCGCGGCAAGGCCACGGTAGACGTGCTCGCCGACGTCATGGGGTCGTTACTTCGGTCGCTCACATTCCCCAAGCAGATGCGGTGGGACGCCTATCTCGAGGACGGCAAAGGCGATCTGGTCTTCGCCAGGCCGATCCGGTGGCTGGTGCTGCTGTACGGCGGCCGGGTGGTGCCGTTCGTGATCCGCCGCACCGAGATTGCGCAGGGGCCGACGGTGCAGGACATCAGGTCCGGCTCCAACACCTACGGGCACCGGTTCCTGACCACCAGCGGCCGCGCCGGGCGTGCCATCAAGGTCAAGACGTTCGACGACTACCAGACGCGCCTGCTCGAGAATTTCGTCATCCTCGATCGGCCGGAACGCGAGTCGAAGATTCGCCGCGAGCTCGAGATGCACGCGCGCAAGCTGGGGGGACGGGTGTCGAGCCTGGTGGCGGCGCAGTCCTCGCTGCTGCAGGAAGTGCCGGACCTGGTCGAGTACCCGTCGGTCGTGGCCGGGCATTTCCCGGTGGAGTTCCTGCAACTTCCCGAAGAGGTGCTGACGACGACGATGATCCACCACCAGCATTACTTCCCGGTGGTGGACGACGAGGGCAAGCTGAAGCCGGCGTTCCTGGCGGTGACGAATATGCAGCCGGAGAAGCCGGAGATCATCGCGCGGAATTCGGAGCGGGTGCTGACGGCGCGGCTGCGGGACGCGCGCTTCTTCTACGACGAGGACCGCAAGACGACGCTCGAGTCACGCATCGAGCGCCTGTCGACGATCCTGTTCCACAAGAAGCTCGGGAGCTACAAGGCGAAGGCCGAGCGGGTTGCGCAGCTGGCGGCCTGGATCGCGCGCGACGCATTCCAGCGGCCCGACGTCGCGGCGCATGCCGAGCAGGCGGGTCGCCTGTGCAAGGCCGATCTTGCCACCGACATGGTGCGCGAGCTGACCGAGCTCCAGGGCACGATGGGTGGCATCTACGCGCGAGCCGAAGGATTGCCGGACGACGTCGGGAAAGCGATCTACTTCCACTACCTGCCGGTTGGTGTCGAAGCGGACGCGCCGCCGAGTGCGGCGCAACTTGGCAAGGCCGCGGTGACGTGGGCGGCCGTGTCGCTAGCCGACAAGCTCGACTCGGTCGTCGGGATGTTCTCGGCGGGAGAGCGGCCCACCGGGTCGCGCGATCCGCTTGGACTGCGGCGACAGGCCCAGGGGGCGGTCAAGATCCTCGCGGACCTGCCTGAACTCACGGGCCTCAACACACGGGTGACGCTGGGCCCGCTGTTGGCGCGCGCCGCCGAACCGTTCGGCGGCTACGGGGACTCCGCGCCGGCGCTGTTGACCTTCATGTCTGACCGCCTGGCGTACCTGCTCGAGCAGCGCGGCTTCGATGTGCGCAGCGTCCGTGCGGTGATCCACGGCGGCATCGAGCAGGTCAGCCCGCTCGAAGCGCTGCGCAAGCTCGACGCGCTGAGCCACCTGACCGGTTCGCCGGCTCTCCTTGGCGTCGCGACGCTGCTCAAGCGCGTCAAGAACATCACGAAAGGCATCGCCGCGCCTGCGTCACTCGAGGCGGTGCGCGCGGCGCTCTCGGAACCGGCCGAGCGGGCGCTCCTCGGCGAGCTCGAAACCCGCGCGCCGGTCATTCGCGCCGCCGCCGGACGCGGCGACTATCGGGAGGCATTTACCGCCATTGCTGCACTGCAGCCGGCGGTGGCGACGTTCTTTGACGACGTGCTGGTGATGGCAGAGGACGAGGGGCTGCGGGCGGCACGTCTCGGTCTGGTGGCAACGCTCCGCGATCTGATCCTGAGTATCGCGGACATCTCTGAAATCGTGAACGAATAGCAATCACAGGCTGACCTGGAGGTCGGCTTCTACCGGGCGGTCATGATCGTCCGGTAGAGACCGCCTGGCGTGGCCGGTCGCAGACGGGTAGAGGTCGACTTTCAGGTCGGCCTATCGAGGACAAAGCATGGCGAAGAAGAAAGCGGCAAAGAAGGCGGCGAAGTCGGTCGCGACGAAGTCACGGACGGTGGCGAAGAAGGCGCCGGCGAAGGCCGTGTCGGCCAGGACGGCCCCGGCGAAGGCCGCGTCGGCAAAGACTGTGGCGGCGAAGGCAGGGAAGTACGTCTACCAGTTCGGCAGGAAGACTGACGGCAACGGCGGTATGAAGCCGCTGCTGGGCGGCAAGGGCGCCAACCTCGCCGAGATGTGCCGCATCGGCCTGCCCGTCCCGCCTGGATTCACGATCACCACCGAGGTCTGCACGTACTACTACGACAACAAGCGGACCTACCCGGCAGCGCTGAAAGCGCAGATGCAGGCCGGGATCACCGCGATCGAGCAGCAGACCGGCAAGAAATTCGGCGACCTGAAGAACCCGCTGCTGGTGTCCGTCCGCTCCGGCGCGCGTGATTCGATGCCCGGCATGATGGACACGATTCTCAATCTCGGCCTGAACGATCAGACCGTGGAGGCGCTCTCGAAGAAGACGGGCAACGAGCGCTTCGCGTGGGACTGCTACCGCCGGTTCGTCCAGATGTATGGCGACGTCGTGCTCGGCGTGCAGAAGCGGCCAGACGAGGACCACGAGCCGTTCGAGATGGTCATCCATGCCCTCAAGCACGAGCGCTACCACGAGGACATCGAGGACACGAAGCTCTCGGTCCAGGACCTGCAGGAACTCGTGGTCCGCTTCAAAGCGCTGGTGAAGGAGCGCGTCGGCAAGAACTTCCCGGCGTCCCCGTGGGATCAGCTGATGGGCGCCGTCGGCGCCGTGTTCGGTTCCTGGATGAACGACCGCGCGATCGTCTATCGCCGCAAGTACAACATCCCGACCGAGTGGGGCACCGCCGTCAACGTCCAGGCGATGGTCTACGGCAACACCGGCGAGCGGTCGGGGTCCGGCGTCGCGTTCACGCGCAACCCGGCGAACGGCGTCAAGGAGTTCTACGGCGAGTTCCTGATCAACGCGCAGGGCGAGGACGTCGTCGCAGGCGTGCGCACGCCGGAACCGGTGGCCGAGCTGAAGAAGCAGATGCCGAAGGCCTATGCCGAGCTCGAACGGATCCGCCAGACGCTCGAGAAGCACTTCAAGGACGTGCAGGACTTCGAGTTCACCATCGAAGACGACAGCGTCTACATGCTGCAGACGCGGAACGGCAAGCGCACCGCGATGGCGGCGCTGAAGTTCTCGATCGACATGTTCAGGGAGAAGCTGATCGACTGGAAGACCGCCGTCATGCGCAACCCGGCGGACCAGCTCGAGCAGCTCCTGGCCCCGGTGTTCGACACCACGGAACTGGCGAAGGTGAAGGCGATCGCCACCGGACTGCCGGCAGGCCCGGGAGCCGCGTCCGGCCAGATCTACCTGAACGCCGAGCGGGCGGTCACGGCGGCGGAAAAGGGCGAGCAGGTACTGCTCGTCCGCGTTGAGACGTCGCCTGAAGACCTGCGCGGGATGATTGCGGCTGAAGGGATTCTCACCGCGCGCGGCGGCGTGTCGTCACACGCGGCGCTCGTAGCCCGGCAGATGGGCAAGGTCTGCGTGTGCGGTGCCGCGGCCGTCGAAGTGGACTACCAGGGACGCAAGGTGACGGTCGGCGACCAGACGTTCAAGGAAGGCGACTGGATGTCGATCGACGGGACGGCGGGCAAGGTCTACGCTGGCCGCGTCAAGACGGCGCCGTCCGAGATCGTGGCCGGCCTGATCGAGGGAGACGAGGCGGCGCGGAAGACCGAGAAGTTCCGGAACTTCCAGCAGCTGATGAAGTGGTGCTCCGACGCCAGCCGCATGTCGGTCCGGACGAACGCCGACACGCCCGAGCAGACGGGCAACGCGATCGCGTTTGGCGCCGTCGGCATCGGCCTCTGCCGCACGGAACACATGTTCTTCGAGGGCGACCGCATCGACGCGATGCGCGAGATGATCCTGGCGGAATCGCTGGAGGAGCGGAAGGCCGCCCTGGCCAAGCTGCTGCCGTACCAGCGCGACGACTTCGCGGGGATCTTCCGGGCGCTGAAGGGCTACCCGGCGACGATTCGCTTCCTCGACCCGCCGCTGCACGAGTTCCTGCCGCACACCGAGGATCAGCAGAAGGATCTCGCCAGGAAGATCGGCGTGAAGGTGGAACGCATCAAGTCGCGCGTCGAAGGGCTCCACGAGTTCAACCCCATGCTGGGCTTCCGCGGCTGCCGTCTCGGCATCGGTTATCCCGAGATCTCCGAGATGCAGGCGCGCGCGGTGTTCGAAGCCGCCGCACTGGTGCAGAAGGAAGGCATCAAGGTCCGGCCGGAGATCATGATTCCGCTGGTCGGTTTCAGGAAGGAACTCGACCTGCAGCTCGAAGTCGTGCACAAGGCCGCCCGCGACGTGCAGGCCGAGCAGAAGGTGAAGCTCAATTACATGGTCGGCACGATGATCGAAGTGCCGCGAGGCGCGTTGACCGCGGACGAGATCGCCCAGTCGGCCGAGTTCTTCAGCTTCGGCACGAACGACCTGACCCAGACCGGGCTCGGCATGTCGCGCGACGACTCGGGTTCGTTCCTCCCGCAGTACTCCGAGCTCGAGATCGTGAAGAAGAACCCGTTCGCCACGATCGACGGCAGCGGCGTCGGTCAGCTGGTCGACATCGCGGTGACCAAGGGACGGCAGACCCGGCCGGACATCAAGCTCGGGATCTGCGGTGAGCACGGCGGAGATCCGGACTCGATCCGGTTCTTCGAGAAGGTCGGCCTCGACTATGTCAGCTGCTCGCCGTATCGGGTGCCGGTTGCGCGCCTGGCGGCCGCGCAGGCCGCGCTCGCGAAAGCCTGATGGCTTCGGGCTCCGGGCCTCGGACTGCGGGCGTGAGGTAGCCTGAAGCCGGACGCCTGGAGCCCGTAGCCCCTCATGATCTCTGTCTTCGTTCAACGGAGCGGCGAAACACAACAGACCGACCGGGTCGATCCGACATGGCTCGACCCGAAGTCGGGCGCGACGCTGTGGGTGGACATCGCCGGTCTCGATGACGCCGTTGGGACGGTCCTGGCAGACGTGTTCCGCTTCCATCCGATCGCCGTCGAGGACGCGCTGAGCGTCACACAATTCCCCAAGATCGAACCGTACCCGGGCTACCTCTACGTCGTCCTGCACGGCATCGACTTCAAGGCGTCGATGCACCAGTTCGCGACGCGGGACGTCGACTTCTTTCTCGGCCCGAACTACCTGGTCACCGTCCACGACGGCGACTCACGGAGCATCGCGAGGCTGCGCGACGTGTGCGGACAGCACGTTCGTGTCCTCGAGGAAGGCCCGGTGGCGCTCATGCACCGCATCGTGGACCAGATGGTGGACAACTACCGGCCGACGATGGAGGCGCTCGAGGATCAGATCGATCGCCTCGAGGAAGAGGCGTTCTACGGGCGAAGCAGCCTGGTGCGCCAGGTGCTGAGGCTGAAACGCGACCTGGCGCAGATGCGGCGGATCCTGATCCCGCAGCGTGATGCCGTGGGGCGGCTGGCGCGGCGCGAGTTTCCCGCCATTACCGACGAGATGTCGTACCGGTTTCGTGACGTCTACGATCACGTGGTCCGGCTGACGGAAGAAGCCACGCTGTTCCAGGATCGCGTGACCGGCGTTCTCGAGGTGAACCTCGCCACGGTTTCGAACCGGTTGAACCAGATCATGAAGGTGTTGACGGTGCTGTCCACGATCTTCATGCCGCTGACGCTGATCGTGGGCGCATGGGGGATGAACGTTCCGCTGCCTGCGTTTCCTGGCGGTGAGGGCGCGCAGTTCTGGTGGGTGACAGGCTTCATGCTCGCGCTGACGGGCGGGATGCTCGGGTTCTTCCGGTGGATGGGGTGGATATGAATCGGGTTCGAGGGTTCCTGGGTGCCTGGGTGCACGGGTTCCGGTTCGTCGGTTCCCAGGTTCACTGGTTCGCCGCTCGAACCAGAACCCATGCACCCACGCACCCAAGCACCCATGAACCCTTCCAGGTCCGGTTCTTCTAATGGGCAAGATTCATCGCCTTCCAGCAGATCTCGCCAACCAGATTGCTGCTGGCGAAGTCGTGGAGCGGCCGGCGTCGATCGAGTTCTCGACAAGCTCCTTGATCGCCGACGCCGGGGCACGCCGCGTCTCGGTCATCGTCGAGTTCGGGGGCAAGAAGCTGATCCGGGTCGAAGACGACGGCGAGGGGATGGAGCCGGAGGATGCGCGGCTGGCAATCGAGCGCCACGCGACGAGCAAGATCCGGCGCGCGGACGACCTCGAGCGAATCGCCACGCTCGGCTTTCGCGGTGAAGCGTTGCCCAGCATCGCGTCGGTCTCGCATTTCGCGCTGCGGACCCGGGCCCGCAGCGTGCAGTTCGGGACGGAGATCCGCGTCAACGGCGGAGCGGTATCGTCGGTCACCGAGGTTGGCATGCGGGAGGGCACGTCCATCGAAGTGGGTGACCTGTTCTACAACCTCCCGGCCCGCCGCAAGTTCCTGAAGTCGGATGCGGCCGAGTCCGCCCAGGTCTCGCGCATCGTGACGCAACTGGCGCTCTGCTACCCGGAGATCGGGTTCACGCTCACGAGCTCGGGACGCAAGGTGCTGCAGTGTCCGCCCGTGTCCACGCTGCGGGATCGCCTGTATCAGCTGTACGGCGAGCGCGACGACCTGATCGAGGTGCGCCGGGACAGCGGGGACGTCAAAGTGCTCGGCTACGTCGCCGCGCTGGCCGATCCGGGATCGTTCGGCTCGGGGCAGGGCGGACCGACGCGCGGTCCGCAGAACGTGTTCGTCAACCGGCGGGTGGTGAAGGATCGCACGATCGCCCACGCCATCATCGACGCCTATAGTGTGGCCTCGATCAAGGAACGCAGCCCGGAAGTGCACCTGTTCATCGAGATGCCGCACGACGCGGTGGACGTGAACGTGCACCCGACGAAGGCGGAGGTGCGCTTCCGCGATCAGTCGTACATCCACCAGGTGATCCGGCGGACGCTTGGCGATGCGCTCGGTCGCGGTCCCGCACCAGAACTGACGCTGGAAGCGCCGCAGGTCCGCCCGTCGGACCCGTTCACGCTGCCGCTGCCGGCGCACTACGGCGCAACGTTTCCGAGCAGATGGATGGGGAACGGGTTCCCGGGTTCTGGGGTTCAGGGTGCATGGGGTTCGGGTTCACCGGTTCAGGGTGCTGAAGTTCATGGCGCCCCTGCGAATCCAGGCACCATGGAACCGGCACCTCATGCACCACCAGCACTTGAGAACCGTGAACCGGGTTCATCGTCCGGCGTCAAGCCGATGATCCCCCTCGGGCAGTTTCGCGACACGTTCATCATCGCGGTCGACGAGGAAGGGATTGCGATCATCGATCAGCACGTCGCTCACGAACGCGTGCTGTTCGAACGGATCACAGAGCGGTTGACCAGCGGGCGGCTGGAGAGCCAGCGGCTGCTCGATCCGATCCTGATCGAACTGCCGCCGGGTGGTCGCCAGGCACTGCTGGCTCATGCGGCCGACCTCGAGCGCCTCGGTTTCGAGGTCGAGGAGTTCGGTGGTGACACGCTGCGCGTGTCGGCATTTCCGGCATTGCTGTCACGCGACGAGTGCGACGCGGCCCTGCGAGCGCTGTCGGAGGATCTCGAGGGGCTGGACCGCGGCGCGCAGATCGAAGAGGCCATCAAGCGCATCGCGGCGACGATGGCGTGTCATGCGGCGGTGAAGGCGAACTACCCGCTCACGCATGAGAAGATGCTCCACATCCTCGACGAGCTCCGCCGGACCGCGTACTCGACGATCTGCCCGCACGGGCGGCCGGTGATGTTGCGGCTGACGAGGCGCGAGGTCGAGAAGAACTTCCAGAGAATCTAGACTGTGGGGCGGGCCTTCAGGCCCGCCGTAGGGATGCGACGATGAGCGGATGGTCATCCGGGCTGGTGGCGCTACTGCTGGTCACTCAGGCCGCAAGCGGGTTCACCCCGTTGTTCCGTGGCACGCTCGACGGCTGGTCTGTCCAGGGCAGCGACGCGGGAAACTTCAAGGTGCAGGGCGGGGTGCTGCATGTCGAAGGGCCCAACGGCTGGCTCCGGTCTGATCGGCAGTACGGTGACTTCACGATCCGCGCGGAATTCCGGTTCCTGAACGACGACACCGACAGCGGAATCTACGTGCGGGCGATCGCCGCCACGCCGTTCGTCCGTGGGTGGCCGAACCAGAGCTACCAGGTCCAGGTGCGGAACCCGAGAGGCCAGAGC
>Ga0247825_10003567_pt1 | contig 10265 bp, 9 predicted proteins | sample 13C_Vanillin_Day_FD_194413 | JGI IMG/M metagenome (GOLD analysis project Ga0247825, IMG submission 194413) | Soil microbial communities from agricultural site in Penn Yan, New York, United States - 13C_Vanillin_Day48 | ecosystem: Environmental > Terrestrial > Soil > Agricultural land | place... | reverse complement strand
CAGTATAGGAGCCGGGTTCAGAACCCGCTGGCCAGCTCAGGGCGCCAGATCCGCCGCCCCCGCGTCCGGATACGCCAGCACCCTGTCGATCCGCCTGCCATCCAACTCGGCAACCTCGAAGCACCAGCCCGCGCAGTCGATGCGCTCGCCAACCTCCGGCAGTTGGCCGGACACGGACATCAGCAGGCCCGCCACGGTGTTGTAGCGCCCACGGTCCTCGTCCGGCAGTTCTCGGATGCCGAGGCGCGCGCGCAGTTCGGAGACCGGCATCAGGCCGTCAAGTTCCCAGACGCCATCCGGCCGCTCGCGCGCCCAGGCCTCGGCGTGGGTCGCGACCTGCAGTTCGCCGGTGATCGCTTCGAGCAGGTCGCGCGGCGTCATCAGGCCCTGCACCACGCCGTATTCGTCGACCACGAACACCAGCCGCCCGGCGCGCGAGCGGAATTGCTCCAGCAGTTCCATGCCGGTCAGCGTCTCGGGCACGAACACGGCCGGCTGCACGACCTCTTCGACCGTTCCCTCATGCTCGGGCCCGAGCCGGAGCAGTTGCGCAACGCTCACCACGCCGACCACGTCGTCCAGCGAGTTGCGGCACACGGGATACCAGGAATGGACCAGATTGAGCGCGCCGGCCGCCGACACTTGCTGAAGGCACTGGGCAATGGTGAAGGAGGCCTGGAGCCATTCGATGTCCGCGCGCGGAATCATCAGCGAGGTGAGCCGGCGGTCGTCGAGGTGGAACACGTTGCGCACCATCTGGTGCTCGTGCATCTCGATCACGCCCGCATCGACGCCCTCTTCCAGGCTGGCGGAGATTTCTTCCTCGGTCACCACCCTTGCCGCATTCGAATCGATGCGCAGCAGCTTGAGGACGGTGGCCGTCGCTCCCGACAGCAACAGCACGAAGGGCTTGCCCGCAGTGGCCAGGCCTTGCATCGGCCGCGCCACATAACGCGCGACGGGCTCGGGATAGAGCTGGCCGATGCGCTTGGGCACCAGCTCGCCAAAGATGATCGTGAAGAAGGTAATGCAGCTCACCACCACCGCCGTGGAGGCAATGCCGGCCGTGCCGGCGCCCATGCCGACCTTGCGCATCCAGGTCGCCAGCGGCTCCGCGAAGGCGGCCTCGCCCACGATGCCGCTCAGCATGCCGATGGAGGTGATCCCGATCTGCACGCTCGACAGGAACTGCGTCGGATCCTGCATGAGCTTGAGCGCCGCGGCGGCACCCGCGTCCCCCGTTTCGGCCAGTGCAGCAAGGCGTGCGCGACGGCTGGTGGAGAGGGCCATTTCGGACATTGCGAACAACGCGTTGAGCGTGGTCAGCAAAGCCAGGAGGAAAACATCCATGGACGCGGGAGAGAATGGGGATCATGGCACTTTACTTGATCGGTGACGTGCAGGGCTGCAACGAGCCCCTGCAGCGCCTTCTCGACGACATCGCCTTCTCGCCCAGCCGCGACACGCTGGTCGTGCTGGGCGACCTGGTCAATCGCGGTCCCGCGTCGGCGGACGTGTTGCGTCGGATGCAACGCCTGGGCGCATCGGCGCGCAGCCTGCTCGGCAACCACGACCTGCACCTGCTCGGCGTGGCCCACGGCGCGCGCAAGGCCGGCCGCAAGGACACGCTCGCCAGCGTGCTGGAAGCGCCCGACTGCGACGCGATGCTCGACTGGCTGCGCCAGCAGCATATGGCCCTTCACCAGACGATCGGCGGCGGCGATCTGCTGATGGTGCACGCAGGTGTGCTGCCGCAGTGGAGCGTCGGCGATACCGTGTCTCTCGCCGCCGAAGTCGAGGCGGTGCTGCGCGGCCCGGCACTGCCCGAATTCCTGCAGACGATGTACGGCAACGAGCCTGCGCAATGGAACGACGCGCTGACCGGCAGTGCGCGGCTGCGCGTCATCGTCAATGCCTTGACGCGGCTGCGCTTCTGCACCGGCGAGGGCGTGATGGAGTTCGAAAGCAAGGATGGCGCAGGTGCCTCGCCCGATGGCTACATGCCGTGGTTCGACGTGCCCGGCCGCCGTACGGCCTCAGTCACCGTGGCATGCGGTCACTGGTCGACGCTGGGCTGGGTCTCGCGACCCGACCTGCTGTCGACCGACACCGGTTGCGTGTGGGGCGGCTGCCTGAGCGCCGTGCGAATCGGCGCAACGCCGCAGGAGCGAGAACTGATCCAGGTCAAGTGCCCGCAGGCACGGAAGCCGGGCTGAGACGCCCGGCGATCAGCTCGTTTCGGCGCTCTTGAAAAGCGCCGGGACCTTGCGCTTGGTCTTGATGTTGCTCGAGATGCCACGCGCCGGCGTGGCCTTGGCCGCGGCTTCCCAAGCGGGAGCAGCTTCGCGAGCCGGCGTCTCGTAGGGTTGCTCGAAGAATGGATCGCGCGGCGCGGCCGGAGTCCGGTGCGGACGACCACCGCGCACGGGACGGGCCTCGCTGCGCTCGCGAGGGCGATCCAGGGTGTCGAGCACGTCGCGTGCATCGCCCGCCTCGCCCTCTTCGCGCCAATGGCGGCGCCCGTCGTTGATGCGGCCGCGCGGGCGGTCTTCCTCGAACTCGATCGCCTCGAGTTCGATCTTCTTCTTGATCAGCTTCTCGATGTCGGCGACCAGGCGCACGTCGTTGCCGCCGCTGGCAAAGCTCACGGCGAGACCCGACGCGCCGGCACGGCCGGTGCGCCCGATACGGTGCACGTAGTCCTCGGCGTTGAACGGAATGTCGAAGTTGAAGACGGCTGGAACGTCCTTGATGTCGAGGCCGCGCGCCGCTACGTCGGTCGCCACCAGCAGGTCGACCTCACCGGCCTTGAAGGCTGCGAGTGCCTTGAGGCGTTCGTCCTGGCTCTTGTCGCCGTGCAGCGCGGTGGTCTTGAGGCCCTCGCGTTCGAGGGAGCGCGCAAGGCGCGCGCAGCCCAGCTTGCTGTTGACGAACACGAAAGCCTGGGTGATGCCGCGCTGGCGAATGATCTGCTTGAGCGCACGGCGCTTGTCGTCGTCGCTCACGCTGTAGAAGTGCTGCTCTACCGTGGACGCCGTTTCGTTGGGCCGGGCCACTTCGATCGTGACAGGGTTCTGCAGGTAGCTGCCGGCCAGTCGCTTGATTTCGGGCGAGAAGGTCGCCGAAAAGAGCAGCGTGGTGCGCTGCTTGGGCAGGTAGGAGAGGATGCGCTGCAGATCGGGCAGGAAGCCGATGTCGAGCATGCGGTCGGCCTCGTCGAGCACGACGTACTCGACCTGGTTGAGCACCGCGTTCTTGGCCTCGATATGGTCGAGCAGACGCCCGGGGGTGGCGACCAACACTTCGACGCCCTTCTTGAGCTCAAGCGTCTGGGGCTTCATGTCGATGCCGCCGAACACCACGGCGCTGCGCAGATTGGTGTACTTGGCATAGAGCTTGACCTGCTGGGCGACCTGGTCGGCCAGTTCGCGCGTGGGCAGCAGCACCAGGGCGCGCACCGGATGGCGCGCAGGCGAGGTCGAGCTGTTCTCGTGCTTGAGCATCCGCTGCAGCAGCGGCAGGGAAAACGCGGCGGTCTTGCCGGTGCCGGTTTGCGCCGCGCCCATCACGTCCTGGCCCGCCAGGACCACCGGAATGGCCTGTTCCTGGATGGGCGTCATGGTCTCGTAGCCCATTTCGGCTACGGCACGCGCCAGCGGTTCGGCCAGGGAAAGATTGGAGAAGGAGCTTGTCATGAAGCCTTCTATTGTCGCATTTATGCTTCCCCCCAGGCTTTCGCGCACTTTCGTGTCGCTTCGCCTCCCCCTACCGGGTTGTCACTGACTCACCCCCAGGCCTGCCCACTTCGTGTGGCGCCACCCCCTACCGGGGGCAACACCTGCGGCCCGGCTGAGTCGGTTCCGCGGTGTTTCTCGACTGGGACGTTTAGCCCCACCCGTTACAGGTTTTTGGCGGCGAAGGTGTCGCAGTCCTGGAGATTTCCGGTCTTGTAGCCGATCCCGAACCAGCGTTGGCGCTGGGCGCTGGTGCCATGGGTGAAGCTGTCCGGCACGACCGCGCGGCCGGCGGAGCGCTGCAGCGCGTCGTCGCCGATTTTCTGGGCGGCGTTCATGGCGGCTTCGATGTCACCCGGGTCCAGCCACTGCTTGGATTGCTGTGAATGGTGGGACCAGACGCCGGCGAGGCAGTCGGCCTGCAGTTCGACGCGGACGCTGATGGCGTTGTTCTGCGCCTGGCTGAGGCGGCCGCGCATCTGGTCGACCTTGTCGGTGATGCCCAGTTCGTCCTGCACGTGGTGGCCGATTTCGTGGGCGATCACGTAGGCCTGCGCGAAGACGCCGGGCGCGCCGAGCTGGTTCTTGAGGGTGTCGAAGAAGCCGAGGTCGATGTAGACCTTCTTGTCGCCAGGGCAATAGAACGGGCCCATGGCCGACTGGCCGGTGCCGCAGGCGGTCGGCGTCGCGCCACGGAAAAGCACCAGCTTGGGGGGTGCGTAGGAGCCGCCATGCTGCCGGAAGAGGTCGCTCCAGACGACTTCGGTGTTCTTCAGGACCGTGGAGACGAAGGCCGCTTCGCGGTCACTGGCAGGCGGCTTTTGCGCCGGACCTTGCTGCACTTGCGGGGCCGGCTCGCCACCGCTCAACAGGCCGAGCACCGTGAGCGGGTTGATGCCGAAGATCCAGCCCGCGATCAGCGCCACGGCCACGGTACCGATGCCGACACTCCGGCCGCCGATCGGGAATCCGCCCCCGCCACCGCTGCGCCGGTCCTCGACGTTGTCGGATTGTTCGTTGCCTTCCCATCTCATGTCGCTCTCCTTGCCGCATCAGGGCGGCGGTCGCAGGATGGTACGCGCTCAACGGGAGACCACGTAGCCCACGTTCATGACGCCGTCATGGGCGCTGGGGCGGGCCATGGCGGCACTTTTTCCGGTGCTTGGATCGGCGGCCGCCGCGGCGAGCGAGGCGCGCTCCTGCGCGTAGTGCGCCTCGGCCTTTTGGACCTGGGAGCGCGTCACCACGACCATCGCCACGACCTGCACCAGCGCGATCGCGGCCAGGGTCGCGAGGAACAATCGGCGATAGGGATGCATCTCACGCACGTTCTGGAAAATCGACATGGTCTCGCTCCTGAAGCCACGCCTCCTGCGTGGGATGGATCGAGATGCTGCCGATGCAAGACGCGCCGCACCCGACGCGCCGGCCCCGAGACGCTGTAGGACCCGGCCGGAGCCTCGCCGAAGGCTTTGGGAAGGGCGTCAGGCCTTGGGCAGCGTCACGCCGCGCTGGCCCTGGTACTTTCCGCCGCGATCCTTGTAGCTGGTCTCGCAGACCTCGTCGCTCTCGAAGAACAGGACCTGGGCGCACCCTTCGCCCGCGTAGATCTTGGCGGGCAGTGGTGTCGTGTTGCTGAACTCCAGCGTGACGTAGCCCTCCCACTCGGGCTCGAAGGGCGTGACGTTGACGATGATGCCGCACCGCGCGTAGGTACTCTTGCCGAGGCAGATGGTCAGCACATTGCGCGGGATGCGGAAGTACTCGACCGTGCGGGCCAGCGCAAAGCTGTTGGGCGGGATGATGCAGCTGTCGCCATGGAAGTCGACGAAGCTCTTCTCGTCGAAGTTCTTGGGGTCGACCACCGTGCTGTGGATGTTGGTGAAGACTTTGAACTCGGGTGCGCAACGGATGTCGTAGCCGTAGCTCGAGGTGCCGTAGCTGATGATCTTGTGGCCATCCTGTTCGCGGATCTGGCCGGGCTCGAAGGGCTCGATCATCCCGTTCTTCTCGGCCATGCGCCGGATCCACTTGTCGCTCTTGATGCTCATATCAGGGTCCTTCCTCGGGGGCGCTATTCTAGGCAGCAGGCGCCCCTGCCCCCGGCGCTCAGTTGCCCAGGGCCTGCGAGATCACGGTGCGCTCGATCAACCGGTCGTCGCCCAGCACGATCATCGCGAAGAGCAGTTCCTCCAGATTGTTCGCAAGCGCGGTCTTCCGGGCCAGCAGCGGCGTGGCCTTCGGGTCGATCACCACGAAGTCCGCCTCGCAGCCCGGCTGCAGGTTGCCGGTGACGCCATCCAGGCCGAGCGCGCACGCCGCGCCGCCCGTGTGGCGCCACCAGAGCTGCGATGGCGGAATGCTCACACCGGGCTTGGTCTGGCCCTCACGGCCCGCGTAGTAGGCCGCGAGCATGGTCGCAAAGGGGCTGAAGCTGGTGCCGCCGCCGACATCGCTGGCCAGCCCGTAGCGGTATCCGATGCGGTCCGCGCCCTCGAAGTCGAAGAAGCCGCTGCCGAGGAAGAGGTTGCTGGTCGGGCTCACCGCCGTGGCGGTCTTCGTCTCGCGCATCAGGCGCCGGTCGTCGTCGTCGAAGTGAATGCAGTGCGCGTAGACGGCGCGTTCGCGCATCAGGCCGAAGCCCGCGTAGACGTCGAGGTACGAGCGCGCCCGCGGGAAGAGCTCGCGCGCCCACTTCACCTCGTCCTTGTTCTCCGCGACATGGGAGTGAATCCAGGTGTCGGGGTACTTCGCGGCCAGCTCGCCCGCACCACGCAGTTGCGCATCGGTGCTGGTGGGCGCAAAGCGCGGGGTGATCGCGTAGCCCAAGCGGTCCACGTTGTGCCACTGACGGATGAGGGATTCGGTGTCGATCAGGCTCTGTTCAGTCTGGTCGCGTACACCGTCGGGAGAATGACGATCCTGCAACACCTTGCCCGTGATCATGCGCAGCTGCCTGCGACGGGCTGCCTCGAAGAAGGCCTGCACCGATTGCGGATGCGAGGTCGCGAAAGTCAGCGAGGTCGTGACGCCGTTGCGCAGCAGCTCGTCGAAGAACACCTCCGCCACTGCCGCCGAATGGCCTGGATCGGCGAACCGGCTCTCGGCCGGAAAGGTGTAGTTCTCGAGCCAGGGCAAGAGGCCATCCGCGGGCGCGCCGATGATGTCGGTTTGCGGGAAGTGGATGTGCATGTCGACGAAGCCCGGCGAAAGGATTCGCCCCGGCCAGTGCGTGACGGCCACGCCTGGATATCGGGCCGCGACGGTGGCGAAGTCGCCCGCATCCTGCACGCGTTGCCGCCCGGCGGCATCGGGGCCGACGACCAACAGGCCGTCTTCATCGAAAACCGGCTGGCCGGCGGCGTCGAATCGCAAAAGGGAGGCACGGTACGCTTGCATGGGCACAGAGGGTAAGGCAGCAACGCCGGTATGCAATGTGCTAGCTCATATGGACGCTATATGGCGGCTGCGCTTCCGCCAAGCGCGATCGCACGATCGTACTTCCGGCCCGGCCCCCCGCGGTCGAACATAATCCGGCCAATTCATTACAGGAAAAGTATGCCTCCACGTGACGCCGCGAAGAGCGCCCAGTGCAGATGAAAGTGCTTTTGATCGCGAACTATGAGCCCGACGGCCAGACCAGCATGCTCGCCTTCAAACGCGTCCTGGAACGCGAGCTCCCCCGAATCGGCTGCGAACTGCGGGTGATCTCCCCGCCGAAGCGGGTGCTTCGGGTACCCACCTCCTCCCGGTGGTGGAAGTGGCTGGGCTACGTCGACAAGTTCATCCTTTTCCTCCCCTCGCTCCCGGGCCACGTGCGCTGGGCCGACGTGGTACACGTCGCCGACCACTCCAACGGCATGTACATCCCGCGGGTGAAGGCCAAGCCCAACGTGATCACCTGCCACGACGTGATCGCGGTGCAGGCCGCCAAGGGCCTGGTGGACGGCTGGAATGTCGGCTGGACCGGCAGGCTGTTCCAGCGGCTGATCGTGAAGGGAATGGCTGGCGCCGACCTCATCGCCTGCGTGTCCGAGATGACCCGGCGCGAAGTACTCGCCATGGGCTTCGCGGACGAGCGCAAGGTCACGACCGTGCTCAACGGCCTGAACGACGCCTTCTTGCCCGTGGCGCCGGACGAGGCACAGCGCCTTGTGGATCATCTGGGGATCTCGGTGCAGGACAGGTTCCTGCTGCATGTGGGCTGGGACCTGGACCGCAAGAACCGGCGGGGCGTGCTCGAAGCGTTCATCGCCCTGCAGGAGCGCGCGGCAGCGGCCGGCGTCGCGCCGGTGATGGACCGACTGCTCTTCGTAGGCCCGCCGTTGGCGCCCGAATCCGCAAAGCTCGCCCAAGAGCATGGCGTCGCCGACAAGATCAAGGTAGTGCACAAGATCTCGCACGAGGAACTGCGCGCAATCTACTCCGGCGCCACCGCCCTCCTCTTCCCGTCGCTCCAGGAAGGCTTCGGCTGGCCGATCATCGAGGCGCAGGCCTGCGGCTGCCCGGTCTTCACGTCCGACCTGGCACCGATGAACGAGATCGGCGGCGAGGGCGCGGTGTACGTCGACCCCACCGACCCGGCCGCCATGGCCGCAGCCATCGAGCAGGCCGCGCCCCGGCTGGGCGAGATGCGCCGCCTCGGGATCGAGAATGCCGCGCACTACACGTCAACTCAGATGGCGGCGAACTACGTGGCCGCCTACCAGCGCGCGATCAGGGAGCGCACGACCCAGCCCGCGACCCAGCCATGAAGAAGCTGCTGGCGCTTTGTGTCGTCTTCCTTCCCTGGAAGCTGAAGCGCTGGGTCTTGCGGCGCTTCTGGGGCTATCGGATCGCGGACGGCGCGCGCATCGGCCTGTCCTACGTTTTCCCCGGTGAACTGATCATGGGCGAAGGCGCCTACATCGGGCACTTCAACGTCGCCATTCATCTCGGCAAGCTGGAATGCGGGGCGCATTCGGTGATCGACCGCTCCAACTGGATCACCGGCCATCCGCCCAAGGGCGCCCATTTCACGCACCGCACGCAGCGCGAGCCCGTGCTCGTCGTCGGCGAGCATGCGGCCATCACCAAGTCGCACATCATCGACTGCACTGACAAGATCGAGATCGGACCCTTCGCGACCATCGCGGGCTACCACTCGCAGTTCATCACGCACGGCATCAACGTGGCGGAGGGACGGCAGGACTGCAAGCCGATCCGCATCGGCGCCTACTGCCTGGTCGGAACGCGTGTCACGGTGCTGGGCGGTGCTGCGCTGCCGGACCGCTCGGTGCTCGGCGCGGGCTCGGTGCTGAACAAGGCCCACACCGAAGAATGCGCGGTGTACGCCGGCCAGCCTGCCGCCAAGGTCAAGAGCCTCGATCCCGAAGCTGCGTACTTCACCCGGACACGCGGCTTCGTGCACTGAGACGGGGCCCGGCCCCGGTCACCCGCGGCGGGCGACTTTTCCCTGGACGCCTTCGACCAGCCAGTTCATGTTGAGGATCTGCTCGTCGCTGAGGTTCTGCCCCATGGGAATGACGACGCGGCCCTCGTTGTCGCGCACATCGGCGGCGGCCTGGAACGGCTTCACCTTGCCGGCGGCGATGTCCTGCTGGCGCGCCTGCACCTCGTCCTGCACGGCCTGCGGCACCTTGGGGCCGAAGCCGCCGACGCGGATCATGCCTTCCTTGACGCCGCCCCAGACGTTGCCGCTCTTCCAGGTGCCGTCGAGCACCGCGCGGGCACGCTCGGTGTAGTAGCCGCCCCATTGGTGCGTGACAGCGACGATCTGTGCGTCGGGCGCGACCTTGCGCATGTCGGAGTGGTAAGCCACGGCCATCTTGCCGCGTTCCTGGGCCGCGGCCATCACGGCGGTCGAGCCGGTGTGGAAGGCGATCACGTCGACGTCCTGGTTGAACAACGCCATGGCGGCGTCGCGCTCCTTCGGCGGGTCGAACCAGACGTCCAGCCAGACCACCTTGACCTGCGCCTTCGGGTTGACCGAGCGCATGCCCAGCGTGAAGGCGTTGATGCCCTGCAGTACCTCGGGAATCGGGAAGCCTGCGACATAGCCCGCGACGTTCGTTTTCGTCATGCGACCGGCCGCGACACCGGCCAGGTACCGCCCTTCGTAGTAGCGGGCGTTCGCGGTCGCGACATTGGGGGCGGTCTTGTAGCCGGTGATCGATTCGAACTTCACGTCCGGGAAGTCACGCGCGACCTTCATGGTGGGTTCCATGTAGCCGAAGCTGGGCGTGAAGATGAGCTTGTTGCCCTGTTGCGCCAGATCGCGAATGACGCGCTCGGCGTCCGCGCCCTCGGAGACGTTCTCGACGTAGGTCGTCTTCGCCTTGCCGGCGAGCGCGGCCTCGACGGTCTTGCGGCCGTTTTCATGCTGGCGAACCCAGCCGGCGTCGGTGATGGGCGCGACATAGACAAAGCCGATCTTGAGTGGATCGGCCTTCGGCGCGGTCTGGGAAAAAGCTGGAAGGAAAAAGCAGGCGGCCGCGAGCGCGGCTGCGAGGTTTTTATACATGGTAGTCC
>Ga0247825_10003566_pt1 | contig 10266 bp, 10 predicted proteins | sample 13C_Vanillin_Day_FD_194413 | JGI IMG/M metagenome (GOLD analysis project Ga0247825, IMG submission 194413) | Soil microbial communities from agricultural site in Penn Yan, New York, United States - 13C_Vanillin_Day48 | ecosystem: Environmental > Terrestrial > Soil > Agricultural land | place... | reverse complement strand
GGCAAGGAGCTCACCGTTGACGAGCAGAGCATCCTGCGCGACGGGCTGATCGCCTTCGTGCGCAAGGGCGGCCACGCCATCGACGAGGTGATTGGCCAGGCCAAGACGCTGCTGTTGCAGAAGCGCGCGGCCAGCACCCGCCCGCCCCGCATCCTCTACATCGAGGACAACCCGCAGAACCGCGACATCGTCCGCCGCTACCTGGGCAACAACTTCGAGCTGCTCGAGGCCGAGGACGGTGAGCTGGGCCTGGAGCGCGCCCAGAAGGAAACACCGGACCTGGTGCTCATGGATCTGTCCCTGCCGCGCGTGGACGGCTGGGAGGCCACCCGGCGCATCCGCGCGCTGCCGGCCGCCGTCTCCAAGGTCCCTGTCATCGCCGTCACCGCCCACGCCGGCCGCGAGTATCAGGATCGCGCCATCAAGGCCGGCTGCGACGCCTACCTGACCAAGCCGCTGGACCGGGACCAGCTGCTGGACACCATCCGCAAACACCTGGGGAAGAGTCATGGCTGAAGGGAAGCTCCGGGTGCTGGTGGTGGATGACGACCCGGACCTCCTGGATCTGGTGGCCCGCTCGCTGCGGGTCCATGACATCGAGGTGGAGACCCACCTCTCCGCGCTGGGAGTCCACACCCGCATCCGCGAGACCATCCCGGATGTCGTCCTCATTGACGTCAACTTCCCGTCGCTCAAGGGTGACAAGGTCGTCTCCCTGGCGCGCGCCCAGGCGCCCGCGGGCACCCGGTTCATCCTCTACTCGGCGTCCGATGAGGCCCAGCTGAGCTCTCTCGCCAAGGCCTCTGGCGCCGACGGCTACCTCTCCAAGAGCGTCCAGGGCGAAGAGCTGGCCCGGAAGATCAGGTCCTTCCGGCAGAAGCCTCGCCCGGCGCCTGTCTGAAAAACCGACCCTAGGACAGCACTGACATGGACACGACGCTCTCGGCGGTACGGGCTGAATTCCCCCTGCTTGCGAAGGTTACCTACCTCAACAGTAACTCGACGGGGGCCTACCCACGAGGAATGGAGGCGGTGCTCCAGCGCTACGCGCAGACGTTGCAGAACTGGCGGGATGAGGTGTGGGAGGGCTGGTGGGCGGATTGGATTGGCTACATGGACTCGGTGGCCCGCTTCATCGGGGCGCCCGAGGGCTCCGTGGTGACGGATGCCAACCTCACCACGCTGTTGGGGCGCCTGGCCTCGTGCTTCGACTACCAGGGCGAGCGGCGCCGCGTGGTGACGACGGACTTGGAGTTCCCCACCATCCCGTTCATATGGAAGGCCTTCGGACGCTACGGCGCGGAGACGGTGGTGGTGCCCTCCGAGGGAGGGAGAATCCATGAGGAGCGGCTGTGCGCCGCGATCGATGAGCGTACGCGGATTGTCAGCCTCACCCACGCCAGCTTCTCCACCGGCGCGCTGGTGGATCTGACGCCCGTGGTGCGGCGCGCGCACGAGGTCGGAGCTCTCGTGGTGGTGGACGCATACCAGTCCGTGGGCGCCGTCCCGATGGATGTGAAGGAGTCGGGGGTGGACTTCCTGCTGGGGGGCGCGCACAAGTGGATGTGCGGCTCCCTGGAGAGCGCCTTCCTGTACGTGCGCCCGGACCTGCTGCCCACGCTGCGGCCAGCCGCCACGGGCTGGGTCGCGGGAGAGAACCCGCACACCTTCCAGAATCAGCGCGATTGGGCGCCCACGGCGCGGAGGATGGCGAGCGGCACGCCAGCGGTGCTGCCCTCCCAGCTCTCGCAGGTGGGGCTGGACCTGCTGGCGGCGGTGGGGGTGCCCACCATCCGCGCGCACTCGCTGCGGTGCACGGCGCGGGTGATGGAGCGCGCGGACGAGGAGGGCCTCACGGTGGTGACGCCCCGGCAGGAGGAGCGGCGCGGCGGCGTGCTGGCGCTGCGCTTCCCTGGCGACGCGGAGGTGGTGCGGAGGCTGGTGGCCAGCGGCTTCATCTGCAGCTACCGGGGCGCGCTGCGCGTGGCGCCGCACTTCTACAACACGCTGGAGGAAGTGGACCGCTTCATGGATGCCCTGGTGGCCGAGGCCCGGAAGGAGCCCTGAGCGAAGGCAAACAGCGGACCGGGGCGGGGGAGGAAGCGACCGGCCCCGGTCCGCTGGACAACGACCCACACACCTGCGGCGGTAGAAGGCAGGGAAGGAGGGGACCGCCACCTGTGCTGCCACCAAATTGGTGCCCGTCAGGGGAAGGGCCCATTGCCCTCAGGTGCAAGGCGGACGGCGCTTAGCGCACTCCCGGCCCCCCGTCGGCCAGGCGAGCTTCACACGTGCGCCGGGCGCTCCACGCCGAGCTGGCAGCCGAGCATCGCCATCTGCGTGCGGTTCTCCACGTCCAGCTTCCGGTAGATGCTGGTGATGTGCGCCTGAGCTCTCGGAGATCGACACCAAGCACTCAAGCATGATCTGTTGGTCTTCGAGGATGCCAACCCGAATAGGGCTCCCAGGCTCCATCGCATACCTCCAGGGGTGAGTGGATGGCCCGCCGCATCCAAGGCCTGCCTCCCCAATCTGCTCATGCCAGGAGCCTGAGAAAGGGCTACCCGGAACATCCTGCTCCTCAGTGTTCAGGATGAGAACCCTGCATTGAGCAGGTCCCGGTACGCGATGCCGCACGGCGGCCCGGTCCCCCTCCGATCGAGCGGGACTCCACCGATTCTCCCGGGTTGAGCGCTTCGCCGCTTTCTCTGGAGCTGCCTGCCTGCCTGGCAGGATTTCGTCACGTCCTACACGGCCCCCCTTCAATCCTGTTGCCGAGCGTGGCCATAATTCCTTTCTACCTGAGCGACAACCCTGCCCCCTGGGGGAACCATGGCGGAAACCAAGATCCGAGTCCTCGTGGTCGACGACGACCAGGATCAACTCGTGCTCGCTGAACGTTCACTCTCTTCCTACGGCTTCGAAGTGAGGACGCACCGCTCGTCGTTGGGCGTCTCCAACCTTGTACGCTCCGTGGCGCCGGACCTGGTGCTGCTGGACGTGAACATCCCAGCGCTGAGCGGGGACAAGGTGCTGTCACTGGCGCGCGCGCAGGCGCCGCTGGGCACCAAGTTCATCCTCTACTCGGCCTCGGATGAGTCCAAGCTGCGCTCGCTGGCGCTGTCGTCCGGCGCGGACGGCTACATCTCCAAGAGCGTGCAGGGCGCGGACCTGGCCAAGAAGCTGACGGACCTGTACAAGCGCGGCCGTTCGGCGTCGAGCCCGACGTCCAACACGACGAACCAGGCCATCAACAAGTAGTCACTGTCCCTTGAGGGCCGCGGCGGACTCAGCCGCCGCGGAGTGCTCGTTCACCGGCAACAGCTCGAGCCGGTGGACGAGGACGGTGCGCGCGGCGACATTCACCACGAAGTGCACCCGCGCCCCTTTCACCGACGTGACGAAGCCCTCCTCATCCCGGGCCAGCAGCTCGAGCAGGCGCCCGGGCGAGGTCGCCCCGATCAGCAGGGCGAGGTTCTCCAGATGGGTCTCCAGGTGCAGCCGCACCTCCGCGGGCAGCATCTGGAGCCGCCGCTGGGCAGCCCGTGTGTATTGGAGCTGCTCATGCCCCATATGGCTTGACCTCTCGCCTCGAAGCTAGGCATGGGGGTGGGTGAACGGAAGGGAACGCCCGTGCGAGGGCTCAAGCCAGCAGGTCGGCGACCTCCTGGTACACGCGGCGGAAGTCTCCCTGAGCGCTGAGGAGCCGCAGGTTCTGCGCCAGCCCACCGGTGGAGCGGAAGAACATCACGGCCTCGGGCGGGGGGCGGATCTTCAGGAAGCGCGCGGCGTTCGTGACGAAGTGGCGCTTCAGGTCACGGCTGATCTCGCAGGTGGCGAAGTCATACACGTGCGAGCGCATGGGCCGCCCGGCGATGCGGACCACCTCATGGATGAGCTCCTCGGCCTCGTCATCCGGCAGCTCCAGGATGCAGCCCACCTCACGGCTCAGGGCGAGGATGTCCAGGGGCTCCAACCTCACGGCCTGGAGGAACATGCGCCGGTTGGTCTCCACGAAGCGCGCGGAGAAGCTCTTGATGGAGCCGAAGTCCAGCAGCCCCAACCGGCCATCCGTCATCACCAGGAAGTTGCCCGGGTGGGGATCAGCGTGGATCTCCCCCGCGCAGAAGAAGGGCCCGTAGATGGCGCGGATGAGCTGGCGCGCCACGCGGAAGCGCTCCTCGGGCGGGGGGCTGGTGACGATCCAGTCCTTGAGCGTCTGGCCCTCGAGCAGCTCCAGCGTGAGCACGCGCTCAGAGGTGCGCTCGGAGATGACGTCGGGCACCTTGAGGTCCGGGAGCCGGGCGGTGCTCTGGCGGAAGCCCTGGCAGAGGCGGGCCTCGCGGCGGTAGTCCAGCTCCAGGAGCAGCTCCTCGCGCAGCTCCTGGAAGTAGGCGGTGCGGTCCATCACCTTGGCCGTCTTGGAGAGGGTCTTCACCACCATGCCCAGGTTGTCGAGGTCTCCCTTGAGCGAGTCGCCGACGCCAGGGTACTGGACCTTGACGGCGACGGCGCGGCCATCCTCGAGCACGGCGCGGTGCACCTGCCCCAGCGAGGCAGCTGCGAGGGGCTGCCGATCGAACTCACGGAAGAGGGCCTCCGGCGGGGCGCCGAGCTCCTGGCGTACGACGCGCGCCACGGTGTCATAGGACATGGCGGGCGCCTGGTTCTGCAGGCGGGCGAGCACCTGGCGCACCTCAGGGGTGAGCAGGTCGGGATCCATGGAGACAGCCTGACCGAACTTCATGGCCGCGCCCTTCAGGTCTCCCAGGGTGGCGACGAGCTTCTCGGCCATGCCCTTGCTGAGGAGCTCCGGGTCCTGGCCGGCGAGCCGCTTCGCGCCGCTCTTGAGCACGTCCGCGCCGAGCTGGGCGGAGAGCCCCGCCAGCTTGCGCAGCCGGGTGAGTCGTCCCTGGGGCGGGAGCTTGTCGTCGGGGTCGGAGGCCATGGATCCAGGGATGGATTAACGGAGAGCCCGCCCCTGTGCGCAAGTCGCCCGTGTGCGATGTCGCCTCCTGGCCGCATGGGGGCCAGGTGTTCCCTTTTCCGTCATTTCTCCAGCCGGAACCACTCCGGCCGGCTGAACCAGGGAGCGTCTGCCGGAATCTGGGCGCAGGTGAAGCCATTACCGCAGGTGCCAGGCTGATAGAACTCACGCGCCATCCTGCACCCATGCAGGGACATGTTTGGCTCCTTCCCGGATATCAGAAGTAAACTCGGCCGGTACGCGGACGGAGCCCGGCCCACTCAGTAGAAGACACCGTCCATCGTCTCAAAAACGGCTTTAAGCTTTAATGGCTTCCGGGGTGGTTCCGTACCGCTTGGCGAGGCCCAGGGCCGAGTAGGTTTCGGCGGCTGTCGTCGGCGGGTCCTCCGCAAAGCCCGCTATGATGACTCTGCCAATTCGACCAGGCCAGGGAAGCGCTAGCAGTTCTTGCCACCTGAGTGCGGGATTGAAAATGGAGAAATACGGCCAGCGAGGAAGATGGATCGTGTCGATATTGCACTGGAGAAATCGGCTCGCATCCAAGTGAGCTTGGGAGAAGTCGCAGTTCTCAATGCTTCCTTCATCTGGCCGATCGGGACAACCGCCGAAGTCATTTCCACTGAGGCGCCCCGTGAAGCGGCAACCTTTCAAATGGGCAGACTGCCATCGAAAGTTCGTCAGCACCCGCTTGACCTCAAGGGCGCAATCGATGAGCTGTGTACGAGCTATGACCAGCGCGCGCGCAGGGACCTTGATGACAAGAGTGCAGTTGCGCAACGTGAGGTTGTGGCCCAGATAGTAGAGCTCCGTCGCGCTGTCGAGGATGAGTCGCTCGTTCGCGATCTCCTGGTCACTGAATTGAATCATGCGTCCTCTGGAATCTTCCTGACGGCTCAGAATGCGATCATCCGGAAGAACTCCTCCGCCATCCTGCGCCAGGTCATGGCATCAATAATACACACCCTCAAGGGTCTCCACGAGCGCCTTGATGGCTGCGGGGGTGGTGCCACAGAATTTCGCGAGTTCAGGGGCTGAATATGTCATGGCCACCGTAGAAGGCGGGCTCTCCGCAAGGTTTTTCCCGATGATAAATCCGTACTCCCCAGGCCAAGGAAGCGCTTGCAATTCATGCCCCTTGCGGGCGGGCTCCAGAATTGTAAAACACGGCCAAGGGGGAAAGCGGAGCGTGCGGGCAGAGCCGCCGAGGAAGCGCGTCCAGTTCAATCGCGCATGAGAGAAATCGCAACTCTCAATGCTTCCTTCCTCTGGTCGATCGGGACAGCTGCCAAATTCATTTCCACTGAAGCGCCCCTTGAAGTGGCAGCCTTTCAAATGGGCGGACTGCCAGCGGAAGTTCTTGAGTTCCCGCTTGACCTCGATGGTGCAATCGATGAACTGCGTACGAGCGATCACCAGTGCGCGTGCAGGGACCTTGATAACAAGAGTGCAGTTGCGCAGCGTGAGGTTATGGCCCAGATAATACAACTCCGTCGCACTATCGAGGATGAGCCGCTCGTTCGCGATCTCCTGATCACTGAATTGAATCATGAGTCTCCTGGACTATTCCTAACGGCTCAGAACGCAATCATCCGGAAGAATTCCTCCGCCATCCTGCGCCCATGCAATGCAAAGTTCGACTCCGTTCCTGAGAGGATCTCGTAGCGAAGACCCGTGGAGGGGTCAACTGCGTCCACGCCTGTGCGGCTCCACCGCAAATGCTTGAACTGCTCTCTCAGCATGTTCTCCACCCATTGCCCGCGGAACCGGCGTTCCATCAGGTGCGCCTTCAGGTAATCACCCCGCGCTCTGGCCTTGTCGAGAGCGGCCTGTTGCTGAGGCGTAAGTTTGCCTCGGTGCCAGCCTTGGGCGATACGCTTCGCCGCTGCATGGAGCGCGTCGCCGATGGGATCTTTGAGAGGAATGTCCTTGATGGATCTGTTGGCGGGTACGTGCCAGCGCTGGCCGTTGAAGAAGACCTGCCGATTGCCTCCCAGGTGGCGGATGATGGTGGTGATGGCCACGCGTGCCTCCGCCGCCTCTTCCGCCGCGGCAGCCGCTCTGCCACCCGGGCGGCGCACCATGAGGGTGAAGGTCTGCTCCTCAGCGGCCGCCACCGCCTCCACCTCACTGGCCCGGCCCAGCTTCAGGCCCTGCGCCTCAGCCCACTCCGACGCGCGCCCGAAGCCTGGCAGCTTCGGCAGCTTGGAGGCGAACTTCGCCGCGCCCCCCGCCACGGCTGCACTCAAGAGCATGACCAGCACCTGGGCCGTGTTCTCTCCCATCAGCTTGCGGAAGCGAGCTGCGGCCTGCTCCATCTGCTCGTAGGAGGTGGCCCGGTCCACCTCATGCACGAGGGCGGCCCACCCATCCATCAGGCTCCACAGCATCTTCGCCGGAATCCACGCCAGCAGCGCCACAGTCAAGCTGGCGGCCAGGGCCTTGGACACGGGCTCCGGTAGCAGCCAGAGCAGCAGGTAGAAGCAGCCGGTCCACACCACCATGGAGACCAGCGCCTGGGGGGACACCATGTCCCGCAGCGCCACCTTCGTCTCCTTGAGCACGTGCCGCAAGGAGAGCGCCAGCGCCAGGGTGTGCAGGTCCTTCCGTGTCAGCTCGGGGCCATCGCTGTAGAGCCCCAGGCAGTCTCCGCCGCCAAAGTCCACCTGGCACAGCAGGCGGTAGCCGCGCGCGAAGTCCGCGAGGGAGGCGGCCTCCAGGGGCGTGCCGTCCTCCAGCGGCAACAACCGCACCACGCGCCTGCCCTCCACATCGGCCCGCAGGTCCGCGTGCAACTCCCCCTCCATGAGCCAGCGCGCCGTCTCACTGGGCTGGGCGGAGAGGGGAATCTCCGCGGCCAGCATCCGCATGGCCTTCTGGAAGTCCTGTTTGGACACCACCACGGGTGCTGGCTGGCCCATTTCCGGGGTGAGCACGCGCAGTTCGTAGCGCGCCGCCGCAAGCTGCGCCTCCTCCGCATCCACCTGAGGGTGTGCCACGCGCGGAACCCCCGAGCAGGCCGTCAACAACACCAGGAAAAGGGCTCCCACCTCGCGCAGGTTCATGCACTGCCTCCTTCGACGCGGAGGAGTGGATGCTACGGGCACCACAGGGCTGAGGCGATGACGCTTCAGGTTCTGTACGCCACACCCGCGCCAGCAGGTGTTCACGTGAGAGGCCGGCGCACAGGCCACCGCCCAGGAGCGGCGCGCACCCCGTACGCGTCGCGTGGTAGGGTAACCCAGGAGGTTGCTCCTGAATGCTCCAACCTGTCACGCCCGCCCGGGCGCTGTTGCTCCTGCTGGCGGTGACGGCCGCCGAAGCCCAGCCTGCGCAGGGCCGCAGTGTTACCGTCGCTGCTTGCCCCGGAGAGCCGCTGCCGGAGGTGCGGGTGGCGGCAGGGTACACCACGGCCCTCGTGTTGGATGCGCCCGTGGACAAGAACTCCGTGCAACTGGACACGCCAGAGGGTGCCCCGCGCATCCGCGTGCTGGCCGTGGGTGAGCACTCCGTCCACTTCGAGACCTTGGTGACGCCGGGCCGCGAGGAGCGGTGGGTGCTGCGCGTGCGGTACGCGGGCGCGCCCCGGCCAGAGTGGGCGGCCTTCGCGCTCGCTGCGCACCCAGGCGGCGCGGTGGACATGCGGGTTGATGCCGTGCGCCCGCGCCAGCCGCCGGAGGGCTGCCAGGAGCAGGGAGCCGGGGCACAGGCACCCTGCAAGGGCGCACGCGCCGAGGTGTGGGCGCTGGCGGACAGCCTCGGTGGCAAGCCGGTGCAGGCCAAAGAGGTAGAAGTGAAAACTGCTGTGGGCATGGCCTACCGGCTCGGGGGCGGGCTGCTGCTGGTGTTGAAGCCGTTGAAGGAAATGGCTGGCCTACCCTGGACGCCCACGGCGGCGGTGCTGCGAAGCGAAAGCACCAGTGAGGAGGTGCCAGTGCACGCGGTGCACGTGAGAGAGGGGCCTCCAGGAGAGTGGGGCGAAATGGCCGTGGAGGCCCCTCTGCCCCCGCCAGCGGCGGGAGTACGCTTCAGAGTGGAGCTGAGTGGCAAGGAGGGGCAAACCCTCTGGGTGGACAAGGTGGAGATTCCAGAGGCTCCGGAGCAGCCAGAGAAGAAGGAGGGCGGGCGATGATGATGCTGGAGACAGTGGACCCGGACAAGCTGCCGCCAGGCCTCATGGTGGACACCTATCGCGTGGTGCGCCGGCTGGGCGGCGGCGCCTATGGCGCGGTGTACCAGGTGGAGGAGAAGGGCATCTTCTACGCGCTGAAGATGGCGCGCTTGCGTAAGCAGAGCGTGGACAAGCGGCACACGCATGAGCGCACCCTGCGCGAGCTCACCTGCCTGCTCTCCCTGGAGCACCCCTATATTGCCCGGGTGTATGCGCACGGCCGCTGGCCCCACCGGGAGGAGGGCTACATCTACGTGGTGATGGAGTACGTGGAGGGTGGCACCCTGGCAAAGTGGTGCGAGGACAACCGCGCCACGGCCCATGAGGTGCTGGTGCTCTTCGACAAGGTGCTGGAGGCGGTGGCCGCCATGCACGAGCAGGGCATCTTCCACCGGGACTTGAAGCCCGAGAACATTCTGGTGAGCGCCGGAGGCAAGAAGCCGGTGGTGGTGGACTACGGGGTAGCGCACCTGCCCTTGCCAGCCCTGCCGCAGCTGACGGACACGGTGCTGCCGCCCGGCACCCCGCGCTACACCTCGCCCGAGGCGCTGCGCTTCGAGGCGCAGAACCGCCGCAACCGGGCAGCGCGCTATGAGTACACCGTGCAGGATGAGCTGTACGCGCTGGGGGTGACGCTGTTCGACTTGCTGACGGACCCGCAGCCGGCCAGCCACCCACAGCCGGTGCCCCTGGGCGTAGGGCCCATTCCCACGCCGCTGGCCCATGAGGTGAATGAGCGGGTGCCTGCGGACCTGAGCCGCTTCGTCGCGAGGCTGCTGGAGCCCGACCCGAGCAAGCGCCCGGTGAGCGCGCAGGCGGCGCGCAGGGATTTGGCGGAGCTGCTCCAACGCCAGTCCGAGGAGTGGATGAAGCAGATGAAGCGCTCCTTGCACCCGCCGCCGCAGCTTCTCCCAGCAGAGCCTCCCGCACCTCCCGTACCGGTGAAGCACATGGCTGGGGTGCCGCGCCGCTGGAGGCGGCCCCGGGCCATGGCCGCGGGGGCCATGGTACTGGGTGCACTGCTGGCCTGTGGGGTGTACCTGGGGCTGCGCACCGGTGCGCCCGCACAGCCCGCGGCCGTGGCCGCGCAGGCGCCCCCGCCCCCAAGCCC